>Ga0102938_10001887_pt1 | contig 15902 bp, 13 predicted proteins | sample SalPonR2_B_D2_MG_FD_84516 | JGI IMG/M metagenome (GOLD analysis project Ga0102938, IMG submission 84516) | Salt pond soil microbial communities from South San Francisco under conditions of wetland restoration - Salt Pond MetaG R2_B_D2_MG | ecosystem: Environmental > Aquatic > Marine >...
GGGTTGTGCACCGTGACCGTCAGCGTGGTCGCATCGGTCAGCTCCGCGCCGGTGACGTCGACCGAGCCCCAGCCGAGCCCCCATCCGAACGGGAACGCCGGAACGTTGCCGTCACGGTCGAGCTTCCACTGCCCGTGCAGCAGACCGTAGGTGATCTCGGTGGCGTCGCGATCGAAGTGGGGAAGGTGGTCGGGATCGGTCGGCACCACGAACGGGAGCCGTCCCGTCGGTTCCACCACCCCGGTCAGGACATGACCGAGCGCGGCACCACCCTCGACGCCGGAGTACCAGGTCATCATCACTGCGCGCACGCTGGACGCCCAGGGCATCACCACCGCCGACCCGCTGACGACCACGACGACCACGTTGTCGTGCAGCGCAGCGGCTGCCGCGATCAGCGCCTCGTCGGCATCCGACAACCGCAACGACGAGCGGTCACCGCCCGGGGCCATGCGATCGTCACCGACCCCGGCGGGTGCCGGTGGCCGCACCGGACCCGACGGCAGCGTCCAAGCCGCGCTGCGACCGAGATCCGGATCGTCGATCGGCGGGAAGATCGTTCCGCCGAGTTCGTCGGCGCCCGCCGCCTCGATGCACTCGCCTTCGTCGGCCTTCGTGTACCCGACCACCACCACCACCGCATCGGCCGCCGCAGCGATGGTGACGTCGTCGTCGGAGTGGTCGACCCGATCGAACGCTGCGACCAGGCCGTCGAGCGGGGTCACGACCCGCGTGGAGCGCACATCGCTCGAGCCGCCGTCACCGAGATTCCGAACCGTCGCCAAACGTCCCAGTACCGCGACCCGGCCCACCGCCGCCGCGTCGAGTGGCAGGAGCTGCCCCTCGTTGCGCAGCAGCACGGTCGAGGCCGCCGCGACTTCACGGGCGAGCGCCCGGTGCCGGCCCGAACCGATCACGTCCACCGCCGGAAAGCGCTCGAACACCGCCGCGAAACGCAGCAACGTGGCCACGATTCGCTCGACGCACCGGTCGACGTCGGCTTCGGTGAGATCGCCACGTTCGATTGCGGCGGCGAGCTCCATCGCCCGCTGCTGTCGGAACGGCATCTCGATGTCGAGTCCGGCCGTGACCGACTTCGACGCGTCGCGCAGGCCGAAGATGAAGTCGGAGATGACGAAGCCGTCCCATCCCCACTCGTCGCGCAAGATGTCGCTCAGCAACCTTCGACTCTGACCGCACCACTCGCCGTTGACCGAGTTGTAGGCGCTCATCACCGACGCCACACCCGCTGCCGCCACCCGGCGGAAGTGCGGGAGGTACACCTCGTGGAGCGCCCGCTCGTCGACGGTCACGTCGACGGCGAAGCGCGCGTTCTCCATCGAGTTCAGCGCGAAGTGCTTCATGCACGCCATCACGTGCCGTTGCAGACCGCTCGTGAAGGCGACCGCCATGGCACCCACGTGAAGCGGGTCCTCACCGTAGGTCTCCTGTGCCCTTCCCCACGCCGGATGGCGCAGGAGGTTCATGCAGACCGCGCCGGTGTAGGTCGCACCGCTGGCGCGGAGTTCGGCACCGATGGCGCTCCCGACCCGTGCCTCGAGGTCGGGGTCGAACGTGGCACCACGGGCCATGCTGACCGGGAACGCCGTGGCATCGCCGACCACACAGCCACGTGGCCCGTCGGCGAAGTCGATCCCGGGCACGCCGAGCCGTTCGACGTGCGCTGCCGGCCACGGGTGACGGTAGTAACCACCGGCGGTCATGTCGAACAGACCGGGCCAGAACGGCGCATCGCCGTCGAGGCAACCCAGCCGCTCGTCGAGCGTCATCTCGGCGACCAGGGCGGCCGCTTCAGCATGGTGGTCGTTGCCCCCCTGCACACGGGAGGCGGCTTCCTCGAAGGCAGTCGGCATGCCGCGACCTTGCCACAGACGATTGCCGAGAACGGACGCCAGGAGCGACGGCTGCCAGAATGCGGAGATGCCCGGCGCCTTCCTGCACCCGTTCGCGAAACCGACCCGCGAGCAGTTCATCACCATCGCGCGCGGCGAGGGCTCGTTGCTCTGGGACGCCGACGGCAACGAACTCGTCGACGCCATGGCGAGTCTCTGGTACTGCCAAGTGGGACACGGCCGACGTGAGATCGCCGACGCGGTGGCCGAACAGATCTCCACGATCGAGGCCTACTCGTGCTTCGACCCGTTCACCAACGCAGCCGCCGACGTACTCGCCGACCGGATCGTCGCGCTCACACCCATGGCCGACGCCCGTGTGTTCTTCGCCGGCTCCGGCTCGGAGGCGATCGACTCGGCAATGAAGATCGCCAGGCTCGCCCACGTGCAAGCGGGCCATCCCGAACGCCGGCTGATCATCTCCCGGGTGCGGGGCTACCACGGCACAAACTACGGCGGCACCAGCGCCCAGGGCATCGCCCTCAACCGTGAGGGCTACGGCGAACTGCTCGCCGATGTGGTGCAGGTGCCGAGCGACGACGTCGAAGCCCTCTCGGTCCTGATGGCCGAACACGCCGACCGCCTCGCTGCCGTGATCACCGAACCGGTGCAGGGCGCAGCAGGCGTCTTTGCACCGGTCGAGGGATATCTCGCAGAAGTTCGACGCCTGTGCGATCAGCACGGCGCACTGCTGATCTTCGACGAGGTGATCACCGGATTCGGCCGGATGGGATCGTGGTTCGCCGCCGAGCACTACGGCGTCGTCCCCGATCTGACGACGTTCGCCAAGGGCGTCACGTCGGGGTATCAGCCACTCGGTGGCGTGATCGCGGGCACCCGGGTGCGAGACGCCCTCGAGGCCGACCCGGACTTCATCCTGCGCCACGGATACACCTACTCGGGCCATCCGGCGGCATGCGCGGCAGCGCTCGCGAACATCGACATCATCGAACGCGAAGGGTTACTCGACGCAGTCGTGAAGATGGGCGGGCGCCTGGAGGCCGGCCTCCGCTCGCTCGAGGCCGACGGCGCCTTCGACCACCTACGCGGCAACGTTGCGATCTTCGGTGTGGGGATGCGTCCCGACCAGAACGCCATGGCAGTGCGAGACCGGATGCTCGAACTCGGCGTGATCACTCGTGCGATCGGCACCGAGACGGTCACGTTCTGCCCGCCATTCGTCACCACCGACGGGCAGGTCGACCGGATCGTCGATGCACTGGCGACTGCGCTGCGATGAGTCGCACGACGCCGCCCAACTTCGTCTTCTTCATGCCCGACCAGCTCCGCGCCGACGCGGTCGGATGCTTCGGAAGCCCGATCGCGAAGACCCCGCACATCGATGCGCTCGCCGACCGCGGCGTGAAGTTCGACGACGCCTGGGCCCAGCACCCGGTGTGTGGCCCCAGCCGTGTCTCGTTGCTCACCGGCTGGTACCCGCACGTCGCCGGACACCGCACACTCGACAACCTGATCGAGGACCACGAACCGAACCTGTTCAAGACGCTCCGTGCCGCCGGGTACCACGTCATGATCGCCGGTGACCGCGGCGACGTGTTCGCTCCAGGCGTCACCGAGGCGAGCTCCGACATGTGCGGGTTCCTCGAATCGCCCGACCGGGCGGCCGCGATCGAGCGCTGGACCTCGCCGTTCCCCGACGGCCATCGGCTGCATCGGGCGATGTACTTCGGTGAGACGGGCACGGCCGAATCGGTCGACTTCGACGAGGCGACCGTGCGCACCGCCGAACGTTGGCTCGACGGACATGCGCCGACCGACCAGCCCTGGGCGCTGTGGATCCCGTTGATCTTCCCGCACCCGCCGTTCACGGTGGAAGAGCCGTGGTTCTCGCTCCACGATCGCGCCGACATGCCGGCGCCGATCGCCCCATCAGACGCCACCGGCAAGGCCGGCTTCATGACGGCCTACCGCGACATCTACGGCTGGGGGGATCTCACCGACACCGACTTCCGCGAGATCGCAGCGACATATCACGGCATGGTCAGCCGGGTCGACGATCAACTCGGCCGCATCGTCGACGCGGTCGACGCGATCGGCGCCACGGACGACACCGTGGTGGTGTTCCTCACCGACCACGGCGAGTACCTCGGCGACTTCGGCCTGGTCGAGAAGTGGCCGTCGGGGCTCGACCCGTGCATCCTGCGCAACCCGTTGATCATGGCGGGCGCCGACCTGCCCACCGGCCGAGTCGTCGAGCGCCCGGTCGAACTCGTCGACGTCCTGCCGACCGTGTGCGAGCTGGCGGGCACCGAAGCTGCACACACCCAATTCGGCCGGAGCTTGCTCCCGGCGATCGCGGACCCGGACGAAACCCATCGCGACTTCGCCTTCTCCGAGGGCGGATTCCGGGTCAGCGACCAGCATCTGTTCGAGACCGCGGGGTTCATCTACGAAGCGAAGGCTCGGCTCCAGCGTGAGCAACCCGCACTGGTCGGCACGGCGATGTCGCTGCGCACACCGACGCACACCTACGTGCACCGACGTCACGAGTCCGACGAGTACTACGACCGGATCGCCGACCCGCAGGAGACCCACAATCTGATCGGGCGTACCGACGACATCGAGCTCCAGCAGCAGTTGCTCGGTCTGCTGCTCGGATGGTTGGCCGACACCTCCGACGTGATCCCGTGGGAGGCGAACCCCCGGCGCCCCGAGATCGCTCACGGCCCACGCAGCAGCGAGACCTGAAGCGGACTAGGTTCGATCTGGTGGCAGGACTCCCCCGTTGGACGCACCTCGCGCTGTCGGTCACCGACATCGACGCCATGATCGAGTGGTACACGACCTTCACACCGCTCGAGCTGCTCGTGAAGCGTGAGGACACCCACGGCTACGGCGCGTGGCTCGGCCATCCGGACGCCCCGGACACACCGTTCATCTTGGTGTTCGCCCAGTTCTTCCCCGGCCACGAGCCCGACGAGAACGCCAAGCCGACGCCGCTCGGCTCGTTCGCCCATCTCGGGTTCGAGGTCGCCGAGCGCAGCGACATCGACGACATCGCAGCGACCGCCGAAGCCGGTGGCTGGCTGGCCAGCCCGCCGCTGCAGTTGCCCTACCCGATCGGTTACATCTGCATGGTGCGCGATCCCGACGGCAACACCGTCGAGTTCTCCCACGACCAGGGCGTCTACGCCTTCGCCCAGGAACACTTCACCCGCTCAACCGACGAGATGTGACGTTTGGTGTCTGACACCAAACGTCACATGAGCAGGCGGATGAGGCTGCTGGTGTCCCACCGGTCGCCGCCCATCGCGACGACCTCCTTGTAGAACTGGTCGACCAGCGCGGTCACCGGCAACCGCGCGCCGTTGCGGTCGGCTTCGTCGAGCACGATGCCGAGGTCCTTGCGCATCCACTCGACCGCGAAGCCGAAGTCGAACTCGTCGGTTGCCATCGTTCGAGCCCGATTGTCCATCTGCCAGCTCTGTGCGGCACCCTTGCCGATCACGTCGACGACCTGGTCGACGTCGAGGCCGGCGATCTTCGCGAAGTTGACGCCCTCGGCAAGTCCCTGGAGCAAGCCGCCGATACAGATCTGGTTGACCATCTTGGTCAGCTGCCCGGCGCCGGCGGGGCCGAGCTGGACGCACGACTTCGCATAGGAGTCGATCGCTGCCTTGGCACGCTCGAAGACTTCGGTGTCGTCGCAGCCGCACATCACGGTGAGCTGGCCGCTCTCGGCACCCGCCTGCCCCCCGGAGACCGGTGCATCGACGAACCCGATGTCGCGTTCGGCGCAGGCCGCCGACAACTCGCGGGCGAGGCCGGCCGAGGCCGTGGTGTGGTCGACCAGGATCGAACCCGACGACATCGCGGAGAGCGCACCGGTCGGGCCGAGGACGACTTCACGGACGTCGTCGTCGTTGCCGACGCAGAGTGCCACGATGTCGGCGTCGGCAGCTGCCTCCGCAGGCGTCGGTGCGGCCTGCTTGCCGTTGAGCGCCACCCAGGCCAGCGCCTTCGATGCGGTGCGGTTGTACACGACGACCTGGTGGCTGGCCCTGGCGAGGTGGCGAGCCATCGGTGCGCCCATGACGCCGAGGCCGAGGAATGCGATGTTGCTCATGATCGCCGAGTCTGGCACGGCCACCTGCGACACTCGGCGACATGCCCTCACAGCCCCTCGAACGTGGCTCAGAGCACGGCGCCGACTGGACGGTGCTCACCTGGAACGTGCACGGCTCGGCCGGACCCGCCGTGGCGTCTCTCGCGGCGGCGATCCGCGCCGAGTCACCCGACATCGTCGTGTTGCAGGAGGTGCGCAGCAAGCAGGCCACCGCACTGGCAACCGAGCTGCGCATGCGCTACTCGTGGGTGGTCAAGCACTACCCCTACACCAAGCTGATGTGGTGGAGGGCGGAGGGTATGGCGATCATGACCCCTCATCTGCTCGATGCGGTCGGCCACACCGAGATCTCGGACGAGCAGCCGATGCGGAGCTGGCGTCGACGCATCGCCCACTGGGGTCTCGTGGGTCGGGCCGACCGGTCGATGCTGATGATCTACAACCTGCACCTCTCGCCGCACGACGACGCCCACGCGAGGCGTTGCGAAGCTCAGCGGGTCAGGGAGCTCGTCGACAGCGTCGGCCACGAGCCGCCACCGGTTCTGGCGGGCGACTTCAACGATGCCGAGGATCCCACCATCATCGCGACCCTTCCCGGTGTGGAACACGTGGTGCCGGCGATGAGCAACCCGTCGGGTGCTCCGACCCAGCTGCTGGATCATGTGCTGCTCCCAGCGGCCGCGACAGGCGTTGCCGTCTCGGTGCCGTCCGGCGGGCCGGACTGGGCAGCGATCAGCGACCATCTCCCCGTGACCGTCCGCTTCACCCTCTGACGATCACGCCTGGGGTCTGACCCCTGGCGTGATTGCTACTTCTTCTTCTTGGGTTCGGGTGGCGGCGCCTTGAGCACGCCCTTGGCGAGGGCATCGTCGAGATACGCCTCGGCGGCCTCGGCCGAGACCTTCAGCGCCGGCGAGATCTCGGAGATCAGGTTGACGCGTGCCCGCTCGTACATGGTGCGCTCGGCGGCCGACAGCGACGCGTCGCGGTTGCGAGCTGCGAGGTTGCGGACGACTTCGGCGACCTGGTAGACGTCACCGCTCTTCAGCTTTTCCTGGTGGTTCTTGAACCGACGGCTCCAGTTGGACGGTACACGTGGGTCGGGCTTCGCCAGCACCGACACCAGGTCCTCGAGCTCGTCGGCGGAGACCGGTGGTCGCACGCCGACTTCGTCGGTGCTCGAGATGGGCACCTTCAACGTCATCTCGTTGATGACGGTCTTCAGGATCAGGTACTCCTGCTTCTCGCCGAAGAACTCCATCTTCTTGGTCCCCTGCACCACGCATGCGCCGTGCTGGGGATAGATGACGGTCTCGCCCTTCTTGAACTTCACGCAGAACCTCGCCTGGTCGGGGGTGGGGCCACGGCAGACTCCAGTCCACGCAGCGACAGCCCAGGCTACAGCGCCCCCGGCAGGATTCGAACCTGCGACCTTGTCATTAGAAGGGACTTGCTCTGTCCAGCTGAGCTACAGGGGCCTGCTCGACAAGCTACCCGGCCCACCGAGGCGTGGACCCCCACTTCGAAGGTCTCTGGTACCGTCGGTTCCATGTTCGGTGGCCGCATGGGCAACCCCAATCCCCTCCGGCAGAAGTATGTGTGTCAGACCTGCGGGGCCCCACGTCCGCCGTGGCAGTTCTACTGCGATCGCCATCTCGAGGACGGCGAGAAGAATGACCGGCCGCTGCTCGTCGACCGACTGATGCGGCGGCTGCTCGGGCGCTGATCGCCCACCGATCAGGGGCGGCGAGCAGCGCACGGCGCCTCAGGCGTCGAGGTGTGACCGCAGGATTCCGAGGGCGGTGATCACCGAGAACTGACGCATCTGTTCGCGTTGACCGGGGATCCGGACGTGGTGGACCTCGTCGAATCCGGGCCCGACCATGCCGACGTACAGCGTGCCGACCGGCTGACCGTCCTGGCTGTCGGGGCCGGCGACGCCGGTGAGCGACAGGGCGACATCGGCGCCGAGGCGCTCTCGCGCACCGTGGGCCATCTGGCGGGCAGCGGTCTCGCTGACCACGGGCCCCTCCCCCACACCGAGCAGATCCTGTTTGACCTCGGTGGCATAGCTCACGATCGCTCCCCGGAACACGTCGCTCGCGCCGGCGATCGCGGTGAGGCGGGCACCGACCAGGCCACCGGTGACCGATTCGGCAGTGGCCAGCGTCAGCCCCTCGGCCCGGCACAGATCGAGTACGACCGACTCCATCGTGTCGTCGTCGGTGCCGAAGACCAGACCGCCCAACTCGTCGCGCACGATCCGCTCCCAGTGGTCGAGTTGTTCGTCGCACTCCGCGCCGGTCGGTGCCTTGGCGGTGAGACGCACCTTCAGTCCCTCCCAGCCACTCGCCAGGAACGCGAGCGTCGGGGTGTCGGGGCCTTCCAACTGGTCGATGACGTCGTCGAGGCGCTCGTTCAACCCGCTCTCGCTCTCGCCCCACGTCCGCAACACGCGGCTGCGGATCACGGAGTCCTCGCCGCTGCGCCGTCGCAGGTCGGGCAGGATCGCCCGGTGCATCATGTCGTACATCTCGTGGGGCACGCCGGGCACGGCGTAGACGACCTTGTCGACCCCGCCGACCGAGACGGGGCAGATCAGCCCGGGGGCGGTACCGCGCGTCTGTTCGATGAGCGTTGCACCGACCGGCACCATCGCCTGGCGCAGGTTGTTCTCCGACATGCGCCGACCGCGCGACTCGAACATGGTGCGAATCACGTCGGCGACGGCGTGGTCGAGCACGAGCTCGACCCCCATCACCGCGGCGATCGCGTCACGGGTGAGGTCGTCATGGGTCGGGCCGAGCCCACCGCACATGATCACCGCGTCGGCGTCGACCAGCAGCCGGCGCAGTTGCGCTTCGATCCGCCCGACGTTGTCGCCGACCTTCACCTGTACGAGCGAGTCGATGCCGTTCGCGGCGAGTTCACCGCCCATCCAGGCCGAGTTCGAATCGATGATCTGCCCGAGCAGCAACTCGGTGCCGACGGCCAGGACGTCGCATCGCAACGCCATTCAGCCCACCTGATCGAGGCTCAGTGGAGCCGCCTTCGCCGCCCCCGCCTGTCGGGCGCGCCACAGGTACTGTCCGCCGCTGATGAGGGCGAGGGCCGCCGCGATCCAGAGCAGACCGTTCCAGAGCCAGGTGGCATCGAGGGCCGTCGGGGGAAAGAGCGCGAAGGCCACGGCGAACTGTTGCGCGACCGTCTTGTACTTGGCGAGCTTGCTGGCCGGCACGCTGATGCCCTTGCCCCCCACGAGCACGCGGTAGACGCTGATCACGAACTCGCGTGCAGCGATGATGATCACCGGCACGACCCAGAACACACCCGTACTCACGAGGGTGAACATCGCTCCCAGCACGAGGACCTTGTCGGCGAGTGGGTCGAGGAACGCCCCCGCCGAGGTCGTGCCGTGACGACGGGCGATGTAGCCGTCGATCCCGTCGCTCGAACACAGCACGAACCACAACCCGACGGCGATCCACGACCCCAGGTCGTCGTTCGGGATCGCCCAGAACATCAGCGGCGACAGCAGCAGACGTCCGACCGTGATCGCGTTCGCCCAGGTCGCGAGCTTGTCGGGTGGCACCGTCATCCGGCCGCCTCGAGGGTGTCAGCGGTGACGCCGGCAGCGACCAGGTCGGGGCCGAGCGCGTCGACGATCTCGACGTCGACCAGCACCCCGGGCTCGAGTGCGAGGTCGACGTGGACGATCCCGTCGATCTCCGGGGCCTCACGATGGCTGCGCGCCACGCCGGCGGTGTCGACGAGCACCTCGATCGTCGAGCCGATCAGGGCGTCGCGACGGGTGGCGGTGATGTCGTCCTGCAGCTCGCGCAGCTCCGCGAGCCGTTCGTTCATCAATGCCGGGTCGACGGCGCCATCGAGATCGGCGGCGTAGGTGCCGTCCTCGCGGCTGTAGGAGAAGAACCCGCACCAGTCGAGCTGCGCCTCCTCGACGAAGTGGAGGAGTTGGTCGTGATCGGCCTCGGTCTCACCTGGATAGCCGACGATGAAGTTGCTGCGGAACGCGGCGTCCGGCTCGCGTTCGCGGATGTCGGCGATGCGGTCGACGAACCGCTGCCCGTCACCCCACCGGCGCATCCGTCGCAGCAGCGGCTTGCTGACGTGCTGCAGCGACAGGTCGAAGTAGGGCACACCCGAGTCGCAGATCACGTCGATCAACTCGTTGCTCAGGTCGCTCGGGTACAAGTACAGCAATCGCACCCGGTCGACTTCGTCGGCAACAGCCTTCACCAGCGGCACGATCGAGCCGGCTCCGAGTTCGCCGGGGCGGTCCTTGCCGTACGACGCCAGGTCTTGGGCGACGAGCACGACCTCGCGCGCTTCGAGCTGGTCGACCTCGGTGAGGATCGAGGCGATGTCGCGGCTGCGCTGCGGGCCTCGGAAACTCGGGATCGCACAGAACCCGCACGAGCGGTCGCAGCCCTCGGCGATCTTGACGTACGCCCACGGCACCGCCGACTTCGGCCGGGGCAGGTTGAGCAGGTCGAACTCGGGCAACGGCGTCGACGACACCGGGATCAGCTTGCGGTTCGGCGCCGCACCCTTGGGCAACTCGGTGCCGTCGCGCTCGGCCGGGGTGACGTTGAACGCCTGACCGAACCCGGCCACCTGGTCGACCTCGGGGAGCTCAGCGGTAAGTTCGTCGCCGTACCGCTCGGCCATGCACCCGGTGACGACGAGGCGGGAGCCGTCCGCACGCTGTTCGTCGAGCGCGAGGATGGTGTCGATCGACTCGCGGCGGGCGTCGTCGATGAACGCGCAGGTGTTCACCACCACCAGGTCGGCGAGGGCGGCGTCCTCGGTGGACTCCATGCCGTCCGCGAGGAGCGCGCCGACCAGCTTGTCGGAGTCGACGTCGTTCTTCGGGCAGCCGAGCGTCTCGATGTAGAACCGCTGGGACACGATGAACCACGCTACCTGGCCTCAACTGCCACGGGCGGTACGCCGGACGCCCGAGCGGCTCCTCACATCACCGTCGAGCGGAACTTCCCCATCAGGTGACGGCCCGCGGTGGTCGGCGGATACCTCGGGACGTCGCCGTCGGCGACGATGCACTCGATGCGGGCGTCCCAGTTCGCGTTGTGGAAGAACGGGATCGACAACCGCCGTGCGGTGCCCACCGGCACCACCCGGTGCATCGTCGAACGCCACCGGTCGTTGGTCCACCTCGCCATCAGGTCGCCGACGTTGACGATCAGCCCACCGTCGACCGGTTCGACATCGGTCCACCCGCTCTGCGGCAGCAGCACCTGCAGACCGGGCCCGCCATCGGTCCACAACACCGTCAGCGTGCCGTAGTCGGTGTGTGCCCCCGCCCGGAAGTGTCCCTCGGACAGGCCGTCGTCGGCGAGTGGCGGGTAATGGGCGAGGCGGAGGGCCGAGCCGTGCTGATCCGTCAACGATTCGAAGGTGTCAACCGGCAGGCCGAGCGCAAGAGCGAAGCCCTCCATCAGGATCCCCGACAATCCCGACATCGCCCGGTAGTACTCCTCTGCGGCCGGTCGCAGACCTGGCAGTGCAGCCGGCCAGAGGTTCGGCGAGTACACCGCTCGTTCCTCTCGGTCGCTCATCTCCGCCAACGAACGCGGCGGGGGGCCGATCGGACCGATGTTGAAGGTCTCCTTCGCGTCGGGTGCTGCTCCGCCGCCGATCGAGCGGTTCAGCGACTCCGCCTCGATCGGGTTGTAGCCGTACGGATAGCCCGGCTCCGGCATGGCGACCGCAAGCCGGTCGTCGAGCGGGAGATCGAAGAACGCCACCGCCTGCTGGTGGAGGCGCTGGATCGTCTCGTTGCGGACTCCGTGGCCGACCACTGCGAAGAAGCCCACGTCGCGACATGCTCGATCGATCTCCTGCGACACTCCTTGGGCAGCGGCGGCCGAGCCCTCGGTGAGTTGCTCGAGATCGATGACCGGGATCACTGGTGAGCGAGTCGCAGACCCGGTCGCGACCACGGGAACGACACGAGCCGTCCGGTGCTCGAACACGTGACGTACGCTGTTCGGAGGTCTTCGCCGCCGAAGCAGATGTTGGTCGTGATCAGGTCACCCGTGGCGTGGTGCTCGACCTGGGTGCCATCCGGGGAGATCGCCGTGATCCCTCCGTTGAACAGCGTCGCCACGCACACCCAGCCCTCGTTGTCGACCGCCAGCGAATCGAGCAACTGGTGGCCCGGCAACCCATGGAGGACGCCGGGGTCGAGCGGGTTCGACGGCGCAAGTTCGCCGGTCGACGTGATCGCCCGCTGGAACACCCGGGCGGTGTGCGTCTCGGCCCAGTAGAGGGTGTCGGTGTCGGGCGACAGGCCGATGCCGTTCGGTGCGTCGACCGGGAAGACAGCTTCGGCGATGCCCGACCCGTCGGCGTGGGCGTAGTAGATGCCGGTCAGGTCGGCCGTGCGGGCGTCGGTGTCGCGGATGCCGTGATCGGTGAACCAGAACCCGCCGTGGCCGTCCATCACCAGATCGTTCGGCGCTCGCAGTGGTCGGCCATCGCACTCGGTGTACAGGTCGGTGACCGTGCCGTCGTGGGCGTCGACACGCTGGATGCGACCGCCGAGGTGACCGTCGCGATCGAACCCACCCGGGAACAGCATCCCGCCCAGCTCGACCGGCATGAACGACCCACCGTTGTTGCACAGGTAGAACGCCCCGTCCGGGCCCACCGCAGCTCCGTTCGGGCCGCCGGGAATCTCCGCGATCGTCTCCGTCGTGCCGTCCGGGTGCACCTTGGTGAGCCGGGGGCCGAACATCTCGACGACGACGACCGAGCCGTCCGACATCCAGATCGGCCCCTCGGGGAACGCCAGCCCACTGGCGACCTCGGTCAGCGCAGGGGTGAATTCGGTGAGCGTCGGATGGTCCATCGCCTCATGTTGCCAGGACTGCCGCCGCTGTCTTCAGCCGGCGGCTTCTCGTGAACTCGGGCGTGATGACGTCCGCTCGAGTCCGAGAGAACGGTCAGACCTGGCCGTTCTGCTGGAGGAGTTCGAACTCCTCCACGGTCATCAGCACCGAACGGGCCTTCGAGCCCTCGCTCGGCCCGACCACGCCACGCTGTTCGAGCAGATCCATGATCCGGCCGGCCCGGGCGAAGCCGACCTTGAGCTTGCGCTGCAGCATCGACGTCGAGCCGAGCTGGCTGCGAACCACCAACTCCATCGCCTGTCTCATCATGGCGGTGTCCTCGTCGTCGTCGCCGGCGGAGAACGCATTGGCGTCGGAGGTGACGTCGAGATCGTCCATCGATGCCATTGCCCCGGCGCCCGAGCTGCCCGTTGGGCCGCCCCCCTCGGGCCGGGGCGGCACCAGCGACGACTGCGAACTGGAGCTGCCGCCCGGGCCCGCACCGTCGCCTCCCTCGACACCGGACTCGACGTCGTTGGAGTAGATCGGCTCGGGCGACTGGGCGCGCCAGTGGGCGACCACCTGACGCACTTCGTCCTCGCTGACGAACGACCCCTGCACACGGTTGGCGACCGACGAGTTGCCAGGCAGCAGCAACATGTCGCCCTTGCCGACCAACTTCTCGGCGCCCGGCTGGTCGAGAATGACCCGGCTGTCGGTGAGACTGGAAACGGCGAACGCCATCCGGGCAGGAATGTTCGCCTTGATCACGCCGGTGATCACGTTGACCGACGGGCGCTGCGTCGCGACGATCAGGTGGATACCGACTGCACGCGCCTTCTGCGCGATGCGGGTGATCGACTCCTCGACATCTCGCGCCGCCACCATCATCAGGTCGTTCAGCTCGTCGACGACGACCACGATGTACGGGAGGTGCTCGTACTCGATCTCGGTGCCGAGCGGCGGCTGGATCTGCCCCTTGGCGAACGCCTTGTTGTAGCCGGTGATGTCGCGGTAGCCGAGCTCCGAGAGCACGTCGTAGCGGCGTTCCATCTCCTTGACCGCCCAGCCGAGGGCGTTGGCAGCCTTCTTCGGGTTGGTCACCGGCTGCGTCAGCAGGTGCGGGAGGCGCGCGTACTGGCCCATCTCGACCTGTTTGGGATCGATCAGGATGAGGCGCACGTCGTCGGGGGTGGTGCGCATCAACAGCGAGGTGATGATGCAGTTGATGCCGCTCGACTTGCCGGCACCGGTGGCACCCGCGATCAGCATGTGTGGGGTGGCGGCGAGGTCGAGGAACACCGCTTTGCCGGCGATGTCCTTGCCGATCGCCACGTCGAGCGGGTTGGCGGCCTTGGTGGCCTCGGGCGACGCGAGCAGGTCGCCGAGCGCCACGAGTTGGCGCTGGTGGTTGGGCACCTCGACGCCGATGGCGGAGCGACCGGGGATCGGCGCCAGGATGCGCACGTCGATCGCAGCCATCGCATAGGCGATGTCCTTCTGCAGGCTGGTGACCCGGGCCACCTTGACGCCGGGGCCGAGTTCGAGTTCGTAGCGCGTGACCGTCGGGCCGACGGTCATGCCGAGCAACGTCGTCTCGACGCCGTGCGAGGCCAGCGACTCGTGCAGCATCCGGCCGCGCGCCTCGACCGCTTTGCGGTCGATCGTCTGCTCGCCCGGCCGGTCGAGGAAGGTCATCGGAGGCAGGACCCACTCGCCCACGTGCGCTCCGTCACCGGCCGCCGAGGCTGCCGGCTGGCTGCCGGTGTCGAACTTGGGCTTCTTCGCCCGCCGCTTCTTCGGGGGCGGCAACTCGCTGCCACCGAGGTCGTCACCCTCCGCGGCGAAGTCGTACAGGCCCGGCGCCAGGGTCGACGCTTCGCCGGCGACGTCGTACACGTCGGCGGAACCGTCACGGGCCGCGGCGTCGACCTCGCGGTCGCTGTTGAGTGTGGAGATGTTGCTGATGCCCGACTTGGCCGCGCGGCCGAGCGGTGCGCTCACCGCGGCGAGGAACCCTCCGGTCTGCTGCGCGAAGGTCTTGATCGATGTGCGGGTGACCAGCAACGCACCTCCGGTGAACGCGACGATCAGCAGCACTGCGGCGCCGGCGGTGTCCAAGAGGTCTTCGAGCGGCACGCCGACCAGCGCGCCGATCCACCCGCCAGCGTCGGGGACCTGGTCGGCGGCATCTCCGAGGCCCTCGGCGCCCCGGGCCACCTGCAACAGGCCCAGCACCGACAACGACATCAACGACCATCCGATGGCCAGTTGGAACGGGCTCGCCGAGCGACCCTTGCGGAGCAGCGAGACGCCGACGGCGACCAGCACCACGGGCACGGCATACCGGCCGAGGCCGAAGAGCCATCCGGAGAGCGTCTCGATGCCGCGGCCCAACGGACCCGCCAGGTTCACGTACACCGCGAGTGCGAGCAGGATCGCCAACCCGACCAGCCCGAGACCCACGAACTCGTTCTCGCGACCACCGACCGCTTCTCGGATCTCGGCCTGCGCCTGGTCGCGCCGCGAACCGGAACCACCTGGCGGGGTGAGGTCGTCGACACTGCCGGCCTTCGCACGCTTCGCCGTGGCGCCCTTGGGCGTGGCGCCCTTGGCCGCCTGACGGCTCGACCCCTTGCCCGACCCGGTGGACGACGATGTCGCCTTGGCGCCCTTGGAGGACGCGGTCGCGCCCTTGGAGGACGCGCTGGTCGAGCGTTTCGACGTCGAACGCTTCTTGGACGGACCCCAGGTACTCATGGCAGATCACACGGTACCAAGGGGGTGTCACACCGAATGGCGACCCTCCACCCCATTCGCGGGAACAACTTGCCGTCTCTCGCGAGCTCACACCGGTAGGCGGTGCTCAGCCCACTGCTCGAGGGCCGCGCTGTCGTGTCGCGCAGCAATCCTGCTTCGGCGACCGCTGCCCGGTCCGACCCACCCCGCTCGTGAACGAGATGCGCGCTGGGGCCGCACCGTGTTCACGAGATCGGTGTCAGGGGACGAGCACCACCTTGCCCACGA
>Ga0102938_10001889_pt1 | contig 15900 bp, 11 predicted proteins | sample SalPonR2_B_D2_MG_FD_84516 | JGI IMG/M metagenome (GOLD analysis project Ga0102938, IMG submission 84516) | Salt pond soil microbial communities from South San Francisco under conditions of wetland restoration - Salt Pond MetaG R2_B_D2_MG | ecosystem: Environmental > Aquatic > Marine >...
GACTTTGAAGTCCATGCCGTATTTACGGACACTCCGCCATTCATAGATGGGAACCTGGATGATCAGGCTTGGCAGGATATTCCACCCATCACAACATTTACCCAGGTTTGGCCTAATGATGGGGCACCGGCTACCGAAGACACCGAAGTACGCATCGCCTACGATCGCGATAACCTCTACTTCGCATTCCGGTTTTATGATGAAAATCCGGATCTGATCCGTGCCAAGAATCTTGAGCGCGGCGGACGCAATAACCGTGATGACCACGCCTACATTGGAATCGATACCTATCTCGACGGACGGAATGCCTATCTGTTTGAAATGAACGCCCTGGGGACACAGGATGATGCTCTCATTACAGATGAGAGTTTGAGTTATGAGAGTTTCTCCTGGGATGCGGTTTTTCTGAGTGAAACCACAATCGACGACGAAGGCTGGACACTGGAAGTAGCCATCCCTTTTCGTCAGCTCCGTTTTCCTGAAGGGGAAGAGCTGGAATTTGGCTTGATGCTTTCACGTATGATCAACCGGAAAAATGAGCGGGTTCTCTGGCCTGCCATCGGAATGGAGTACGGAGGTAGTTTCGGAGCGCTTGCTGCCGCTTCTCAATATGGACGCCTGAAAGGGTTGAAAGGCATCAACAGAGGCAAAAATATTGAAATTAAACCGTACCTGATTTCAGGTGCGCAGGAGATCCGCCCTGATTTAAGGGACGAAGCTACTGACATTGATTACAACTACGATTTTGGCGGTGATCTCAAATACAGTATCTCCTCCAATATGACTCTCGATCTTACCGTAAACACCGACTTTGCCCAGGTAGAAGCCGATAATGTTCAACTGAATTTAACCCGCTTTAATCTCTTCTTCCCTGAAAAGAGAGAGTTCTTTCTGGAGCGCGCCGGACTCTTTGAGCATGGAAATGTTCGTTCCACTCAAACTTTCTTCTCAAGAAATATCGGGCTGACCGATCAGATTCTCACCGGTGCACGGGTAACAGGCCAAACCGGACGCTACTCTATAGGACTCATGAATATTGAAACCGGAAACGGTATGCGAGATCTTTTTGGGGTGAATTCTACAAACAACACCATTGCACGTCTCCAGGCAACCATATTTCCTCGTGCAACTGTTGGCACAATTTTTACTAATGTTGAACGCCCCGATGGTTACAATCGCGCCATTGGCATCGATACGAAATATCGATTCTGGAGCTCCAGTCAGTTTAACGCATGGTTTACCAATGTTTGGGATAACAACTCTCTTCTAAACGACGCAGCCGGAAACATCTCAATTCAACTTGAAAACGATCTGTATGAAGGCGGTACTTCATTTTCCTCTGTTGGAGAAAATTATCGGCCAGAACTTGGTTTTGTCAGAAGGCTCGATTTCAGACAGTATTCAGGAAATTTCGGCTATAAGCCCAATGTGGATTTCAGTCTCATACCGGCCATTCGGAAACTCTACTTCCGCACTTCATACGACTATTTTGAGGGACAGGATGGTTCTCTTCAAACAACGGAATTTTCAGCTTCCATTCGATCCGAATTTGGAAATCGTCAATCTTTTGAAGTGGAATATAATCGTCAATTCGAACGACTTATCAGTGACTTTGCACTCAGGTCGAATGCGGTCATCCCAGCCGGTGATTATACCTTTCAAACTCTATCAGTCCAGGGAAGAACAGATGAAGCCCGGAATGTCTTCGGTTCCTTTGACTTTTCAACCGGTCAATTTTATGACGGCAATCGAACCGATTTCGGCGTCGATTTCGGATTCCGACAGTCTAAACATTTACATGTGGAAGGCGGAGTGAGTCACAATATTATTCGATTACCATTCGAAAACGGTGATTTTGAGGCTACAACTGTTCGTACATCTATTCTTGGAGCCATCAGCCGAAAGCTGTTTGCCAGGGCTTTGGTTCAGTATGATAACTTTTCCAGAAATCTGCAATCGAACCTTCGCATTAACTGGATCCACCGTCCTGGAAGTGATCTATTCCTGGTATTTAATACGAACTATCATATCACCGGGGACAACGAAGACCTATTCGATCCGCGAAAGGATTTCATTCTGAATAGCCGGGCCGGGATTATCAAGCTGACTTACCTGATTATGATATAGCAATTTCTTAATTCCACTTATTGAATAGTGATTCGAGGGGTATGAATACTGCCTTGATCTTCCCTACCTAATTGCCCCTTTCTAAAGTCTGTAAATTCAGTTCTCCGAACGGTTTTGAATTGCGAATCCTTATATTAAATAGAAGAGAACCACACTACACAGGTTTAACGTCATTTGGCATATGGAAAAAGATTTCTCGGCACGAATTGTTGATCTTGAAGAAGCTTATGAAATGGCGTATAAAGTGGCTAATCAGATCACCAATCACGGATTTAAGATTGATATCATCATAGGGATTGCCCGCGGCGGGTTGCCACCGGCCCGGTTCATTTGTGATTTTTTGAATATCACAAAACTCACCACTCTTCAAATCACTCACTACACCGGCGGGGGAACAGCTAAAGAAAATGTGGAAGTCATTGATCCGCTGAACATCGATTTAAAGGGAAGAAATGTACTGCTCGTGGATGATGTGAACGATTCGGGAGAAACCCTCATAGAAGCCACTCAACACATTAACACTATGGGGCCCGGTGAACTCAAAACTGCTGTACTTCACGAAAAGTCCAACACTTCCATGAAGGCCGACTACACAGGTTCCACACTTGAAGAGTGGGAGTGGTTGATTTACCAGTGGGCAGTAACTGAGGATATCCTCGAGTTTTTACACGAAGTTAATAAACTCCAACTGCCTGCAGAAAAATCAGCAAAGTTTCTCTCTGAAACGTATCAACTAGATGTTGACCAGCATTTGATTGAAAAAGCCCTCTCGATGAAAGAAAATTATTTCAGTACTAAGTAACGTGAATTCGATTTGAAATCTTTGAATTTGAGCAGTCAAGAAAGTCCCCTCCTTTTCCAAGGTTGGACTCCGAGCGTTAGCGATTCCCGCGCAAGCGATTTATGGGAGGTTGAAAAGACAATAGAAATATCGAACTAAATCATACACGTATGTTTGATTTCACCGCGACATATACCGATCAGTATCAAATTACCATGTCTCAGGTCTACTATCATCAGGGGCTGAAAGATGAAACTGCTATATTTGACTATTTCTTCAGGAAAAATCCATTTGAAGGAGGTTATACGGTCTTTGCAGGCCTTGAAGATTTCCTGAACACCCTCGAAGATTTAAAGTTTGACCAACGTGATCTTGAGTATCTGGAAGGTGAGGGATTGGACCCGGAGTTTCTCAGCTACCTTGAGAAGTTTAAATTTAGTGGAAATATTTACGCCTCTCGCGAAGGCGATGTTGTCTTTCCAAATAGGCCTATCGTTACCGTTGAGGCATCTATCATTGAAGCTCAGCTGCTTGAAACTCTCCTTCTGAATACCCTGAACTATCAGTCGCTGATTGCAACCAAAGCAAGCAGGATGAGACTATCTGCAGGTGATCGCAAGCTTGTCGATTTTGGTCTTAGGCGGGCTCCCGGCACAGGAGGGTACTCTGCCGTTAGAGGTGCCTATATCGGCGGGTTTGACGCTACCAGCAACGTTCGGGCCGGGCGAGATATGAACGTTCCCATATCCGGAACAATGGCCCACTCATTTGTGCAGAGATATGATGAGGAGATCAACTCATTTCGTGATTTTGCCAAGGTAAGACCTCACGACTGTGTGCTGCTTGTTGACACTTATGATACAATTAAAAGCGGTGTACCAAATGCGATTCAAGTAGCCAAGGAGATGGAAGAGCGCGGTGAAAAACTGAAAGGCATCCGTCTCGACAGCGGTGACCTGGCATGGCTTGCTAAAGAGTCCCGGAGAATGCTGGATAAGGAAGGGCTGGATTATGTGAAAATAGCCGCTTCAAATCAGCTTGATGAGAATGTCATTAAGAGTTTACTCGATCAGGGTGCTCCCATTGACCTGTTTGGAGTGGGAACCAGCCTGGTGACCGGCCGGCCCGATCAGGCGCTTGACGGTGTTTATAAACTCTCCTATGCAAACAAGGAGCCCCGGTTGAAACTCTCTGAAAATGTCGCAAAGATCAACCTCCCCGGCAAAAAACAGGTCTACAGATTGAAAAAACAGGACGGCTCGTTTTACGGTGGTGAAGTGGTTACTCTGTACGATGAGGAAGACATTGACGTAATGTATCACCCTACAGATAAAAACAAATGGCGATCGCTTGCAGAGTTTAATAAAGAACCGTTGCTGGAAAAAGTTGTGGATAGCGGTAAGCGTATAAGTGATCCAAACGATCTGAAAGATATTGCTGCTTTCAGCCGGGAACAGGTGAACAATCTATCGGATGAATATACACGTTTTGAAAATCCTCATATCTATAAAATCGGGCTTTCAAAAGATCTGAAACAACTCAGAGGCGACCTCATTGAACGCCACAAAGATAAAGTTAGTTAAAATGCCAACCTTCTTATTAACCTCCAAATTTTTGAACTCATGAAATGTCTAGTCTGTCTATTTGCATTTTTATTCGCATCTCAAGCGGTATCAGCCCAGGATTACGCCCTTCAACAGCTTGAAGAGTCGCCCCGTCATCATGAGTGGGTTGAAGTTACTGACGGTGACCGCACAATCCACAACTTTGTGGTCTACCCGGAAGTTTCTGAAGATGCTATGGCAGTCATCGTTATTCATGAAAACCGCGGGTTGACTGACTGGGTTCGCAGTTTTGCAGATCAGCTTGCGGCTGAGGGATATATCGCCATCGCGCCCGATCTGCTATCCAATTTTGATGAAGATCATCAAAAAACATCCGATTTTGAATCTTCCGATGCCGCACGGAATGCTCTATATGAACTGGATCAGGATCAAATTACCCAAGACCTTAAAGCTGTTCAGGATTATGTAACACAGCTACCGGCTGCAAATGGAAATGTTGTGGTTGCCGGTTTTTGCTGGGGAGGGTCACAAACTTTCAGATATGCAACTAATGCTGATGGACTTTCCGCAGCCCTAGTGTTTTACGGAAGTGCTCCCACCGACGGTGAGCAGATCAGCCAAATCTCAACTCCTGTTTATGGTTTTTATGGAGGGAATGATCAGCGCATAAATTCCACGATTCCCGAAACTTCCGAGTTGATGCAGGAATATGACAAAGAGTATATCTACAATATTTATGAAGGTGCAGGACATGGTTACATGAGAACCGGCGATGCACCGGATGCCGAACGCGCAAACAAAACAGCGCGCGACAGCTCGTGGGAGTGGATTCGGGGAATTCTGTCAGATTTAGATAAATAGACTAGTCTCTACCAGTTTATCATGAGCCAGCTTCCTCTTGTTTGAAGTTGTGCTGAGCTTGCAGTTTGGTCCAGTTCGGTTTGAATGGTTGGGTCTTCTGCCAACACAACTTCAACAGTGTATTCCTCTCCCATCCGGTTAAACAGAATATCAATACGATCGCCCGGCTTGTGGGTGCTGAGAATTTCATCCACGCTCTCCACTTCTGAAAGCAAGACTCCGTCAATTGAAATAATGTTGTCGTTACGATTAATCCCGGCATCATAAATCGGTGAATCAACTATTGCATTGGTTCTTAGCTTCCCTACCCCGTTCTCAATAGCGATTGACGTGCCAAGTACCGCTTTTTCAGCATTCGCTTTCTCCAGGCTGACTCCAGCCGTTTCTAAAAGCTGTTGATAATCCGGAAGTTTGCTGTCATAAATATAGCGACTGAAAAAATCATTTGAGAATTCATCTCCGGCGTATTCTGAAAGTGCATCCCGAATATCGCGAACCGTATATGGAATCTCATCTTTGCCGTATTTATCCCAGACCAACCTCATAAACTCATCAAGATTGAGATTATTCGCTTCATTTCTGAGACTTAAATCGAGTGCGAGCCCCAGAACACTTCCATAAGTGTAGTACGAAATAAAGGTATTCTCCCTGTTGGTTGGATCTACAGATCGTGCCGCATCTACAAATGGAGCCTGATAACTCATCTCAATCGGATTGTGATAATTTCTGCCCGGTGAGTTTGATACATAATTAATCCCGCCTGCAAGACCCTCCACATAATCTTTTTCTGATATAATGCCGGCCCGAACCAACGTCAGGTTGGTATAATAACTGGTAAACCCTTCCGCAAACCAAAGCTCACCGCTCATGTTTGCCTCTTCAAAATCAAACGGTTCGAGAGAAGCAGGACGAATTCGCTCTACATTCCACACATGAAAAAACTCATGCGCAATCGTGCTGATTCGGTAGTTACCCAATTCTTGATCCATCGATTTCGATCCGGTAACAATTGTTGAATTTCGATGCTCCATCCCGTCTCCGCTTGCGTTGGGCATATAGCAGTTCAGAAAGGTATACTCTCCGTAATCAAATGCCGGCAGCTTACCGAATACATCGCGCTGCCGGTTAACAATAGCTATCACATTCTCGAAATAATCATCAACCTCGTCGTTGGATGCATGTGTATGAAGCACCATTCGTATATTCTGTCCATCCACTTCTTTTTCCCGAAGATGAAAATCGGCAATCTCTACCGGGCTGTCGAGAAAATAGTCCAAATCAGGTGCATGGTATCTATTTCCTTCCAGTTGCTTTAACTGCGTGGCCACTTTCCAGTTTTGATCAAAGTCTGTATTAAAGGTAATTTCGATGGGCCGGTGCTCATAGCTTCGAGCCCACGCAAACGTGGCCGGCATATTCAGATGGGCATGGGTTTCATCAACTTGTGAATAGGTTCCGTCTCCCCGGTTTGCAAAAAGCGTGTATTCAAACCGAACGGTTCCGTTATGGCCACTCACATTCCACTGGTGTGGATTTGGACGGGTGATCGAAAGTTCATTCCCATTTTCATCATAAGCTTTCACGTTATAGACATTCTTGGCAAACTCATGAAGAGCATACCGACCGGGCGAAGTACGGCTCATCCGCACTTCCAAAACTTTCTCTTCCAGATTATCGAAATAAACCGAGATTTGAGCCTCATGATGTACTGCGTTATCAAACGAAATGTCGTACTTCGTTGTGGTTTGAGAAAAACAGATTGAATAAATGCAAAGCGTGAGAATTGTTAAAAGCAGAAGTCGTTTCATGGGAAGTGATTTTTATTCATGTTCTGAAATATTAACCGATTCAATCGGATCAAACAAATACCAATATAGAAACAGACTGAACCAAAAAAGGCGGATCCAAACAGACCCGCCTTTCTAATCTTTTAAGTAATAAGGTTATTCAAAATCTGTAATCAGTACTTCAGAAGGTTCTCTTTCCTGCTGAAGTCGTTCAGCCGTTGCTTCAATTCCTCGCATTACCCGCAGCATATTTTCACCGGCTATCTTCCGAAGTTCTTCTTCACTGTATCCTCTTTTAAGGAGTTCCGCAAAAAGATCCGGATAGGTAGAGACGTCCTCGAGGCCGGTTGGAAGAGAGGAAACTCCATCGTAATCTCCGCCAATCCCGATGTGATCCACACCAACTTGATCCCGGATGTGATCGATATGATCTGCTACCTGTTCCAGGGTAGATTTTGGCATCTCATTTTCTTCGGTCCACTCATCCATCATTTCGCTTATGATATCCGGTTGACCGGCATAGAGTGATTCAATTTTTGCACGATATCCACTACGCTCTGCGTACCATTGGCGTAGTTCTTCGGATGTAAATGACTCCACAAATGTGACCATCACAAGGCCGTCTTTTTCGGGCAGAAGCGCCAATACATCATCCGGTACATTCCGGGGGTGATTGGAAATTGCCCGGGCATTGGAATGTGAGAACATCACAGGAGCTTCCGATACTTCGATAGCATGTTTCATTGTGGCCGGAGTTACGTGCGACAGATCCACGGCCATTCCCAGCCTGTTCATCTCACGAATCACTTCCTCGCCAAACTCACTTAACCCGTCGTGCAGTGGCTCATCTCCTGCAGCATCGGCCCAATCCAAAGTACGGCTGTGTGTAATTGTCATATATCTTGCACCCAGATCATAAAACATCCTAAGTGTTGCGAGGGAATTTGATATGGAATGGCCACCTTCCATTCCAATGAGAGATGCAATTTTGCCTTCTGCAAATATACGCTCCACATCATCGGCAGTGTAGGCCATTTCGAACTCATCCGGATACTTTTCGGCCATACGGTAGACAAAGTCAATCTGTTCCATAGTGCGTTTTACGGCTTCATCTTCAGGAATACCAGCCGGAACATACACCGACCACCATTGCGCTCCCACACGCCCCTCTTTGAGCCGTGGAATATCCGTATGCATGGGATTTTCAAGTTGGGTTGTATCGTAAAAATCAAGTTCACTGAATTTGTATCCCACACGATTTCTGTACTGGTATGGAGCATCGTTGTGTCCGTCAAAAAGTGGTACACTTTCCAGAATTTCAATAGCCTGCTGGCGATACTCGTCACGATCTGTTTGTGCAGACAGTGAAGCACAGCCCATAAACAGAGCCGCAGTAACAAAAATTGCGATTAGTTTTATAGTATTTTTGAGCATATGATTTCGATTGATTTAATATTTCATACTAAAATAATGCTTCTGCGGATGAAGGCAAGCCGCAAAACAATCTATTACAATTCCGGATCTTCAAAAGACTCATAGGGTACGATTGCCGTTCGAACCCTGATAAGCGGATCAGTTTGTGTCCATGCAAATAACAGACCTTTATCGAACGCCCTCATTTGTGGAAAACCACTGGACCTTGACGGAGAAGTTACACCCACTGCTACAGAATTTTTCACGGTTCCCTGTGGGTCCACTTCCGACACAACTACATCACCCACATCTCCTCTATGTCGCAACCAGCTTACATAGAGTGTGCCGTTCTCGATCATGGCCAGATCGACACGTCCTGTTGAACGATCTCCGGCAATCAAAATAGGGTCTCCAAATGTCTCACCGCCGTCATCAGACAGAGCCAGGTACGTCCGTGATTCATTCTCTTCCATTGTGTACCAGGCAACAGCAACCCGGTCTCCATCAGCAACAATTTTAGGTCCGTTTACCGGGCAAGCCCCAATTTCCCATTGATCAACATGAACCGCTTTTGGTTCACTCCACTCCCCCGTTTCCAGGCTATATCGCGAGATGTAGATATCCCGGATTTCATCCTCCGTTCGATTGCGATAAACCGCAAGAAACCCACTCTCTGTTTTTACCAAGTCGGTTGGGCAACAATCACATACAGAGTCGTCGATGACCCGACTTCTTAAAATTTCACCATCCCTGTTAATTTCAGCAGAACGAAGAGTCATAGACTTGTTCATATCTTCATACTCGTCATCAGCTCTGCCATCCGTATCTCTTCCATCCAGCCAAATCGCCAGAATACGATTCTCATCAATCGGACGCATACTCACAAAACCATGCTCAGTCGGTGTATTATCCAGGTGAGGCGTTACGGCATCTCCCCATCGGTTGGAATCATCCTGAGGAAAAGAGACCTGAACGTGATAGGCGTACGGTCCTCCTTCAACTTTTCGGAGCCAGTGCGCTGCCATCGCCTCTCCGTCAAAACCAATGATTGAAGGGAAATCTGCCCAGTTAACAAAAAAATCCGTTCCCACTTTTACTGTGCCCGGCCTTGTCCATTGCCCGTTATCATAAGTTGAATATTGAAAAGCGAACATCTCCTCCTCTATACCCATCAGCCAGCTCATGTAAATTTTACCGCTCTCATCCTGATGCAAATTTGGATAGCGTGATCCGGTTTCGGCAGGGCTTGTCACAGCAAATTCATAAACAGGTTGCTGCAGTTGATCTCCATTACATGAGATCATAAAAACTAAAAGAATAGCCGCGCTGATACGTAACAATAACTTCATTTGAGAATAATTTAAATCAGATCAGAATGATTGGTATTTTTCAGGCTTAAAATAACTTTGAAAGGCCTAACATCCTAAACCGGTTCAGGCTTCGAAAACACTTTTTTGAAGAGTATTAATCACATCCATGCTTCAACTCGATAAGATTACACTTTATTTTGGCGACCGTCCGCTTTTTGATGGAATTTCTGCAACCATTAATCCCGGCGAGCGAATTGGTCTTGTTGGTCCCAACGGTGCCGGAAAATCTACCCTCCTGAAAATTATTGCCGGAAAGCAGGAGGCCGATTCTGGAAGTGTAAACATCAGCAAGAGCGCAACTGTTGGCTATCTGCCACAAGATGGTGTAGATCCCGATCCGGAGCTCACAGTTTACCAAGAGGTTGAACAGGCTTTTTCAGAGATATTGTCTTTGCGGGAAAAGCAGGAACAGCTACAGCTTCAACTCGATACGTTAAACCCTGAATCGGATGAACACGAACAAACTCTGAATGAATTCGGACAAGTACAACATCAGCTAGAGAATATTGGCAGCTATACGCTTCAGGCAGATATTGAAAGGGTACTGATGGGGCTTGGTTTTAATGAAAAAGACTTTTCGCGATCCACAACAGAATTCAGCGGTGGGTGGCTGATGCGTATTGCCCTGGCAAAATTACTGCTCAGGCAACCTACATACCTCCTCCTTGATGAGCCGACCAACCACCTTGATATTGAGTCACTTCAGTGGATTGAATCCTTTTTAAGAAATTATGACGGCACGGTCATCATTGTTTCTCACGACAGGGCGTTCCTGGATTCAGTTACGAAACGCACTCTAGCTCTCCGCCGGGGTAATCTGGATGATTATGCCGGCAACTTCAGCTTTTATGAAAAAAAATATGCCGAAGAGCAGGAGCTCCTGAAGAAACAGTACGAAAATCAGCAGAAAGAGCGGAAACAGACTCAGGAGTTTATTGATCGATTCCGTTACAAAGCAACCAAAGCGAAACAGGTTCAGAGCCGTATCAAACAGCTGGAAAAGATGGAAGAGATTGAGCTCGATGAAGAGCAATCTGAGATTTCATTTAGTTTTCCACCACCGGAGCGATCGGGACAGGTTGTTTTAAAACTCAGGGATTTGGTAAAAAAATACGACGAAAACACGGTTTTTGACGGCATCGATTATGAAATAGAAAGAGGCGATAAAATTGCGGTTGTCGGTCCAAACGGCGCCGGTAAATCAACGCTAATTCGAATTCTTGCCGGTATAGAACCGATCACGGACGGTAAAAGAGAAGTCGGTTATAATGTGACGCCCGGATATTTTGCACAGCATCAGGCTGAAGAGCTGGATCCGAAAAACAATGCGCTGGAGGAGATGCGTCTGGCCGGATCGGGAGAAAATGACACCAAACTCCGAACTATTCTGGGCTGCTTTCTTTTTGTGGGAGATGATGTATTTAAAAAGGTAGGAGTACTTTCAGGTGGTGAAAAGAGCCGTGTGGCACTCGCAAAAATGCTTCTCAACAGCGGAAACTTTCTCATTTTTGATGAACCGACCAACCACCTCGATATGCAGTCAAAAAACATTCTTCAACAGGCGCTACAGCAGTATGAGGGAACATTGATGATCGTATCTCATGACCGGGATTTTCTTGATCCGATCGTCAACAAAACACTTGAAGTGCAGCCGGGATACATTAAAACATGGCTGGGTAATGTGAGCTACTACCTCGACAAAAAACGGGAAGAACGTGAAGCTGAAGATGTAAAAGCTGTGGAACAGAAGTCAGAAAAAAAGAAAACCTCGGATCCGACTGAAGGGATGAGCCGGAAAGAACAGCGCCGGTTCGAAGCAGAAAAACGAAATACTCTGTCAAGAAAAGTCAAGCCGCTTAAAAAACGTCTGCATGAATTTGAAAACAAAATTGAAGATCTTGAGAAGAGAAAGATAGAAATCGAAGAACTGATGGCAGATCCGGGTTTTTACGATGATGAAGACCGGGTAAAAGAGATCTCATTAGAGTATGAGTCTGTAAAGGCTGAATCCGCTGAAAAGATGGAGAAATGGGAAGAGATTGCCGGGCGTATTGAGCACATCGAAAACTCTTTCGATCAAGAGTATAAAGCCTCTATCTCGTAGATATGAAGCTTGCCATCCTTCAGCCCGTTTTAATTCCCGACCTGCACGATCTCGCCATTATGTTCTCAGTTGATCAAATTGTTTTTCAGGATTCTGAACAGTGGTCGCGAAAAGGCAGAACACACCGGGCGGTGATTCGCTCACCTGAGGGTACTGATTATATGTCCGTGCCGGTGATGACAGCCGATAAGAAAAAACAGATCAATCAGGTACGGATTAATCACGGCCGTGAATGGATCACCCCATTGCTTCGGGCGCTCAAATTCAACTACAGTAACAGCGTCTATTACGATTTCTATGAACCGGAAATCCGGGCTGATATTGAGACGGGGCACAATTTCGAGTACCTGTTAGATTTTTCACTCTTTTTAAAAAAACGTCTTTTCCAATTTCTTGAGCTTGAAATCCCGGCGGAAATCCATTTTTCAAGCGGGATGGGGGAGTACACATCTGATCCTGATAAACTGGCAGACAAGTTAGGTGCAGATTTATATTATCAGGAGCATGATGCCCGTCACTATCAGCGGCAAGGTGAAAACAGAAGTAAAATAGATTTCACCCATCCTGAGTACCGACAACATTTTGAGGGCTTTGAACCGTATTGTTGTCTTTATGATCTGCTATTCCAGTATGGACCGGAGAGTTTCCGAATTTTTGATGAGTTGGTTTGATCCCTCGTGGCACGACTCAATGTCGTGCCACGAGTAGATTGTATCCAATTGGTCCATCCAAAACCCCAAACTCCGGAGGAGTTGTCTGTTTATAGTAATTCAATCTGAGAAGGAACAAGGCTCCGGCGGAGCCTCCTCAATATTCGAATTTGGGAACAAGCAACAACAAGTCGCACCTACGTAGTAAAATTTTCCATCCCTCCTTCTTTTCTATAAGCAGGCAATTCCTACGAAATCCTCAGACACTATCATACAACTACATCTCTCAATCTTATCAAGATGAAAAATATGGCTCCGGATTCACGGAGAGCTGACTGTGAATGGCATCTCTAAAATTTTCAGCATTTTTTACCCCCTTGATTCTTTTCGTTTGAATGCCAATCCCAAACAGAGTCACAATTCCTTTTCCCCACCATTTATCTGTCCAGTTTTGGTAAAGAGTCACGTGTTCAATTTTATCTATCGGGTAACTCTCTGTACGTAAGTAAAAGTAGCCGGAAACGACTTCCAAACGTTGATTTGTAAGAATGTACTCCGTATAAGTCCATTTAATCAATCCGAAAAGAGTCCAAATAATCCCAGCAGATACGAAAATTGTGTTTGCTATAGGGTTCCCTCCTGTTAATGCTACAACAATCATATAAATTGAATAGAACAAACCTCCATAAAACATTGCGGGATGTTTGTGACTTCGATAAAGGATCTCTTCTTCTGAATCGAGTTGTATTTTCTTTTTTACCATCATTTAGGACTAAGTCATTCAATAAATACTTCTGGCAAGGATACAATACGGAAGCCTTTAAGTATTCACTACTTTCCGAAAAGTTTTCGATCCAAAGAGTATTTACCCGGACCGGTCAAGAAAAGAACGATAAAAGTAATCAGAAAAAACAGGCCTAATTCTTTATCGCTGAATGGATCCCCGGCGTGAGCGACAAACACGGCCACAATCATCGTAATGATCAATGGAATTAAGGAAACTCTGGTCATCAAACCAATCAATACCAAAGTTGCACAGATCGCTTCAGCAAAGGCTACAAGTATTAAAGAAGCTGTAGGCCCAATTCCGATTGGGTCACCAAAACTGAAATCTCCTTCCAGTATTTTTAGCAGTTTAGGAATTCCGTGAGTTAGCATCAGGGACGCTGCACCGATTCGGAGTAAAAGAATAGCAACATTTGGTCCGACAAATTCATCGATACGGACAGAAGTAAGTTTTTTAATCATCATCTGTAGATAGGTTTAAAATGGCTTGAGTCATAAACTAATTTGGGAGCAAATTAACCCTTCAAGAAGTTCATTTTTTAGCCCAACCATAACTAAGACTAAATAGCTCCATATCAGACTCAATGCTATTCGAATTGGACTAGAACAAACAGGACGCACCTACGGAGCGAAATTACCATCTCATTACATTTTCTATATACAGGGGATTCCTTCGGAATCATGAGATGGCGATTTCACATTGACCAAAGAGAGAAACCGATTTTACGATGTATTTGAGATGTTGAATTCTTTTGACATAAAGAAATCATTCAATTGAAGTGTTTAACAAATCTATTCTTAAACAGTACACCCACCCATTTCTATTTATCTCAGCTTGAAATTAAAGAACAAACTCCGGAGGAGTTTTCTGTTTATAGAAAGTCTATCCTACAAATCAACAAGGCTCCATCGGAGCCTCCTCATGAATAGATCTGGGTTATTAGTAACATAGTCCACACACGTAAAGTGGCTCTTTTGATTGATTAGATCCTGCCCCAGAATCAGAATATTTCCACCCGGATTTCTCACAAAAATTCTATTCATGAAGAATGATGCTTAAGATATTGAATTTACATCCTGCCAGCAGCTCAAACTTCCTGAATTTGTCGAACCAGATCGTCCAGCGCACGCCGGTCGGGGTGCTTATCATCCAGACCCAGTGCATCCAGAATTTCTCTTGCTGAAGCTACATAATCGGCAGCCTGTTTCGTATTGCCCTCAGCAAGTTCAAGTTCGGCAAGGCTTCGGAGATTATCGGCAACGTGCCGGTGTTCCATCCCCAATTCACGGCGATTCATTTCCAGTGCTTGCAGCAACAAACGCTCAGCTTCATTAAAATTTCCCTTGACCTGCATTGTTTTCCCGAGGTTGCCAATTACAAGGGCGATATCGTGATGTGAATCACCGAAAACCGATCGATAGATTGATAAAGCTCGCCTCAGCCACTGTTCAGCCTGGTCGACTTCTCCCATATCTGTTGCAACAACGGCAACTGCATTCAGAATCACCGCTGTTGAGGGGTGGTCAGCTCCGAGCACACGACTACGAATTTCCAAAGCCTCTTCGAGATGAACTCTTGCCTGGTCGAGCTGTCCACGGCGCGATTGCAACCAGCCAATCTGATACAAAACACTCGCTACAGCCGGATGATCATCTCCGAAAATATTGCGCCGCAGGCGCAGCGCTTCCCTGTAACCGGCTTCAGCCTCTTCCAAATGATTCATTTGATCAAGAAGAGTAGCCAGGTTAGTCATAGAATATGTTGTAGTCGGATGTTCATTTCCAAGCACGGACTGTCTCATTTCCAGCGCTGCCCTGTACAGTGGTTCAGCCTCTTTACGTTTATCCTGTGCGGCCAGAACCAAAGCCAGGTTGTTTAATGACGCAGCCAACTCAGCACTTTCAGATAGCTCAGCCCGTCGCAGGTTAAGTGCCTCCTCCAGCAATTCTTGCGACTCGCCAAGCCGCCCGAGTGAAAATACCGCAAGACCCAGATTATTCAGCCTTTCAGCCATCACCGGTTTATTCTCAGGGCTTGTCAACTCCAAAGCTTGCCGGTGAGCCTCCTCTGCCTCACCGTAACGGCCCAGGGACGATAAAGTGTACGCACGCATTGTCCAGGCACTTGCCAGGCTTACAGAATCAGGTAATGCCTGATTTTCCAGCAATGTGAGTGCCTGCCCCGATAGATTATGCGCGGTTTCGTGCTCAGCCAGTGAACGGTAAACCCGTGCTAAAACCATATACATTTCGGCCTGAACCAAAGGTGCTTCATCCAGCGTTTCTATCCTGTCTCGTCCCTGTGCCAAGATGTTGCCTACAGTAAGTTCTTTTCCGGAGCTTGAGTAAGGATCGGATTGTTCAAAAAGGCTTACCACAAATTCACTGACCCGCGCCGTTTTGGCAGCTTCAAGCTCGGCCAGATCGCGCTGTATCTCCGCTATATCCCGTTCCTC
>Ga0102938_10001894_pt1 | contig 15890 bp, 12 predicted proteins | sample SalPonR2_B_D2_MG_FD_84516 | JGI IMG/M metagenome (GOLD analysis project Ga0102938, IMG submission 84516) | Salt pond soil microbial communities from South San Francisco under conditions of wetland restoration - Salt Pond MetaG R2_B_D2_MG | ecosystem: Environmental > Aquatic > Marine >...
GTTTGAGGAACAGATAAAAGAATTGGAAAAAAAAGCGGATAGGGAAGTGGCTGAATCAATCAAAAAAATAGATAAAAACCAAATAAAACAAACTCTTCAAGAAATAAGGGATAAATTTTAATTTAATCATATGCCAACATTTTCAGAAAAAATGCTTCGGCCGGAGAAAAAAGAATCTGAAGTTTTGATAAACAAAGCTTCTTCATTTGAAGATCTTATCTCAGTCATAGAGAAAAATGATATTTCAATCAAGGGTTCGCAGAAAATTATTTATACTCCGGAAAAGCTGATCAATGTTATTAAAAAAGTAAAAAATAAAGAGTGGCCTCTGAATAAGGCGACAAGGAAACAGGGATTTCGTTCTAAGTTGGCGGAATTACGCAAGGATAATTCTGAGGAGGATCCGGGAAGCTTGGAGAAGAAAGATAAAGAGGAACTGGAGGAAGAAGAAAAAGAAAAATTTCCGGAAAAATTTAAAACCAAGCTGGAAGCTCAAGCTGATCAATTGTTAAAAATATTTAATGATTTGTTAAAGCGTTTGCCAAAGAGTGAAGATGATCTGGTAAAAGATTTGCGAGACCGAGCTGAGCAGGCCAGAGAAAAACTTGATCGGGAATTAAATTTTTATCAAGAAAATCAGCCCAAACTGGTGGTTAAAGAAAAGTTGCAAAACGAGCTTGAAGCCAAAAAAGAGTTTTTTGACCGGGCAAGCGAAAAACAAAGAAAAACTCTTAGAAGGGAAATTGAAAACCTGGAAAAAGAGTTGGATAAACTGAAAGATATTCCAAAGGCGCCTGTTGATTTGAAGGGTGCTCAGGAGATTGTCCAAGAAGTGGAGGAAAAACTTGAAAAGGGAGTTGAAAAATCAGAGGAAAAGGAAAAAGAGCCTGATCGTGAAGAATTGAAAAAATTGCGACAGGATTATATTGAACAGGAGGTAAAGATGAACAAAGATTACAGCGGTGTAAGCGGTTGGATGAAAAGAATGATGAGCAAAGAAAAGTTTTCAGCTGATAAATCCAAATTAAAAGAGCTGGAAAAAGCTTATGAAGGGGAGCTGGCTGAGCAGGTTTTTCAAGAAGTGGATAAAATGTTGGAAGAAGAAGATAAACTTGTTTCCGAGCGAGCTAAACAATTGAAAGAAAGAAAAGAAAAATCAACGGTTACCAAATTAATGAATGTTTGGAATACCAAGACTTTTAAAAAGATTCGTCAAGCCAAGCTGTATGTTGGACTTGGTGCCGGAACTATTGGTTTGTTGGCCGGTGCTCCGATAGTAGGGGCTCTTGGTGGCGGAGCTATCGCTTATAAAATTTTGGGTCGTTCTATGGGTGCGACCGGCGGATTTATCGGTTCTTACAACTTGATGAGCAAAGTGGCCAAAAAAAAGGGAACAGAGGTTGAATTAACCACGGAACAAAAAAGAGAATTAAAAGAATATGCCAATGAGCTTAATCTGACTTGGTGGGCAAAAAAAAGAAATAAAAAAATAAAAATAGAAGGTGAAGAGGTTCGCGCCGGCGATGTTTATGAAAGCAAGAAATTAGAACTGGAAACTCAGCAAGCGGAAAAAATGACAGATGAAAAATTGGAAGAAGTAATAGACTACTATCAAACTGCGATTACTGTGGACGGTAAAGACCCCAATAATGATGAAAAATATCGTATGTTGCGGCGTGAATATGCCAAGCGCTTGCGAGCTCAGCAAAAAGTGGCTGAAACAGGAGAGAAAGAAAAACCCAAGAAAAAAGAAAAGCAAGATCTGGAAAAATTTAAAGAAAAAGTGGATAAAAAAGTGGAAGCACTCCACGAACTTTATCGAGAGAGTTTATTGAATTATTTAAAACAACATCTTTTGGTTTCCAGAAAGTATTTTCAGCAGATGAAAGAAGCTGGGAAATACGATGAGTCGGGACAAGAAAGCGAGGAATATATAAAATGGAATTATAAAAAAAACGAATTAAAGAAAATCTATGATTCTTTTCCGGAACATATAAAAAGTTTTATTGATGCTCAAGTCGAGGGAAGCGATCAGCCAACCTTTGAGATGTTGGCTCCGGATGTTTTGGACAAAGAAAAGCAGCGTTTTGCCAAGGGCGCCGAGGTTAAGGCACAAGAAGTTTTAGACGCGGAGTGGAAATTGGATAAAGAGGTTGAAAATGAATTTAAAAAAGTTCTGCAAAAAAATGCCGAAGAGGTTAGAAATATTGCGGAAAAAGAAGTAAAAACAGAAATGGAAAAAGAAGCCGAGGAAATTGAAGCACTTGATAAAAAAGACGAAGCCAAGGTTGAAGCGGTTATGGATGTTTTGGATAAAGAGGACAAAGAAGCGGAACAATCATTGCGAAAATTATTTGAGGAAAAAAATAAAAAGCGTTTGAAAAAAGGACGCAAAGCAATTGATTCGGAAAAATTAAGAGTGATTTACGCGGCCGGTATTGGCGCTTTGTTTGCTTCCGGAGCGGTACAGCGCTATCTGATTGATTTTTTTGTCGGAGATAATCTTGCTTTGCGGGAAAATCTGTTGGAAGGAGAAACAAAAAAAAGTGGTTTTGTCGGTTTTGGTCAAGAAAAAACTGAATTTGAAAAGGTTACCTATCCAAAAATTGATAAAGAAGTGATTACTGAGGAGCAACTGCTAGAGCCAGAGCAACCGCCAGAGCCAGAGCAACCGCCAAAGCCAGAGGTTGAACCTGAAGAAGGGCTGGTTGAAAAGCCAAAAGCGGATATTCCAGAAGAAAATTTACATTTGGAGGTTGGTCCGGGTACACCAAACAGTTTTCACGGCTTTATGGATCCTATCGTGGATGAACATGGAAAAGAAATGTTTGCTGATCAGTGGCAAAACGCTTTGGAAGAAGCTGAAGGAAACCAAGATAAAGCTGAGGCTATTTTTACCAAGTTTACCAGAGAATGGCGGTTTAAACAATTAAAGGATTTGGGCTTTGAATTTCAGCAGGATTCATCCGGAAACTGGCATTATGGTTATCCTATGACCGTTATGCCGGGTACGGAAATGCAAATGATTGAAGATCCCGAGGCTTTTGGTGGTTGGAAAATGGAGGTTAGCGGAGCCAAGGAACATGCTATAAAATGGCCGTCTTTGGAAAACGGTGTCGGCTTGGAAAACTATGAGGGGACTGAATTTACCGCCGGCTGTTCCGAGGAATTAAAGGAAAGCGCTTCGGATCTAATAGATGACAAACTAAAAGAATTGGATATGTATAAAAGGCAGTTGGCAAGTTATTATGATATAAAACCCCATTCCGCGGTTATACCGACGGCCGAGGGAGAATTTGGCGCGGGTTTTGAACAGCAAGCTGAATCTTTAAGATCAAAAATTAGTAAATTGGAAATGGATATTGCCGAAGTGGAATCAGCTGCTCGCGAATCTAGTGAGGATTTAGAACAAACTTTGGAAAAGATGCAAGGTCAAGGATCAGGTGCTGTTGAGTCAGCGGAAGCGGTTAAAGATGTTGCGGATCAAGCGGAAACCTTGCAACAACCGCCTCAAGTTGAGCCGGCGGGCGGTGAAGATTTGGCAGAATCTTCCGTGGAAGAAGCCGAGCCTGAAACCGAGCCAAAAGGGGAGATAAAACAAGGTATTGAATTTCACGAAGATTTTCCAGGAAATAAAGAGGCTTTAATTAAATCGGTGGAAACCAATAAGGTTTGTGTCCAAGAAATGCAAGAAAAATTAGCTGAATATAAAAGTCAATATGGCGATAGAGAAAATTGGGGGACATTTAAAAATAATATTGAGAAAAAGATTAAGTCTTTGGAAAGCCAAAATGAACATTATCTTAAAGAGGCGACTAATCCTTATAGTAGTTTAGAATTATCTAGGCGAGGAAATATGACGCCCCAACAAGCCGGAGAAAGTTTGGCTGAACATTATTTTTCCAGTGTGGAAACAGAAACAGATTTAACTTCTCCGGGAGAAAGAAGAGCCGGATTAGAAGCTCAACTAGACGACCTTTCACAAGAGCAAGAATCTTCATCCGAAGAAGTAGTCGGCGAAGAGGTTGAATCCGAACTAGAGAAACAAGAAATCATTACATTTAAAGACGATCGTTTGAGTAGACCTACAATAGAAAAGACTGAAATAAAGGGTAAGCCGTTTATCCGTGTAAAAGGAGGGGTAAAAATGAGTCCAAAAGAGTTGATAGAGTCTGATGTTTTGGCTGAAGATTATACGGAAAAAATGGCTAAACTTAAAGGCGGGGCTAGCCGGAACAGAGAAACCGTTCTAAAGTTGGCCAAAAAGATTTTTAAAGAACAAAAGGCTTTGGAGCATTTAAATAGTATAGATGATAGCGAAAAAGCGACAATTTTGAAAAAACAATTGCAAAACTCCAGTGCTTGGTTGGCAAAAAATTATCCCGATGTTTTTGAATAATAATATAGTTTAGTAATTTTCATTAAACTTGGGTTAAACAAGTTTTAACTTTTGTTTTTATAAACAATGTGTTAAAATACTTTTAAGTTAATTGATTAATTATACTTTATGCCTAAATTTATAATCAACGGAGGAAAAATATTAAAAGGAGAAATTCCGGTTAACGGCGCCAAAAACGCGGCTTTAAAAATTATTGCCGCGTCTCTTTTGTCAGATCAAGAAATTACCATAAAAAATGTACCGGATATTGAAGAAGTTAACCGTCTTTTGGAGTTATGTCAGGATGTTGGTAGTGAGATAAGAAGGGATAATGGAGAAGTGGTCATGAAAACAGAAAAAATTGAAAAAATTGATTTGGATCCTGAACTGGTTAAGAAAATTCGTGCTTCGGTTTTAATGATCGGACCTATTTTACTCAGAAAAGGTGAGGTGCGTTTACCTCATCCCGGAGGTTGCGCCATTGGCCGTCGGCCGATTGATTTGTTTGTTGACGGTTTTAAAAAATTTGGAGCTGAAGTGACTGAAAATGAGGATCATTATCATTTTAAAGCCGAGAAACTTAAAGGCGCGGAATTTGTTTTCCCTAAAATTTCGGTGACTGCTACCGAAGTTATGATGATGAGCGCTTGTTTGGCTGAAGGAAAAACCGTTTTGCGAAATGCGGCTTGTGAGCCGGAGATCCCGGCCTTGGCTGAATATTTAAATCGTTGTGGAGCCAAGATCAGCGGAGCCGGCACTCATACTATTGAAATTGAAGGAGTGGAAAAGTTGGAAGCTGATGTTTACGAGGTTTTACCTGATCGAGTTGAAGCTGGCAGTTTTGCCATTCTTGGAGCCTTGGTTGGCGGTCCGGTTAAAGTGGTTAATTGTCAACCAAATCATTTGCGTGCTTTATGGGCGGTTTTTGACAAAATGGGTGTTGATTATAAAATTGGTTCAGACTGGTTTGAAGTCAGTAAGGCTAAAAAGTTAAAGCCGGTGGATATTGTCACTCATGAATATCCGGGTTTTCCCACTGATTTGCAACAGCCCTTTACCGTACTTTTAACCCAATCGGAAGGCATGAGCATGGTTCATGAAACCATTTTTGAGAGCCGATTATTTTATACCGACAAACTGAGAAAAATGGGCGCCAGCATAATAATGTGTGATCCTCATAGAATAATTATCAACGGTCCCACTGAACTTTACGGTTCCAGACTGGAAAGCCCTGATTTGCGAGCCGGATTTGCTCTGCTTTTGGCTGCCTTGATTGCCGAGGGAGAAACCCAGATTGATAATGTTTATCAAATAGATAGAGGCTATCAACAAGTGGAAAAAAGATTATCTGAGCTGGGAGCTGATATTAAAAGGGAATAACTTGGTAAAAATTTATGGAAAATTCTTTTCAAAAAAATATTATGAAAAAAACCGGAAAAAAAAATATAATAAAAAAAATAATTTTATTTGTGGTTGTTTTGGCGGTATTGATTGGACTTTTTTTTGGCGGGTATGTAGCCGGAAAAGTTACTTCGGGAAAACTGAATTTGCGTTTTAATCCCGACATGTATAAACAAACCGAACTTCCCGAAATTTTTGAAAGTAATCTAATAGAACAGATTTGGACGATTCTTCAAACCGATTATGTTCATGGAGATAAGATTAAGCAAAAGGAGCTTTTTTATGGAGCCATGAAAGGATTTGTGTCCGGAGTGGGAGATCCGTATACGGTATTTTTGGATCCGGAAACTTCCAAAGATTTTGAAGAGCAGATGTCCGGAGAATTTGAAGGAATCGGTGCCGAGATTGCTATGAGAGATGAGGTGGTGACGATAGTTGCTCCCTTGCCCGGTACTCCCGCTGATAAAGCAGGGTTAATGCCCGAGGATAAAATTTACAAAGTTGATGAGAAAGAAACAGTTGGGATGAGTTTGGAAGAGGTGGTAAAATTAATTCGCGGTCCGAAAGGAACAGAGGTTACTTTATTGATTGTGCGTGGAAGTGAACCGCCTCAGGAGGTAGTGATAACTCGCGGGTTGATTGAAGTAAAAAGTGTGGAATGGGAAGAAAGACCGGATGATATTGTTTATGTGGAAATAAGTTCTTTTAATGAAGACACTGTTCCTTTATTTAGAAAAATGATAAATAAAGTTGATTTTTCCACCAAAACGGGCTTAATCATGGATTTACGAAGCAACCCGGGCGGACTTTTGCAGGCGGCCTTGGAAATACCTTCGTATTGGGTAGAAAAGAATCAAGTAGTGTTGGTAGAAAAATTCAGTGAGGATAAACAAACCCAATATACGGCCGGAAATTCCGATTATTTTGCGGATATTCCGACTGTTGTTTTAATTGACCAAGGAAGCGCTTCGGGTTCTGAAATTGTAGCCGGTGCTTTGCAAGATTATGATAAAGCCACCATTGTCGGTAAAAAAAGTTTTGGTAAAGGGTCTGTTCAGTCGCTTAGGAAATTACCCGACGGTTCTTCAATCAAGGTTACCGTAGCCGAGTGGCTTACTCCGAACGGACGAGGAATAAATGAACAAGGAATACAGCCGGATGTGGAAATTGACTATACCAGAGAAAACTATGAAAATGATAAAGATCCTCAGTTGGAAAAAGCCATTGAAATACTTTTGACCAAATAAATTGTTCAATTCATAAATAAAAAAGAGGGGATGTCTCTCTTTTTTTCTTTACACTATGAAAATTATATTAATCAAAGGGGTAAACAAATTAGGTAAAAAAGGAGAAGTAAAAGAAGTTTCTCGTGGTTTTGCTCTGAATTATTTGCTTCCCAACAACTTGGCCGTACATTACACGGAAAAAGCCAAGAAAAAATATCAAACTGATTTGACTGTTGAAGAACAAAGCGAAAAATGGAAAAAAGAAAAGATTGATTCAACAGTCAATAAAATAAAAAACACGGTTCTTACTTTTAGTCAAAAAGCGGATGAAAAAGGTACTTTTTTTGCCGGAGTAAGTAAAGAGGATTTGGTAAAAGCTTTGAATAAAAAAGGTATTCAGATAAAATCAAAGCAAATACAAATGGATCAAAAGATAAAAAAAACCGGGGAATATAAAGTAAAAATAAATTTGGGGGACAGAGGTCAAGCCGAGTGCAAGGTTTTGGCCGGTCGAGCTTAACTTTAATAATAAAAAATACATATGGCCAAATATATTTTCGTGGTCGGAGGAGTAATGAGCGGAGTGGGCAAAGGGGTGGCCGCCGCTTCCATCGGCCGAGTTCTTCAATCCAAAGGTTATAGAGTTTCGGCTATAAAAATTGATCCGTATATTAATGTTGATGCCGGAACAATGAATCCTACGGAACACGGAGAGGTTTTTGTCACTGATGACGGAGATGAAACCGATCAAGATATTGGTAATTATGAACGATTTCTAAATGCCGACATATTATCGGACAATTATATGACTACAGGCCGGGTTTATCAAACGGTTATTGAAAAAGAAAGAAATTTGGGTTATGGCGGTAAGTGCGTGGAAGTGGTTCCTCATATTCCGGAAGAAATAATTCGTCGGATCACCACGGCCCAAAAAAAGACTGATTCTGAAATTATGATTATTGAAATTGGCGGAACAGTTGGGGAATATCAAAATTTGTTGTTTTTAGAAGCGGCTCGAACAATGAAAATGCACAATTTTCATGATGTCAGTTTTGTTTTGGTTTCTTTTTTGCCGGTGCCTTCCAATTTGGGGGAGATGAAGACCAAGCCGACACAATACGCGATCAGAACCTTGAATTCAGCCGGAATACAAACCGACTTTGTTCTTTGTCGAAGCGGTTTGCCTTTGGATGAAAGAAGAAAACAAAAGATTGCGGTTTCCGGCAGTATTTTGCCGGATCATATTTTTTCCGCTCCGGATGTTGATTCAATCTATGAAATTCCCATAAACTTTGATCAAGAGAAAATCGGTGAAAAAATATTAAAACAATTTGGTTGGGGACCAAAGCCGGAGGCCCCGGGAATGGATAAATGGCAGAGTTTGGTTAAAGAAATAAAATCAAAAAAATCAGAAAAAGATATAATAAAAATAGGAATAGTCGGAAAATATTTCAAAACAGGAGATTTTGTTCTTAAAGATTCCTATATCTCGGTTATTGAAGCAATAAAACACGCTTGTTGGACTTTGAAAAAACAACCGGAAATTGAATGGATAAATTCTGAAAATTTTGAAAAAAACAAGGAAGCATTAAAACAACTTGACCGTTTTGACGGAGTGGTGGTTCCCGGAGGTTTTGGTAATCGTGGAGTGGAAGGAAAAATCGCCGCTATAAAATACATAAGAGAAAATAATATACCTTTTTTTGGTCTCTGCTATGGATTGCAGCTTGCGGTTATTGAATTTGCCAGAAGTGTTTGTGGTCTTGAAAACGCTGTTTCCGAAGAAATGGAATCAACTTCCGATTGTCGGGTTATTCATGTGATGCCGGAGCAGTTAAAAAACTTAGCCGAAGAAAAATACGGTTCAACTATGCGCTTGGGAGCTTATCCGTGTATTTTAAAGAAAAACACTAAAGCTTATGAAGCTTATGAAAAAAAAGAAATTTCCGAGCGACATCGACATCGGTATGAAGTAAATAATCAGTATAGGGATCAGCTTGAAGAAAGGGGGTTAATTATGTCGGGCTTGTCGCCGGATAAAGATTTAGTGGAAATTATTGAGCTATCCGATCATCCGTTTTTTTTGGCTACGCAGTTTCATCCGGAATTTAAATCGCGTCCGATAACCGGGCACCCGTTGTTTAATGCGTTTATTAAAGCTTGCGTAAAAAAGAACAACAAAACCGGCTTTGATTTACAAAAAAATCATGATGGGAATTTAACTATTGCCAGTTACTGATATTAACGATTTAGCGGATAGAACATAAAGAAATATTATATAACTAAAAAACACCTTTTCCATTAAGGTGTTTTTTAATTAAGAGTTTTAATAACGAAGGACTTTTTTTATTTTGGCTATCTCTGTTTCTTTACTATGTAATATTTTTTTTATGTTGGAAACCCCACTGGTGGAAGCTTCTAAAAAACCTTCCATAGCCGCCTCGGCCAACCAGCCGTTGTTAAGCCAATCAAAAAGCCATTGAGCGGTATGTTCAGGCTTTTCTTGGTTTATGCCGGAACCAATGGTGCGTAACCAGCGACGATTGAAAAGTTCTTGTGAACCGATCGGCGGAGCCATAATAATCGGTAAGCCCAAGGCGGTGTAAAAACTAAGTTCACTTGGTTTTGTCCAGAGAATATCCGTGTCAATTAAAATTTTGTTGAATTTTTGGAAATATTCTTTTTTATTGCGACCGTGAATAATGATTATACCCTTGTTTAATTGATTCTTTAACTCAAGGCTTTGAATATTTTTTTTAAAGTAATCATTGACATCATTGTGAATGCCGGCTACAAGAACTACGCGAATTTTTCCGGCTTTAATGGGTTGTTTTAAGCTTTTAACAATTTTTATCCCCAGTTTTCTTTGTGCGCCGGCACCACCTACGGCAAACATCAATGTCAAAACATGGTCGGCTCTTTCCGGATAATTTTTTCGTCCCAAATGTTTAATAACCGTTTCCTCATAGTTTTTTAAATAAGCTTTTTTAGGATCCAGGCTGAACAGTCTATAACCCAACTCTTTTTTTAAAGTGGTTTCTTTTTTTCCGCCGACCAAGCTTTCCGGCAAAGGAAAACCGGTTACAAAAATATTCTCCGATTTTACGCCGTAAAGACGCAGTCGTTTGGCACAACGAGGATTGGGCGCCAGGTATTTAATTCGGCTGGAGCGGGGAGCAAGCGGAGCCCAGGCTCGACTCAAATCAGTGTCCGTGCCCAAGCAATATATTTCACCGGGATAATTGTATTCCTCAGCCATAAAAGCGGTGGCGAAAAAAGTGGTTATCAGTGGTCGGGGATCTTGACCCAGCTTATTAATCAAGTGTTTGCCCCAATTTCTTTTTTTTATAAGAGTATATAGGGATCTTGTTTGTAAACTTGGTTTTGATAAATCTCTTTTGGGATAAAAAGGGGGAATAGCTTGCAGTTTATCAAAAATTTTCCAGGCCATTTCTCCGATTATTGGAAGATTTTTAAATCTGGAAATAAATTCATAGCCTTTTCTGGATTTTTGCCAAAGTTTTTTATCTTTTTTCGGGATGCCCTTATAACTATTGGCATTAATTATTTCATTTTTATAAGCCAGTTGTCGGAGTGGCCAAGCGGCGCGTTGGTGTCCATAGCCCATATCCACGGCCAGAACATAGGCTTTTTTTTCCTTTTTTTTTGGCATAATTAAAAAAATAAGTTATTTACTATATTATAGCATTTTTAAACGTTTGAGGAAAAATCAAAATAACAACATAAAGAATAATTTTTGATTAATAGTTTTCAATCGGTGATTTTTAAAAAAATTTTCGTTTTTGTCAAGTACTTAAGCCGTTTAATAATATTGTCTAAAATTAGGAAAATAAAGACTATATATTCTTATATAAAAGGGGGGCTTGACAAAATATTATTTTGGGTATATAATCATAATGCAATTTAATTAATTCATAACAAAGTTAATATGCCAAATAGAAATGCTACCGGACCTTTGGGAGAAGGTCCTAAAACAGGCAGAGGTCTTGGTCCTTGCGGAAGTGGGCAGGCCAATGGACGAAACGAAGACTCAGATCATCCACGAAAAGGACTTTTTGGGCGCGGACGCAGACAAGGACGAGGTTTGGGACTTGGGCTTGGAAGACGAAACCAAGGCCGATAAATCCGATTAAAAGGGGCGGAAAAAATCCGCCCCGCCTGTTGTTTTATTTTTTTAAAAATTATTATATAATTAAATAATCTTAGTAAATATGCCCAGACCAAGAGGACGAAGACGAGTGGGGTTTAGTCATCATCAGCGGGTTTTCAAGCCCAGGGGGATTCCGTCCAGTGGATTGGAAATTATAAGTTTAAGCCATGAAGAGTTGGAGGCTCTGCGTTTGAAAAATTTGGAAAACCTGGATCAACTTGAATGCGCGGAAAAAATGCATACTTCTCAAAGCACTTTTCAAAGAATCTTAGCTGAAGCTTATAAAAAAATCAGTGATGCTTTGATTAACGGCAAAGCCATAAAAATAATTGAATAAATAAATATGATAAAAAAAATTGTTTTTGGTTTTTTTATTTTTTTACTTATTTTCGGAGCGTTAGTTGGAAGTACGCAAGCTTCTGAAAAAAAAACACAGGCGGTAATTTTTTACGGACAAGGTTGTCCGCATTGCGGTAAGGCCTTGGAGTTTTTGCATGAAAAGCAAGATGAATATTCCGGATTAAAGGTTAAGGAATTTGAAATTTATTTTGCTCGGGAAAATGTGGAGACTTTTAATGATCTGGCCACCGTTTATAACGGATCGGCCGAGGCCGTGCCGACCATTTTTATTGATCAAGAAATGTTGGTTGGTTTTGGACCGCAGGTGCAAGAAGCTGTTGAAGAAAAATTAAAGTATTGTCAAAATCATACTTGCGTAGAGCCTTTGAGCAGACTTGAGAAAACAAAAAAAGGGGGAATGAGTTTTATTACCCCGGAACAAAGAGAAGAAATAAATAAAAGAGCCGAACAGATTAAGCGAACCACGGATATTAGGAAAGAAGAAAGAATAAAACAGCAAGAGAGCTCTGAGATAAAAAATATTAACAAGGAGAAAGTGACTTTACCGGCGGTGATTTCGGCGGCCGCGGTTGACGCCATTAATCCTTGCGCTTTTGCGGTTTTGGTTATTTTATTATCTACGATTCTAGCTTCAGACAATAAAAAAAGAGCCCTTTGGGCCGGTTTGGCTTTTACTTGTTCAATTTATATTTCCTATTTTTTAATGGGACTGGGTCTTTATTCGGCTTTGGCCACTTCCGGATTAACCCATACTTTTTATGTGGTGGTGGCTGTTTTAGCCATATTTATAGGCTTGTTTAATTTAAAAGATTTTATTTGGCCCGAGCGTTGGTTTGTTATGGAAGTACCCATGTCTTGGCGACCGAAGATGAAAAGTTTAATCAGGGGAGTTACCTCGGTGCCCGGCGCTTTTTTGATCGGTTTTGTGATCAGTTTGTTTCTTTTGCCTTGCACTTCCGGACCCTATATAGTTATTTTGGGGCTGTTGGGAAAAATGGCCACTAAAAATTATGCTGTCGGTCTTTTGGCTGTTTACAATTTTATCTTTATCTTGCCCATGATTTTGATTACCTTGGCCATATATTTTGGTTTGACCACTACGGAAAAAGCCGAAGCCTGGCGAAAGGAAAAAATAAAATGGCTTCATCTTGCGGCCGGAATTATTATTTTGCTTTTGGGTATTGGTATGCTTGTTTCTTTGGCCTTGGGATATTTGTAAATTGAATTTAGATAATCAGATAAATAAAAAAAATCCGCTTTTCAGCGGTTTTTTTTGGCTAATTTAGATTGTTTTTTGAAAAAGTTGTTTGCCTTTTTCTTCCCATTCCGGCAAGTTTCTGGTTTTCATTTCCAGAATATAATCGGAGATTAAAGCTTTTCTTTCTTGTTTGTTTGTCATTAGCCAAACATAATTTTTCAGGAGCTTATAATGCATTTGTAACCGCTTTTGTTTGTTTTCAACTTGCAACCAAAGACTGTTTTCAAAAGCCCATTTTGTAAATTCTTGATTTTCTTTTTGTTGTTCGTACATGCCGATAATATCCTGTTCAATTTGTTCTTTGGTTTTTCCGGAATAAGAATCACTTAGATTTTCAGGATGTTGATACAGTAGTTTTTTCAACTGATCGTCCAAATTATGTTCATCAAAAGCAATATCTTGAACACTGTAATAGGGTTTAATGTCCAGGGTTATCTTATTTTTATTTTCTGCCAGGTTCATATCAATCAAAGCTTGTTTTATTTTTCTCGCTTGGGTAAAAGACAGATCAGTGTTGACCATTTTGTAAATTAGATAATCCCAAGCGCCGTTAAGAGCGGTATTGTCTTTTCGGGTGTATTTTGTCAGCATTTGTTTGATAAAGGTGGAATGATTGTGAGCGCGCTGGGGCTCGCCGATGGCAAAACCTTGGCGATTTCTCAACCATTGCAGGGTCTCCGTGGCCGGCAGGCCGAGATCGCGGAAAATTCCCAAAGCTTCAGAAAAGCCCACCATAACCACATAATCAGCTTGTTTGTTTAATATTTGTTCAATTTGTTCAATGCCATAATCAATGCCGCCGATTTCACATGACTTGGCCAAATAGTATTCACTGGGTTGATGACCGGGTTCGGGCAAAGGACAATAGGTTCCGCGCGGCACTGCGGTTATGGAGATTTTTTCTTTTGCTCTATTGATTTCAATCATTTGAATGGCGTCGCAATGACCAAAGCTTTGTCCGGCCCTGGAATCAATACCCAAAAAAAGCACCTTGACTTTGTCGTCATGGCCAAAAGGATCTTGATTATTTTCAGATTCCAGCTGTCGGGTGGTGATTATTTCTTTAATCTCTTGCTCCAGTTTGGCTTCAGCTTGGAGGGTTTGCTGATTTTGCCAATAATCCAGCAATCGTATAGTTCCGAAAACCGATAATCCGGCAATAATCAGGATTAAAATTATTTTTTTCACTTTTTTATTCATAGGAAATAGCTTTTCTTTGGATATTTTACTACAAATAGGGAAAAAATCAAGCTTTTTCCGGCCGGGTTGAAAAAATTTCAGCAAAGGGATAAAATAAATTTAGATATAATTACTTAATTATGCTATAATATTTGGGTAATTTTCAATAATAATTTATTTTATTTTATTTTTTAAATATAAATATGGCGAAAACAAAGACAAACAAAAAACAAACGATTTTAACCGGAGATCGGCCGACCGGTCCTTTGCATTTGGGCCATTATGCCGGATCTTTAAAGCAAAGGGTGGCGCTACAAAATCAAGGGCATGAAATCTATGTTTTAATCGCCGATACTCAGGCTTTGACTGATAATTTTGATGATCCGCAAAAGATTCATGACAATGTCTTTGAGGTGGCTTTGGATTATTTGTCGGCCGGATTGGATCCGAAAAAAACCAATATTGTTATTCAATCTCAGGTTCCGGAGTTGGCCGAGCTGACAACTTATTTCTCCAATTTGGTCACAGTATCTCGGCTTCAGCGGAATCCAACGGTTAAAGCGGAAATAAAACAAAAAGGTTTTGAAAAAAGTTTACCGGTTGGTTTTTTTGTTTATCCGATCAGTCAAGCCGCGGATATTACCGGTTTTGACGCTACGCTGGTCCCGGTGGGAGAGGATCAATTGCCCATGATTGAGCAAACCAGAGAAATTGTCAGAAGTTTCAATCGATTGTACGGAAAAACTTTGGTTATGCCCGAACCTTATTTATCCGAGGGCGCTCGTTTGCCCGGAACAGATGGCAAAGAAAAAATGAGTAAATCCTTGGGCAATACCATAAATCTAAAAGATTCCCAAGAAGAAGTAAAGAAAAAAGTCATGAATATGTTTACCGATCCCAATCACTTGAAAGTGGAAGATCCCGGTGATCCGGAAAAAAACACGGTTTTTGCTTATTTGGATGTTTTTGATCCTGATAAAAAAGAAGTGGAAAAAATGAAAAAACATTATCAAGCCGGAGGGCTGGGAGATGTAAAAGTCAAGCAGCGTTTGATTGCCGTTTTGGAAGATATTTTACAACCGATGAGGGAAAAAAGAAAAACTTTTTCCAGACAGCAAGTAAAAGATATTTTGCAAAAAGGTAGTGCTACTGGTCGAGAAAAGGCCGGTCAAGTTACCGCAAGGGTCAGAAAATCTATTGGCCTAGATTATTTTTAATTGAATTGAACAGTTATTTAAATATGCAAGTACCAAAAAGAAAAGGAGAAGAGCAAGCTTGTCGAAAAATTGACCCGGTGATTACTCAAAAAAAATATAGGGAGTTAAAAGCCAAACTGGAAAAAATAAAAGCCAAGTTGCCGGTGGCCAGAAAAGAAGTCAGTCGTTTGGCGGAAATGGGTGATTTTTCGGAGAATACAGCTTATCAAATGGCCAAAGGGCGTTTGCGGGGAATGAATGCGATTATAGAAAAGTTGCAAGATCAATTAAAAAAAGCTCAGGTGATCAGTTCGGGCTTGAATAATGATATGGTGCGGGTCGGGCATACCGTAAAATTAAAAATAAATGGTCAAAAAAAGATTTTTCAAATATTGGGGTCTGAAGAAACTAATCCCACTGTCGGAATAATTTCTCGGAATTCACCACTTGGTTCCCAACTGCTGGGGGCGAGGATCGGTCAAGAGCTGGAATTGGATCTGGCCGGACGAAAAGTTAAAGGTCAAGTGTTAAAAATTATTGGTTGACAAAAACAAAGAGAAAAGTTAGAATATCAGAGCCGTATATAAAATTATTTTTCATTCGCGGATCCTGCCACAGGCAGGCATGCGTCTAATGGTAGGACACCAGGTTTTCCTGCCTGCCGGCAGGCAGGGATCCTGGCAATTGACAAAAAATGAAGAAATTCATAGTATATATTCTA
>Ga0102938_10001896_pt1 | contig 15876 bp, 17 predicted proteins | sample SalPonR2_B_D2_MG_FD_84516 | JGI IMG/M metagenome (GOLD analysis project Ga0102938, IMG submission 84516) | Salt pond soil microbial communities from South San Francisco under conditions of wetland restoration - Salt Pond MetaG R2_B_D2_MG | ecosystem: Environmental > Aquatic > Marine >...
CGAGCCTCACCGGGCAGGCGGCGTTCGCCGACGAAGTGACCGAATTCGGGGTCGGCGTGCCACGGGGGCATGCGTCCTTGGTCGATCACTTCCAACATCATATCGCCCCAACCGACGACTTCGTCGTAGTCGCTCAATTCGAACGGCCCGATTTCTCCCGGACGATGGCATTCGACGCAGTGCTCGTTCAACAGTGGAGCGATGTCGCGATGAAAGGTCACCGAAAATTGGTCCGGCAACGGGCCGGACGATTTGTCTCGGCGCGGAACACGGGTGATCAAACAACCGACCGCTTCGGTGCGAGATTGGGGCGCCGGTTTCCCCGACAGCAACGCGTCGATCGAATCCCGCAGATCATGCCGGGTCGGCGTGGCTCTCGCGATTCCCGGTTGATACTGATCGTCGATTCGCCCTCGATAACGAACCGATCCCAGCGGGTCGACGATGAAAACCTCGGTGATTCGCGTCGCGTCGAAGGCCGCCACGATCGATTGGTCGGCGTCTTTGGCGATCGGGAATCTCACCTGATGGTCTTTGGCGTAACGGGCGATGTCGCCGGGTGAATCCTGTGTGTTGCTGTTGACGCCGACGAAGGAGATACCGGCGGATGCATATTTGTCGGCCAATCGCTGTAATCTGGCCCCGTACAGTTTCGCCAACGGACACTCGGTGCCGAGAAAACAGACAACGGTCCAGCTCCCCGTGCCGACTTCGATGATCCGGCCGTCCGGGTCACGCAGCGTCAGATCTTCCCAGAAGATTACCTCAGCGGCGTTCGCGAAATTCAGAGGCACCGACAGGATCAGGCCCAGAAAAAGCGCCGTCGGCAATGCGTATCGCGGCATTCGTGAATCTCCGTCGCAAGTCTTGAGGGCCATCCGGGGCGATCCCGGCTTGGCGGTTCGCCGTTCATTCTGTTGCCCCTGCTTTCCGAGCAGTACCCCAGGCGGGATTCGAACCCACGACCTACGCTTTAGGAAAGCGTTGCTCTATCCAACTGAGCTACTGGGGCAAACCGCCCGCGGTCGGTTTCGCAACGACCAACGGCGGCCACGTCACTCAGGGAAGACTTTGGCGAATCGCCGCGGCGACGCGTTGTGCCAGTTTCTTGCTGCCCTCGGGAGTGTAGTGGACGTTGGCCGCACGTTGCAGGCCCGCGATCGGCGGCTTGCCGGCGTAATCGTGCATCGGGTCGGTCGTGATGTCGCCGGCCGCGTCGATGACCTCGGCGGCCAGTTGGTTGTAGAACACCGCATCGTCGGCGATCCGGCCTTTGCTGCCCGGCGGTACCGGCGTGGTTTGACGCCAAATCAGTTTCGCGTCGGTCTTTTTCAATTCGTCGACAATCCGTGTCAGGTTCTGGACGTATTCCGCCGGCGGCACCTGTTTGCTATTCGCCGGATCATCGGGGTCGGCCAAGTTCTTTCCGTCCGGCGACATGTATTTCAAATCGTGCAATCCGAAGTTGAAATGGATCACCGCCCAGCGTCGATCGCCGAGCCAGTCTTTCAGATTTTCGACGCCGTTGGTCGTCGGTCCACAATTCGTCGGCGGGCGAAAGACGTTGGCGACGCCGGCCAATTCGTCACGCACCGCCGCGGTGTAACCGATCGAGATCGAATCGCCGATCAGCAGGACGTGGGGAAGTTTGGCGTCGATCTCGGTTGGCTTTGCCAGTTCGCGAACCGACTGCGCCATGGCGGACGGGTGTCCGGCGATGACGAGACAAGCGAGGCTGAACAAAACAACGATGACAGTTAGACTGCGGGAGCGGGGGATCACGGATGGTGGTTCCTTGGATCAACGGTGGCGGGTGTCGGGTGTCGGGTGGGCTCGGGCTTTTCTTTTTATTTTCAGGTCACGTCGGTGACGCAGTCAGTTTACCGGATTTTAGACGCTTCGCTGAATCGCGTCGGCGAAGGCCTGCGGACGATCGAGGAGTACGCGCGTTTTGTGATCGATCACGCCTCCTTTTCGGCGAGGACCAAACGACTGCGGCACGACGTCACGGCGACGGCGGCGTTGCTTTCGCGATTTGACCTGATTTCCGCCCGCGACACCGGCGGTGACGTGGGCGTGTCGCTATCGACGCCCGGCGAGTCACGGCGGAACGACATGATCGACGTCTTGGCCGCGGCGATCGGGCGAACGGGCCAATCGATGCGGTGCCTGGAGGAATACGGCAAGACCATCGATACCGACTTCGCCGCGGAGATCGAAAAGCTCCGTTACCGGTTTTACACCTTGGCGGCCGATTTGGAACGAGTCGCCCGGTCCGGGGCCGGCGGGCAAGGCGTCCGCCGCCGACGTCGCATGGACCGAGGTTTCCTGTACGTTCTGATCGACGCGATGGAAAGCGACGAGGCACTGGCCGCCCGAATTCGTGCTTTGGCCGCGGCGGGAGTCGATCTGTTTCAGCTTCGTGATCGCGGCGTCGAAGATCGAATTTTGTTTCAGCGGTCCCTCGTCGCCGGTCGTGTGTGCCGCGACACCGACACGCTATTCATCGTCAACGATCGGGCGGACATCGCGGCGGCCGCCGATGCCGACGGGGTTCATGTCGGGCAAGAAGAATTGCCGGCCGCCGCGGCGCGAAAGGTCATCGGGCCGGATCGGCTGCTGGGAATCTCGACGCACGATTTGACGCAGGCCACCGAGGCGGTCCGTGACGGAGCCGACTGCATCGGCTGCGGACCCGTGTTCGCGGGGCAGACGAAAACGTTCAGCCGGTACGTCGGGCCCGAAATGATCGGTGAGGTGATGGCGGCCGAGCCGGGCATTCCGGTTTTCGCGATCGGAGGCGTCGGCCTGAACAACGTGGAACAAGTCTTGGCCGTCGGCTGCCACCGCGTCGCCGTGACCGGAGCGATCCGAGACGCCGACGATCCGGCGGCGGCGGCCGATCGACTGAAACGCCTTCTGCGGTCACTCGATTGATTCCCCCCAAGGACCGGCTCCCGCAAGGCACGTCTGCAAACGGCGGATTGTCCGCTACCATTGGACGGCTTGTTTGCTGGGCACCATCAAACGTTGCGGCAAAATCGCAGGACAACCCATGAGATCTGATGATTCCGCCATTCGTTTGGCCAACACCCATGCTTTCGGCTTGACCGATGTCGGGCGAAAGCGAGAGATCAACCAGGATCAATTTCTGATAGCCGAGCTGAACAAGTCGATGCTGGTGTCGTCGACCAGTTTGCCGCTTCATCAGCAATCGCGGCTGTTCGGCAGCGGGCAGGGACAATTATTCTTGGTCGCCGACGGGATGGGCGGACACGCCGCCGGCGAAAAGGCGAGCTCGTTGGCGGTCGACGATTTGGTCTCTCAGCTCCTCAACAGTGTGCATTGGTTCTTCCAGATCGAACACGATTGCGAAGATGACTTCATCGATGACCTGAAGGACTTGTTGCGAAACACGCACCGCCGAATCTTGTCGGAGTCCTCGTCCAACATCGAACAGCACGGCATGGGCACGACGCTGACCATGGCCCATGTGGTCTGGCCGCGGTTGTACGTCGTTCATGCCGGTGACAGTCGTTGCTATCTGATTCGCAACGGCGAGTGTCAACAGTTGACGACCGATCACACCTTGGCGCGAAAGTTGGTCGAATCGGGCGGGCTGCGACCGGAAGATGAGGCGACCAGTTGCTGGAGCAACGTGCTTTGGAACGTCTTGGGCGGCCAGAACGAAGACGGCGAATTGATCGCCGAGGTGCGACGCGCCGATCTGCAAGAAGGCGATGCCCTATTGCTGTGCAGCGACGGGCTTTATCGATACCTGGATTGTCCGAGTTTGGCTGCCGCGGTGAATTCGTCGGCCGATTTGCCCACGATCTGTCGACGTTTGATCGACGCGGCGAACGAAGCCGGCGGCGACGACAACATCACGGTCATCGTGGCCAAGCCGTCGCCGACGAAGTCTGATGAGCAAGTGACTTTGCCGAACGATCGCCGAGACACGCGTGGCCTCGGCAAAGTCGGCCGGGACGCCGTCGCCGAAGACGACACCGACGACACGCTTCCCGGATGAAACAAAGCCTGCAGCATAGCGCGAGGCCGGCGGACCAGGCGGACCAGGCGGATCGACCGCGGGTCGGCGGTGGCGATGGCGGTGACGGTTTCGCGACGGACAAACCTGACGCGTCCCGGCCCGTCGGTCGTGAACTGACGCCTCCGGTCGGTTTGATCGCCGGGATCGGTTGCGGCATGGCGGCGGCCGTCTTGTACACGCTTTCGAACATCGCCCTGCGTGATTCGGTCGGCATCAATCCGTTTCTGGTGTCGGCGGTCAAAGCCGCACCGACGGTGATTTGCTTGACGCCTTTCATGGCTTGGATGTTGTTACGCGGCGAGCCGCTTTACACCAGTCTGAAAATGGCACCGCGTTTCATGCTGGTGGCACTGATCGGTCAATTCGTTGGCAACGCGGCGTTCCAGTGGGCGCTGGGCAGCATCGGCTTGGCCGCTTCGGTTCCCATCACGTTGGGAACCTTGTTGATCGGCGGCGCGATCCTGGGCCGAGTGCTGTTGGGGGAACCGGTTCGCGTCCGCTCGATGATCGCGATCGCGGTTCTGATCGTTGCGGTGATCGTGCTGTCGTCGCCGGGGGCTTCTCGGGCACCGACCGATTCCACGGCGCCGATCCCGACGTGGATGGGGGCGTTGTGCGCGGCGGCATCAGGTGCGGCTTACGCCTTGTTCGGGGCGGTCATGCGTCAATCGATGTCGCACGGTTTGTCCGCGCCGTTGACGATGTGGATCAGCGGCATGGTGGGAACGTTGTCCTTGTGGTTGACTGCTTTTTTGACCGTCCGAGCCTCCCAATGGGCCGAGTTGACCGGCGGTCAGTGGCAGACGATGGTGATCGGAGGCGTTTTTAACTTCACCGCGTTCGTCGCACTCGCGCTGGCCCTGAAAGCCTTGCCCGTTGTCGCGGTGAACCTGATCAATGCGTCGCAGGTCGCACTGGCGGCGATCGCGGGCGTGTTGTTTTTTCGCGAAGAAATCACCGTGCCGCTCTTGTCGGGCATCGCCTTGACTTTCGCGGGGCTGGCCGTGTTGGCGACACGAAAACGACGCTCGCCGTCAAGTTGAAGTTCGCCGTACCAATCGATCGGCGTTTTCCACGTCGCTTGAATGTTTTCCGAAGCTAACCGGGCCGGGATGAAATGATCCGTCGTCGACGAACCCTTGGATCGGGCGCGCTTCTCCGAGCCGCCTTGGCGATCGTGTCGATCGTGATGCTCTCGCGAAACTCGGCAGCCGTCGAGCTGGACGAACCGGAACTGACCGAAAGTAGCGGGCTGGCTTGGTCGGCCCATTCGGAACATCACCTTTGGACTCATAACGATTCCGGCGGCCGAGCCCGGTTGTTCGCGTTTGACGTCAGGACGGGAAAACGCACCGCGATTTGTGAGCTTTCGGACGTCGTGGCGACCGACTGGGAAGCCATGGCATCCTTCGTCGACGAGCAGGGAACGTCGAAACTGATCGTTGCGGACTGTGGCGATAACCAAAGTCGGCGCGATCATTTTTTGATTCACGTCTTCGATGAACCCGACATCGATGCGGACAGTCGGATCGCCGCCGAGCGAATCGTCAGCGTCCGAGTGCGGCACGCCGGCGGACCGATGGACTGCGAAGCGGTGGCGGTGGATTCGCAAGAACGTCTGCTGTTGTTGGTCGGCAAAAGTCGGCTGCCCCTTGCGGTCGTCGCCTCGGTTCCGCTGTCCGAAATTCGGCGCGGCGGAAAAATCTTGACCACGACGCCGATCACGACGTTGCCCTTGTCGATGGTCACCGGCATGGACGTGGACCGACGGACCGGTGACATTTGGCTGGCCAGCTATTTCAGCCTGTTTCGTTTCGCGGGCTCGGAACACGTCACGACGCTCCGGCAGCAATTTCGTCAGAAAATCGAAGTGGTTCGCGCACCGAAACTGCGTCAGATCGAAGCGATCGTTTGCGACGGCCGTGGGGACGTTTGGGTGACCAGCGAAGGTTCGCCGGCGGTGTCGGAAAAAGTGAAAAGAGTGCAGGACTGAAAGACCGAGAGCGAGTGCATGATCGAAGTCGAATTGAAGTATCACCTGGCCGATCCGTCCTCCTTGATCGCATCGCTGCAAGACTCCGGCGCGACGATCGAGGGTCCGTCGGAGTTTCACGAAGACACGTACTACAATCACCCCTGTCGTGACTTCGCCGAAACAAAAGAAGCCTTCCGGGTCCGGCGTATCGATGGGCGTGCCTGGATGACCTACAAGGGCAACAAGCTGCCCGGTGACGTCAAGGCGCGTCGCGAAATCGAATTGCCGATCGGCCTTTCGGACGCCGACGGCCGGCAATTCGAACAAGCGTTGGAACTACTCAGTTTTCGTCGCGTCGCCACCGTCAGTAAACGTCGACGAACGTATCATTGGGACGTCGAACGGCCGGGAGAACCGCTGAGCGTTGCGGTCGATTCGGTCGACGAATTAGGGGATTTTGTCGAAATCGAGTGCATGGCGGCCGGCGAGTCCGGGGTCACCGTCGCGCGTCGACGGGTGTCGGCCGCGGCGGAGTCGTTGGGGTTGGGACGGCCCGAACCGCGGAGCTATCTGACGCTGCTGTTGTCGAAAAACGCCGGAAAAGATTGACTCCGCGTTTGCCGACTGCGTAGACTCTGTGGTCTGCGGCGAGTTGTCGCAATCGTTACGATCACCACATTCGGGAACTCTGTGTCATGTTGAAGAAATCCATCTCCGCACTAGCTGTCTTGATGATCGCCGGTGCCACCGTATTGGCCGGCGAAGTCGACTTGGAAGGCGTCAAGTGCGTCGTCGCCCCTCGGGACGCTCAGGCAAGCAAGTCCGCAGAATACAAGGACGGCAAGGTTTATTTCTGTTGTGGAAACTGCCTCGGCAAGTTCACCAAAGACTCCAAACCGTTTGCGACGAAGGCCAACAAGCAACTGGTTTCGACGAAACAGTACGAGCAAAAGGCTTGCCCGTTGTCCGGCGGAGACCTGGACCCGGAAACGGCCATCAAGGTCGCCGGAACGAAAGTCGCTTTCTGCTGCGGCAATTGCAAAGCCAAAGTCGAATCGGCTGAGGAAGAAGAAGCGATGAAGTTGGTGTTCAGCGACAAAGCTTTCACAAAAGCCTACAAGAAGGCCGAAGTCAAAGAAGACTGATCTTGGCCGTCACGCCCGGCGTGACGTGACGCATTTTCGCCTGGGCGAACTGTTTGACCATGGGGCGACGGCCGCGTCTGTCGACGCGGCCGTTTCGCCGGTCACCTCAGTGACAATCGGTGACGCTTCCGGCCCTAGACCGTGCCGGGCACCTTGACCGATAAGACCGGACAAGGCGCGTGCCGGATCACATGACTGGTGACGCTGCCCAGAAGGGCCTTGGAAATTTTGGATCGGCCGATGTTGCCGATGACGATCAAATCGACGTCCTTCTCCCTCGCGAACATCTCGATCTCGTAACTGGCGGTGCCACTGCGGATTGTCGTCTCGACGCGAAACCGCTCCCGCTGTTCGCTGGTCATCAGCGGAGCGAATTTTTTCGCCATCTCGTCTTCGTGGCGATCACGAAAGGATTGATCCGTCGACTGTTGCATCAAAATCGGGTCGTCGTCGACGTACAACAGATGCAGCTTTGCCCCGCAGCCCGCCGCGACGCGTTTGGCAAAATCCAACGCGTTGATGGAACAGTCGCTGAAATCCACGGGCACCAAGATTTCAGAAATCGGTTCAAGTTGATCGATCATGGTCGACAATCGAAGGACGGCGAATCGGTCGAGGCGGAAGATAGTGTAACGCACCACGGTCTTTCGACCGGGGGTGCCGAGACGCTCGACGTCGAATTTTGCTTGGGGCCGTCGTGCCGATCACGCCCGGGACCGGCGACCGCGGTCAGAACCGAATCTCGCCCCCGATGCTCAAGCCGTGGGCGATGTAATCCGTTTCGATGAAGCGGAATCGTGGCCGCAGCGACCCGCTAAACGGATCGGCTTGTTCGGGAATCAGATTCGGATTGACGTCAGTATCGATTTGATCGCCCGCGCGGACGACATTGGGGAAGTACAAGACGCTGTAGCCGACGGTCGCGTCCAGCCAGTCGGTCAGGCGAACGCCCAGGGTCAATCCGATCTCGGGGACCAGCATGAATTGTTCACGCTCGTACGTGCCGATGTTGCTTCGCTGTGTCAGCAAGCCGCCCGGAAAAGTCTCCGTCACGCCGAGTTCCGTCAGTGAGGATTGTCCGTCGATGCGGACGCTTTGGGTATTGTTTCCCAACGCGACTCGCAACGAGGATTCCAACCAGGCGCGTCGGAATTGGGCCTGATGCACGACGCCCAGTTGCAGGCCGTTGAATTCGTTGCTGGTGCGAAACGATTCGGTCAGGGCGATCGTTCCCGGTGCGTTGGAGACCAGTGAATTCAAGTTTTCGTTCCATGACAGGCGGTCATCCAGTTCCAAGCGTCGATAGCCGACGATCCAGTCGACGCGGTCTTGGTTGCCGCAGCCACAAATGCCACCGCAAGTCGGGCACAGGCTGGCGCGGCCGTTGATCAAGTAGGATCTCAGCTTGCTGGCGGACTGGATGTTCAGGGTGCCTTCGACCAGACCGGGAAACGCGACCAACTGCGCCGTCTCGCGATCGTTGGTCGTGTCGAAAAAGGGCCGACCCAGGATGTCACCGCCGCCGCCCGATCGCGCGAATCCGTCGCTTTGTTCGTCCAAGCCGAACGCTTCGCCCTCGATCGCAAAAGTCCCTTGCCGGCTGATCCAAAATCCGCCCCGCAAACGCAGCCCGCCGGTCCCGTCGTCGTTGATTTCGTCTCCGCCGAACAAGGTTTGCGTCGCCGGGAAGCCCAAAATGGCGGCTTCGCTTTGCGGCGTCCCGGCCGGAGCGGTCGTCACCAGCGGTGGCGTCCGCATGCCTTCGGTCCACCAGTACAGGTACTCGGCCCGAAACCACAAGCGATCCGAAACGCTGTCGGCCATCGGCATGAACATGCCACCGGTCAGTCCGCCGGGCAAACGACCCAGCGGGGACGCGGTCAGACCGGTCGGTCCGACCATCGCGTAAGGATCCATCGCGGGATCGTTCAAAACCACCGGAACGTAACCGGTCGGTGCGTAGGGCGTGGGTTGCTGGCCGACCGCTGAGGTGATCACGATGGCCGTGAAACACAGCATCGCCGCGGCGACGGACGGTCGGGTTGGAATCGGACGGGGGATCAAGGCAGGCTCCGCTGGCGGCAAGAAAACGTCCAGATTGATTCAAGAATCGTTTCCAATTTGCCGACCCATCGCTGATCGGGCACGTCCGGGTCAAGAGCGAAGCGGGCACGACGGCCGGTTCCCACGGCGTTTTTCTGTCTCCCGCGGCGTTTTTTTGCCCGGCCCGCGGCCCGCCGGGACTCTTGCCCGGCCCGCCGGAACTCTCCCGCGGCCCGCCGGGACTCTTGCCCGGCCGGGTGCCAGTGGTCATCCTGAGGGCTGACCATCGACAACTTTTTCGCCCACCCGACCTTTTATCTTTTTAGGAATCCGAATCATGCGGAGTGTCATTTACGCCGTCGCCGCCGTCGCCGCACTGGGCATCTTGATCGCCATCGCGACCATGCCCTCGTCCGAAGTCACCCCCGACGATGCCTCGGCCACCAGCGTCGTGGCGGACGCCAAAGTGATGGAAGATGCCGGCACGATGACCTTGGCCGTGCCGACGATGCATTGCGAATTCTCGTGCTTCCCGAAGGTCAAAGAGACGCTCGAAGGCATGCCCGGCGTCCAAGAAGTCGTCTTGGACAAGCAAAAGGAAGAAGGCGTCGTGGATAATCGTCAGGTCGTCGTCAGCTACGAACCCGGTTTCGACGTTTCCTCGGCGATCGGCACGTTGGCCGAAAAAGGCTTCTCGGATTCCGGCGTCGTTCAGTAGACGATCCGCCCTGCGACGGTGACGGTCATGGACCGCTTGAACATCGCCGACACCGAATCGCTTCCGCCGGACAGCGGCCTGATGCTGGTCGGGCACGGGACACGGGACGAGCGCGGCACCGTTGAATTTTTTCGGCTTGCCGGTTTGCTCCGCCGAGTCATCCACCCGATCCCGCTGGCCGAATGCCTGCTGGAGTTTCAAGAGCCGACCATTGCCCAGGCATGGAAGTCGCTGTCCGGGCAAGGATTGCGGCACGTTCGTGTGGTGCCGCTGCTATTGTTCGCCGCCGGGCACGCCAAACAAGACATCCCGACGGCCGTCGCCGAGGCGGCCCGATCGATGCCCGGTCCGACGGTCACGTCGGACCAGTGCCGGCCGATCAGCCGACAGGCCGCACTGGTCGAACTGGTCGACGACCGACTGCGGCAAACGTTGGCGAAGATCGGATCGGCCGATATCAATTCGTCGAACCACCCGATCGCCGTGATCATGGTCGGACGCGGCAGCTACGATCCTTGTGCGAAGGCGGACATGCGGGTTTTGACCGAAGTCGTTTCGTATCGACATCCGCCGGTGCGGTTCGAAACCGCTTTCTACGCGATGGCGGAACCGAAATTGCCGCAAGTGATCGACCGAGTCGCCGTGACTGGGCGATTCGGCACCATCGTCGTGCAGCCGCACCTGCTGTTCATGGGTCGGCTGTACGAAGCGATCGAAGGCCAAGTCGAACAAGCCCGATCGCGGTACCCCGAGATCGATTTCATCGTCGGTGACTATTTGGGGCCCGTGGACGCGGTGGCTCGCGCGATCGCGAATCGGGCGGGCGTCGTTTCCGTGTCCGAACCCTTGTGATGGAAACCGGGCCGCTCCGTGACGCGATCCGGCGACAATCATTTTTCGGCCGTCAGCTCTTGTCGCGGAGCGGTGAAATCGACTAAACCGACTTGTGATTGGGGTTCAGCGGGATTTTCCGAAAGGATTCGGATGACAACTACATTGTCGGATTTGGCCGAATTGGTGGGCGGACGCCTCATCGGTGACGCTTCACTTAGCATTTTTGGGGCGAACCCGCCGGCCGAAGCATCGCCCGGCGACATCACGCTGTTGGACGACGCGGGGCATCTGGCCGGTTTCGATCCCGGCGACGCATGGGCCGTTGTGACGCCAACGCCGGTGCCCGGCGCGATCGCCCAGATCCTCGTCGACGATCCGCACCCGGCTTTTTCCAAGATCGTGGCCCGTTTCCGGCCGCCGATCGGAACTCGCGTCCCGGCCCAGGGGATCGCGCAGGACGCGAAAGTTCACCCCACCGCCGTGATCCATCCTTCGGCCACGGTCGCCTCCGGTGCAACGATCGGTCCGGGCGTCAAGATCATGCCCGGCGTCGTCGTCATGCCGCACTGCGTCGTCGGCGACGATTGTGTGTTGCACTCCGGCGTGACGCTGTATGAATACACACGTCTGGAGGCGCGCGTGGTGATCCACGCCGGCAGCGTCATCGGTGCTTACGGTTTCGGCTATCGCCAGCACGGCGGCCGACACGTTTTGACGGCACAGCTCGGGTACGTGCACGTCGAAAGCGATGTCGAAATGGGGGCCGCCGTGACCGTCGATCGCGGGACTTACGGACCGACTCGCATCGGCGAAGGCACCAAGATCGATAACCAAGTCATGATCGCGCACAACTGTCGGATCGGAAAACACAACTTGATCTGCAGCCAAGTCGGCATCGCGGGCAGTTGCAGCACCGGCGATTACGTCGTCTTGGCCGGACAAGTCGGCTTGAAAGATCACATCCACCTGGGCGATCAGACGATCGTGGGTGCCCAGGCCGGCGTCATGGAGAACTGCCAAGGCCATCAAGTCTTGCTGGGTTCGCCGGCCACCGCGCAGCGGGAACAGATGCAGATCATGGCGACCGAACGAAGGCTGCCCGAGATGCGACGCGAAGTCAAATCGTTGCGGAAAGAACTCGACGAATTGCGGGCGCTGTTGACCGTCGACTCGAAACCACAAAAAGCGGCATGAGTCCGTCGGAAATTGCCCCGACGGTTCCCACCTCGATCGGACTGATCGCCGGTTGGGGACGCTTTCCGGTCTTGGTCGCCCAGGCGTTGAAGCGACACGGCCATCGCGTCCACTGCATCGCCATCAACGGGCACGCTTCGGGCGAACTGGAATCGGTTTGCGACCATCTGCGTTGGTCGGGCGTCGGACGGATGGGCGGTCACGTCCGTTTTTTTCGTCGCCACGGCGTGACCGACGTGACGATGGCGGGCAAATTATTCAAATCCGATCTGTTGTATTCCCGTTCGATCTGGCGGCATCTGCCCGACTTGACCTGCTTGTCGGTCTTCGCGCCGTTGTTGATCGGTCGGCACCGCGACGCGCGGGACGACAGTTTGCTGACGGCGGTGACGAACCTTTATCTGAGATCCGGTATCGCGGTTTCGGCCGCCACCGATTTTGCCCCGGAGTTGCTTGTGAACGAAGGACACCTGGCCGGACCCGCGCCCAAGCCGGCGCATCAACGTGACGTCCACATCGGATGGCAAGTCGCCAAACAGATGGGCGGCTTGGACATCGGACAATCGGTCACGATCAAGGACGGCACCGTGATCGCCGTGGAAGCCATCGAGGGCACCGACGCTTGCGTCGCGAGAACCGGCGAGCTGTGCCCACGCGGCGGATGGACGTTGGTCAAAGTCGCCAAGCCCGAACAAGACATGCGATTCGACGTTCCCACGATCGGTCCCCGAACCGTCGCGACGGTTCACGCCGCCGGGGGAAAAGCGATTGCCATCGAAGCCGACAAAACCATCGTCGTCGATCAGGCGGAAACCTATGCCGGCGCCGCAAAGCTGGGCGTGACGATCGTGGCGTATCGCGAATCGTCCATGATCCGAAACCGCCAGGCGGCCTGATCCTGTCATGACGCCTTCGACGCAGCGGATCGTCACGACGACCTGTCCGGCAAAGCTGAACTTGTTCTTGGAGTTGTTGGCGCGGCGCGACGACGGCTTCCATGAAATCGACACCCTGATGGTGGCGATCGATCTTTGTGACGACTTGGCCGTTCGCACCACCGCGCGAGCCGGCATTCGCATCGACGTCGACCTGCTGCCGTCACGCCAAGACTGGATCGAACGACTGGGCCTGCATGACGACGCGGTCGGAATGTTGACGATTCCGACGGACGAGCGAAACTTGATCCATCGCGCGACGCGAGCGATGGCCGATCATTTCGACTTGCCCGGCGGTTTCGACGTCCGACTGCGAAAACGGATTCCCGCCGGCGCCGGGATGGGCGGTGCCAGCAGCAACGCGGCGATGACGTTGATCGCGATCACGGAACTTTTTGATTTGCCGATTCGGTCGCCTGCGATCCGAAAAATCGCGGCCGATCTGGGCAGCGACGTGCCGTTTTTTCTGGGGGCTGGCGACGAAAACGCGGCTTCCGAGCCTTCGCCGCTGGTCCACGCGGGCGGACGTGGCGAAAAACTCCGAACGCTTCGGCTGGCTCGAACCTTGCACTTCGTGATCGTGTTCCCGGCCGTCTCCCTTTCGACCGCCGATGTCTATCGGGCCTCAACGGTGCCGCAAAAGCCGGCGTCTTCCCAAACGCTGGCCGACCAACTGGCGACATGCACGGTCAGTGACTTGGGGCAATTTATGCTGAACCGATTGTCGGATCCGGCCAAGAAAATTGCGCCGCAGATCGATGAAATTCATGAAACGATGTGGCAATCAGGTTTGAAAGCCGTTCAATTAACGGGAAGCGGCTCGGCCAGCTTCGCCATCGCCGGCAGCGAAGACGAGGCCCGGTCGGCGGCTGATCGATTAAGAACGCGATTGACTCCGGGTGCTTTAGTCATGACAGCCCGGTCGCTGCCGGTACCGGTAGCGACCCAGAAACGACAGCTTTGAAGAATCGGCGACGTGTTTGTAAGTTAGGGAGGATGGCGGTGGACATCACTGAAGTACGCATCAAGTTGATGGAATCCAGCGAAGATCGTTTGCGAGCCTTCTGTTCGATCACGATCGACGACTGTTTCGTCGTCCGCGATTTGAAAATCATCGACGGAACCAGCGGGCCTTTCGTCGCGATGCCCAGCCGGAAAATGGCCGGACACTGTCAGCGATGCGGTTACAAGAACCATCTGCGTGCCCACTACTGCAACCAATGCGGCGTGAAAGTTCGCCTGGATTCCGACTTCGTCGATTCGCCGCAAAAGCTGTACGCCGACGTCGCGCATCCGATCAACAGCGCGTGTCGTGAACTGATCCAAGACGCGGTGTTGGAGGAATTCGAAGCCGAGCTGGCTCGGTCGCGTCAGCCCGGTTACCGGTCTCGCTACGATGACGAATTCGGCGACGACGTGGATCATCCTTTGCAAGCCGGCGGGCCGGATCCGGTTTCGCCGCGACGCGAATCCGCTCGGGAACAAAAACGCGACGCGTCGGACGCCATCATCGATTCGGCTTGTCCGCCCGGACCGCCCCCGCCGCGATCCGGCCAGCGCGGGGGATCCGGCCGACGGGCCGAAACGAGTCGACGCGGAGGACGAGATTCGGTTTCCTCCGATTTCCGGCCGGAACCGCCGGACGAAGATGAAGACGACGGATTCGGCCGCGGGATTCTCTGAATCGCCGTCTTGTCGTTAGACTGGCCGGGATGGACGCGAATCCCGAACCCACGACCCGCCGCCCCCCGCAAATCAGCGTCGGCTTTCTGCTGTTGATCATGGTCATCTTTGCGTCGATGTCCGCGGGCCTGCTGTACGCCTCGCGGGTCGACGCGATCCAAGACGAACTGACCGCGCTGTTCGGTCGTCAAGTGACCCCCGATCGCGACCGGAACGCCGGTCGCTTGCCGCATTTGGTCTTCATCCTGTTCACGCTGACATCGCCGCTGATCTTGGCGGGCATCCTGTCGACCGGCGTCGGCGTCTACCGCTATTTCGGACGACGACGTTGAAACGACGTCCGCGAAATTCCGAACGAGCCGATTCAACGGATCAGGATCAACTTCGGGCTTCCCTCGGAGCGATCCGTCTGTCGGAAAGCGAGCTGAAGGAGTTTGGCGAGTCGCTCGGCCGGCGTCACGGCAGCGTTTTGCGACGACGCGTCGGAGTCGACTTAGAACAGGTTCTTGCACCGGAGATCGGTTTTCGGCTCGGCCCCCGGGTGCCTTGGTACGATTTGGCGCATGCGGTGATCCCGGCCGGCGACCATCAGCCGTGTCGTCCGTCGCATTCGATCGCCTACGCGGCCGGCGATTTTTTCTTGCAAGATGCCGGGTCACTACTGGCATTGGCGGCCTGCGGCGCCGATCAAGACGTGTTGGGCGGAATGCTGGTTTGTGATCTCTGTGCCGCGCCCGGCGGGAAGGCGTCGGCGTTGGTGGAAGCCGTCGGGCCGAGCGGCTTTGTTCTGGCCAACGAGCCGGTCCACGGGCGATTGGCGGCGCTGGCGTTTAACTTGACGCGAACCGGTAGCGATCGTTGGGGCGTCAGCAGTTCGGATCCGGAAACGTTGGCCGACCGATTAGGCGGCGTGTTCGATTCGGTCTTGGTCGATGCTCCGTGCAGCGGCCAGGCGTTGCTGTCGCGGGGCAAGCAGAGTGCATCGGCGTTATCGGAAAAACAGATTCGGCACAGCGCGGCCAGACAACGACGCATCTTGGACGCCGCGACGCGCTTGCTGCGTCCCGGCGGCAAGCTGGTCTACAGCACATGCACCTTCGCGGCGGAGGAGAACGAAACGCAAGTCAACCGGCTGATCGAGCAGGACGGTTTGCGGCCCAGCGCGGTGGATCGGTTGTCGCCCTACGCTTCGGACGTCGCGCCGGCGAGTTACCGACTTTGGCCGCATCGCGACGCGTGTGCGGGCGGTTTCGCCGCTTGCCTTGATCCAGCCTAGTGGCCGACCTTTCCACACGACC
>Ga0102938_10001898_pt1 | contig 15873 bp, 17 predicted proteins | sample SalPonR2_B_D2_MG_FD_84516 | JGI IMG/M metagenome (GOLD analysis project Ga0102938, IMG submission 84516) | Salt pond soil microbial communities from South San Francisco under conditions of wetland restoration - Salt Pond MetaG R2_B_D2_MG | ecosystem: Environmental > Aquatic > Marine >...
CCTCGCGCTGATCGGCAAGGGCGTGACCTTCGACACCGGCGGCATCTCCCTAAAGCCCGCGGGCGGCATGGAGGACATGAGGATGGACATGGGCGGCGCGGCGATCGTGGCGGGCGCGATGCGCTCGATCGCGCTGCGCGGCGCCGCGGCCAACGTCGTCGGCCTGGTGGGGCTGGTGGAGAACATGCCCGACGCCCGGGCTCAGCGGCCGGGCGACATCGTGACCTCGATGAAGGGCGACACCATCGAGATCGTCAACACCGACGCCGAGGGCCGGCTCCTGCTCGCCGACGTGATCTGGTACGCGCAGGAGCGCTTCAAGCCGGCCGGGATGGTGGATTTCGCGACGCTGACCGGGGCCATGATCATCGCCCTCGGCCACGAGCACGCCGGCTATTTCGGCGACGACGACGGCTTCGCCTCGGAATGGCAGGCCGCCTGCGACGCGGCGGGCGAGAAGGCCTGGCGCCTGCCGCTGGGCGCCGCCTACGACAAGCAGCTCAAGTCGCGCCTCGCCGACATGAAGAACACCGGCGGCCGGCCCGCGGGCTCGATCACCGCGGCGCAGTTCATCAAGCGCTTCGTCAAGGACGGCACGCCCTGGATCCATGTCGACGTGGCCGGCGTCACGCTGGTCAAGGAATCGGGCGATCTCTGGCCGCGCGGCGCCACCGGCTGGGGCGTGCGCGCCTGCGACGCCCTCGTGAAGGGCCGCGAGGGCTGAGCCCTTGGGCGCCGTGCGCTTCTACCACCTGACCGAGACGGGGCTGGAGGGCGTGGCGCCGGCGCTGCTGGAGAAGGCGCTGGAGCGGGGGATGCGCGCGGCGGTGCGCATCGGCCCCGGCGCGCGCATCGACGCGGTGGACGCGCTGCTCTGGGCCTACGACGACGCCGCGTTCCTGCCCCATGGTCGCGCCGACGCGCCGCATGCCGCCCGCCAGCCGGTGCTGCTGACCGAAGGACGCGAGGCGCCGAACGCGCCCGACGCGCTGATGCTGCTCGGCGGCGCGCCCTGGTCGCCGGAGGAGGCGGAGGCGCTGGAGCGGGTCTGGCTGATCTTCGACGGCGCCGACGCCGCGGCGGTCGAGGCCGCGCGGGCGGACTGGCGGCGCGTCGCGGCCGCCGGTCTCGCCGCCGAATACTGGGCGCAGGCGGGCGGGCGCTGGGTGCGCAAGGCCGTGAGCGCCGAGGGCGCCTGAAAGGGGAGGAACAATGCCCGAACGCCCCGTGCTGGGCGCCGCCATGCCGATCGGAGAGATCGGCCGGCACCGCGACTGGCTGATCGAGCGGGACCGCCCGCTGGAGATCCAGGATTTCTGCCTGCCCATGGTGCTCGACGCCGACTGGCGCCCGCTGATCGCGCTCGCCAAGCGCAAGCTCGACGGATGGTCGGGGCCCCTCGGCATCCACGGACCGTTCTACGACCTGCCGCTCGACGCGACCGATCCCGAGGCGCGGGCGCTGGTGCAGCGCCGCTACGGTCAGGGCCTCGACGTGGCCGAGGCGCTAGGGGCGACGATGATGGTGATCCATTCGCCGTTCTCTACCTGGGGTGCGCAGAACGACTTTCTCGCGCCGAAGGGGCGCGAACACGTGATCGAGCGGGTGGAGGCGACGCTGCGTCCGCTGCTGTCGCGGGCCGAGGCGGCGGGGATCGTGCTCGCCGTCGAGAACATCGAGGACGAGGACGCCGAGCACCGCGCGGCGATCGTCGACGCGCTCGGCTCGCCGGCGCTCGGCGTCTCGCTCGACACCGGGCACGCGCATTACGTCCACGTCTCCCGCGGCGGGCGGCCGGTGGACTGGCACGTCCTCGGCGCGCGGGGGCGGCTGGTGCACGTCCATCTGCAGGACGCCGACGGCTACGCCGACCGGCACTGGCCGCCGGGCATGGGCACGGTGCCCTTCGCGCCGGTCTTCGCCGCGCTCGGCGCCCACGCGCCGGGGGCGCGGCTGATCCTCGAGATGGCGGACCCCTCGACGATCCTGCCGGGCGCGCGCTGGCTGGCGGAGCGGGGGCTCGCGGCATGAGCCCGGCTCAGGGCTCGAGGGTCATGCGGTCGCCTTCGACCGTCACGCGTGACCAGCGGTCGAGATAGCTCATCCCCATCAGCGAGCCGAACAGCCCTTCCGATCCGACGACCGCCGGCACGTCACGCGTCTCGATCCCCGAGATCTCGACCTTGTCGAGGCGCACGGGCGCGATGGAGACCTGCCCGTTCGCGGTCATCGCGCGCCGGGTGTAGGCGATCTCGTCCGGATCGATCCCCGCGCGCCGGGCGTCGCGACGGCTGAGCACGAGGTCGGAGGCGCCGGTGTCCACGAGGAACTCGACCGGCGCGCCGTTGACCTCCGCGTTCAGATGGAAATGCCCGTCGGCCGCGCGGCGCAGCACGAGAGCGCCCCCCTGCCGCTCGACCGCCGCGCCCGGCTGGAGGGCTGCCATCAGGTCCTCGCGCAGTCCGTAGACGGCGACGAGGCCGAGGATGATCAGCACCCAGACCAGCGCGTGCTGGATGCCGGTGGCCATGCGCCCGCGATAGGCGGCGAACACGCCCGCCACGATCGCCGCGCCGAGCACGGAGAGATACACGAGGCGGAGAAGGGCGTCTTCGGTCATGACCGGCGCATATGGGGGCCGGAGCGGGGGCCGCAAGCCGCCGCGGCGCCGGAGCGCCCCTTCGGCTGCGTCCGGGCGCCCTCGCCGGGTCCTCGGGCCCGGCGGCGCGGCGCGAGCGGGAGGCGGAGCCTCCCCGAGCGTCGCGCTTCCCCCGCAGAGGGGCCCCTCACTCTGCCGCGAGGTCGAGCCGGCCGGTCTCGATCATGTCCGCCGGGCGCACCGGGTAGTGGCCGGAGAAGCAGGCGTCGCAGTAGCGGGGCGCGCCTGGGTCGCGCCCGGCGGCCACGCCGACGGCGCGATAGAGCCCGTCGAGGCTGACGAAGCGCAGCGAGTCGACGCCGAGATGGTCGCGCATCTCCTCCTCGCTCATGCGGAAGGCCAGCAGCTTCTCCTGCTCGGGCGTGTCGACGCCGTAGAAGCAGGGCCAGGCCGTGGGCGGCGAGGCGACGCGGAAATGCACCTCCTTCGCCCCGGCCTCGCGGATCATCTCCTTGATCTTCATGGAGGTCGTGCCGCGCACCACGCTGTCGTCGACGAGGATCACGCGCTTGCCCTCGACCAGCGCGCGGTTGACGTTCAGCTTCAGCCGCACGCCCATGTTCCGGATCTGTTCGGAGGGTTCGATGAAGGTCCGCCCGACATACTGGTTCCGGGTGATGCCGAGCGTGAAGGGGATCCCGCTCTCCTGCGCGTAGCCGATCGCGGCCGGGGTGCCGCTGTCGGGGACGGGGCAGACGAGGTCCGCCTCCACCGGCGCCTCGCGCGCCAGCTCGACCCCGATGCGCCGGCGGCTCTCGTAGACGGCCTGGCCGCCGATCACGCTGTCGGGGCGCGAGAAGTAGACGTGCTCGAAGATGCAGAAGCGGGACGGCGCCGGCTCGAACGGGCGGTGACTCTCGACGCCGGTGTCGTCGATGATCACCATCTCGCCCGGCGCCACCTCGCGCTCGAAGCTGGCGCCGACGATGTCCAGGGCGCAGGTCTCCGAGGCGAGGATCCAGCCCTCGCCCAGTCGGCCGAGCACCAGCGGACGGATGCCCATCGGATCGCGCGCGCCGATCAGCTGCGTCTCGGTCAGCGCCAGCACGGAGAACGCGCCCTCGACCCGGCGAAGCGCCTCCTTGAGCCGGTCGGCGGAGGTGCGGTGGAAGCTCCGCGCCATCAGGTGCAGCACGCATTCGGTGTCGGACGAGCTCTGGAAGATCGAGCCGCGGTCGATCAGTTCGCGCTTCAGCGAGAGCGCGTTGACGAGATTGCCGTTGTGCGCGAGCGCGACGCCGCCGGTCGCGAGATCGGCGTAGAGCGGCTGCACGTCGCGTATCGCGGTGTGCCCCTTCTCGCCCGAGGTGGAGTAGCGGACGTGGCCGACGGCCATCGTCCCGGGCAGTTCGGCCATCACCTTGGCGGAGGTGAAGTTGTCCCGGACGTAGCCGAGGCGCTTGACCTCGGAGAAGCCGGGACCGGGCTCGTAGGTGACGATTCCCGCCGCCTCCTGCCCGCGATGCTGCAGGGCGTGCAGGCCGAGGGCGGCGAAGTTCGCCGCCTCGCCCGGGCCGAAGACGCCGAAAAGGCCGCATTCCTCACGCGGCTTGTCGGCCTCCGGGTCGAAGACCGAGGCGTGGGCGTCGGCGCGCGGATCGCTCATGGGGCGGGGCTCTCTGCTCGGCGGGAGGATCGGGCTGCGGACGGCAACATAATGCCTCCGGGCTCGTCTGTCATGGCGCCGTCATCGTTCGCCGGTCGCGGCGGGCGCCTCGCCGGTCGACGCCTCGCCGGTCGACGCCTCGCCGGTCTCGGGCGCGCCGAAGCCGCCGAGATCGACGCCGCCGCACTCGGCCATCAGCCCGTTGATCGGCTGCATCAGCCAGGCGGGGGCGGTCTCGGGCAGGGCGGCCTCGATCATCGCGGCGGCGTCGGAGATCATGGCGACGCTCCGCGCCTCCTCGATCATCGGCAGGCGGTCCGCCGGGGCGACGAGCAGGTCGTAGACGAGATAGACCACCGCCACGAGCACCACGCCGCGGGCGACGCCGAAGAGGAAGCCGGCCGCCCGGTCGATCGGGCCGAGCAGGCTGTTCTGCACCGCCCCGGCGAAGAGCGGCGTGAAGATCGAGATCAGCACCAGCGCGACGGCGAAGCCGACCGAGAAGGCCGCGAGCTTGCCGAGCGAGCAGGAGGCGGCGAGCATCGGCCCGACCGCCGGGATCTCCTTCAGCAGGGGCTCGATCAGCGGCGCGGCGTAGAGCGCGGCGAAGGCCGCCGCGACCCAGCCGAGGATCGCCAGCGTCTCGCGGGTGAAGCCGCGCGAGAAGGCGAGCACGCCCGAGAGCGCGAGCACGGCCAGCACGACGCCGTCGACGATGTTGAACTCCATCGGCTCCCCTCGCTCCTCCCTCGAGCCTCAGTCGGTGCGGGGCGCGGGCGCCCCGCCCTCCCCGAGGAGGCGGGCGGCGAGGGCCGCGACGTCCTCGATCCGGGTGGCCTTGATGCCCGGTTTCTCCTCCGGCGTCGAGGCCCGGCGCCGGGCGGCGGACGACGCGGGCGGCGGCGCGAGGGCGCCGGTGAAGCCGAGGCGCTCGGCCTCCCTCAGCCGCGCGTCGGCCTGGGGCGCGGGGCGCACGGCGCCGGAGAGGCTGATCTCCCCGAACACCACCGTCTCCGCCGGCAGCGGCGTCTCGGCGAGCGCCGAGAGCAGGGCCGCGGCGACGGCGAGGTCCGCCGCGGGCTCCGCCACGCGGAGGCCCCCGGCGACGTTGAGATAGACCTCCCGCCCCGCGAGGGAGACGCCGGCGCGCGCCTCGAGCACCGCGAGGATCATGGCGAGGCGGCCGGAGTCCCAGCCCACCACCGCGCGCCGGGGCGTCGACATCGGCGAGGGGGCGACCAGCGCCTGGATCTCCACCAGCACCGGGCGGGTGCCCTCGATGCCGGCGAAGACGGCGGCGCCCGGGGTCTCCCGCCCGCGCTCGGAGAGGAAGAGCGCCGAGGGGTTCTCCACCTGCGCGAGGCCGCGGCCCGTCATCTCGAAGACGCCGATCTCGTCGGCGGGGCCGAAGCGGTTCTTCACCGCGCGGAGGATGCGGAAGGGGTGGCCGCGCTCGCCTTCGAAATAGAGCACCGTGTCGACCATGTGCTCGACCACGCGGGGGCCGGCGATCTGGCCCTCCTTGGTGACGTGGCCGACGAGGACGACGGAGGTGCCGCGGCGCTTGGCGAAGCTCACCAGTTCGTGCGCCGCGGCGCGGACCTGGGCGACGGAGCCGGGCGCGGAGCCGACGGAGGAGAGCCAGAGCGTCTGGATCGAATCGAGGATCGCGAGGTCCGGCCGTTCCGCCTCCAGCGTCGCGAGGATGTCGCGCAGGTCCGTCGCGGCGGCGAGCTTCACGGGAGCCTTGGCGAGGCCGAGGCGGCTCGCGCGCATGCGGATCTGCGAGGCCGCCTCCTCGCCCGAGACGTAGAGCGCGGAGGCCCCGGCGCGGCCGAAGGCGGCGGCGGCCTGCAGCAGCAGCGTCGACTTGCCGATGCCGGGATCGCCGCCGACGAGGAGCGCCGAGGCCGGGACGAGGCCGCCGCCCATCACCCGGTCGAGCTCTCCCACGCCCGAGGGCAGGCGCGGCGGCGCGGGCTCCTCGCCCTCGAGGTCGGAGAGCGGGAGGCGCCGGCCGGGGCCGAGGCTGGCGGGGGTGGTCGGACCGGTCTCCTCGACGAGGCTGTTCCAAGCGCCGCAGGCGTCGCAGCGGCCCGCCCATTTGGCGTGCGTCGCGCCGCATTCGGCGCAGGTGAAGACGGGGGCGGAGCGGGCCATGGCGGGCTTGTGCGGGGGCCGGGCGGGCGGCGCAAGGGGCCGCGGTTCAGGCGAAGGGGAGCCCGGCGGCGAGCGCCCCGCCCGCGATGGCCTGCACCAGCGGCAGGAGGCGGTTCCAGCCGCGCTCCAGCGCCGCCGCGGCCAGCCCGGCGAGGGCGAGGAGCCCCCCCGCCGCCGTCGCCGCCGCGGGCGCCTCGCCCGAGAGCGCGGCCATCGCGGCGAGGGTGAGCAGGCCCGCCGCGACATGGGCGATGCGCAGCGCCCCGCGCCTTCGCACCGCCTGCGCCAGCGACCAGAGCAGCGCCGCGAAGAGCGGCAGCGCCAGCGCGACGCCGGCGAGCAGGGTGAAGATCGTCATCGCCGCCTCCGGCCTTCGAGGATCGAGAGGGCGAGCGAGGCGAGCACGCAGCCCGCGAAGAGCGGCAGGCCCCAGGCGGTCTCGAGCCGCCCGAGCCCGACGCCCTTGGCGACGACGATGGCGAGCGCCACCAGGAACACGTCCGCCATCGAGAGCTTCGCCAGCCCGTCGAGCGCCGGCGCCCAACGCCGCGGCAGGCGCCCGAGGGCGAAGGCGGCGAGCGCGAGCGTCTTGGCGTAGGGCGCGGCGATGCCGAAGAGGGCGACGAGCGCGGCGAGGAGCGCCTCCTCGGGCCAGAGCGCCGCGACGGTGGAGAGGACCGAGAGCTCGGTCCCCTCGAGGAAGGGCAGGAGGCCCGTGCGCAGGAGCGGCGCGCTCCAGGCGACGGGCCAGAGGACCAGCAGCGCCAGATGCGGCGCGAGGCGGAGCGGGAGCCGCGGCATGGAGCGGGATATGCCCGGACGCGGGGCCGGGGGGAAGGGGCCCGCCGCGCGCCGGAGGGGCGGAATCCGGTCATGCTTCCGTACATACGTCGTGCGGGACTCGTGCATACGGCGTGCCGCGCGCGTCAGCCATTCGTCATGCATCTGTCGGACTCTTGTCGGACTCGCGTCATGCGCGGGTCGGACCCCTGTGCCGCGCTTGTGCGGGCATGGTCGGACGGGGCGGGCCGGGAGAGGGGGTCGAGGGGGTCTCGCGGCGCCCCGGCCGGGCGACCGGGCAGCCTGCGGCGCCGAGGGTCAGGAAAGGGTGAAGCGGCCGGGCCGGGCGCGCCGATCCGCCCCCGGCGGATCGGCGGCGGGCCGAGGGGGGTCGATCCCCCCGAAGGCCCGCACGCCCCCCCTGGGGCGACGGCGGGTCAACGGCGCTCCGGGTCCCGGTCGCCGAGAATCGCGAGCAGGAGGATGGCGAGGATCGGCGAGCCGAGGATCGCGACGAGGACCCAGGCCACCGCGTCGCGGCCGCGGTTGCGGGCCATCGTCACCGGGACGTGGACGTAGACCAGCCAGAGGAGCGGGAGGACGACGAGGACGGCGAGGACTTCGAGCATCCGGACGCCTCCGGGCTCCTGCGGGCGGGCGGCGGCGTCCCGGGCGGCTCAGCGGATCGCTTCGATCGGGCCCTCGGCGCGGCCGTGGATGAACTGCGAGACGTAGGGGTCGTCGGTCTCGTCCATCGCCTCGACCGAGCCCTTCCAGCCGATCACGCCGTCATGGATCATCGCCACCTGGTCGGCGATGGCGCGGACCGAACTCATGTCGTGGGTGATGGTGATGGCGGTGGCGCCCATCTCGCTCACCAGCTCGCGGATCAGGTCGTTGATGACGCCGGCCATGATCGGATCGAGCCCGGTGGTGGGCTCGTCGAAGAAGATGATCTCGGGGTCCGCCGCGATGGCGCGGGCGAGGCCGACGCGCTTCTGCATGCCGCCCGAGAGCTCGGCCGGATAGAGGTCCGCCGTCTCGGCGGTGAGGCCGACACGGCGGAGCTTCTCGACCGCGACGTCCCTCGCCTCGTCCTTCGGGCGCTTGCCGTCGCCGTGGCGGAGACGGAAGGCGACGTTCTCCCAGACCGGCATGGAATCGAAGAGGGCCCCGCCCTGGAACAGCATCCCGAAGCGCGACAGCAGCGCGTCGCGGTTGCGGCGGCTGACGGGGGCGCCCTCGATCTCGATGTCGCCGGCGTCGGGCGGGACGATGCCGAGGACGCATTTCAGCGTCACCGACTTGCCGGTGCCCGAGCCGCCGATGATCACGAGGCTCTCGCCCTTCGCGACCTCGAGATCGACGCCGCGCAGGACGCGCTTGGGGCCGAACGCCTTCTCGACGCCGCGGAGCCGGATCATCGGGGCGCTCATTCGCTGAACAGCATTTCGGTGAGGGCGTAGTTCGCCGCGAGGATCATGATCGAGGCGGAGACCACGGCGTTCGTGGTGGCGCGCCCGACGCCCTGGGCGCCGCGGCCGGAGTTGTAGCCCTGGAAGCAGCCCATCAGGGCGATGATGAAGCCGAAGACGGCGGCCTTGATCAGCCCCGAGGTGACGTCCTCGAACTGGAGATAGGTCCAGGTGTTGGTGATGTAGGCGGCCTCGCCGAAGCCGAGGCGGCCGACGCCCACGAGAAAGCCGCCCATGATGCCGATGACGTCGCCGATCAGCGCCAGCACCGGCAGCGTCAGCGTCGCGGCGAGCAGACGCGGCGCGACGAGGTATTTCAGCGGGTTGGTGGAGAGCGTCACGAGGGCGTCGATCTGCTCGGTCACGCGCATGGTCGCGAGTTCGGCGGCGATGGAGGCCGAGACGCGCCCGGCGACCATCAGCCCGCCGAGCACCGGCCCGAGCTCGCGCACCATGCCGATCGCGACGATGGAGGGCACCACGGATTCGGCGTTGAAGCGGGCCCCGCCCGAATAGATCTGCAGCGCCAGCGCGCCGCCGGTGAAGAGCGTGGTGAGCCCGACGACGGGGAGCGAGAACCAGCCGATGCGCAGCAGCTGCCGGCCGAACTCCGCCGGATACCAGGGCGGACGCAGGATGTGGCTGGTGGAGGCCGCGGCGAAGATCGCGAGGCCGCCCGTCGCGCGGCAGAGGCCGAGCGAGGCGGCGCCGATGGCGGCGAGAAAGCTCTGGATCGCGGTCAGGACGGGCATCAGTGGCTCGCGCGGCGGCGCCCGGAGCGGCGCGGATCAGGGATCGCGGAGGGGAGGGGGGAAGTCAACCGCGGGGTCCGAAAGGGTCCGCGCCGAGGCGCCGCGCCAGCCAGCGGCGATCGTCGGCGGTGGCGCGGCGGATGCGGGCCAGCGTCTCGGGCGGCAGCGTCGCCGGGGCGCCGGGCAGCGCCTGCGCGATCAGGTGCACGAGGCCGGGGCGCCGGCGCGCCAGCCCCGGCGCGAGGGCGCCGAGCGCGCGGTTGCGCAGATCGAGCAGATGCAGCCCCGCGGCCGAGAGGCGCGGGTTGCGCGGGCTCGCCTCCAGTTCGACCGCGTGGGCGAGGTCGGGCCGGCCCACGGCGTCGAGCAGGTCGGCGAAGGCGTCGCCGCGCACGAGACGGCTTCGGTCATGGACGCGGATCGTCACGTTCTCCGGTCCGAGGGCGCGCAGCCAGGGTCGGAGGCGGCGGGCGCAGCGCAAGAGGGGCGGGCGCGCGAGGGCGTCCGCCAGCGGCCGGCCGGCGAGCACGACCTGCTGCAGCATGGCGGCCGAGAAGCTCTCCGGATCGCGGACATAGGCGACGGCGCGCGGGCGCCGGCCCGAACGACGGAGGCGGCGCACGAGGCGCGCGACGTCGCGCGGCGCGAGCTGGGTGGAGAACTGCTCGGCCGAGAGCAGCACGAGGGGCAGCGAGCGGTCGGCGAGCAGCGTCTCGACGCGCTCGGCGGTCTCCGCCCGCGCGGCATGGGTGCGGAGCGGAGCGCGGGAAGGATCGGAGGCGTGGCGTTCGGCCTTCGGCGTCTCCGCCGCCCAGTAGATCAGCGGCCAGCCCGGGTGGCGTCCGAGATCGGGCGTGCCGACGCCGTCGGCGGCGAGGCTTTCGCGGAGCGTGCGAAGCTGGTGCTGGACGTGGGTGGTGCCGGTCTTGTGCAGTCCGAGATGCAGCCAGACCTCGCCCCGGCGGGCGCGGCGTCGGCGAGGGCGGTCGGCATCGGGGGGCATCGCGGCGCGGGATCCGGGCGTCTGGGCGGGGCGCGTGCATGGGCCTCGCGACGGCGGGCGCTGTCAAGGGCCGCCTCGGGGACGGGCGGCGCCGAGGCTCGGGACGGCTCGGACGGCGACGGCCTGGCGCCGCCGGAGGCGCGATCCGCGCCGACGCCGCGCGCGAGCGGGGGGCGGACGCCCCCCCGAGCGCGCGGCCCGCCCGCTCAGTCCTCGGGGCCGCCGACCCAGCGGCGGCGGTAGCGGTCGCCTAGGCTCGTCAGGATCTCGTAGCCGATGGTGCCGGCGGCCGCCGCCAGATCGTCGACCCGCTGATGATGGCCGAGGATCTCCACCATCGCGCCGGGCGCCGGCGCCGGATGGTCGGTGAGATCGACGGTGATCATGTCCATCGAGACGCGCCCGACCACCGGCGCCGGCCGGCCGTCGAGGAACACCCGTGCGCCGGAGACGCCGCGGAAGAAGCCGTCGGCGTAACCGACCGGCAGCACGCCGAGGCGGGTGGGCCGATGGGCGGTCCAGCTCGCGCCGTAGCCGACCGTCTCGCCCTCCGCGATCTCCCGCAGCTGCAGGAGCGGGGCGGAGAGATGCGCGACCGGCTCGGCCTCGGCGAAGGGCAGGCCGCCGAAGAGGCCGACGCCGGGCCGCGTCAGGTCGAGATGGAAGGCGGGGCCGAGCAGGACGCCTCCCGTCGCGGCGAGCGAACGTCGCGCGCCCGGCGCGATCGGCCGCGCCAGCGCCGAGCGGCCGGCGAAGGCGCCCCGCTGGCGCCCGTTCATGGAATCGTCCGGATCGTCGGCGCAGGCGAGATGGCTCATCAGAAGCTGCACCCGCAGGCCCGGCGGCGGATCGCGGCGCAGCGCGTCGAGCTCGGCCGAGGTCAGCGCCATGCGGTTGATGCCGCTCTCGAGATGCAGGCCGCAGGCCTCGGCTTCGGGGTCCTCGCCGAAGGCCTCGAGCCAGGCGGAGATCTGCGGCAGCGAGACGAGGACGGGCGAGAGGCGACGCGCCTTCACGGTCGCCGCGTCGTCCAGCGAGAAGCCGTTGAGGACGTGGATGACCGGCGCCTCGCCGAGGATCTCGCGCAGCGCCGCGCCCTCCTCGGCCTGGGCGACGAAGAAGGTGCGGGCTCCGGCGGCGTGCAGCGCGCGGGCCGAGGGCGCGAGGCCGCAGCCGTAGGCGTCAGCCTTGACCACCGCCGCCGTCTCGGCCGTCGGGGCGCGCGCCGCAAGTGCCCGCCAGTTGCGCGCCAGCGCGCCGAGATCGACGACGAGTTCCGGGCGGGCGGGACCGGCGAGCGCGGGGACCTTGCGCCGGCGCGGCGCGCCCGGATCGGGCCGCACGATGTCGGCCGGCGCGGCGGGAGGAGGACGGTTCATGCGCGGGGGTTCCTGGCGGGGGGCGCCGCGCCGGCGCTTCCGGGCGACGGGACGAGGACGGCTCCGCCGGCGCGGGCCGTCCGCGGCGCGCCGGCGGCGTGTCGCGTGCCGACGTGCACGAGCGGCGATTCGATCCGCCCCGCGGACGCCGCCGGCCGAGGGCGCCGCCCCTTGGCTCCCGCGAGGCGCGTCCGCCCGGGCTCCGGCGATCCGTCCGACGCGGCGAAGGCCGCCCGGGCCGGGCGCCCCGGAGGCGCGTACCGCGCCGACGCCGCGCGCGAGCGGGGGGCGGACGCCCCCCCGAGCGCGCGGCAGCCCCCGCGAGGAGTGGGCGGCTCAGGCGAAACCGGGGGCGTCGGGCGGCGCGTCACGGTCGGACCGGGCGAGGTTGCCGAAACGGGTGAAGCTGCCCTCGAAGCTGAGCTTCACGGTGCCGATGGGGCCGTGGCGCTGCTTGCCGATGATCACCTCGGCGGTGCCGGCGACCTCGCTCATGATCTGCTGCCATTTCTCCATCGCCTCGGCGTCGGTTTCGGAGGGCTTCTCGCGCTCGCGGTAATACTCCTCGCGGAACACGAACAGCACCACGTCCGCGTCCTGCTCGATCGAGCCCGATTCGCGAAGGTCCGAAAGCTGCGGCCGCTTGTCCTCCCTCTGCTCGACCTGGCGCGAGAGCTGGGAGAGCGCGATGACGGGGATGTTGAGCTCCTTGGCGATGGCCTTGAGGCCCTGGGTGATCTCGGAGACCTCCTGCACCCGGTTCTCGCGCCCCTGCGCGCCGCCGCGCACCAGCTGGAGATAGTCGACCACCAGCGCGTCGAGGCCCTTCTGGCGCTTCAGGCGCCGCGCGCGCGCGGCGAGCTGGGCGATGGGCAGCGCCGCGGTGTCGTCGATGTAGAGCGGCATCTTCTCGAGGTCCTTGGCGGCGTCGAAGAAGCGGCGGAACTGGTCCTCCTCCATCTCGCCGCGGCGCACGAGATGCGAGGGCACGCGGCTCTGCTCCGCGAGGACGCGGGTGGCGAGCTGCTCGGCGCTCATCTCGAGCGAGAAGAAGCCGACGCGCCCGCCCTCCACCGCGCCGGTGACGCCGTCCGCCTTCTCGCCCACGCGGAAGGCGCGGGCCACGTTGAAGGCGATGTTGGTGGCGAGGGAGGTCTTGCCCATCGAGGGGCGCCCCGCGAGGATGATCAGGTCCGAATTGTGCAACCCGCCCATCATCCGGTCGAGATCGTTCAGGCCGGTCGGGATGCCGGCGAGGCCGCCGCCGCGCATGTAGGCGGCGTTGGCGACGTCCACCGCCTCGATCGAGGCCGCGAGGAAGGACCGGAACCCCCCCTCCCGTCCCCCGGTCTCGGCCAGCGAGTAGAGCCTCTGTTCGGCCTCGGCGATCTGCTCCTTGGGATCGACGTCGGGATCGGCGCGGGAGGCGCGGGCGCGGATCTCGTCGCCGATGCCCATCAGCTCGCGGCGGATCGCGAGGTCGTGGATGGTGCGGGCGTAGTCCCGGGCCGAGTAGATCGAGATCGCCGCGCCGGCGAGGCGCGCGAGATACTTCGCCCCGCCGATCTCGGCGAGGCCGGCGTCGTCCTCGAGGAAGGCCTTGAGCGTGACCGCGGTGGCGAGCGCGTTGCGCTGGATGCGCCTCGCCGCGACCTCGAAGATGCGCGCGTGCACGGGGTCGTGGAAGTGCTCGGCCCGAAGAAAGACGGAGACGCGGTCGTAGACCTCGTTGTTGACGAGGATGGCGCCGAGCAGCGCCTGCTCGGCCTCGATGTTCGAGGGGGCGGGGGACGCCTCCGGCGTCCCCGCGGTCGGGTCTCTCGGGGTCTCCGCGGGAACGGGGGCGCCGCCGTCGGCCATGAGTCGCGTCTCCTGTATCGGGCGCCGAGGCATAACCCGGAACGTCGTCGTCCCCATGCTGTGAACAGCGGGGAAAACCGACCGGTTCCGCGGTGCGGGCCCGCCGCCCGCTTTCGGCGCGCCGGGCCGTCCACTACGTATCATCGCGGAGGCGGGGGGTCGACGCCGCCCCGCCGCGACCGGAGCCTGATCGACGAGGAGACCGCCATGAGCCTGCGCATCAACGACGTGGCCCCCGACTTCGAGGCCGACACCACCGAAGGGCCGATCCGTTTCCACGACTGGATCGGCGACGGCTGGGCGATCCTGTTCAGCCATCCGAAGGACTTCACGCCGGTCTGCACCACCGAGCTCGGCGCGGTGGCGGGCGTCGCCGAGGAGTTCGAGAAGCGGAACTGCAAGCTGATCGGGATCAGCGTCGACCCGGTCGAGACGCATCACAAGTGGAAGTCCGACATCACGACGGCGACCGGGCATTCGGTGAGCTATCCGATGATCGGGGACCCCGACCTGAAGATCGCCAAGCTCTACGACATGCTGCCGGCGGAGGCCGGAGAGACCTCCGAGGGCCGCACGGCGGCCGACAACGCCACGGTGCGGATGGTGTTCGTGATCGGGCCGGACAAGAGGATCAAGATGACCATGGCCTATCCGATGACCACCGGCCGCAACTTCGACGAGCTGCTGCGGGTGCTGGATTCGCTGCAGCTGACCGCGAAGCACCAGCTGGCGACGCCGGCCAACTGGAAGCAGGGCGAGGACGTGATCGTGACCCCGGCGGTGAGCGACGAGGACGCCAAGGCGCGCTTCGGGGGCTACGAGGCGAAGCTGCCGTATCTGCGGGTGGTGAAGCAGCCGGGCGCCTGAGGCGTTCCGGCCCGGCGGGCGCGCTCCGCCGGGCCGGTCGCCCGGACGGGGTTCCCGCCGGAGGGCGGGCGCGCGGCGCGTTCCGTGTGGAGGCCTGACGCAGGCGTCCGCCGCGGCGGCCCGTCCGCAGGCACGAGGCGCGGCGGGCCTTAAGCGAGCCGATGCGGACGCCGCCGTTCCTCTCGGGGGCGGAGGCGTTCGCGGGCGGCGGATCGAGGTCCGCGGCGTCCGGCGCCGCACCTCGCGGCGAGGCGGCCGGTCGCGCGGGCGTCGAACGAGCGACGGCCGCGGAGGGGGCGCCTCCGCGGCCGTCGCGTTTCGGGGTTCCGCGGGCGGGTTCAGCGACGGTCGTCGTCGTCCTCTTCGCCGCGGGGGTCGTCCATCAGGCCGCCGGAGGAGCGTCGCTCGTCGCCCTCCTCCTCGGCGGCGCCGCCGACGTCGTCGAACAGCTGGGCGATGTCGGAGTCGGCTTCGGCCTCGGCCTCGGCGCGGGCGTCGGCGATGGTCTTGCCGGTGGCCTGCAGCTCGGCCTCCTCCTGCGAGCGCGCGACGTTGACGGTGATCGTCGCGATCACCTCCGGATGGAGCTGCACGCGGAACTCGTGCAGGCCCAGATCCTTGACCGGCCTCTCGACGATGACCTGCCTGCGGTCGACCGAGAAGCCGCCCGCCGTCGCGGCCTCGGCCGCGTCGCGAGGGGTGACGGAGCCGTAGAGTGCGCCGGACTCCGACGCCGAGCGGATCACGACGAACTGCTCGCCGTCGAGGTCCCTGAACACGCGCTCGGCCTCGGCCTTCTTCTCGAGGTTGCGGGCCTCGAGCTGGGCGCGCTCGGCCTCGAAGCGGGCGATGTTGCCCTTCGTCGCCCGCAGCGCCTTGCCCTGGGGGAGAAGGAAGTTGCGCGCGAATCCCGGCTTGACGGCGACCACGTCGCCCATCTGGCCGAGCTTCTCGACGCGCTCGAGGAGGACCACGTCCATGATTCAGCTCCTCACTTGATGGCGTAGGGCAGCAGGCCCAGGAAGCGGGCGCGCTTGATGGCGCGCGCGAGCTCGCGCTGCTTCTTGGACGAGACCGCGGTGATGCGGGAGGGGACGATCTTGCCGCGCTCGGAGATGTAGCGCTGCAGGAGCTTCACGTCCTTGTAGTCGATCTTCGGCGCGTTCTGACCGGAGAAGGGGCAGGACTTGCGCCGGCGCCCGTCCTGCCCCTCATCCGGTCCGAACACGAAGCAGGTCGACTACCAGGACGTCAACCTCCCGCCGCGCTACAGCTCCGCGCTCGCCTCGCTCGTCCACTGCCGCGTCACCGCGGTCACGTCCAACAGGCCGC
>Ga0102938_10001899_pt1 | contig 15871 bp, 12 predicted proteins | sample SalPonR2_B_D2_MG_FD_84516 | JGI IMG/M metagenome (GOLD analysis project Ga0102938, IMG submission 84516) | Salt pond soil microbial communities from South San Francisco under conditions of wetland restoration - Salt Pond MetaG R2_B_D2_MG | ecosystem: Environmental > Aquatic > Marine >...
GGCTACAAGGCGGAGTTCAAACCGCTGGAGATCTATCGCCGCGGGAAATGGGAGCTGCTGGAAAATATTCAGGATTTTTCGGGCGACATGCACCCGCTGTCGACAGATCCAATCGCCGAGCAGGTGGCCAATATCTCCTTCCCGGACACGCGCGGCTGACTTCATCGGCAGAGGCCGCCGCGCCCTTCTCTTCTTTTTCGGCCGTCTCCCTGTTTGGGGAATGCGCCCGGCCCCGTCTAAGGCGACCCGATTAGAGTGCGACCTTTGGGCATGGGACATTTTTCCCGACACTATTCTTGGCTGTGCAGGCATCAAGACACGGTTTCAGACTGGATATGGATCCGCGGGGCACCATGCCGGATGCGGCAAGGTCGGGAAATGCATTTTCGCCGGTCTCGAATTGGCTGTTGTCTCAAAAATCCGGCTCGACGGCCGATTGCACGATCCCAACCGCCGCCAGCCAGCCGTTTCGCAACAATCGAAAAGGTTTCCTGCGTCAAATCGACATTTGCTTTCTTGAACTTCGGTGGTTGACGCAGTGATCGGGTCGCCATAGTGTCCTCGCGCAACGCAAAGGAGCCTTGGGGATGTCCGCAGTAGGGGTAGTCGTAAGAAACAGGCGCATGGGCCGGTAACGGAACCCTGATTGGACCCCATGCGCCCCCGAAATAACCCTCGGGGGCTTTTTTGTGCGCAAACGTACAGTGTCGTGAATGGAGACCAAGCGATGACACGTCAGATGACCGGAGCGAAAATGGTGGTTCAGGCCCTCAGGGAGCAGGGTGTGGACACGGTATTCGGATACCCCGGCGGCGCTGTACTCCCCATCTATGATGAGGTGTTTCAGCAAAACGATATCCAGCACATTCTGGTCCGCCACGAACAGGGCGCAGTGCACGCCGCCGAAGGATATGCCCGCGCGACCGGCAAGCCCGGCGTGGTGCTCGTGACCTCCGGACCGGGCGCGACCAATGCCGTCACCGGCCTGACGGACGCGTTGATGGATTCGATCCCGCTGGTTGTCCTGACCGGACAGGTGCCGACCTTCATGATCGGCTCCGACGCCTTTCAGGAGGCCGACACAGTGGGCATCACCCGCCCCTGCACCAAACACAACTGGCTGGTGAAGGATACCGCGCGGCTGTCCTCCACGATCCACGAGGCGTTTCACGTCGCACGTTCCGGTCGTCCCGGCCCGGTGCTGGTCGACATTCCAAAGGACGTGCAATTCGCCAGTGCCGAGTATCTGGGCATCCCCAAGACCTCGACCCGGCATTACCAGCCGCAGGTCAAGGGCGACATGGAAATGATCACCGCGCTGGTCGAGGCGATCGAGACCGCCGAAAAGCCGGTGTTCTACACCGGCGGCGGCGTGATCAATTCCGGTCCCGGCGCAAGCCAGCTGCTGCGCGAACTGGTGGAGGCGACCGGCTTTCCGATCACGTCCACGCTGATGGGTCTGGGCTCTTATCCCGCGTCGGGAAAGAATTGGCTGGGCATGTTGGGCATGCACGGTCTCTACGAGGCGAACATGTCGATGCATGGTTGCGACCTGATGATCAATATCGGGGCGCGCTTTGACGACCGGATCACCGGGCGCATCGACGCCTTCAGCCCGAATTCGCGCAAGGCGCATGTCGATATTGACCCCTCGTCGATCAACAAGGTGGTCAAGACCGACTTTCCGATCATCGGCGACGTGGGCCATGTGCTGGAGGATGTGCTGAAGGTCTGGAAGGCGCGCGGCCGCAAGGTCAACCGCGAGGCACTGGCCCGCTGGTGGGCGCAGATCAACACGTGGCGCAAGACCGACTGCCTGTCGTTCAAACCGTCCGAGAAGTCGATCAAGCCGCAACATGCCCTGACCCGCCTCGAGGCGCTGACCAAGGACCGCGACCGGTATATCTGCACCGAAGTCGGCCAGCATCAGATGTGGGCGGCGCAGTATCTTGGCTTTGAGGATCCGAACCGCTGGATGACCTCCGGTGGTCTGGGCACCATGGGCTACGGGTTTCCCGCCTCCATCGGTGTGCAGGTCGCCCATCCCGAGGCACTGGTGATCAACGTCGCCGGTGAGGCGTCATGGCTGATGAACATGCAGGAAATGGGCACGGCGATCCAGTATCGACTGCCGGTCAAGCAGTTCATCCTCAACAACGAACGCCTTGGCATGGTGCGCCAGTGGCAGGAATTGCTGCACGGCGAACGCTATTCGCACAGCTGGTCCGAGGCGCTGCCCGACTTCGTCAAACTGGCAGAAGCCTTTGGTGCCAAGGGCATCCTGTGCAAGGATCCGGCGGATCTGGACGATGCGATCATGGAAATGCTCGACCATGACGGGCCGGTGATCTTTGACTGTCTTGTGGAAAAGCATGAGAATTGCTTTCCGATGATCCCGTCGGGCGCCCCGCACAACAAGATGCTGCTGGGCGAAGCCTCCACCCAAGGGGCGATCGACGCAAAGGGCGCCGTGCTCGTTTGATCGACAATGCCCACACCCGGGCCGTTCCGGCGGACCGGGTGCATTGGCTGGACCGGTCAAAAGGCGCGGGGATCCTGCTTGTCGTGCTGGGCCATGCCCTGCTTGGCACGCAGGCCGCCGGGCTGATGCCTGCGGACGATACTTTCAGGGCCCTGATTAAGGGCATCTACAATTTCCACATGCCGCTGTTCTTCCTGCTGTCCGGGATCACATTCGAGGTCTCGGCACGGCGCCATAGCGTCGTCAGGACCGCGCGTGACCGGACGGTTCGGCTGCTCTGGCCTTTCCTGCTTTGGACCTATGTCTTTCTGGGCTTGCAGCTGCTGGCAGGAGACGCGGTAAATTCGGCGGATGACCTGTCCGCCGGCTCGTTGATCTGGCCGCTGCCCCCGCGTGAACATCTTTGGTTCCTTTGGGCGCTTTTCATCATCCAGATGGTGACGCTGCCGATTGCGGCTCCGGGCCGCACACCGAGGCCCACGAGACTGTGGCTGGTTCTGGCGCTGACCGCGATCGTTCTGGTCGCCGTGCCGGGTCTGCCGCTGGGTCCGCTGACGGTGGACGCCGCCTTGCATCTCGGGATCTTCTGGCTTGGCGTCTGGCTTGCACGGCTGGGGCCGCTGCCATCGGGCGGCGTGGTGGCGCTGTTGGCACTGGCCATCTTTGCCGGGGTGCAGGCTGCAAGTTTTCATCTGCCCGTGACGATCATCACGATTCAGGTTATCGCCACGCTTCTGTCGCTAAGTTTTATCGTGATGATGAACGCCCCGCACGGCGAGGGCGCTGCGCCTTGGCGGATGCTGGCCTGGCTGGGCAGGCTGTCCCTGCCGATCTACCTCGCCCATACGGTTTTCAGCGCCGCCACGCGAATCTTTTTGATGCCGCTCACGGAAAACCCGGTCGTGCATCTGACACTGGGAACGCTGGCGGGCGTGATCGGGCCGATCCTTCTGTATCATGGTCTGCGCCGCGTCGGCGCGACGCGGCTTGCGGGGTTCTGACCCACGGCCCGCTCCCTGCGTCATGCGGGTGCACAGCCTGCCCGCGCGGCGGCGATGGGTCAGGAGAGGCCGCGGCTTGCCGATAAGATCCGGTCACCTCCGCGCCCGGTCTGGCTCAGTCGCTGGCAAGGGTCCTTTTGCCCGGCCCCGGTTCGTATTTGCCCTCTATCCACTGGCCAAGGCAAAGGATCTTGGCTAAACATCCGAACGGTCCGCCGCAAGGTGGGCCGGCAGTCCATGAAAGGCCCGGCGATGTCAGCACTCAAGATCAAGAAGGGGTCGAGCAAGCACTCGGCCTACAACCTGCGTCCCAATTTTTCAGATGTGCAGGAAACCCACACAATCGCCGTTCTCGTGGAAAACGAACCCGGCGTGCTGGCGCGGGTGATCGGGCTGTTTTCGGGACGGGGCTACAACATCGACAGCCTCACCGTGGCCGAGGTCGACCACGAAGGTCACCTGAGCCGTATCACCATCGTCACCACCGGCACGCCGCAGGTGATCGAACAGATCAAGGCGCAATTGGGCCGCATCGTGCCTGTCCACACGGTGAACGATCTCACCGTCGAGGGGCATTCGGTTGAACGCGAACTGGCGCTGCTAAAGGTTTCCGGAACGGGCGACAAGCGGGTCGAGGCGCTGCGTCTCGCGGATATCTTTCGCGCGAATGTCGTGGACTCCACGCTTGAAAGCTTTGTGTTCCAGTTGACAGGCACACCGGACAAGATCGACGCATTCGCCGATCTGATGCGGCCCCTTGGACTGATCGAGATTGCTCGGACCGGCGTCGCGGCACTGGCCCGGGGAACCTGACCGACCGGCAAGGCCTTTGTCCAGATATCTGACATGCGCTTGGTCTGGTGAAGGATCTGGCGCATGATGCACCCATTCCGTCCGATCACCGGTCTATGCTGCGCACAGGTGGCTTCTATCGTGGTGTAACGTGATCTCACTCTGGCCTTTCGGCCCGTGGAACCTTGGGTTCCTTCCAGCGGCGCATGGTCTTGGATGGCGACGGTGTCATCCTACATCTTTCACCCGCCAACCTTCCGCGCCGGTCATGCCTGCCGCGGGACGCCCGGAACAATGATGTAGCGCAACGGCTCAGCTGACGCGGCGTTTTGTCGGGAATTTGACCACGTTGTTTCCCACGACACGATCCGTGGCCGAACACTCGCACAAATCCTTGGCGAGCGTGGGCGCATGGCCCGCATCGACCCGGCGAAGGTTGCGGGCACGACGCATGTCCCGCTCTTCTCTCAAATCGAATTGAATCAAATCACCCGCATCAAGGTTGATACCGTCGTGGAGGCTCTGCTCCCCACCCGTATAATACGCGAGATTACCGTGATCCTCGCACCAGATCACGGCCTTGTGTTCACTGGTATCCGCCCACAATACAACGCCAAACATCTGATCCTGCATGATACACCTGTTGCTGATCCTTAGTTCAACGTGAACGAAACCTTAGCGACTCGACAGATTATTTTCCGCGTCGGCTTATTGCAATTTGTGGCGCGAATTGGGTAGGCTGGTGCCATTACGCGTCAGCGGTGACGCTAAGTAGTGACAAGTGCTGACGCAGTTTGGGTCAAAATGAATAATTACAGCATTCAAACCGGATCGAACTCCAGGGTCAGGACGTCATGGCGCAGTCGAATGTCACAAAATCGGTGGGGCGCAGACCCAACCCGTCCGAATTGAGAAGCATGCTTGGTGATAATCTGCGTCAGTTATCCCAGCGAGCGCCCTCTATCTCGGCCCTCTGCCGCGAACTGGGGATCAATCGCACACAATATAATCGCTACCTCGCGGGAGAAAGCTTTCCCCGCCCCGATGTCCTGCACAAGATTTGCCTCTATTTCGACGTGGACGCGCGCATTCTGCTGGAACCGGTCGCCGATATCACGGGCGAGGATTCCAGTATCCTGCGCAATCCGGCCATCGCCGATTTCCTTGGAAGTGCCTCCAGACCGGTGCCGGAATCTGAGTTTCCCAGTGGCTTCTACCGCTTTGTGCGGCGCAGTTTTCTTGATGAACGGATGTATGTGCGCGGCTTGATCTACGTGTTTCGCAAGCGCGGCGGCACGTTTCTCAAGGGGTTCGAAGCCAAGGACGCAATGCGCCAGCAGGGGCTGCACACGGAACCGGCCAACCGGGAGTTTCGCGGCGCCGTCATGCCGCAGGAGGACGGGATTGCCGCCCTCGTCAGCCGACGGGGCGCAACGACCGCCTCTTTCAACTATCTTGCCCGCATCCCGTCCTTCGAAAACAATTTCTGGTCAGGTTACGTCACCCGCACGGTTCGGGAAAATGTCGCCGGACGGCGGGTCGAGCGGCTGGTTTACGAATATCTCGGCGACGCGATGAAGGACGTGCTGCCTGCCGCGCGGAGCGCGGGCTTCTGCATGGAAATGGACCTGCTGCCCTACCAACGGAACCTGCTGAAGCCCGGCGAACCCTTCGACTGACACCGGAGCGGTCGCTGTGATACACCACCGTGTCGGAATCGGTGACGACACCCGCCCAATGCACGGCTATCGAAAAGCTGGATCAACTTCAGCAAAGGCCCGTGTTCATGTCCGTTCCGCCGACATACCTTGACAAGGTCCGCCGCCCGATCGCCGAGGCCAATGGACTGCCAAACGCACATTACATCGACCCCGCCATCTTTGAACAGGAACGCGAGGCCCTGATGTTCCGTCAATGGGCGGGACTGGGCGTTGCCGCCGACGTGCCCGAGGCCGGCGATGCGAAGCCGATCACCTTTCTCGGCATGCCCCTGCTTCTGGTGCGCGGGCGTGACGACGTAGTGCGGGTCTTTCAGAACATCTGCCGCCATCGGGGCATGATCCTGGTCGAGGAGCCGCGCAAGATCGAGGGCGCGATCCGCTGCCCCTATCATTCTTGGTGCTATGGCACGGACGGCAGGCTGGTCAGCACACCGCATGTGGGTGGTCCGGGCCGCAACACCCATGATTCGATCGACCGGGCGACGCTGGGCCTGATAGAGGTGCGCAGCCACATCTGGCGCGATGTGGTCTGGATCAACGTCTCTGGCGACGCCGCCCCGTTCGAGGAAGTGATGGCCGATGTCATGACCCGTTGGGCCGAATTCGAACAGCCCCTGTATCACGGCGGCAGCGACAGCGTGCTGACCCTCGAACTGAAGACGAACTGGAAGCTCGCGGTCGAAAACTACTGCGAAAGCTATCATCTGCCCTGGGTGCACCCCGGCCTGAATTCCTACTCCCGGCTTGAAGATCACTACAACATCGAAAAGCCGGGCCGCTATTCCGGTCAGGGCACCGAAGTCTACCGTCAGGTGACCAACGAAAACGGCGAGCCCTTTCCGGATTTCGCCGGGATTTCGGCGAAATGGGACACGGCGGCGGAATACATCACGGTCTACCCCAACGTCCTGTTCGGGGTGCACCGCGACCACGCCTTTGCCATCATCCTGCTGCCGGACGGACCGGGGCGCACGGTAGAACACATCCATCTGTATTACGCCGTGCCGAAATCCGACAGCGGCTTGCGCCAGCGCAATACGCAACTTTGGAAAACGGTCTTCGAGGAGGATATCTTTGTCGTCGAGGGGATGCAGCGTGGTCGCCACGCGACCGGCTTCGACGGCGGGCGGTTCTCACCCGCGATGGACAGCCCGACGCATTGTTTCCATGACTGGGTGGCATCGCAGTTGCAACGCCACAGCACCTACGCAGGGGCCGCGGAATGAAGGTGCTGGACGACATGCTGATCGCGGCCCATGCCCGGGACGACAGGGCCGCGCTTGTCGATCTCTATGCGCGCGCGGCAGACACGGTGAACGACCTTGACGCCGCCTGTTTCTACCTGACCCATGCCTATGTCTTTGCGCTGGAACTGGGCGATGCGCGCGCATCGGGACTGCATGCCCGGCTCAAGGCCGAGGGCCGCGAAGCCTGACCTGTCGACACCCTGCTCGCCAAACTGCCCGTGCGCGCCCGATCACGGATCGGGCAACCGGCTGCGCGGCTGGATCAGGCCGTGACGGCGTTGGGGGACCGGGCGGGTCCGTAGGCAAGCATGTCGTAGATATGCCATGTGGCATGGCCCAGCAGCGGCAGCGACAGGAACAACCCGGCAAAGCCCGGCAACATCGAGACGAAAGTGACCCCCGCGACGAAAACCGCCCAACCGAACATCGGCAGCGGATGGCGCTGGACATAGCCGAAGGAGGTGATCATCGCGGTCACGAAATCAATCTCCCGGTCCAGCAGCATCGGCAGCGACAACACGGTGATCATGTAGAGCAGCGTGGCGAACCCCGCCCCGACGATCGTGCCCACCGCCAGCATCGTCAGACCCTCTGCGCTGAAATAGATGTCAAAGGAGGTGGAAATATTCGTCATGGTCGACAGCCCGAGAAACAGGGCAAAGATCATATGCGCCAAGAAGAACCAGAACAGGAAGATCACGATGATGATCGCGCTCATTGACGGCAGTTGCCGCCGGCTTTGCCGTTGGATGACCAGAAGGATCTGGATCCAGTCAAGCGGGCGCCCCTGTGTGATCCGGCGGCTGACATCGTAAAGCCCCACCGCCGCGAAAGGCGCGATCAGGGGAAATCCGATGGCCGCGAAGACCAGCCAATAGGTCTGGCCGGTGATCCATGTCACCCAGACCATGATCCAGCCGCCCAGCACATAGGCCCCGCCAAAGAGCAGGGAAAACCCGGGCGCGCGCCGCATGTCACGCCAGCCGCGCCGCAGCGCTTCCGTCAGGAGCGCCACGTCGACCGGGCCAAGCTCCGGCACGCCGGGTTTGGGGGTATCGGGCATGGCTCTCCTCCCTTGGCTACACCCTTGGAAATGCCGGGAGTAAACCGGGTTTTCCCACCCAGCGTCAACCATGCTGAACGTTCGGGACACGGCACGCCGATGTTCAGGCGGTGATCCGACGGGCGTCGGCGCGTCTGCTATGCCCGACAGGGATAGAACGGTCCACCGCGATCTGGCCACGATTGGACTGCCGCAGGTCGATCGCCCATGTCCCCCTGCGGGTCCCGCGCTGCCCCTCTGGCCGCTGAAAACCCTTGGGAAACCGGCGCTGCCCGGCCAGCCGTCAGTCTTCGGCCTGAGCGTCCGCGCGGCTTTTGCCGGACACGTTCAGGGCAAGCGTCGCCGCCATGAAGGGATCCAGATCGCCGTCCAGCACACCAGATGTATCGGCGGTTTCGTGATTGGTGCGCAGGTCCTTCACCATCTGGTAGGGTTGGAGGACGTAGGACCGGATCTGGTTGCCCCATCCCGCATCGCCCTTGGCCTCGTGCAGGGCGTTGACCTCGGCGTTGCGCTTGTCCAGTTCCATCTGATACAGCCGCGATTTCAGGGCCTTCATGGCAATGTCACGGTTCTGGTGCTGGGACTTCTCCGAACTGGTCACGACGATACCGGTCGGCGCGTGGGTGATCCGCACGGCGGAGTCCGTCGTGTTGACGTGCTGGCCCCCCGCGCCCGACGACCGGAAGGTGTCGATGCGGATGTCAGCCGGGTTCACCTCGATCTCTATGTTGTCGTCGATCACGGGGTATGCGCCGACGGCGGCAAAGGACGTCTCCCGCGTGCCTTTGCCGAAGGGCGAGATCCGCACAAGGCGGTGCGTGCCCGACTCTGACTTCAGCCAACCGTAGGCGTTCTGACCCTTGATCTGATAGGTGGCGGATTTGATACCCGCCTCGGCGCCCGACTGCTCTTCTTGCAGATCAACCTCGAAGCCGCGCTTTTCCGCCCAACGGACATACATGCGCGCCAGCATCTGTGCCCAGTCGCAGGCTTCGGTGCCCCCTGCCCCGGCCTTGATTTCCAGAAAGGCGTCGTTGCCGTCGGTCTCGCCGTTCAGCAACGCCTCAAGCTCTTTCTTGGCGGCCCGGTCGACCAGCGACTTCAGCGTCGCCTCGGCCTCTGCGACAACCTCTTCGTCTTCCTCCATCTCGCCCAGTTCGATCAGTTCGACCTGGTCGGACAGTTCCTGTTTCATCGTGGTGTAGGTGTCCATCGCATCGACCAGTTGCTGACGCTCCCGCATCAGTTTCTGGGCGGCGGCCGGATCGTTCCAGAGGTCGGGATCCTCGACCCTAGCATTGAATTCCTCAAGCCGGTGCGACGCGGTCTGCCAATCCATCCGCTGCGCCAGCAGGTCGAGAGATTTCTCGATCTTTTCCACGCTGTTCTGTGTCTCTGCGCGCATGTTTTATGGTCCTGTTCCGGTCCTCTCGGGTGACGCGTGATACCAAGGGGGCGCGGCACGGGCAAGGCGGGGAAATCATCGCTGCCGACTTTCGCGCCCGGCGGTCCGTTGGCCCCACGAGGCCCCGCCGCAGGGCCGGATATCCTGTAGACGCCCCCCTATGCCCGGCGAGTTCAAGCGCGGGCCAGGCTCAATACAGCCCGCCGGAGGACAGTGTGCCAAAACCTGCCTTGGGTCCGACGATCGCCTTTTCCCCGGTCGATGTCGTCACTTCCTGCGAGACGGTGCTGCCATCAGGCTGGATCACGTCGAAGTTTCCGGAAATGGCAAAGCCGCCGTCCAACATGATGCCAAAGATCGGCTCTTCGCCGATGCGAAAGCATTCGGAAACCACATTGGGGCCGCTGGCCGTCTCCGGCAGGCGCGCGCCGGAGAATCGGTCGATCTTGATGAATTGGCAGGCTTCGGGCACCTTGAAATTGCCGCCACCGTATTTCTTTACCGCTTCCCGCATGAATTCGGTGAAGACAGGGCCGCACATGCCGCCACCGGACGCGCCACGTCCAAGCGACCTTGGCGTGTCATAGCCGATGTAGCAGCCCGCCACGATGTTGGAGGTGAAGCCCACGAACCACACGTCCTTGGCGTCATTCGTGGTGCCCGTCTTTCCGGCTGTGGGCACGCTGAGGTTGACGGTGCCGCTTGCCGTTCCCCGCTCCACGACGCCGCGCATCATGGAGGTCAGCTGATAGGCGGTGACCGGATCCATGACACGTTCGCGCTGGTTCACGATGCGCGGGCTTTGGCCCGCCGGCAGATCCGGGTTGGCGCAGTTCACGCAGGTCCGTTCGTTGCCAAAGGCTTTTTCATGGGAATAGACCGTAGTTCCAAAGCGATCCTGCACACGGTCGACAAGGGTCGGTTCAACCCGCTCCCCGCCATTGGCGAACATCGCGTAGGCCGCCACCATGCGGAACAGCGTCGTTTCATCCGCGCCAAGAGAATTGGCGATTTCCCGGCCCATCCGGTCGTAGACGCCGAATTTCTCGGCGTAACTGGCAACGATGTCCATGCCCACCTCCTGCGCCAGACGGATCGTCATCAGGTTGCGCGACCGTTCGATCCCGGTGCGCAGGGGCGTGGGGCCATAATACTGGTTCGACGCGTTGCGCGGCCGCCAGACCCCGGCCCCGGTGTCCACCTCGATCGGGGCGTCCACGACGATCGTGGCCGGAGTATACCCGCTGTCCAGCGCAGAGGCGTAGACAAAGGGCTTGAAGCTCGACCCCGGCTGGCGCATCGCCTGCGTCGCCCGGTTGAACACCGAATGCTGATAGGAAAATCCGCCCTGCATCGCGATCACGCGCCCGGTTTGCGCGTCCATCGCCATGAACCCGCCCTGCACCTCCGGCACCTGCCGCAGGGACCAGCGCACGAAGGCATCGGACCCGTCCTCGGTTATGGGGCGCACATGCACCACGTCTCCGGCTTCGAAGTTTTCCGTGAGACTGCCCTGAAACCAGTCGGTGTCGGACCGTGGCAAGGTCAGCCCGCGCGGATCGTCCATCGCGACGTCCTCGATCCCGAGCAAAAGGCTATTCTCGCGCACCTCGCGCACAACGGCCACCTGCCATGGATTTCCAAGGTCGATGTCCCGGGCCACGCGCACCTCCGACAAGGCAGCGCGCCATGCGGCTTCCTCGCCCAGCGTCTCGACGGGAATCGTCTTGCCGGTGCCGCGCCAGCGGCCCCGCGCACGGTCATAATTCTCCAGTGCGCGGCGCAGCGCGACGGCGGCCTGTTCCTGCATTTCCGCGTCCAGCGTCGCCCGGACCGAATACCCCCCGGAAAAGAACTGATCCTCACCAAAATCTCGGCTCAACTGGCGGCGGATCTCGTCGGTGAAATAGTCGCGCGGCGGCAAAGACCTCTGATAGGGTTCAAAGTCCTCGGCCTGCACGGACCGCAGCGGCATCGCCACTTCGGTGGCAAAGGTGTCCCGGCTGATGAAGTTGTTCTCATACATCTCTTTCAGGACAAAATCCCGCCGTGCGAGCAGGCGTTCCTTGTCCCGGACCGGGTGGTAATCCGACGGCGCCTTGGGCATGGCGGCCAGCGTCGCAGCCTCATGCGGGGCCAGTTCGGACAGGGATTTGTTGAAATAGACCTGTGCGGCGGCGGTCACCCCGTAGGCGTTCTGACCCAGAAAGATCTCGTTGAGATAGAGTTCAAGGATCTTGTCCTTCGACAGCGCATCCTCGACCCGGCTGGCGAGGATGATTTCCTTGATCTTGCGTTCTGCCCGCCGGTCGCCGGACAGCAGGAAATTCTTCATGACCTGCTGCGTGATGGTCGAGGCCCCGCGCACATCCCGGCCGCGGGATTGGATAGCCTGCACGCCCGCGGCAGCGATGCCCCGCAGGTCATAGCCCTGATGCGTATAGAAATTCTTGTCCTCGGCCGAGATGAAGGCATTCTTGACCATGTCGGGGATCTGCGCGGCCGGGGTGAACAGCCGCCGTTCCTGCGCGAATTCGTCGATCACGCGTCCTTCGGTCGAATAGATCCGGCTGATCGTGGGTGGCGTGTATTGCGCCAGATGCTCATGGCTGGGCAGATCGCGCCCATACATCCAGAAGATCGCACCGATAGTCAGCGCGACCATCATGGTGCCCATTGTCACGACGGCGAAGATCCCACCGAAAAACGAAAAGATGAAACGCAGCACGCGCCGCCCCCCTGCACAAAAGTCACCCCTCACTATATGGCAAGGCCGCGACGGTCAAAACACATCCGCGCGGGGTCTTGCCGATCATTCCCCGCATCGCCGCTATTGGCGGCGCAAAGGCGCGAGGGCCGCGTCCTCCAGCGTCCAGGCCGCAATCCCGTCGCGGATGCCTTCGGCCATGCGTGCGCGCCACGCTGGATCCTGCAGGTTGCGCAGATCCTCTGCCGTGGACAGAAAGCCCAATTCGATCAGAACCGACGGAATATCCGCCGATTTCAGCACGGAAAACGCCGCCTGACGCAGCGGATCCTTGTGGACACGACCCAGCGAGGCGCGGATGCCCTCCACCAGATGCCCGGCCAGCGCCTCGCTGCGCGGTTTGTTGTCCAACCGGGCAAGATCCATAAGGATCTGCGCCACCCGGTCATCGGACCCGGACAGGTCCAGTCCGGCCAGCAGGTCGTCCCGGTCGTGACGTTCCGCCAGCGCCGCCGATGCCGCATCCGAGGCCTCGGCCGCCAGCGTGTAGACCGCCGCGCCATGGGCCACGCCCTCCTCCAGCGCATCGGCGTGCAGCGACATGAACAGGTCCGCCCCCATTTCATGCGCCAATTTCACCCGCCCTTCGAGCGACACGAACCGGTCCTCCTCTCGGGTCAGCACCACGCGGTAATCGCCAGCCCGCAGCAGAACCTCGCGCAATTCCTGCGCAAAGCGCAGCATCAGGTCGGCCTCGGTGATTCCGCCGCGCTGTGCCCCCGGATCGATGCCGCCGTGCCCCGGGTCGAGCATGATCACCAGCGGGCCGTCGGGCGCGGGCGACGGGCGGCGCGCCTGCGGGCGCATTTGGATCCACGCCGGATCGGCGGGCGGACCGGCGCTTGCGGCAAAGGTGGCGGGATCGCTCCGGATCAGGGCCAGTCGCAGTTCGGCCCCCGCACCTTCCGGCCGGACCCGCAGTTCCGCGCTCTCGACCGCCATCGGATCGGCCAGTTCGGCGACGAGCCGGGACCATCCGGGACGGAACAGCCCCATGCGCAGCGACCTGACATGCGCGCTCCGGTCGATTGTCTCTGGATCGGCACCTTGCCAGTCCACTTCGCTGAAATCCAGCACGAGGCGATCCGGATCGGTCAGGGTGAACACCCGCCACGGAACCCCCTGCGACAGGTTCAGCGTGATCTCGGTCACGCCGGGCCGGCGATCTTCGATACGCCCGTCAAGCAGACGCGCAAGGCCCGTCGCGTCTTGCGCAAGCGCGCCGCCCGCCAATAGGCATACTGCCGTCAGCAATGAAAGAAATCTGCTCATGCGCCCCGGTTCCGGTGGTTTCGTTTAAGAATAGCAGGCTGCGCGGGGCGACGCACGCCCAGAGATCGCGGCAAGAGGCGGCAGATCGCCAATTGGCCTGTGCCCGTCCATGGCCGCAAATCCGCACTTCGCACCTGCACAAGGCCGCGCAACAAACGAGATCGCATTTCGATTTGGATCAAGGGCAAAGAACGCCATCGCAGCCCTGAGAAATCAGATTAAGAATACCGCACAACTAACTGATAACATTTTTCTTTAACACATTCAATCAACTGGCGCGCAAGCCGCGCGACTGCATGAACCTCTGCAAACGGTCCAGCCCTTCCTCGATGTCCTCGGTGGATTGCGCATAGGCAAACCGCAGGGTTCCCGCACCGCGAACCGGGTCGAAATCCAGTCCCGGTGTCACGGCCACGCCCGCCTCTTCCAGAATTTCGCGTGCGAACACCCGGCTGTCCCGGGTGATATGGCTGATGTCGGCATAGATGTAGAAGGCACCGTCCGGCGGCGCAAATCGGTCGAATCCTGCGCGGCGCAGACCGTCCATCATCAATGTCCGGTTACGCTTGTAAACTTCGACGTTGGCATCCAGTTCCTCTCCCGCGTCGATCGCGGCAAGGGCCGCCACCTGCGAGGCATGGGATGGACAGATGAACATGTTCTGGGCCAACCGCTCTACCTGGCGCACGAGGCCGTCAGGCACCACAAGCCAGCCGATCCGCCACCCGGTCATCGAGAAATACTTGGAGAAGGAGTTGATCACGATGACATCATCGCTGATTTCCAGCGCGCTGATCGAGGGCTGATCGTATTCGATGCCGTGATAGATCTCATCCGACAGAAAGGCCGCGCCGCGGGCCTGTGCGGCCTCTATCAGCGCCTTGAGTTCGGGCCGGTCCAGCATCGTCCCGCTGGGATTCGCGGGGCTGGCGACCAGCAACCCATCGTAGTCCACCTTCGCCAGATCATCTGGCGTGGGTTGCAGGCGGTTCTCCGCCGAGGTCTGCACCTCCACCGGGATCAGGTCCAGCGCCTTGAGGATCTGCCGGTAGGACGGGTAACCCGGCGCCCCCAGCGCGACGCGCTCGCCGGCATCGAAAAGCGCGGTAAACGCCAGAATGAACCCGCCCGAAGAGCCCGGCGTCACCACGACCCGGTCAGGATCGAGGTCGATATCATACCATTCCTTATACAGTTGCGCGATCCGCTCACGCAGTTCCGGCAAGCCTTTCGCGACGGTATACCCCAGCGCGTCCTCGGACATCCGGCGAATGACTCCGTCCCGTGCAGCCTGCGGCGCGGACGTTCCGGGCTGACCCAGTTCCATGTGGATGATCCGGCGACCATTCTCTTCGGCCAGCCGCGCGGCCTCCATCACATCCATCACGATAAAGGGATCGACTGCCCCACGTCTTGAACTCCGCATACCGGCCTCTCTAGTGTGGTTTGCGAGACACTTACGAGTCCGAGGAGCAGCCCGTCAATGACCCGCCCCCCTTTCCTGCCCCGACTGATCGCCCTGATCATGGGACTTGCCCTTATGTTGGGCGCTGCGTCTCCTTTGCGCGCAGGGATGACGTTGCTGCGGGACGCGGATATCGAATATTCCCTGAAACAACTGGGCGCGCCGGTGTTGAGCGCCGCGGGCCTCAGCCCCGAACAGGTGCGCATCCTCGTGGTTGACGACAGTTCGTTGAACGCATTCGTCGCGAACACGCAGTATATCTTTCTGAATTCCGGCCTTGTCATGCGGCTGGAGTCCTCAGAAGCGCTGCAAGCCGTGATCGCGCATGAGGCCGCCCATATCGCCAACGGCCACATCACCCGGCGGCTTGGCAATATGCGCGCCGCGCGCACGGCTGCCGGGCTGGGCCTGATCCTTGCCACCGCGGCCGCCGCCGCCGGGGCGGACGGCCGGGCAGCGGCTGGCTTGGCCCTCGGCAGTCAGGGTTCGGCGATGCGCCTGCTTTTCTCGCATACCCGCGCCGAGGAATCGGCCGCCGACATCTCATCGGTGCGCTACATGCTGCGCGCAGGCGTCGATCCCAAAGGCGCACTGGAGGTGCAGGAATTGTTCCGCGGACAGGAGGCACTGTCCGACCGGCGTCAGGATCCCTA
>Ga0102938_10001901_pt1 | contig 15869 bp, 13 predicted proteins | sample SalPonR2_B_D2_MG_FD_84516 | JGI IMG/M metagenome (GOLD analysis project Ga0102938, IMG submission 84516) | Salt pond soil microbial communities from South San Francisco under conditions of wetland restoration - Salt Pond MetaG R2_B_D2_MG | ecosystem: Environmental > Aquatic > Marine >...
AAGCCCGCAAGATGCAAGTTGCATGATGCGTGATAAGTGTAAAAGTTATTATTTTAGGGCCGCACACTGGGGGCCACACACAATACAATTTCGGAGGAATACATGAGCGGTAAAAGCAGAGCGGGGCTAATTATCAGCCTCGCGGTAATTCTAATAATCGTAATTAGTCTATTTTCCTGGTTTATAAGTACCCGAAACCAGATGGTAAGCCTAGAGGAAAATATCGATGCATCCTGGGCTGAAGTAGACAACCAGCTACAGCGAAGGAGCGACCTCATTCCCAACCTGGTGGAGACGGTAAAGGGGTTTGCCTCTCAGGAAAAGGAGGTATTCTCCAATATTGCCAATGCGCGGGCCAAAATGGCGGGTGCCGATAGTGTGAAAGGGAAGGCTGAAGGCTACAATGAACTGCAGGGTGCCCTCAGCCGCCTGCTTGTCGTAGTAGAAAACTACCCGCAGCTCAAGTCGAATGAAAACTTCATCCGTCTTCAGGATGAGCTTGCGGGGACGGAGAACCGGATAGCCGTTGCAAGAAAACGCTATAACGACGCGGTACAGCAGTTTAATCGTCGGATACGTATGTTTCCCGGTTCAATCATCGCCGGCATGATGGGTATGGAAAAGAGGGACTACTTCGAAATTGAAGAGAGCGCCCGGGAAGTACCCGAGGTCGATTTTAATTCCTAGAAATTTTAAATAAAATGAGTAATGTGTAGGGGGCGGGCTCACACCCGCCGGCCTCGCTTTTCCCGGCAGCCTTCCTGCCGCCCCCTCGTACCTGCATCTCTATTCCCGCCATTTCATTCTTCGGAAATATCATAGCCGAGGGTCCTAATCGCGGATTTTCCCTTTTTAATTACCTCTACTATCCGGTTGTAGGTTTGTTCAGACTTCTCCATTTCTCCGACGGAGAGCGACTCTTTGACTTCTTCAGTCAGTGCTATAAGCTCTTCAAATTTTTCTTTGAAAGTGACAAAATTCTCATACTCGGCGAGGGGTCCCTCTGAATTTGTATCGATCCATTGTTTCACTGAAGTTTTTGCTAGATCCGGAGCTTTATCACCACGATTTTCATCATCCATCCAGTTTCTCAACCGTACAATCCACTCCTGAAGGACCAAAGCCCCGACAGTAAAGCGGCTGCGTTCAATTTCATTTTGAGCAGCCTCTTCGGCGTTACTAATTTTAAAGTGTGTAAGCTCACTTGCTAGTTTTGTGGCGTTCTCCGTATTGAGAATCACCTGATCGGTCATATTACTCTGAGCAAAACTCACATTTCTGGTTTTTTCGGTGAGGGCTTTAAGATGCCCAACTGTCTCCTGTGAGAAATCCCGCAGGGACTGCAAGTTTTTGGAAATGTCGGTCACTCCGCCGGACATTTCATCAGAACCTGATTGAATTTCCTGGGTTACATTTTGGAGGGAGCTTACCGCGTGTAACATCTCTTCGCTGCCGGTGGACAACTCCCCGGCACTGGAAGCGATTTCTCCAAAGGCTTCCACAAAATTGTTGATCTCCCGATTTACCTCTTCAAAGGTCTGCCCGGTCTCAGCGCTAATTGCGGTAGCCTGTTTAATGCGATCAACGATCTCTTTTAATCGGCTGGATATTTTTTTGGCACTATCACCGGTGGAGGTAGAAAGATTTCTGATTTCCTCCGCCACAACCGCAAATCCACGGCCGGCGTCTCCGGCATGGGCCGCCTCAATTGCCGCGTTCATTGCAAGCAGATTGGTCTGTGCCGCCACTTTGTTAATTACGGTAATCATATCCATCATGTCCTGAATGCTTACACCGATTTCCTGGATAATATCGTTTGTCTGGGATACTTTTGCACCACCCTTACTGGTAATTTCAGCAAGCTCTTCTCCGGCTTGACGACGGTCCTCAGTTATACGGGCGACCGACTGAATTGAAGAGTTCATTTCTTCAATTGCAGCGGAGGTCTCATTCACGGAGGAAGATTGATTTTCAATTTGTGAACCCACACTTTTAATAGTTGCATCAATCTGTTCCGCCGCTGATGAGGCCTCATTTATTTGATTATCCAGTGAATACAGCTGCCTCCGCATAGTGACGAGTTCTTCAGTCATTTGGTTGATAAATACAAGTGTACCTTCAACCTGATTTGATATCTCTTCGCTATTATCCTGGGAAGATCGCACCATATCTTTAATATTAGTCAGCATAGTGCGCATACTCTCAATTAGGTTTGTATCAAAATCATGGGATAGAGTGGAAATTTCCCGTATGCTGCTCTTTAGTGCTGTTTTTTGGGTGAGATCTCCCGTTCCAATCTCTTTTATTGTCTCTTCGAGCTGGATAATAGGTTTGGCATATGCCCGCCCGACTAACAGGGCCATGAACGCTGCAATAAGAATAAAGGCACATCCAAGAATAATTGTGAAACGACGGATAGCAGCGGCACCTGTCTGAAAGTCGGCCATTACCGCGGAGACTCCTATTACCCAGTCCCAGGGTTCGAAGTAGGTATACACCGCAATTTTCTTGCGAAGCGGTTCATTAGAAGTAGTGCGCCAGGGATACTTTATTAAGCCGGTTTCGCCGCTGCGAAGCTTCTGGGCTTTTTCTATCATCTCTTGTATGAAATAGCGCCCCGACTCATCCTGGGCATCTATAATATTTTCGGGCAACTCATAGTTGCCCTTGGAATCCAAAATAAATACATAACCGTTTTCACCAATATCTACTTTTTGCAGATACTCCTTCAAATTCGATTGATACATCTGCGCATAATACTTCTGACTGTTGGCCTCGCTTATCGCCTTGCTCTGCGCCTCATGGTAATCCTTTTTAATCATCAGAACTATTAATTCGGCCTGCTCTTTTAAATTTTGTTCCACATTCTTGTTCAGTTGATTAGTTACTTGCATATATAAAACTGTTCCCGCTATCACTACGGGAAGAATAAAGGCAATTAGTGCGATGACCATAAAATGAATTCGAAGTGGTAAGCCTCTTTTTTCCATTGTTCTTCTCCTTACTATTTTGTTCATAAATGTGCTATTTTAATAAATTCCTCAACATAAACGAACAAAAACTATATACTCCTAAATAGTAGAATTATTTTTTTACGATAGCACAAAATAACTGCTCTCAAGCCCCTTGAAAGGAATATTCCTGACAAGTATAGTATGAAGTGTTTACCGATAAAACCCCTTTAAGGGTTTATACCACAAGATAATATATATAAGGAGAGCGATGTGTTAGTACAAGGGCTCACGCTCACAATTATCGGAATGCTGGTAGTATTTATAATACTGGTACTACTGGTTTTCGTAATGAAACTGCTTTCAGCAGTAGTGTTTCGGTTCTTTCCTGAACCGGAAGTACCCGTTCAAGCCCAGCAGTCGGCTGGGAATGTAGAAATAGCTGTGGCAATCGCTGCTGCGTATGCCAAGAAGAACCAATAGGGAGTGTGTAAAAGATGAAGAAGAAGCGTGTCGACTTTATGGTAACCGCCTTCCGGGACGGCTTCCAGTCCGTTTACGGGGCGCGAGTATTTACCAAAGACTTTTTACCCGCCGTTGAGGCGGCTGTAGATGCTGGAATAGATCATTTCGAGGCCGGGGGAGGCGCTCGGTTTCAGTCGCTCTATTTTTATGCCAATGAAGATGCTTTTGATATGATGGACCAGTTCCGTCAAGCCGCCGGACCAAATGCAAACCTGCAGACTCTGGCCCGTGGTGTGAATGTTGTGGGGCTCGACTCCCAACCCCGTGATGTGATCGATCTGCATGCCAAGATGTTCAAAAAACACGGAATTACTACCATTCGAAATTTCGATGCTTTGAATGATGTAAATAACCTCACCTACTCCGGAGAGAGAATCGTGGCCCACGGTTTGAAGCACGAAGTAGTTATTACGATGATGGAGCTGCCCCCGGATGCCACCGGTGCCCATACCCCTGAGTTTTACATGGGTGTACTGCGACAGATCCTGGATGCCGGCATCAAGTTCGACTCTGTCTGTTTTAAGGATGCTTCCGGTACCTCTGTACCAAGCAAAGTGTATGAAACCATCAAACAGGCCCGCGAACTGCTCGGCCAGGACCAGCGCATTGTCTTCCACAGTCACGAAACCGCCGGTACCAGTATACTTGCATATAAAGCCGCCCTCGATGCCGGGGCCACCCAGATCGATCTTTCGATGGACCCTGTATCCGGCGGAACCGCCCAGCCCGACATCATTACCATGTGGCACGCCCTGAGAGGCACCGAATACGATCTGGGAATTGATATCAAGAAGATCGAAAAAGCCGAGGAAGTGTTCAAAGACTGCATGAAGGACTACTTCGTGCCGCCCGAAGCAAAGAAGGTAGAACCCTTAATTCCCTTCTCACCGATGCCCGGTGGAGCTCTGACTGCAAATACTCAGATGATGCGTGACAACGGCATCCTCGATAAGTACCACGAAGTTGCCGCTGCTATGGCAGAGGTAATCGAAAGAGGTGGGTATGGAACCTCCGTTACTCCGGTAAGCCAGTTCTACTTCCAGCAGGCCTTCAACAACGTAATGATCGGTCCGTGGAAGAAGATCGCCGAAGGCTACGGCAAGATGGTACTCGGATACTTCGGAAAAACCCCGGTTGAGCCGGACCCGGAAATCGTCAAACTGGCGGCTGAACAGATAGGAAAAGAACCGACCACCGAAAAAGTAGTCGATATTAACGACCGTGACGAAACAAAGGGTATTGAATCAGCCCGAAAGATGCTGCAGAAGGAAAACCTTGAGGAAACTGAAGAAAACCTCTTTATTGCGGCTACCTGTAAAGAGAAGGGAATCCAATACCTCAAAGGCGAGGCCCGAACCAATGTCCGTAAAATCGACCACAGTAAACCCGCTGAGGGAGAGGCTGCGGCAGCCGGAGCATCAGCCTATACGGTCAAGGTAAACGACAAACCCTACACCGTGAAGTTTGAAAACGGCAAGGCCCTAGTAAACGGCACTTCCTACTCAATTGATGTGCAGGCGGCAGACGAAAGCGCCGGCGGTAAAACCTCCGGCGGCAGCGGTGAAACCCACAAGGTAAACGCACCGATGCCCGGCTTGGTTCTGCGGCTCGAAAAGAACGTCGGCGATACCGTCCAGGAGGGCGATTTGATCATGGTACTAGAGGCGATGAAAATGGAGAACGAAATCCACTCACCCGCCGCCGGTACTATTACTGAAATCAGCGTAAAACAGGGTGATCAGCTGAAGGCCGGCGAACTTCTAGCGGTTATTTCGTAAGGGGTCGTCTATGAGTTTAGGTGAAGCATTATATAATTTTTGGTTGTCTACAGGCCTGGTGAACTTTGAACTGGGCCAGGCAATAATGATCATTGTCGGACTGGTTCTGATCTATTTGGCAATCGTCAAAAAGTTCGAACCCCTCCTGCTGCTGCCGATTGGTTTCGGTGGTATTCTGGCCAACATTCCCTTAGCGGGGATTGCCGGGGCGGAAGGTTTTATCGGCATGATCTACGCAGTTGGAATCAGTACCGGAGTATTTCCGCTATTGATATTTATGGGTGTTGGAGCAATGACCGACTTCGGTCCCCTTATCGCCAACCCCAAAACAGCACTCTTGGGTGCTGCAGCACAGTTTGGTATTTTTACCACGCTGCTGGGTTCTCTGGCCCTGGCGGGGCTTCCCGGCTTTAATTTCAATGTGGCCGATGCCGCTGCAATAGGAATTATAGGCGGGGCCGACGGTCCTACCTCGATCTTTGTGGCCAGTCAGTTATCACCAAGGTTACTGGGAGCTATCGCCGTGGCGGCCTACTCCTATATGGCGCTGGTACCGATTATCCAGCCGCCGGTGATGCGTCTCTTCACTACAAAGGAAGAGCGGATGATCAAGATGGAGCAGCTGCGCCACGTAACTAAAACAGAGAAGATTCTCTTTCCTCTGTCGGTGCTTCTTCTGGCAATTCTCCTGCTGCCCTCCGCCACTCCCCTTAGAGGAAGCCTGATGTTCGGAAACCTGGTGAAGGAGTGCGGTGTAACCGAGCGCCTGTCCCAGGCCGCCCAGCACGAGATGATGAATATCGTTACCATTATGCTTGGTCTCTCGGTAGGTTCGAAGCTGCAGGCCGACAAGTTTCTCAATGTAGAGACCCTTGGTATCCTGTTGCTGGGCCTAGCGGCCTTTGTAGTGGGTACCGCTACCGGTCTGCTGCTGGCTAAGCTGATGAACAAGTTGTCCTCGAAGCACCCAATTAACCCGCTCATCGGTGCGGCCGGTGTTTCGGCGGTACCCATGGCTGCCCGGGTAGCCAACAAGGTGGGGAAGGATGAAAACCCGCAGAACTACCTGCTGATGCATGCGATGGGCCCGAATGTAGCCGGGGTTATCGGCTCGGCTATTGCCGCCGGTGTGCTGCTGTCTATCGTTCCAATAATGATGGGCGGTTGATGAAACTGATCACCTGCTACTAGCCTAGATTGGCTACTATAAATACGAAAAAGAGCTGCCTTTAACATGGGCAGCTCTTTTTATTTAAGATGTTTCATTCAAAAACCTTCAGTTAAGAGTCTTCGTGTAAGGGCTTATCCAGCTCAATATGAAGAATAATACCCGTCGGATGATTGCCGAACTTTTCACCGAAAATGTTTAAGCCTCCGTGAAACTCTGCATCCTTCTTTATACCAAGTCTAACCCTAATACGGTAATCATTCTGTAAGTCTAAATCGCCGATTTTGGTTGTTGCTGATTCTATGCCGTCTATAAAAGAGGCATCGTGAGTTACCCTCCAGGTTTTTAGAAAACCGTATTGGGTGTTCTCCAGGCCCCACCATTTGGGGGTAAAACGACCTCTTTTACCACCCATATCACCGGGGCTGGTCCACGTTCCTATCTCTTGAGAGTTTATCCACATGGTGATATCGCTGGGCCACTCTACCTTGTACCCCGGAAATTCAGCACATATCTCTGTGCTTATTTGTATTGATTTTACCACACGTCTCTTTGGAATATTAACCGGAAAACTGTATTCTATAAAACCGTCGGTAAACCAAATCAACTGAGCATTCCCTCTTTTAGGGCTAAAAAAGGCACGTTCGCTGTCTAGATAATCAATAATTTCGGTTTCACTAATCATTCCACAGGAAGGATGAACCTCAAAGTCCGTATACAATCCGATGGGCATATTTATTACTATAGTGTTCTCATCTTTTTCTTTTTCTTCCTCCACTAGGGGCAGAACAACCTCGGAGTATATGAGTTTACACATCTTTTGACTGCCCCGCACTGCCGGGACCATTTCTGTCTCTACAAGCCCCACCTTCTCGAGCATCTGAATATTCATAGTACAGGTTGAAGTTAAGATGTCCAACTCCTTCGCTAAATTCTGAATATTCATTTTCTGGTGCTTGAGTACATGAAGCATTTTTACTCTGAGGGGAGAACTGAGCGCTTTGGCAATGCCTATAACTTCATCACTTTTTGTAATGAAAACCTTTGATTCCATTATTTGTTCTCTATATTTTCCAATATTTTCTTTATAGCAGATGGTTCAATTTTAGGTGTTCTATCTTCAAATAACAGCCCGTTTTTTTCCTGTTCTATATCAGAAAACTGAGTATAACACCAACCGCTAATGCCGTCCAGGGACGATGCTTCCCTCACCAGTTTTTCAAAACGGCGTAACAACTCCTCCGGGTTATGTGCAGCATCCCCATAGCCCCAGTGCTCAGCCCCCTCTTTCTTTCTTAGGAAACTAATAGCTCCAAATTCGCTGAGGACCCATGGTAGTGAATGCATATCTCTATCGATAAGGTTGAATTTTTTGTTGAGTATTCCGCATTGCTCATTGTTCCGAGCCCTGTTCCAGTCATCTTTTAGGGTTTCTTCACTGTGCTCATAGCTGTGGAAGGTCATAATATCACTGTTCAGGTGCTCCCACCCGTCATTGCTAATAATAGGCCTGGTCGGGTCAACGCTGCGGGTTAAATCCGTTATTTCCATTACCCATGATTGTATCCTTTCGGATGTATCTATATCTCTCATACCCCAGGATTCATTCCCAATCACCCAGGTAATCACACTGGGATGCAGCAGGTCCCTTTTTACTACATCCATTAGCTCTTTACGAAATACGCAGCAGGATTCCTCGGTGAAGGAGTAAAAGGAGGGCGCCTCCGCCCACACCAGAAAACCAAGCCGATCTGCGACATATAAAAAGCGGGGATCTTCATACTTCATATGCATTCGGCATCCATTGAACCCCATCTCTTTGGCGCACTTTATATCCCTTTCAAAACTATCGGTGTGTGGTGCGGTATACCCGCCCTCTTTCCAAAAGCCCTGCATAAGAATGAGTTTTTGAAAATACCTTTTATTGTTTATATACAGCCCATCTGACTCTATCCCTACTTCTCGAAAGGAACAGTAGGTTTCAATTTCGTCAATCACAGTTTCATTTCTCACTAGAGAAAAATACACATTGTAAAGATTTGGTTCTTCAGGACTCCATTTTTTAAATTTAGGTAGAGTGAGGTTCACTTCTGTACAGGGATAACAGCACTCACTTACCCTGTGAGCTACTGATTTTCCATTGAACTGAACCTCCGCCTCTACACGACAGTTTTTATCTGGGCCCGATATATGTAGTTTGTAATTTACGGAACCACTCTTTGCATTTTGGACCGCTGAGAAGGATGTAAAATGTATGCTGGGAAGAAACTCCAGCCATACACTCTGCCAAATGCCTGTAACAGCGGTATACCAGCAGTCAAAAGGGGTGCCCTGGGCCTGCTTTCCCCGGGGTTGGTCCGGAGTTGGTGCGTCCTCCACAATAAGGGAGAGCACAAATTCCTGTTTTTCCTTAGCAAATGCTGTGATATCAAAAGAAAAAGGGGTATACCCACCCTTATGGCTGCCAACAACTGTTGTATCTATCCACACGTGGGCATTGAAATCAACCGCCCCAAAATGAAGAATAATGCGACTTTCTCTCTCCTTATCAGTTAGTTTTATTTTCCTCCGATAAATCACCCGCGCATGAATATCTCCTGTGCCGATGCCGGACATGGGAGACTGATAGGAGAAGGGAACCTGAATAGTGTGATTAAGAGTATCCGCTATTTTCTCCACAGGAGCACGAACAAAATAATCGTCATAAAAATCAAATTCCCATAATCCGTTTAAACTCCGCCAGGATTTTCTATACATGTTCGGTCTTGGATATTCTGCAGGTATCATGTTGAGCTCCTTATAAGTTTCATATTAACATGAATGATAGTTAATTACAACAGTTTTTTCTTGACATATTCATACTATAATGAAATAATAATCATTAGCTTCATATTTATATGATGTATAAGGAGCGGTTATGGAATCCAAATCCCGTATTAATTTTCCTGCCCTGTATTTTGTTCTTCCCTTTATGCTTGTGTATTTCATCTTTCAAATCTTTCCACTATTTCAAGCGGTAATTGCAAGTTTATTTAAGTGGGACCTATTAACTTCATCTATGAGTTTTATCGGGTTTAAGAATTATATTCATATGTTTCAGGATCCGACCTTCTGGTCATCCCTGATAAACACCATTCAATTCGTTATTTACTCCACTCCCCTTCTTGTTGGAGTAGGACTTCTCTTTGCATTGCTTCTTAACGGCACCGGTTCAAAAAAAGTACTCTTCAGAACCGCCTACTTCGCTCCGTATGTATTTTCAGTTTCAATCGTCACTCTTATATGGGGATTCATGTTTAACCCGCAAAAGGGTCTTTTAGGAGAATTTGCACGGACCCTCGGCGAAGAACCGATAAACTGGCTCACTGACCCTACCTTTGCAATGCCCGCAATTATCATAGCTACCTTATGGTGGACGGTCGGCTTCAATATGGTCCTGTTACTGGCCGGCTTGCAGGATATAGACCCTTCATTGTACGAATCAAGCTCGTTAGACGGAACTTCATGGTTTCAGGACCTGCTCTACATTACCCTGCCCAGCTTAAAGCGAACCCTCGGCTTAGTCACAATTCTGCAGGTGATCATGTCCTTCCAGATATTCGGGCAGGTGTACATCCTCACAAAGGGAGGGCCAGGAGGAACAACCAGGGTTCTTATCCAGTACATTTATGAAACCGGCTTTAGAGACCATGATCTCGGGTACGCTTCAGCCATGGCTTTTATACTATTTTTAGTAATGGCAGTTGTTTCCTTTTTCCAATTCAAAATCTCAAAAGAGGAAAACTAATGAAAGCGAAAAATATAATCATAACCATACTTCTTACGGCATTAGCAGTTATTTGGATTCTTCCTATCTACTGGATGATCGTCATGGCCATCACCCCCAACGATCTCTTAAAGCTGAGCTCAACCGCCCTATGGCCCCAGGGTTTTACAATTGAAAATTTTCTTGGGGTACTAAAAATAGGGCTCACCCTCCGATGGTTTCTCAACAGTTTAATCGTCACTATTTTAGGAACAGCCCTTACACTCGTACTCCAGTCCATGGCAGCCTATGCCTTCGCAAAAATGAGGTTCAAGGGACGACAATTGCTCTTCTCTCTTACCTTAGCAGGTCTTATGGTGCCGAAAGAGGCTATGTTCATACCTCTTTTCCTTATGTTTGCCCAAGTAAGCGGCCACAATACCTATGCGGCCCTCTACCTACCTCGAGTTGCGATTCCCATGGGCGTGTTCATCATGGCCCAGTTCTTCAAGGGGATTCCCGACTCGGTGACCGAAGCCGCCCAAATAGACGGGGCAACCCCTTTACGGACGTTCTTCAAAATTATTATGCCCATGTCCGTTCCCGCCCTTACCTCTGTCGGCATATTCACCTACATACTTACATGGAACGATTATTTATGGCCCCTCGTATCCGCCACCAGAAAAGAAATGTTTACCATTACCACCGGTTTAGCCTCTCTTCAGGGAAACTTTGCCCAGGCAACCGAGCTCGGTTCGCTTATGGCACGGGGTGTTATTGCAGGTTTACCCCTGTTCATCCTGTTTCTGATATTCCAAAGGCATCTGATCCGCGGCATATCGATGTCCAGCGGCGGGAAATACTAGATCAAATTGCTTCAAAAAAGGATCCTCGGGATCCGAGAAAAATAAAGGAGAGCTTTATGAAAAAATTAATTATCCTGTTCTTGTGTCTAACAGTCACGCTTTCACTGTATGCAAATGGTGGGGCTGAACAACAGAGTGGATCAGAAGAGGGAGGGGTCGTTGTATTGGAACTTGCCCGGTTTTTCGGTGAGCCCGATGACTCACTTATGGATTCTACCGATCTGAGCAAAGCGAACTCAGAAGCAGCTACAATTCAAATTCTCACCAACATATTTAATGAAGAACACCAGGGTGAAATAAGGGTTGAAAAGCTCGGAGGCAGCAAATGGGGAAGTTTTTACGATCAGCTTAATACCACCTTCGCGGCAAATGACCCTCCGGATGTGGCGGTTATGCACCAGTCAAATATGCCCGCCTACGCATCTCGCAGTCTTCTTGTAGCATTAGACGACTATTATACCGAATATAATCTAAATCCCTCAGATTGGACCGCTCCGGCTAAGAAGGCCATTTCCTACGAAGGCTCATCATACGGTGTTCCCTTCGATCTTCATGGAAACCTTCTGCATGTAAACGTTGATCTCTTCAAACAGGCCGGCCTGGTAGATGAAGATGGAGTGCCGATACTGCCTACCAACACCGAGGAGTGGTTTGAACATGCACAGATTATGAAGGAGAAAACCGGAAAACTGTATTGGGTAGAAGATGCAACCCAGTTTCCGATCTCCTTTCGCCTGTTTCATTCCCTTATGGAACAGCAGGGTGTTCCGGTGGTAAACACCAACACAAATAAGGTGAATATCGACTCCGCCGCCGGAAAAAAAGCCCTGAACTTTATGCTCAAACGCTTTGAAGAAGGCTACTCCGATCCTAATGCAGACTACACCGCCGCGGGAGAGCTTTTTATGAACGGTGAAGCAGCGATCGAGATGAATGGAACCTGGGTAGTCGACCAGTATAGCCAGGAACTGACCTTTGACTACCGAGCTATGAACTTCCCCAATCTTATGGGCCAAAAGAAGGTCTGGGCAAACAGCCATATGTGGGTTATTCCAAAACAGAAAGAAAGCAACAGACAGTACGAAGCAGCTATGAAATTCTGCAAATTCCTAGGCGATCATGTATATGAATGGGCTGCCGGCTCCGGTCACATAGCTCCTCGAAAAAGCGCCCTCAATAAACTTTCCGAGAACAATATTCCCCAGCGAGCCAACTACGCCGAGACCGCCTCGAATGCGTCTACCTTTCCTCCGGTAATCAATTACTCGAACATAGAAACTATTATCAAGGAAGAGGTTGAAAAGACCTGGCTCTTAGATGAAAGTGTTGACAGTGTACTGCAGCAGGCACAAAAGAGGGTCGAGGCAGTATTAAAAGAATAATTATTCCCATGAATTTGTATGCAAGAGGCCGCAGTCGATTCTGTGGCCTCTTTTTATGCCCCCTCCACGGTGGCCTTATAGTGTTTCAAAAGATCATCCAGCTTGGAATTCAGCTCTTTATTAATTACATTTTCCTCCGGTCGAGTGTGCAGCCGTTGGAGCGGAGCCTCTATTCCCAGGTGAAAGGGGGTAGTACACCTAAAATCCGGCACCAGCCGCTTTATCTTTGTATTATCGAACAATGCAGTGTGGATCTTGTCACCCTTCAGGGGGCCGGTAAACTCAGGATAACGGGCACAGATATAATCCGCAGACATGTGTACAATCTCTACCGGCCGTCCCAGTTTGGTCCCTATAATCTGATGCACCTGATCCCAGGTAAGGGCCTCGTCGGAGGTAATGTGAAAGGCCTCGCCAACCGCCGCCGGATTGCCTAACAAGCCCACAAAACCCTTCGCAAAATCGCTGTTATGGGTAAGCGTCCAGCGACTTGTTCCGTCCCCTGGTACAATGACCGGCCTTCCATTTAAAATACGGTCCACAATAGTTGGGCCACGATCGAAAATCGATGGTACCATTTTCTCACCGTAGGTGTGGGAAGGGCGCACTATAGTAACAGGAAACCCCGTCTCCCGCCACGCCTCAGTTAATCGCCCTTCACAGGCTATCTTTTCCCGGGAATATTCCCAATAAGGATTGCGAAGCAGTGTTCCCTCCGTCACATAGGGTGCGGCGGGGGGCTTTGAATAGGCTGAGGCGGAGCTGATAAAAATATACTGCCCCAGTTTTCCGGAAAACATTTCAATATCCTGGGCAACATGCTCTTGGGTAAAGGCCACCCAGTTAATCACCACATCAAAGCGATAACCGGCCAAAACCTTTACAGTTGTAGAGCGATCGCGAATATCTCCCTTAAGAGCATGTACCCCCTCCGGAAGTTCTTCGTTGTGGTTGCCCCGATTGTACACATACACCTCAAAGCCCCTCCGTAAGGCTTCACGGATACATGCACTTGAAATTGTCCCGGTCCCGCCAATAAACAATACTTTCATATTCAGCACTCCTTGCATTTTCAAGAATCTACATTCACTGGTACAATGTTATCATAACCCTGATTTTACTGCACGCTGAATTTCATCTATCAGTTCCTGCTCCTTAAAAGGCTTAGTTACGAAGCCGTCCATTCCCGCTTCCCTGCATTTACGGCGATTATCCTCATCCGCGTACGCAGTAAGGGCGATCACTTTTGTTCTCGGGTAGTTATTCTTCCGCTCATATTCACGCAGCAGTTTCGTCACCTCTACACCTCCAAGCTCCGGCATACCCAGGTCCATGAGTACTAGATCGAAGGACTCCCTTTGCAGTAATTCCCACACTTCCCGGCCGTCCGCTGCAGGAGTTGTTTTCCATTCCCTTTCATGAAGAAGGTGCTCTAGGTAAATACGATTGATTGCCTCATCCTCGGCTACAAGAATGCTTAGTTCTCGTTTCTCGTATACCTGGTTTCCTGCAGATTCGCTTCCAGTTCTCTCCTTCTCATCTGAGGGTAGAGTCCCCCGCTCCAAGGGGAGAGAAACTATAAAAGTAGTGCCTCTCTCAGGATTGCTTTTAAGTTCAATACTTCCGTGTAATAAATCAGTGATAGTCTTAACAATCGACAGCCCAAGCCCCAGCCCGGATTCTTTATCGGAGAGACTTTGCGTGTGATCTTCAAGCTGGGTAAAGGGTGTAAAAACAGCTTCACGTTGTTCCTGGGGAATCCCCCTTCCTGTATCTTGCACTTTTATGTGCAAGTGGGAATTTAGATACTCAATATGTACATCAACTGAACCTTCGGAGGTATTTTTAATTGCGTTTTGCGCTAAATTCAGCACAATCTGTACAAGCCGCTCCTGATCGGCATACACAACCGTGTTCTCATTATCTATTTTGAAACGGAAGTTCAAGCCCCTGTCTTCCGCGGTTTTACGTAATAAAGGTTCCAGCCAGGTGCCTAACTTACCAAGACGAAATTCGGAGGGATAAAAAGAAAACCGCCCCGTCTCCAATCGTGTAACATCAATTAAGTCGGACAACACACGATGAAGCTGGATAGATGAGCTTCTGAGCATCTCCAGCATCTCTCTTTGTTCATTATCGAGGTCGGTTTTTTTCAATAATCGTACCATACCAATGATACCGTGGAGGGGCGTACGCAACTCGTGACTTACACTGGCCAAAAAGCGGTTTTTTGTAGAGTTCGCCCGCTTCAAGTTTTCAAGGGCACTCCTCAACTCCGCTGTTTTCCGGTTTACCTGTCTGTGCAGAAGATAGGTCCAAGTAAGAAATACCAACAGCAGCACTGCTAAAAGTAAAAAGATACCTATAAACAGGCGAACCACCGGGGACATAAGCAATGAGGGATTGGAAAAAGTGGGGTCGGAGTATATACCAAACCACCTCTCAAAAATCTCATCGTATTCCCCGGAGCTTTTTAACAGGTTTAATCCCTCATTAAGGGTTGCAAGCAGCTCGGCATCGCCCGCTTGTACCGCTATACAATACCTTTGTTGAAACAGAGGATCAGTTATGACCCGAACATTGGAGATATGTTGCTCCTGTATTTCCCGTACCCCCTGCATCATAGACAAAACAGCGCAATCCCCCCGGCCGGATTCCAGCGCCGGCAGCAGCTTATCCCAACTGTCGACCGTGATGACCTCGGAGCCTATCCCTTCCGCCACAAGATAATCGTGGCCCACATCCTTTTCCTGCACGAGGATTCGCTTATCATGAATTTTTTCGATAGAATCTATATCAGAGTCTTTTCGAACAAACACCCCATAGGATGAAATAAAATGGGGAATAGTAAAGTCAAGTAAAAGGTCCCTCTCCGGCGTTTTATACATGCCCGCAAGAATGTCGATCTCTCCGCGCTCAAGCTGATTCCTAACGATATCCCACGGCCCCAGGCTAATCTCTATGTCCAAATTCATTAGCTCGGCAATTCTACGGATAATTTCTATATTAAAGCCGTCGGGCCTCCCCTGTTCATTGATAAATTCAAAGGGAGGATATGTCCAATCTCCACGAACAATCAGTGTTTCAGAAGAATCAGAAGGGAGTTCTTCCGACTGCATCCGCGGAACAAATATCTCCCTTTCTGGTTGGGAACGAAGGTGCGGTAAGAGCAAGAGTAATAATAAAAAAAGAATCAGTACCAATAAAGCAGATAAAACCACACGATTATGTCTCACTAAATTAACTCCATTAACTACAGGAATCTGTATTAAATCTTAAAACAAACTGATCAAAAACTCTATAGTAGATTTTAATGGTTTAAATCCTGTGGAATTTGAAGCACAGGGGCATGGTTACCCCTCTAGTAGAGTGTAAGCACTTTTAAAACACTTTTTACCCAGAGGAGGTTTCCATGCTAATTCCCCCATTTTGTCCCTATTCCGAGTGCGCCAAC
>Ga0102938_10001904_pt1 | contig 15861 bp, 9 predicted proteins | sample SalPonR2_B_D2_MG_FD_84516 | JGI IMG/M metagenome (GOLD analysis project Ga0102938, IMG submission 84516) | Salt pond soil microbial communities from South San Francisco under conditions of wetland restoration - Salt Pond MetaG R2_B_D2_MG | ecosystem: Environmental > Aquatic > Marine > Intertidal...
ATTATTCAGACGAAATAATAAAAACAAAAATATAAACAAGTTATATATATTTGGAGGCTCAAATCACTTCAAAAAAAATACACAAGATTCCTTAAATATATATTATTATTTGGATAAAATTAATCTTGATACAAAAAATAAGGTGTATTCGGTAAGACTCTTAAGTCTAGGCTATAGTTTCGAAAATTTGAACCTAAATTCAAGACATCATAAAAGTATGGGTCGAGGATATAGAAGACTTATAAAAAAAGCAAAAGATTATTATGAGTTAAATAATTCAAAATTTAACAAGTTTAGCATCTTTCCGGGTATCACATCAATACTAAAAGACATGATGCTTTTGGGCTGTCAGCTTAATGGAAACCCATTTAAATTTGATTGCATTTACTGGAAAAAGTTGGTAAATAAGTACAATTATAACAGCAGATCGGACAGATTATCATCCCTTGGTATCTATTTTGATCTTTGCTCATTCGATAAAAGCATAATTATTCCTTATAGTCAAATAATAAATGCGATAGAATAATCTATGCTGAAATCTCAAATTTATACCCAACCCGACGCCATGGACTGCGGCCCCATTCCGTTTTATCGGAAGTGGCGGCATACCACGGCAAACACTATAGCCTGCCTTCGCTGCGCAAAAAAAGCCATATTACCCGCGAGGGCGTAAGTTTGTAGGGCATTAGCGATGCGGCCGAGGCCATCGGGTCCTAATCCGCGCTACCGGGTGAAAGTGGAAATTGAGTATTGTCACATTAAGAAAGATTTATAAAATTGCACCATCATGAAAAAATTAAGTAGTATTTTAGTTTGTATTTTTTGTTTCACTTCCTTTATTTTTTGTCAATCAGAAAGGGTAAATTACAGTAAAGATTTTGATTACCTATACAAAGTATTAAAAGAGAAGTCTATTGAGCTTGCAATTTATACTAAAGAAAACAACATTGACCTAGATGAATTATTTATTTCATTAAAGTCTGATTTGCAAAAAGATCCTTCTCTTGAGAACTTTTTGGATGTTCTAAACAATTACTTAATATCTCAGCAGATAAACATAATGGATTTGTTCATCCTTCATTTCTTTGTCCCCCAATTTCAAATTATGAACTTAAAATTAATAAATTCAAAATATGCGCCTTTTCTTAATCATTGAGTTGATATTTTCTATTTACATTTTCGCAAATTGCCAGGAAGATTCTCATTCTAAAGTATTAAATGAACAAAAAGATGAACCTATTCAAATATCAATTCAAGATAATAATAGTGATTCCATATTGATCAGATATACATTTGATAAACTTTTAGAGGATTCAGCGAAATTTATAATACCCAGAGTTATTCCGGGGACATATAGATTCAATGATATTACACAATCAATAAAGGGTTTTCACTGCTATGCTCAAGATAACCATATATTAGCTACTGAAAATATAAACAATTATGCTTTTTTAATTCCAAATTCTAAAAAGCTTAAAAAAATCGAATATTATATAAATAAAGCTAGTTGCAAAAGTGTTTATGATGTTCTAACAAAATATATTTCGACAGATGAATATACTATAATAAACCCAGTTTCATTTTTAGGTTATATAGATGGATACAGAAAAAACAAATACATACTAAATATTCAAATATCACAGAAAAACAATAATAATGATTACATAAATAGAAGTAGCAAGCTTTTAAAAAGGTATCAGTATAATTACAATAATTATGCAGCTATGGTTGAGAATCCACATGTTTACTGTAATTGCGATACTACATTCATTAACAAAAATGACTTCAAAGCTAGCATACAAGTATACTCTGACAATAAAAACATTACATCATTACTAATTAAAAGATGGATAAGTCCACTCACAAAGGTCTTGTCTGATTATACTTCGATTGTTAAAAATGACACAATTCCTTATAGGTTTATATTTATTTTTAGTGATCGCTTTGAACGATATGCTGCTTTAGAGCAAAAAAATAGCTCAACCTATTGTTTCCCCTCAAACTGGGATACCGCATTTTTATCGAAGACAATACAACATATTAGTGCTCATGAATATCTACACAAAATTAGTCCTTTATACTTCTGTAGTGATACTTTAGAAAGACAGCTTTATAATAATTTCTCCTCGAAACACCTTTGGCTTTATGAAGGTCTAACTGAATATTTAGCATTAAAAGCAAACCTTGATGCAAACATAATAAGTTTAAATAGGTTTATTGAATATCTGTCAATGATGTATTCTTATGTTGATTCTAATTCTCAAGAATACAATAAAAATTTATTAAATACCAGTCAGGATATTCTTAATACTGAAGATTTTAGTAGTTTTCAAGATTTTTACAATAAGGGTGGACTAATCGCTTTTTGCATGGATTTAGAAATATCGATTACAACAAATGGACGCAAGGATTTAATAGTAGCAATATCTGATTATATAGCTCAAAATGGAAGAATCTTCAATGAAAAAGAATTTATAAGAGATTTCCTAAAGGCCAGTAAATTAAATAACATAGATACAAGTATTTTTAATAGCGGATTACTTTCACTTCTAAATGAATCTTTACAGCAAATAGGATACTATTATTCGGATGAACAAAAGCCATGGGTAGAAAGTGTTTTCAATCAACACTTTATTTCAAAATATTATGAAAAGGATAACAGCTTTTTTATACAGTTTAATGAAAATGCTGATTTAAAAAATAAAAAAATTCGACTATTGAAGCTTGCCCAAGAAAATGTGGAAAAAGAAGAAGTTCAGAAAAAACTAATATACCCACCAAATGCCAATCCAGTTAAAATAATGTATGAGCATAATAATGAAATTAAAATAAAAACCATAAAACCTATAAAAACTATTGGATATAAAATGATAAGAAAAATTAAGCAACAAGAAAAGTTATCTGAGACTCAAGAAAAGAATTTGAAATATTATATAAATAAATAATATGAACCGAGCCATGATCCGCCGGCTGGCGGAACACACTTTGCCTTCGCGTAGCTTCGGCGGAGCAAGGCTTCGCCTTTGCATAGCTTTCGCTTCCGCTATACCTTCAGCGATCTTGGACGGTGAAGCAAAGCACGTACATGATAACTAAAAAACATATGTGGCAATGATTTGATTTATGGCGAGTTCCACCTGCCCGCCGTAAAACTATAGGCGGTGGGTCTTGAAAGCTTCCCTTAATTAGTAGCACTTTTAAGTAAAGTATACCAATTAAAAAGTTATAAACCCTGATTGTAATTCAGTTAAAATGGATTATATCTGCACCCCGATCACAATGATATCATCGATTTGCTCGTAGCGGTCGCCTTTCCATTCTTCAATTGATTCATCAAGTGCTTGTTTTTGCTCGCTCATCGATAACGTACCTGTTTCGATAATTTTGCGTTTGAACCGTTTTGACATGTATTTGCGGCCATCTTCTCCGCCAAACTGGTCGGGGTAGCCGTCAGAAAACATGTATAAGCGGTCGCCTTTCTGCAGTTTCACTTCTTTGCGCGTAAACGGGGTATCAAATTTAATATGGTAGCCAATGGGCATACGATCGGCCTTAATGGTCTCAATTTCGCCATCGCGCAACACATAAAGGGGATTGTATGCTCCTGAGAATTCAGCCTCAAGTGTATCGTGATTGATGATTGTAAGTGCGATATCCATTCCGTCTTTGGAGCCACCCTCCTCACCTGTTTGCTTAAGCGATTTTATTACATATTCACGCAGGCGATCGAGAATTGCGTTGGTGGTTAATGTTTTATCACGTACCACAATCTCATTCAGAAACGCCACACCCAACATGCTCATAAATGCGCCCGGCACACCGTGGCCCGTACAATCTGCTGCCACCACAATGGTTTTATTGCCTATTTGTGTGAGCCAATAATAGTCGCCACTTACAATATCGCGTGGTTTGAACAAAATGAAATAGCTGTCCAGTACCGATTTAGCAAACTCATCGCTGGGCAGCAGTGCCGATTGTATGCGGCTTGCATAATGAATGCTATCGGTAATGTCTTTATTTTGTGCTGCAATTTTATCGCGCTGCCGGCTTATTTCTGCAGTTCTTTCACGTACCTTCTGTTCAAGTACTTTTTTCTCGTGCTTTAATTTACGCTCCCGGTAACGAATGTAAAACACAATGGAAAGAATAATGAAAATCACATAACTTATGTATGCCACGGTTGTCCGGTACCATGGTGGATGAATAATCACGGTTATACTCAATGGATCACTCCAAACACCGTCGTTGTTGGTTCCCTGCGCAACGAACACGTAATCGCCCGGAGGCAGACCAGTGTATGGCGCTTTGCGATTATTGGCATCGGTATAGATCCACTGATCATTAAAGTTTTTCATTTTATACCGGAACATATTCTTCGATGGTTCGGTATAATCCAATGAAGCTAACTCAAAAGTGATAAAATTCTCATTATGCTGTAACTCAATATGCTCCTTTTGATGCGCCAGACTATCAAAACTCGCTTTTTTACCGAAAAGGTAAATATTGCTGATCGCTAAAGGAGGTTTAAACGGATTAAGCGAATCAGGGTTAAATTGCATATAGCCTGATGTAGTGGGCAACAATAAATGATGATCAAAATCTGGATGACGGTAATGTTTTTTCAGAAAATGTAGCTCATGAAAATCATCGCTGCGAAAATAGGTCTCTGTTTGCTCATCAACGACATTCATTTTTGTCAATCCTTTGAGACTGGTAATCCACAAATTTTGATAAATATCGGTGTATACCCCGTTTACATTATTGGCTGCAAGACCATCACTTGAATTGTAGCGCACAAAATCATTGGTTTGTGGATTAAACTTAATGAGTCCATTGTTTGAGGCAACCCACACAAGTGTATCGGTAACTTTGGTATAATAATCGCCTAAATCCGCTTCTATTTCTACATTAAAAGTATCAACTTTATAGTCACTAAGCGACATACGGTAAATATCGGGTATTACGGCAAACCACAAAGCACTTTTTGATGAGTCAATAAAGCAATCGCCATTGGCTTGTGAGGTTTGTCTTATGGACTCCGGGAATGCAAAAAGTTTGGTCAGCGACTTTTCATCCGGGTTAAACAGAAGAATGTTACGCGAAGTTCTCAATAGGAAGTGGTCCTGCCAGGGATCGAGGTCTTTTACAAAACGGTTGTCGATATCAAAAACAGAAGAATAATTCACGCCAAACGTAAGGCTATCCTGAAGCCCCAGAAGTTCCTTGTCATAAGCATAAATCGCATCCACAGCAATTACCCATACCCGGTCACCATGCTTTACCAGGTAAAGCGCATGGTTATCGATAGACTGGCCGCCCACTTTTAGTTCGGGCAGTTCCCTGTAACGAATTAATTCTAATGCAGGGTAAGAAAAAACCGCCACACGGTCAGAAAAAGTCATATACATACGGTTTCCTGCAAGCATCATGTCTGTGACATCATACTCAGGTTCACCGGTAAAATCATCTGCGGGAAAAATTTCCTGTGGTATTTCGATGGTTTTATTTTTATTTTCATTAGATGAAAAGTAATGCAACATGCCTGTTTTACCGGCGGTTAAAAACTGATTATCTGAAATTTTAAGAATCGGGAATGGCGCATAATTGTTCATGCCCAAATCAGCATAGTGAAACCACGGTGGGCGTATCCTGTTAAGGCCTTCTTTAGTTGCTATCCAAAGATTGTGAGAACGGTCTTCGAGTATGTTACGCACATTATTACTGTAAAGCCTGTTTTTATTGTTTTGCCTGTAGCTCACCACATTTTTGGTTGCAGGGGAGTATGCATGCAAACCGTTTGAAGTGGCCAACCATATTCGACCTTTATGATCTTCCTGTATATTAAACAATCTAACCGGAGCATTGAAAAAAGCGTGTTCTTTTGACCTGCCATTTGCGAATACCTGTATTAAACCATTGTGTGTTCCAATCCAGTAATTTCCATTGGCACTCTGAATAAGCGGCATATTGTAACCATCTTCAATAATATCAGGATGCACTTTTTTCCTGAAATCGATGTCGATACTCTCCCAGCGCTCACCACTAAACACATGAATACCATTTTCAGTAAGCAGGGTAAAAAAGCCCTCATTATTGACATACAAATCTTTAATGGCTGCAGCATGGATAGCCTTTTCCGGATAATATGCTACCTGTGACAATTTAGCTATCTCACTTTCGTAATTAACCGGAAAAATGGCAACACCATAGCCGGAAAGTGGATTTTCAGTATCCTCGAAAGAGTTGGAACCATCTGATTCGAAATGAATGGTATAAACCCCGGCTTCAAGCTCTACAAGCCTTGTGGAAAGTCTGAAAAGACTGCCTTTCTGAATCGGATGAAAGCTGTTTTTTGCATTATAAATGGTATCGTTACCTCGCAGAATTGTGCCATAATCATAAAAATTACCATCGGAGCCCTCTCCACAAGAGACAATTAAAAATTGCTGTTTTTCAACAACTTTTATTTTCTGTTGATTGGTAATTATGCTTTCCGGTTCATTTTGTTTCAACCACTTTATTACGCCCGGATGAATAAGCTGTTGCGCCAATGTAAAGGTATCTACCTCCTGCTCACTGCGGTAACGTATAAGCTGGTCTTGCACCGGCCCGATCCAATAGTTTTTAAATTTATCCTGTAAAATTCGGGTATTAATGTCGAAAGTATTTTCCGTCACGTACGGAAACTTGCCGGTTAATTGTTCATTTTGAAAAGCGAAAAGGCGGTTATAATGGCGCAACCAGATATGCTCATCCTGATCCAGATACAAATAAGTTAAATCGTTGTATGGAATAGATGTGGAGTCTTTTCTGTCGTGCCTGAATAGTCTGTAGGAGTAGCCGTCGTAGCGGTAAAGGCCGTTGCGTGTAGCTAACCACATAAAACCAGTGCTATCCTGCACCATGCCCGACACAAAACCCAAAGACCTACCACTCTCATTCGTAATCTGTTCAAAACGAACATTTTGACCAAACAACGAGGTGGTAATAAACAGCAGTATTATTATTACGATTCCTGGCTTCATTTTAACAAGTGAAAATTACACCAAGTAATGCAATAAAGCAACTTTTTTTATAATGGAAAAAATTACTCTTGGTGCATTATATTAGGAAACAACAATTGTTTTTACATTCATGAATTCCCGGATGCCATATAATGACAATTCGCGTCCGTATCCGCTCTCTTTAATACCCCCGAAAGGTAGCCTTGGATCGCTTTTAACAAAATCATTTACAAAAACAGCCCCTGCTCTTATAGAATCACTGGCTATGCGCTCACCACGTTTGAGGTCAGTTGTAAAAACAGCTGCACCTAATCCAAAATTGGTGTCATTAGCCACTTCAATAGCTGCATCTTCATCATCGACCATAATTACCGATGCTACTGGCCCAAAAAGTTCCTCATCATAGGCGGGCATTCCTTTGCTGACATTACTCAGAACGGTTGGCGGATAAAAAGCACCTTTCCCTTCAGGAACTTCACCTCCCAGTTCAAGCACAGCTCCTTTTTCAATACTTTTTTCAACCTGAAAATGCAACTCTTCGCGAAATTGCTTACTGGCTAATGGCCCAACATGGGTATCGTCTTCTGTGGGATCGCCAACTTTAGCCATTTTCATTTTGGCAATGAATTTCTTAATAAATTTGTCATATACCGATGCAACAACAATAAATCGCTTGGCCCCGATGCAACTCTGACCGGCATTCATCAGGCGACCTGCTACACATTTTTCTACAGCAAGGTCGATGTCTGCATCTTCCAGAATAAGGTAAGGATCGCTACCACCCAGTTCCAACACAGATTTCTTAATACTTTTCCCGGCAGCTTCTGCAACAGCCTTACCGGCAAGCGTACTGCCAGTTAAGGTAACTCCGGCAATACGCGAATCACTAATAAGTTTAGAAGTCTCACTGCCTCTTAACAATAAACTTAAAAAAGTACCTTCAGGAAAACCGGCATCGAGAAACAATTGCTGAATGGCCAGCGAGCAACCGGTAGCATTACTTGCATGTTTGAGTATGGCCACGTTTCCTGCCATTAAATTAGGTGCTGCAAACCTAAAAACCTGCCAAAAAGGGAAATTCCACGGCATTACAGCCAAAATCGGACCTAACGGTTGGTAATCAATTTGAGCTTTTGAATATTCTGTGGCAACTTCTTCTGATATTAAAAAGCGTTGAGCATTTTCTGCATAATACTCGCATACCCAGGCACATTTTTCTATTTCGCCCCTTGATTCGTTAATGGCTTTGCCAATTTCACGGGTAATAAGTGAAGCATATTGTTCCTTTCGCTCACGTAGTATTTTAGCAGTCTCTTCCAATAGCGATTTACGCTTATTAAAGGGTGTTGCCCTCCACTCAACCCACTGATATGCAGATTTATCAAGCAATTCTTCGAGTTTGTCTTCTGAAACCTGATCATATGAAGCTATAAGACTTCCATCGTATGGATTGATACTTTTTAATGTCATAAGAAAAAATTTTAGTGATAAAGATACAAGGTAATAAATAAAAGAGGGGGAAACAAATCCCCCTCCTAATTTTAATCTTCGCTTTCATCATCGAAGTAATCTTCCAATGACTCTTTTTGTCGTAATCTTGCTAATTCTTCTTCATAATCATCCCACTCTTCAATTTCCTGATAAACTTTACGACTTGGTTTCTTTTTACTCTTTCGGGGATCTCTAATTTTTTTATCCCGATCAAACTCTGCCTCGGCTTTACGGCGAAGTGAATCTTGTCGTTTCATTTTACATTTTAGTTTTATAAGATCTGATAGTGTGTCCTCTTTTAAGGAACGTTAAAAAAAAGGTTTTATTCAGTTTTAATTAGCTATTTGCTTACACGAGTATGTTTATTCTATCACGGGTTTTATTGGTACTACTTTAACAGGCTTTAAAATAATAATTACCAACGCAAGTTAAAAATATTTCAAATATAAAAACAAATGGTAATATGTTTTTGTGCAAAAAAATTAAAACAAATAAGTTGCTCCAAGCTTAAGCCCCATTACATTACCAATGCCCAACTCAGCATTGGCAGCCCAATGGTCGTTGAAAAAGTAGCTACCACCGGTTTGTATCCCAAAATAAAGGCCCGAGCCCCTTGCTCCATCGTAGTTTATGCCATCGTTATCTGATTTCAAAACTGTATTGACAGAGATAAACCCCAATGATGCTCCAGCATAGAACAGAAAAGGAGCTCTGATTTTCAATAAGTTATTAAAGTGATAGTTTCCCCTTGCAGCAATTGTAAAAGCCCTGTGTTGCCAGGTATCTCCTCCAAAGGTTTCCGATTGACTGCGATAACTGAAGGCACCACCTACTGAAACCTCGTCATGGACCATAACCTCAGCGCCTGCATAAAAAGGTACTCCCCAGGAGGAAACACCAAAACCAAAATTCATATAAATATTCCCTTCCCGGGGTACTTTTGATCCCCGCGGCAATGATGACTGTGCATTAGCAGAAATTGCGAAAGCCGACACTATCATCAATATAATAAGTTTTCTCATATGGTATTTTTTTTCGGGCAAAGGTAAATTATTTTACATATTTGTAACTTGTAAGTAACGTAAATAATTGTGTATGGATTGTAAGAAAAACGAAAACCTGGGTATGTGTAATTGCACTTACCCCTGCAGTCGAAAAGGACTTTGTTGCGAATGCATAGCCCACCACAGAAAAAAAGGTGAACTGCCGGCATGTTATTTTCCAGCTGATGCAGAAAAAACCTATAACCGCAGCATTGAATATTACCTGGAAATATCGAAAAATTAATGCAAGACAAATCAAAAAATAACCCAGTAAAACCGGAACTCTTGCTGCCGGCAGGAAACATGGAAAACTTTAAAGCTGCTATTGTTGGCGGCGCCGATGCCGTATACCTTGGCATTAAACAATTTAATGCCCGTGGGCGCGCTCAAAACTTTTCGTGGCAGGAACTTGCTACTGCCCTCGAAATAGGCCGACAATACAAAGTAAAGATTTATGTCACACTCAATACAGTTATAAAAAACACTGAAATTGAGGATCTTATAGAAACACTTCATCATTTAAATCAACTACGACCCGGTGCCCTCATTATACAGGACTGGGGTGTATATTACATTGTAAAAAAATATTTTCCTAAATTAAAAGTACATGCCAGCACACAAATGGGAAATCATAACCATTTGGGTACAAATCATGCAAAAAAACTAGACTTTCAGCGGGTAATTTTGGCAAGAGAACTTACCATGCCCGAATTGAAACGTATTACACAAAATACCGAAGTTCAGACAGAAGTATTCATTCATGGAGCCCTCTGCTACTCTTTTTCGGGTATGTGTCTGTTCAGCAGTTTTACAGGAGGACAGGGTGCTAATCGTGGGCTATGCAAGCAACCATGTCGCAGAATTTTCCATACGCCTCAAAAATCAACCCCGTTTAGTTTAAAGGATCTTCAGTCGGAAAATAACATAGAACAACTCAAACAATTAAACATTCATTCGTTAAAAATAGAAGGCCGCTTAAAATCAGCAAATTATGTGTTTAATGTAGCAAAAGCATACAAAATATTGCTAAATGACCCTTCAAAACGGAACGAAGCCCTTAAACTACTTGAAATGGATATGGGCAGAGATAAAACAGGCTACTTTGCGGGCGGTGATGTATCAGATGCTATTACCAGCCGCACTGCCACAGGCTATAATTTGGGACACATTATTAAAAATGATACTGAGTACCTAACTATACATACAAGCACAAAACTGGAGAAAGGAGACCGCTTAAGAATCGTGCACCAGGATGGAAAACAAACAGCTTTTAAAATAAATAAACATGAGACCATTGACAATGGCTACCGCATATTAAAAACAGCCCGCGGAAAATTTGCACAGGGAGACAAGGTATTCCTGGCATCGCAAAAAGAGAAAAAAATAAAATCTATCGATGTACCTGCTGCAGAATTCAACTCAAAACCCATTAGTAAAAAAAATAAAGCTCAGATAGCTGATGAAATAAAGGATAAAAAAAGAAAGAATACCAGGAGCAACAGAGATAATATTTTTGTAAGAATCAATGACCTTGATTGGATTAAAAAAATACAATTTAACGACATTGAAGGATTACTGCTAAAATTACCATTGAAGCAATATGGACAGCTGCGCACAGAGGTTCCATTTATAAAAAAGAACCTGCATAAAATTATTATTGAATTACCAGCGTTTATTCCCGAAGATGGAATAAGCAAATGGAAGGAGCTTATTAATAACCTAAAAAGTAAAGGCATTAAAAAATTTGCCCTTAGTCATCTTTCCCAACAATTGTTTTTCAATCCGAAAGATTTCCTCATGACCAACGAGCAGGTTTATGCATTTAATGATGCTGTTATACATGTGCTTAAAAGTGAAAAAATAAACAAGTATACCCTGCCATTTGAAAACGACATGGACAATATTAAAAACTACTCATTCTCAGATGGAATAATACCCGTATACTTCAGGCCACCCTTATTTTTCTCGCGTATGCCGGTCAAAATTGATTCCCGGAAGCCCGTATTTGACGACTACAACCCAAATATGCAACTCAATTATATAAAACGCGATAACCTTAATTACATTTATCCGGAACAACCGGTATCATTTACACACCAGGTCAATGAATTTAGGAAACAGGGTTTTAATAATTTTCTGGTTGATTTTAGTTTCGAAAAACCATCACAGAACCGCTGGAAAACAGTTTTAAAACGGGTTAAATTTTCTGAACAAATACAACCCGCCTACAGCTTCAACCTTAAAAACGGGCTGGTTTAAAAATCATTTAAAATAAAAGAATCAAATAAAGAGAAGGACCTATTTTATTAATCTACAAAATCCAAATTTTGCATAACCTCATAATTTACGTAATTTTATAACAAATAGAACTCAAAAATTTACTGCAATGAAAACAAAAAACTTAATTTTAGTTGTATTGATAATAAGCCTGTTCGGGATGTTCAATTCCTGCTCAAAACCAGATCAGCATTTGAAAACGATTCCCTCTACAGCTAATTTGGTGGGCTCTGTAGACTTGCTTAGTACCGCCAAAAAAGCACAACTTTACGATTTGGACCAATATGCTTTTTACAATGATATGATGAAAAAGCTGCAAGAGGAAAATCCCGAATTGCACAGTTATCTCTCAGAAATAATAAGCAACCCGCTAAAAACAGGCATTCGGTACCGTGAAGATATGTTTATGTTTGCCGAAGACCTCAATTCGAACCCCCACATGGGTGTTACCATGTCTATTCGTAACAGTGAAGATTTCGAGACTTTCATCACCAATATTCTGGAGAAAACTAAAAGCGAAATGGTCATCACTAAAAAGAAAGGCCTAAGCTATGCCACTGAAAAAAACATGATGATTGCCTACGATAATGAGAAAATGCTCATGGTTGCTCATGAAGGCTCAGGTGAAGACGAGCTATTTAGCTACATAAAAACCTTAATGAACCAAACTACAGAAGACGCAATTTTATCGCATAGTGACTTCAAAAAGTTTAAAGCAGATAAAAAGGATTTTAATTTCTGGCTGGCAAGTGATGCTTTACCCCAAACACCCCAAACAGCAATGATCAAAACCCAGATACCTTTTGAAACAGAAGGCAATTACTTACATGCGCATATGAATTTTGAGGATGAGGGTATATTTAGTACAGCAAAATGGACCTTTAATGAAGAAATTCAGGCTATTCTGGATGATTATGACTTTTCACGTAAATTTAATACCGAGTTACTCAATTATTTACCAAAAGATAATTATGCCACAATTGGTTTCGGACTTAACCCCGATGCCATCTACAAATGGCTAAATGATATTCCGTCTTATAAAAACATGCTCGACCAGGCCAACAAAAATGCACCACTAAGCGCAGAGAAAGTTGTAAATAGCCTGAAGGGTGATATTATAGTTGCCATGCACGGATTCATGCTTCCCGATGAGGCTGAAACAACAAGCCCGGGCGCTCAAAACCAAAATGTAATGCCTTATGCATCTGCAATTGTATCAATGAACAACAGCGATGTTTATGACCAAATCGTTAATAATATGCTTCCCAAAGGCCTGTTCGAAGAAATGAACACCTATTACAGGGGCAAATTTGCTGGTTTCTATGTATATTTTGGATTGTACAACAATAACCTGATTGTAACAAATGATAAAAACGTAATTAAAGCTGCTACAGATGGGGGCTTAGAAGAAAACGTCGGAAAAACTGAGTTGGCCGACATTTTCAATCATAGTACATTTATGTATATGAACATGGACTGGGACCAATATCCGGATGGTTTGAAAGATATGATGGAAAAAAGCATGGGTAATGCTGATTTTGAAAACTTCAGATCTATTACAAACTACACCAAAGAGATGCGGGTTTATGAAGAAAATATAGGAGAAGGTAAAATGGAGTTTTTAATGAAGAACAACGATGGGAATGCGCTCCACACCATAATGCAAATGATTGATGAACAACGTATGAAAATGGATAAGAAAAAAGAGAAAAAAGAGGATAAACTAGCCGAAGTTATTCAAGAATAAATATGAACATATAAAAATATTTAAGCTAATAAATATATCTATAAAAGGCGACACGCATTGAGTGTCGCTTTTTTTTATGACCAAATGAATAGCGGGTAAAACTACCTGATTGACAAAAAATCTTATGAATTTGTTAAAATTGGTTAAATTATTGTATATTTGTAGTGGGTTTTTAATCGACAGTTTTATACTGTCGTCATGGTTTTAAGGGTTAATAACGGTGCGAGAGGAAATTTTTGTTTCCTCTCGTTTCTTTTTATACAAAAATCCATAAAAAGTAATGCTTTCATTTAGCTATAGGCCTTCAAGTCGTTATTTTCTATTACCATTATTGATTTCACTACATATATTCGGGTATTAATTTTATTTCAATAATGCATTGATGCTATCAGAAAAAAGTATTCATGTGTTTAAATTTAATTTTATTCGCAAGCCCATGAGCTCACTTCGTTCGGTTCAATGGTCATTACCTGTCCCGATGCCAATCGGGATAGAACCTCTTATTTCCTGTTTTACAGTTTTTTACTTCTGTTTTTACATTTAATCATGCTCGTGCCTTGCTTCGCCGAAGCTTTGCGAAGGCGAAGTGTGTTTAAATGTTTAAGCATGGAGGTTTCATCTTTTCAAAGATATGCTTGTAGACATCATTAAACAAAAAACACACACGGCCAATATTGCAAAACACGTTTTTTTACAAATGCTCTTTTTAAAGCTTTATCCCATTTTTCAGGGACAAAACCATAGAAAAGCAATAGGATTTTGGCTATTCCATCCTTTTTACATACTTTTGCAGCGCGTATGACAATACGAAATACTTGCATAGACAACATTCAGATAGTTGTACTGGAATTTATTCATAAATTCCTGTTCAAGCTGGCAACACACTTATGACTTTTTTGAACATTCCTCTTGTCAACTTGTTGCCATAACGTGAACCAGGCTAAACACTATTTTTTTTAATTTTTATAAACTAAAAATCAATTTATTATGAAGAAAATGAACATTGTTCAATTTTTAGGTATTTTTTTGATTTTATTCACAGCCTTTTCATCTTCTGCTGTAGCACAGGAAGAAGAGAATAAGGATGGATTTAAATTCGGTGGTGCTGTACGTTACAACATCATCAGTGAATCGTACGAAAGCGATCCCACTACATTAAACACCTATGCCACATGGGACACATGGCGTTTAAATGTAGATGGTACCATGAAAGGACTCGACATGAGTTTTGAGTACCGCTTTTATCCAACTTTTGCAACACATTTTATGCACCACGGTTGGATAGGCTACAATTTCAATGATGTAGCTTACATGAAGCTTGGAGTAAGCCAGGTACCTTTTGGTATCACTAAATTCGCTTCACACTCATGGTGGTTCCAGGGACCTTACTATGTAGGTCTTGAGGATGATTATGACATGGGTATCAAATTTGATTTGAATTTTGTAGAAAACCTTGATCTTGCAGTGGCCTACTATCGTCAGGCAGAACCAGAAGGTCCTTTCTACGATGGATTAAGTACTTTCGGTAACGCTGGTCCAGGAAGATATTCATATGATATCACGCCATCGGGAAGTGCTTCTGTAAGAGAGCTAAATAACTTTAATGTAAGAGCGGCTTACCATATTACAGAAGACATCGAAATTGGTGCATCTGGACAATTTGGACAAAACTATAATTCAGTCCTAGACGAATCAGAAATGTCTACAGCTTTTGCCGGACACTTAGTAGCAAATTTTGGAAATTTCAACTTCAAAGGTGAATTTGTAAATTACAATTATGCAGCTAAATTGGATGATGATACTGATGCTGAAACGCTTCCTATGGGAGCTTATGGCTCAATATATCAGGTAGCTACCGAAGCAAACATGTATGTTGCAGGATTAGCTTATACAATACCAGTTGACCTGGGCCCAATTAGCAGCATTCAACCATATGTTGATTTCACAATGTTTGACAAATCAAACAGCGATTTTGAAGATTCATACCATTTAATTCCTGGTTTTCTTGTATCAGCAGGCCCAATCTATGCATATTTTGACTTTGCTATGGGTAAAAACCAACCATGGTTAACCGAAGACTTCGGAACAGGCCTTGGAGCAGGAAGACTTTACGAATTAGATGCAACGCCTGGAGATGACTCTGATGACTATTATTATACAACAGATGATGCTGCAAAAGCAGGTACACCAGTACCATTATCAGATGTGGAATGGAATCTACGTTTCAACATTAATATTGGATATTACTTCTAAAAAACGTAAATTAGTTCCCGGATTGTTTTCCGGGAACTAATTTTCA
>Ga0102938_10001905_pt1 | contig 15858 bp, 14 predicted proteins | sample SalPonR2_B_D2_MG_FD_84516 | JGI IMG/M metagenome (GOLD analysis project Ga0102938, IMG submission 84516) | Salt pond soil microbial communities from South San Francisco under conditions of wetland restoration - Salt Pond MetaG R2_B_D2_MG | ecosystem: Environmental > Aquatic > Marine >...
CGGTCACCGTGGTGAATCGCTCGTCGTACATCGTGACCGGCACCCCCACAACGCTAGCCAGCTGTCGGGCCTCCTTCTCGGCAGACCTGGCGGCGGGTCCGGTGGTGCCGTCGAGCGACAACGGCAGGCCGACGACGACGATCTCGGCCTCTTCGTCGCGAACGAGCTCCGCGATCGCCGAATGGTCGTGACGTCTCGACGACGACCGGTGCACCGTGGTGAGCGCTGACGCCACGGTTCCCGAGATGTCGCTGACCGCGATCCCGATGCGCTTCGAGCCCAAGTCGACCCCGAGCGCGCGCACGCCCGGCGGTCGGCCCCCCGCACTCACCCGGCGGTGCCGACCATGCCCGCCGCTGCCTGAGCCGCCAACTGCAACGCCGTCGGGATGCCGTCGACGTCCTTGCCCCCGGCGGTCGCGATGTCGCCCTTGCCACCGCCGCCACCGCCGACAGCCTTCGCAGCGTCCTTCAACAGTTCCGAGGCGCTCCAGCCGCTACCGGCCTCGACCGCAGCGACGAGGCCGACGCCGCCGCTGGTCGTTTCACCGACCAGCACCACCAGGCGCATTCCGGGATGTTGGCGGACCGCAATGGCCAGCTCGCGCAGATCGCCCGGGTTGAGACCGTCGACCTGTGTGACCAGCACACCGTCGTGGGCGAGCGCCGCCAATTCGCCGGCGCGGCCCATCGCCAGCTGGGCTCGTAGCGCCTTGATCTCGTCGTGCAGCGCCTTGGTCTCGTCGAGCTTGCGTTGCACGCCGACCAGCAGGTCGTCCGCCGACGAACCGACCAGCCGCGCGGTGTCGGCGATCAGTTGCTCGTCACGTTGCAGCAGCGCCACGCTGGCGGCGCCGGTGACCGCTTCGATCCGACGCAGGTTCGAGCCGATCGACGCCTCGCTGACCACTTTGATCGTGCCGATGTCACCGGTGGCGCGCACGTGGGTGCCACCGCACAGCTCGATCGACGATCCCGCTTCCAGCACCCGCACGATGTCGCCGTACTTGTCGCCGAAGAACGCGATCGCGCCCAGGGCCTCGGCTTCGTCCTTGGTGGTCTCGAAGATGCGCGTCGGGGTGTTCTCGAGTGTCTCGGCGTTGGCCAGGCGTTCGATCTCGGAGATCTGCTCGTCGGTGAGCGCCTCGTAGTGACTGAAATCGAAGCGCAGCCGGTCGGGGCCCACCATCGATCCGGCCTGCTTGACGTGGTCGCCGAGCACCACCCGCAGCGCGTGGTGCAGCAGGTGGGTGGCGGTGTGGTTGCGGCGGATGGCGCTGCGTCGATCACCGTCGATGGTGGCGGTGGCAGCCTGGCCCGGTGTGATCCGGCCGTCGATGCGTGCCCGGTGGCGGCGCAGGTTCGGCAACGCGAACGTGGTGTCGAGCACCTGGGCGGTGCCGGTGTCGGTGACGATGGTGCCGGTGTCACCGATCTGGCCGCCGGATTCGGCGTAGAACGGTGTGCGGTCGAGGAACACGTCGACCAGACCGGATTCGTCGCCCGCGCTGTCGACGGGCACGACGGCGAGCACGCGGCTCTCGGAGGTGTCGTCGGCATAGCCGACGAAGTCGGTGACGCCGAACTGCTCGACGACGTTGCGATAGGCGTCGAGGTCGACGCCGTCTCCGGCGCCTTTCTGGGCGGCCTTGGCGCGCTCGCGCTGGGCCGCCATTTCGGTGCCGAAGCCGTCGAGGTCGACCGTCACGTTGCGTTCGCCCGTGATCTCCTGGGTGAGCTCCAGCGGGAAGCCGTAGGTGTCGTGGAGGAGGAACGCAGTCGAGCCCGACAGCTCGGTGGGGTTCGCCTCGAGCTCGCCGTCGAGGATGCCGAGTCCGTGCTTGAGCGTCTGACGGAACCGCTCCTCTTCCTTGGTCATCACGCTGACGACGAAGTCACGGTTCTTCACGATGTCGGGATACGCGTTGCCCATCACGTCGATGGCCACCTCGGTCAGGCGGGGCATCACGAGCGCTTCGGTGCCGAGGAGGTAGGCGTAGCGCACCGCACGGCGGATGATGCGGCGCAGCACGTACCCGCGAGCCTCGTTCGACGGGAACACTCCGTCGTTGACCAACATCGCTCCCGATCGGGCGTGCTCCGCGAGGACACGCATCGCGAAGCTGTCGCGGTCGTCGTAGTCGCCGACCCGGTACGACTTGCCCGTGATCGAGCACGCCTCGTCGATCATCGGCGCCATCAGGTCCGTCTCCCAGACCGAGTCGACCCCTTGCACCAGCGCCAGGATGCGTTCGAGGCCGGCGCCGGTGTCGATCGACGGCTTCGGCAACGGCGTGCGGCTTCCGTCGGGCGCCTGGTCGAACTGCATGAACACCAGGTTCCAGAACTCCATGAACCGGTCGCCGGCCGGGTCGCCGAGCGGGCCACCCTCGGGCCCGAACGCTGGGCCGCGATCGATGTGGATCTCGCTGCACGGCCCGCAGGGGCCCGTGTCGCCCGCCTGCCAGAAGTTGTCCTTGTCGCCGAGCCGCTGGATGCGATCCATCGGCACGCCGACCGTCTCGTGCCAGATCGCTTCGGCCTCGTCGTCGGACTCGTGCACGGTGATCCAGAGGCGGTCGCCGTCGAAGCCCCAGCCGCCGTTGGCCGGATCGCCGGTGACGAGATCCCAACTCCACGGGATGGCCGACTCCTTGAAGTAGTCGCCGAAGCTGAAGTTGCCGAGCATCTCGAAGAACACGAGGTGGCGTTTGGTGCGGCCGACGTCGTCGAGGTCGTTGTGCTTGCCGCCGGCGCGGGCGCACTTCTGCGAACTGACCGCGCGGAGGAACGGCGGCTGCTCGTCGCCGACGAAGTACGGCTTGAACGGCAACATGCCGGCCACGTTGAACAGCACCGTCGGATCGTGCGGGATGAGGCTCGCCGACGGCACGACCGTGTGATCCTTCGCGGCGAAGAAGTCGCGGAAGGAGTCGCGCAGTTGGTCGGCGTTCATCGAGGCGGTCATATCCCGGGCGAGCCTATCGACGCCGGTAGCTTGCACAGCCGTGAGCACCGCACCGGACGACCTGCACGAGTGGATCAGCTTCGAGGATCCCGACGAGCACCGCACCTGGTTGTTCGACGCCACGTACCTCCGCTCGAACTACACCTGCATCTACGGGTGCGGGTGCAAGGGCATCCTCGACGAGCCGGCACCCGAACTGCAGCTCGGGTGTTGCAGCTTCGGCGCCCACTTCGCAGACGCCGCCGATGTCGAGAACCTCGAGCAGCACGTCGGACGGCTCGAGCCGCGACACATGCAATTCCACCAGAAGATGCGCAAGAAGGGGCACCTGCGCGACGGCGAGCCCGACGACGACGGCAACCCGACCACGGTGACCCGCCTCGTCGACGACGCCTGCATCTTCCTCAACCGTGTGGGCTTCGAGGGCGGTGTCGGTTGCTCGCTCCACATCGCCGCGTTGGAGGCCGGCGAACGTCCGATGGACTGGAAGCCGTCCGTGTGCTGGCAGGTACCGATCCGCCTCGAGCACTCGACCGACGAGTCGGGGCACGTGACGTCGCGGCTGCGCGAGTGGAAGCGACGCGACTGGGGCGAGGGCGGCGACGAGTTCGGCTGGTGGTGCACCGAGGAGCCCGACGCTTTCGTCGGAGCAGCGCCGCTGTATCGCTCGGCGAAGGACGACATCGTTGAACTGGTCGGCCAGCCGATCTACGACGCGATGGTCAGGCTCCTCGAACGTCCGAACTGGGTGCCGCTCCCCCACCCGGCGGTGCGTACGAGATGAGCGGTGTTCGAGATGTGCCCGGCACATCTCGAACGCGTCAGTCGTCCTGATCGTCGTCGTCGTCGAAGGTCACGCCGTACTTCTCGGCGAGCGCGGCGTACTCGTCATCGTTGTCGTCATCCGACTCGGATGGCTCGGTACGGTCACCGAAGCCGAGATCAAAGGCTCCCGGGCCGGACTGCTTCAGTTTTCTCGCCTCTTCGAACCGGCGATGACGACCCTTCTTCACGACAGGGCTCCCACACTCTAGAAAGCTGACATTCGGGGACAGGGTAGCGGCGGGACCAGGCATTTCTCGGGTTGCGCGGAATTGTCTGCCGACGGCCCTGTTCACCGCCACGACGCGGCGATCGGGCTCAGTCGGATACGGCGTGCAGACGCAGGCGACCCTCGGGATCGAAGGTCAAACCGGCTTCTCCGCCCACCAACCGCCGGATGCCATCACCGACGAGTTCGTTGCGCCAGCCCTCTCCGAGGCGCGCGTCGTCGTCGCCGCGCAGGAACGCCACGATGTCGGCCCGGGTGGCGAGCAGCGTCGGATCGAGCCGCTCGTCGCGTGCGAGTTGCCCCACCCACGCCGACACCAACGTGACCGCCGGGCGCATGTTGCGGTCGAGATCGTCGACCGATGGGGCCGGCGACGGCGGGGGCACGCCCTTGGCCGCGCGCACCGCGTCGAGGATCTCCTCGGCGATGCCGCCCCGCGAGTGCCGGTCGTCGACCCCCCGGGCCTGCGAGAGCTCCTTGCGCGAAGCGGGGGCGCGCTGGGAGATCCCGAGGATGGCCAGATCGGGGAGCACCTGGCGCACGGGTACGTCGGTGCGCATCGCCCGCCGCTCGCGCCACGCCGCGACGCTCTGGGCCACGGCGCGTGCGCCAGGTCGCAACGAACGCGCATCCTTCAGCCGCATCCAGGCGTCGTCGGGAGCCGACCCGCTGGTCGGGCGGGTGCGCAGCTCCTCGCAGGCGTCCTCGGCCCACACCAACCGACCCACCGACGCCAGCTGCGCCACGAGACGGTCGTGGACCTCGAGCAGGTACTCGACATCGACCGCCGCGTACTGACACTGACTGTCGGTCAGCGGACGGCGCAACCAGTCGGTGAGTCGATCACCCTTCGGGGGCGAGACACCGATCTCACCCTGCAGCAGGGACACGAGCGACGGGGTTCCGTACCCGACGAACCCGGCGGCCAGCTGCGTGTCGAACATCGTGGCCGGCACCGCTCCGACGGCATGGGTGAGCACGTCGAGGTCCTGCTGGGCGGCATGGATGACACACAGCGCCTCGGACGCGAAGAGCTTCGCGAACGGTGTGACGTCGACGGCGAGTGGATCGACGAGGGCCAACGCCTGGCCGTCGCTGGTGCGCCAGGCGACCTGTACGAGTGCCAGCTTCGGGAAGTACGTGCGTTCACGGTGGAACTCGGTGTCGAGCGCGTAGCGGGGCTGTTCGAGCAGCGTCTGGACGAGGTCGTCGAGGTCAGCCTGGCGGTCGATCCAGCGATAGTCGATCTTCGGATCAGCCACCGGTGACACCGGATCCGCCGACGGCGACGTCGAAACCGGCTGCGGTCCAGGCGAGCATCCCGCCGGCCACGTTGACCACGTCGCGTCCTTGCCCGCCGAGGAACTCACAGGCTCTGCCCGACCGACCGCCGGAGCGACACACGACGTAGGTGGGCTCGCCGTCGAACTCGTCGATGCTGCCGGGCACCGTGGCGAGCGGCACCAGTGTTGCGTGGCCGATGTGTCCCTGCGCCCACTCGTCGGGCTCGCGCACGTCGATGACTCGTGCCGATGTTCCGAGGGCTGCGAGGTCCTGAACCGAGATCTCCCGAACTGTCACGGCGTCAAGGGTAGCGATCGAGATCGGCGGGCGTGTTGATGTTGCGGAGCGCCGTGGCATCGAGTTCGACCTCGATCGACTCGAGTCGCTCGATCACCACGTGGACTGCCCGCTCGCCGGCCTCGAAGGATGCCCGGACAGGAGCGGCGGCCGCCGCTGCCCTCCAGATCGCGCAGGTCGGCTCGACGGATGCCGTCCGCGCCACGACGACCTCTGCGCCGGGGTATCGGTGCGCGGCCTCGACCATCGGGGCCAGATCCCGGCCGGTCAACCAGGGCAAATCGCACGCGACCACGAACAGCCAGGTGTCGCCGTGGTTGCGTTCGTACCGCTCGAGCAGACCGAGCACGGCGCCGAGTGGGCCCGCACCCGGGGAGCGGTCCGCCAGCACGGGCAGGCCGATCGGCGACAATTCGGCGGGATCGCCGCCGTAGGCCAGTACCGGTGCGCACCCCGCGTCGGACAGCGCGCGGGCGACACGCGCGGCCATGGGTGCACCATCGACGTCGATCAGCGCCTTCGTGCGACCCATCCGGCGGCTGGTACCGCCGGTGAGCACGGCGCCGACCAGTGGGTGTCGCCGGCTCGGGTCAGCCAGCGGGAGGTCCCGTCGGATCGAGCTGCGCCAGGAAGGTGCGGCACCGTTCGGCCTCGTCGGACTCTCCGATCTCGGCGGCCATCTCCCCGAGACCTCGCAGCGAGCGCAGGAATCCGTGGTTGGTCGGCTCGGACCACCTCACGTAGCCGCTCCCGCGCCAGCCGTTGGCCCGCAGGGTGTCGAGGCCACGGTGGTAGCCGACCCGGTATGCCGCGTAGCGCTCGATGGTGTCGCGCCCGAGGTCGCCCAGTTCGGCCCAGCCGTCGAGGAATCGAGGCGCCGAGGCAACGACCTCGGCCACTGCCGCGCGTCGCTCCTCGGCGGGCTGGTCGAGGGCAGCAGCGAGCCGCTGCGCGAGTTCGGGGTCGACTGCGGGGATGACGGTGCTCGGGAGACCGCTGGAGAAGTTGATCGGCTGGTCACTCACGCGTGGGGATCGTAGGCGACGAGGAGCTCATCGGCCTACAGTGCTCGCGTGCTCGCCCTGTCCCTCGACGACGCCAAGACGATCGCGATCGTGGCCGCCACCGCCTTGGTCCTCGGTGCCATCGTGTCGTTCTGGATCATGAAGTCGATCGTGCAGAAGTTCGCCGTCGCGGCACTGCTCGCACTCTTGGCCTTCGCCGTGTGGACGCAACGGGTGTCGCTGCAGGACTGTGCCGACAAGGTGCAGAACAGCTTCGAGTTGGCGGGCACCGATGTGACCGTGAGCGACACCGAGTGTTCGTTCTTCGGGGTCACCGTCGCCATCTCGGATCCCCGCTCGGGCGCACCGTCCGATGGCGGCTGACGCTGCCGACGTCGTCGACTCGACATCCCGGGTCGACGGCCCCACCCTCGCGCGGCTGACAGCGGCGAAGACCGTCACCAATGTGGCGTTGCGGTGGATTCCGCCGTTCCTGCCGACCCTCGAGCGGGCCTTCGGCGCCACGACGACCCAGCTCACGACGGTTCTCGGGGTCGGAGAGGCGGCCGGGCTGTCGACGATCTTCGTCGGACGGCACCTCGACCGCGGCCGGGAACGAACGGTGATGATCGCAGCGCTGGGTCTCGTCGGCGCGTCGGCCGTCCTGGCGCTCGTCGGCACGGTCACCACGTTTGCGATCTCCTTCTTCGTGTTGGTGCTCGGCGTCTCCAATCTCACGGTCGCGGGGCAGGCCTGGATCAGCCACCGGGTGGACTACCGCTGGAGAGCCCGCTCGCTCGGGCTGTACGAGACGTCGTGGGCGATCGCGTTGCTCGCGGGCGCCCCGATCGTCGCCCTGCTGATCAACGTCTTCGGCTGGCGTGGACCGTTCGTCGCGATCGCCGTCGCCTGTGTGCTCGCAGCGCTGCTGGTTGCCACCACCTTGCCCGCGCCGACACCCGCCCCCCACATCGATCGTCTCGACGCCTCGAACCCGACCCGGGCGCACGCCGACGGAGCCGGCGGTGCGGTCGCCGTCGATGCGGCGTCGGCGTCGATCACGATCACGGCGTGGTTGGTGATGATCGGCTCGGCCACGACGGCAATGGCCGGACTGTCGGTCTTCGTGATCTCGGGGACCTGGCTCGACGACGCCTTCGGGGTCTCGACCGGCGGCATCGGCGCCGTCGCCATGCTGTTCGGCGCCACCGAACTCGTCTCGAGCGTGGGCAGCGCCGTGTTCGCCGACCGGCTGGGCAAGCTGCGCACCACGCTCGGCGGACTGGGGGCGCTCCTCGTGGGATTGGCGGTGATGGTCGGCGCCGACGACCGACTCTGGGCGGGGATCATCGGGCTGGTGGTGTTCCTGCTCGGGTTCGAACTCGCTTTCGTGGTGTCGTTGTCACTGGTGAGCGAATCGATGCCGGACGCACGGGGCTCGACCCTTGCCGTCGGCAACGCCGTCGGCACGGTGGCCCGGGCGAGCGGCGCCGTGCTGAGTGGATGGCTCTATGGCATCCACGGTGTCGAGGGGACCGCCGTCTTGGCAGCCACGGCGGCGGTCGTGGCGATGTCGTGCCTGCTCGTCAGCCGGCGGACGCGGCTGATCCGGCACCGAGCGTCGCCAGGAACGGCGTGATCGACGCAGCGACCGCGTCGGGGTGCGTGTGCGGGCCGGCGTGGCCGGCTCCGGGGACCATCGCGGTCGCGCAGCCGGCGATCAGGTCGCCCATGGCCTCCATGGCCGTGCGGTGGTGCGGACGGGCATACTCACCGAACAGCGCGAGCACCGGCGTATCGATCTGCTCGCCCGTCCACGGCGCACGACGACGCAGGTCCGCGAGTTCGGCGACCATCGCGGCGCCTTCGCCGCGCCGTTCGGCGCGTTTCGCCGGCGGAAGACGTTCCCACACGGTGTCGCCGACGAGTCGGCGCATGAACGCCTCGGCTGCATCGCCCGGGTCGTCGACGCCCATCGCCGCCGCGCCGGCGCTGCTGCCCGGCCACCAGTCGAGCCACGACAACGGCATCTCGTAGACCACCACCCCGAGCACCAGGTCCGGTCGCCGAGCCGCTGCGCCGAGCGCGACGTTGCCGCCGAAGCTGTGACCGACGAGCACTGCCGGCGGCGGTTCGACGGCGTCGGCGCCCGCCAGCGAGCCGAGGACGTCGAGCAGGTCGTCGATGTTCGCCTCGACCGTCCACGGTGGCCCGACACCGCGGGAACGCCCATAGCCGCGCCGGTCGTAACGTACGACATGATGGGTCGTGTCGAGTCGGCGGCTCAGACGCAACAACCCTGCTGACCGGTCCATCGATCCGTGCACGACGACGAGGGGCGGCGATGTCGACGCCCCAGCGGTCTCCGACCACACCGACGCCGTCACCGGTCGGTTCGGATCAGTCAACGCTGACGATCCTGAGCACGTCGGTGGCAGCGTCGGCCGGGCGCCCACGCACGGGGTCGGGTGCACCGGCGAGCACCAGCACTCGGTCGCCGGACTCGATCAGCCCCGCTTGCACGGCGGTTTCCACTGCGAACCAGACCATCTCGTCGGTGGAGCCGTACAGATCGACCTGGACAGGGGTGACGCCCCAGCTCAACGACATCGCCCGAACCACAGGTGCGTTCGGTGACAACCCGATCATCATCGCGCCGGGCCGGAAGCGGGCCATCGCCCGTGCCGTGCGACCGCTGCGGGTGCAGCAGAGGATGGCGACGACGCCTGCGTCGTTCGCTGCCTGCGACGCGGCATGGGTGAGGGCCGCGGTCACGGTGTCGATGTTCGACATGTCCTCGTGATGCGCGAGGCGCTGCACCCGTCCGAGTCGATCGGCCCACTGCCGATAGCCGGCTTCCGATTCGGCACGAACCGCAACGGTCGACATCGTGCGGACCACCGCGGCCGGGTCGTGGCCGATCGCCGTCTCACCCGAGAGCATCACTGCGTCGGTGCCGTCGAACACGGCGTTCGCGACGTCGCTGACCTCGGCACGAGTGGGCGACGGCGCCGTGATCATCGACTCGAGCATCTGCGTGGCGGTGATGACCGGGACGCCGGCTTCGACGCAGTGGCGCACGATGCGTTTCTGCAGGTGGGGAACGTCTTCGATCGGACAGTCGATACCCAGATCGCCGCGCGCCACCATCACCACGTCGGCCGCCGACACGATCTCGTGCAGGTACTGCACCGACGCCATCGTCTCCATCTTGGCGACGAGCTGCGCCCGACCGCCGACGACGGCACGCACCTGCTCGATGTCGTCCGGCGACCGTACGAACGACACCGCGACGAATTCGACACCCGCCGCGGCGACGGCCTCGGCGAGCACGAGATCGTGCTCCGTCGGCGACGGAAGACGCAGCGTGTCCGACGACAGGTGGACCCCGGGGCGTCCGGTGGCGTCGCCTCCGGTCTCGACGAGAGCCGTCGCGCAGTGATCGTCGACGGAGAGCACCCTCATCGAGATCGCGCCGTCACCGAGCTGGACGTGCGCACCGGCGGTGATGTCGTCGAGCAAGGTGTCGTAGGCCACCGTGATCCTGTGGGCGTCGCTGTCGCCGTCACCGGGGACCAGCTCGACGATCGAGCCGGCGGCGAGGCGCACGCCGACCGAGGAGAAGTCGCCGGCGCGGATCTTCGGGCCGGGAAGATCAGCGAGCACCGCAACTGCGCAGTCGCGCTCGGCGGCCACACGACGGATGCGGTCGAGTACCGCGAGATGGCCCTCGAGATCGCCGTGACTGAGGTTCAGCCGCATCACATCGGTTCCGGCGTCGATCAACGCACCGAGCCCTGCGACCGAGTCGCTCGCAGGTCCGACGGTCGCCACGATCTTCGTTCGGCGATTCATATCTGATTGTCTATCGGACGATGGAACTGTTGATCATCAGACATGGCCTGCCGGTTCGCCGAGAACTCACCGAGGGCGTCGCCGATCCCGAGCTCGCGCCGCAAGGCCACCAGCAGGCCGACCATCTCGCCCGCTACCTCGAATCCGAACACATCGATGCGGTGTACGCGAGCCCGTTGGCGCGGGCCAGAGAGACCGCGGCGCCGCTGTCGCAACGGCTGGGGACCGACGTCCGCATCTCGCCCGGTGTGGCCGAGTGGGACCAGAACAGCCCCGAGTACGTGCCGGTCGAGGAACTCAAGGCCACCAACGACCCGCGATGGCAGGCGATGCTGGCCGGTGAATGGACCTCGGACGAGTCCGAGGGTGCCTTCCGGGCCCGGGTGCTCGATGCGATCGAGACGATCATCGACGACCATCCCGGCGAGAAGGTCGCTGTGGTGTGCCACGGTGGGACCATCAACGGCTACCTCTCACACGTCCTGGGCCTCGGCGAGTTCGCACGCGGCTTCTTCTACCCGAACTACACCTCGATCAACCGAGTCGCCGCCGCGTCCAGCGGCGAGCGCTCGATCGTGACCGTCAACGAGACCAGCCACCTCCGCGGGACCGGCCTCCCGATGGGGCTCTTCCAGCGAGGATGACCATGCCCGACACCGAAGCAGCACTGCCCACCGACGATGGCTCGGCACCAGACGTCACCGACCTGGTCGACTACCTCGACGCATCGCCGTCGCCGTGGCATGCCGTCGAGTCGACGCTCGATCGGCTCGACGGCTTCACCCAGCTCGACGAGACCGACGCCTGGACCGAGATCCCGAACGACGGCTACGTGGTCCGATCCGGCGCGATCATCGCGTGGCGTCTGCCCGGCGAGACGCCACCGCCACACTCGCCGTTCCGCCTCGTCGGCGCGCACACCGACTCGCCGGGTCTGCGGGTGAAGCCGTACCCGGACGCCGGCGGGCACGGCTGGAAGCAGCTCGCGGTCGAGGTGTACGGGGGCATCCTCAACAACAGCTGGCTCGATCGCGACCTGGGTGTCGCCGGCCGCGTGGTCGGCGCCGACGGGTCGCTGTCGTTGTTGAACGTCGCCGAGCCGGTCGCCCGAGTGCCGCAGTTGGCGGTGCACCTCGACCGCGAGGTGAACAGCGGTGGCCTGAGCCTCGACACCCAGCAACACCTCACACCGGTCTGGGGTGTCGGCTCTGCGTCGAGCGGTGAATTCGCCTCGTGGATCCGAGACGTCGGCGAGACGAGCAGCGATCCCACGTGGTGGGAGCTGTGCCTCTACGACGTCCAGGGCGCCTCGGTGCTCGGCGCGGACCACTCGCTGCTGGCTTCGGGACGCCTCGACAACCAGGTCTCGTGCTGGGCGGCCACCCGGGCACTCGACGCGGCGATGCCGGTCGGACACACCGCCGTCGTCGTGCTCAACGACCACGAGGAGGTGGGTTCGTCGAGCAACTCCGGCGCTGCCGGCCCGTTTCTCGAATCGGTGCTCGGCCGCATCGTCGCCGCACGGGGCGGATCCGCCGACGACCTCGCGCGAGCGCTCGCCGGCTCCGCGTGCGTCTCGGCGGACAACGCCCACGCGGTCCACCCCAACTACCCCGAGCGCCACGAACCCGGCCATCGTCCGATCGTGAACGCGGGACCGGCGATCAAGGTCAACTCGAACCAGCGCTACGCCACCTCCGGCGACACCGCCGCTGCGTTCCAACGGGCCTGCGAACGCGCCGGTGTGCCATGGCAGGTTTTCGTGTCACGCAACAACATGCCGTGCGGCTCGACGATCGGGCCGATCACCTCGACACGTCTCGGCATCCCCACCGTCGATGTCGGCGTGCCGCAACTCTCGATGCACTCCGCGCGCGAACTGTGCGGCGTGGACGATCCGACCCACCTCGGTGCTGCTCTGCGAGTCTTCCTCGACGGCGACGTCTGAGGCGACGCCTGCTGGTGGGGCGTGGATCACCGAGGCGGCACTTCGCTCGGGCGCGACGGTCGCTCAGGACCTTGGCCACTACCGCCCGCCGGGTGGACATCCGATCATTGAGGCGGGAATGACGAAGGGAGCAGGAGCGATGAACTACGTCCTCGTCGGTGCCGACGGATCGACAGGTGCCGCCAACGCGATGCGCTGGGCGTCGCAGCTCGCGTCCCGCAAGGGTGCCGAGGTCATCGTGATGACCGGGTTCGAGCCGGTCGACTCCGAGTTGCGTCCCGGACGGCTCGAGACCCTCCTTGCCCGACAGGAACAGGAGTTGGTGTCATGGATCGAGGCAGCCCAGCTGGGCGATGTGCCGGTGCGACATGTCGTCGAGCACGCTGAGCCGGGGCCGGGGATGCTCGCCGTGGCCGACCGCGAAGACGTCGACCTCATCGTCGTCGGCCGTGTGGGCCGATCGGCGGGCCCCGGGCTGCTTCACCTCGGCAGCATGGCCGAGTGGCTTGCCCATCATGTCGATCGGCCTGTCGCCATCGTCGGCGGCAGTGCCGGCCCCACCATCCGCAACGTCCTCGTCGCTGTCGACGGTTCGGACGGCTCGCGTGCTGCTGTTGCCTGGGTCCGGGACCTGGGTTCCGACTCCGACATGCGGGTGGTGGCGGCGTCGGTGGAGGAGGCATCGGTCGAGCAGACACCCGACGCCGAACTCGAGAACTGGCGTGCGGATCTCGAACGTCGCATCCGGGATGACTACGCCGCCGATCTGGTTGCTTCCGATGTCGAACTCGAGGCGGTTGCGCTGCGTGGCACCAATGTGGCTGAGACTCTCCTGCAAGCTGCTCAGACACAACAGAGTGATCTCATCGTTGTCGGCGCACGAGGGCTCGGAGGACTCACCGGTCTCCGTGTCGGTGGTGTCGCACTCAAGGCGTTGCATTCGGCCGACCGGCCGATCGTGCTCATTCCGCCTCGCTGAGCCGCATCCAGGCGCCCGGTCAGCGTTGCGCCCTCGAGCGCATCACGGCCTTCTCGACCTCGACGGCTGCGAAGATCGCCACGCCGATCATCCCTGGGATGATCCACCCGAGGATCCCGAGCGGAGCGGTCTCGAACGTGGAGTTCATGAACGGCAGGTAGACGAAGCCGAGTTGCAGCAGGGTCAACACACCGACCGCGCCCCAGGCCGCAGGGTTGGCGAGGAGCCGTGACGGCAGGTAACTGGCCTCGCTGAGGAAGCGAGCACTGAACAGGTAGCAGATCTGGCCGAACACGAGCGTGTTCACCGCGACCGTCTGCGCGACGGCGAGCCCGTCTTCGCTGCGATCCGCGAGGAGGAAGACCGCGATCGTCGCGCCACCCACGAGCGTGCCGACGAAGCCGATCCGCCACAGGAAGTAGCGGTCGAGAATGGAGGATCCGGGTGTTCGGGGCGCCCGTTGCATGATGCCGGGCTCGGGAGGCTCGAACGCCAATGCCAGCGCCAGGGTGACCGCCGTGACCATGTTGACCCAGAGGATCTGGGTGGGGGTGAGAGGAAGCTGGAGGCCGAACACGACCGCGATGACGATGACGAGCGCCTCGGCTGCGTTCGTCGGCAGGATGAACAGGATCGACTTGCGCAGGTTGTCGTAGATCGTGCGACCTTCCTCGACGGCCCGCTCGATCGATGCGAAGTTGTCGTCGGTGAGGACGATCTCCGCTGCTTCCTTGGTTGCTTCGGTGCCCTTGATGCCCATCGCCACACCCACGTCGGCACGCTTCAGTGCCGGCGCGTCGTTCACACCGTCACCGGTCATGGCCACGACCTCGCCATTTGCCTGCAGGGCGGTGACCAGGCGGAGCTTGTGCTCGGGGCTGGTGCGGGCGAACACGTCGTAGCGGCGCACGATGTCGCGCATCTCCTCGTCGGACGCGGCTTCCAGCTCGGTGCCCGAGATGGCGGTCCGGCCGTCACCGATGCCCATCTCGCGGCCGATGGCGCTCGCGGTGCCGGCGTGGTCGCCCGTGATCATCTTCACGTCGATGCCGGCTCGGCGACAGGTCGCGATCGATTCGATGGCCTCCGGTCGCGGTGGGTCGACGATGCCGACGAGTCCGAGGAAGACGAGTTGGTCGATGTCGTCGAGCGACAACTCGCCCCAGACCGCCGAGGTGTCGCAGCGCGCTGCCGCGAGCACTCGGAGTCCTCCTGCGCTGAGTTCCTCGATCTGATCCTCCCACCAGACACGGTCGAGAGCCACGATCGCACCATCAACGGCGACCTCGCACACCGACCGGTCGAGCAGCCTGTCCGGCGCCCCTTTCACCAGGATCAGTCGTCCGCCGTCAGGCGTCTCGTCGGCGGTCGCCATCAGCTTGTGCTCGGACTCGAAGGGCACCACCGCCACCCGCCGATAGTGCGACGTGTCGAAACCCGCCTTGAGCGCAAGTGTCCTCAGTGCTCCCTCGGTCGGTTCACCGTCCACCGTCCACCGCCCGGCATCTTCGACCACGACGGAGTCGTTGGCCACCGACATCGCCTCGACCAGAGCTGCCAGGTCGGGCCGGTCCGCGAGCGACGCGGGGGCGCCGTCGAGACTGAGCTCACCTTCCGGCGAGTATCCTGTCCCCGAGAGTTCGTAGTTCCCGGCTCGGGTGACTGCTTGTCGTGCGGTCATCTCGTTCTCGGTCAGCGTGCCGGTCTTGTCCGAGCAGATCACCGTGACCGACCCGAGCGTCTCGACGGCGTCGAGCCGGCGAGTGATCGCGTTGCGACCCGCCATCCGCTGCACGCCGATCGCCAGGGTGATCGTCAGGATCGCAGGCAGGCCCTCTGGGATCGCTGCCACGGAGAATCCGATCGCGGCGAGGAACAGCTCGGAGACCGAGTAGTCGTGCAGCACCATGCCGCTCAGGAACACCACGACTGCAAGCACCACGATGGCGACAGACAGCTGCTTTCCGAACGTGGCCATCTGCCGTGTGAGTGGCGTGGCCAGTGTCTCGACCTCGCCGATCATCGTGTTGATCCGGCCGATCTCGGTTCCGGCACCTGTGGCGGTCACCACCCCCACGCCCCTCCCCGACGTGACGAGTGTTCCCGAGAATGCCATGGCTGAGCGATCCCCGATGCCCGCGTCACCGTCGACCCGGTCAGGATGTTTGTGGGCGGCGACCGATTCGCCGGTGAGCGCCGACTCCTCGACCTGCAGATTGGTCGTCTCGATCAGTCTCACGTCGGCGGGTACCCGGTCCCCGGATCGCAGCCGGACGACGTCGCCTGGCACGAGCAGCTTCGCGTCGAGATGAGCCCAATGACCATCGCGTCGCACCTGCGCGTCGAGCGACAACATCTTGCGGATTCCGTCGAGTGCCTGCTCGGCCTTTCCCTCCTGGACGAATCCGATGAGGGCGTTGATCACGACGACACCGAAGATGACCATCGAGTCGATCCAGTGCCCCAACACGGC
>Ga0102938_10001908_pt1 | contig 15854 bp, 12 predicted proteins | sample SalPonR2_B_D2_MG_FD_84516 | JGI IMG/M metagenome (GOLD analysis project Ga0102938, IMG submission 84516) | Salt pond soil microbial communities from South San Francisco under conditions of wetland restoration - Salt Pond MetaG R2_B_D2_MG | ecosystem: Environmental > Aquatic > Marine >...
CGGATGCGGATCCCGTCGTCGGAGAGTTCGAAACGCGGCGGGTCGCTCAGCCGGAGCACCTCGTGGACTTGGTCCAGCGTCATCGACTTGCCCGACACATTGGCTTGCCGGACCAACTCCTCGAGATTTGCGTATCGCTCGGCGTCCAACTTGATCCCGATCGCTTGGGGCTCGTGACGGAGCACGAAGGTCAAAAATTTGCTAATTCGTGTCAGTCGCTTGTTCATCGCGGGAGTGTACCGCATCTCTCATCCACGCGGCATGACGGGGTTTTGGAGCGTCGTGACTGCCGCGTCGACCCCGACGCGGACCGGATCACATCGGCGCGAATCGATGCTGCTGTTAGACTGCCCGGCGACGCGTGTCGCGGAGGACGGGAAGGGACGGCGGAGTACCGACGCCGAAAGACGGAGAGCAAGTGAAACGAGCCGGCGAATTTTTGAAGCGATTCGAATTGCATTCGCTCGCCAAATGGATCCTGCTGGCCTCGCTGGTCGGCGTGGTTTCGGGACTCGGCGCCATCGCCTTTGACTTTTTGGGACAGGCGGTCGTGCGTTTGACGCTGACGCAGTTCGCCGGATACACGCCGTCCGAGGCGACCGGAGAACACGTCCGCTTCGAACACACGACCGCCTTTTTTTCGCCCTGGATGATCGTCGTCGTGATGACTTTCGGCGGGTTGGTTTCGGGCATCTTGGTGTATTCGTTCGCCCCCGAAGCCGAGGGGGCCGGGACCGACGCGGCGATCGACGCCTTCCACAACAAGCGTGGGGAAATCCGCGGCCGAATCCCGTTGGTCAAGACGCTCGCCTCGGCGATCACGCTGGGGACGGGCGGATCGGGCGGCCGCGAAGGCCCGATCGCTCAGATCGGAGCCGGCTTCGAATCCTGGGTGGCGACACGGCTGAATCTGTCCAATCGCGAACGCCGCATCATGTTGGCCGCGGGAATGGGGGCCGGCGTCGGGGCGATCTTTCGTGCCCCGTTGGCCGGAGCCGTGTTCGCCGGTGAGATTCTTTACAGCGACGCCGATTTGGAGGCCGACGTGATCGTGCCCGCCGCGTCGGCATCGGTCATCGCGTACAGCGTTTACGTTCAGTCGTTGCCCGCCGAGATGCGATTCATGCCACTGTTCGGTGCCGAACTGAATCACATTTCGGTTTCGACGATCGAACTGTCGGCCTATGCCGTTTTGGCGTTGGCCTTGGTCGTCGTCGGCATGTTGTACGTCAAGATGTTTTACGGCATTCGAGACCTGTTCCGTCGTTTGCCGATCGTCCCGCACGTCCGCCCGGCGATCGGCGCGGCCTTGGCCGGCGTGATCGGGATCGGATTGCTGAACGTCTTCGACGGAGACCGGCACGTCTTGGGGGTGCTGGGAACCGGCTACGGGACTTTGCAGGTCGCCCTGACGACGGCGACCGATTTGGGCGTGCCGTGCTTGGTCGCGATCGCTCTGACAAAGATCGTGACGGCGTCGTTGACTATCGGATCGGGCGGCTCGGGCGGAGTCTTTGGCCCCTCGATGGTGATCGGCGGTTGCTCCGGTGCAGCGATCGGTTTGGTGCTGAATTCGATCTTTCCCACGGTCGTGACGCAACCGGAAGCCTTTGCGGTCGTCGGCATGGCAGGCTTTTTTGCCGGCATCGCCCGTGCCCCGATTTCGACGATCATCATGGTCCGGGCGCTGACCGGCGATTACGGATTGCTGTTGCCGACGATGTTGGTGTCGACGTTGACATTCGTGTTGAGCCACCGGTTCCGGTTGTATCAGCGACAAGTGCCCACGCGAATGGAATCGATGGCTCATCGCGGCGATTTTATCGTTGACGTTCTGGACGGCGTCCGCGTCGGTGACATTTATCAACGTGACCAAAAAATGACGTTGATCGCCGAGGGGATGACCCTGGACGAAATCGTTCACCGCTTGGCGGACGATCACCAGCGTTACTTTCCGGTGGTGGACGCCGACGGACGCATGGTCGGTGTGTTCAGCGATAACGACGTGCGGGCCTACTTGTTCGATCAAAGCCTTTGGAAACTGGCGGTCGCTCGCGACTTGATGACGGACGATTTTTTGTTCGTGACGCCCAAAGACGACCTGAATACCGCGTTGCTGCGGTTCACGTCGCGCAATTTGGATGAACTGCCGATCCTAGATCCCGATCGGCCGGGGTGCTTGCTGGGGATGCTGCGTCGCCGCGAAGCCATCGCTGCGTACAACCAACGGCTGATGGAGCTGAAGCACGGGGGCGAACAAGAACGGTAGACTGCGGGTTATTCCTTACCCCCGTCGTACTCGTTGCCGCGAAGGCGAAAGACCCTCATGGACCGTCGTGCCCCCCTGTCGTGGATGACCATTCTCGTTCCGCTGTTTTGCTTTGACGCTCGAGCCGAATCGCCGGCGGATTTCGGACGCCGCGAAGTCGCCGACGCGGTTCGCGAAACGGACGCGGCAAAGGACCTTCGGATCACGTTTCGGTTGGCCGATGATGCGGAGGCCGCTTCCTTCGAAGCCGAGGGTTTTCGTGTCCGACGATCCGGCGGCCCGTCTGGCGACCAGGTGCAGATCATCGCCAAAGACGAAGCGGGACTGATGTACGGCGGTCTGGAGGTGGCCGAGATCCTTCGCGCGCTCGGCGCCGACGAAATCGTCAACGACGCCCAGTCCCCTCGGATGAAGATGCGTGGGACCAAATTCAACATTCCCTTGGACGTGCGGACCCCCAGTTACACCGACGTCTGTGACGCCGCACAAATGAACCTGCCGGACATGTGGGACTTTGACTTTTGGAAAGAGTACATCGATACGCTGGCGAGGTATCGCTACAACTATGTTTCTTTGTGGAGCCTTCATCCGTTTCCCTCGATGGTAAAGGTTCCCGAGTATCCCGACGTCGCATTGGATGACGTTTGGCGTTCCAGAGTCGATTGGGACGAGCATTATCCGTTGCAAGGTCGTGGTTTTGTGACCGACGAAATTTTGGCCGATATCGAGGTCGTCAAAAAAATTTCGATCGACGACAAGATCGAATTCTGGCGTCGGGTCATGGCATACGGTCAATCACGCAACGTCGATTTTTACGTCGTGACATGGAACATCTTTACCGACGCAACGTTCGGAAAGTACGGGATCACCGAAGACTTTCGGAATCCGACGACCATCGATTATTTTCGCCGCAGTGTCGCCGCGATGGTTCGCACTTATCCCGACTTGGCCGGAATCGGTTTGACGACCGGCGAAAACATGTCGGGAGCCAATTTTCAAGACAAAGAAGATTGGGCGTTGGCCACGTACGGGCTAGGCGTGACGGATGCCATGGGTGACTTTCCCGATCGACAATTTCGCTTCATTCATCGTCAGCATGAAGCCGAGACGAGCGACATCAAGCGAACGTTCCGAGCGTTGATCGAGCATCCGAATATCGATTTTATTTTCTCGTTCAAGTACGCCAAAGCGCACGTCTACAGTGCGACCAGGCAGCCTTACCACGAAGACTTCGTCAAGCACTTGGGTGAAACCAAAACCATTTGGACATTGCGAAACGATGACATTTATTGTTTCCGATGGGCGGCTCCCGATTTCGTTCGCGAGTTTGTCAAGAACATCCCCTCCGACGTCACCCAAGGTTATTACTACGGCAGCGACCAATTCGTTTGGGGACGCGAATTCCTGGAACGCGAGGCTGGTCAGTCGCGTCCGCTGGAAATCGAAAAGCACTGGCTGCAGTGGTTGCTTTGGGGCAGGTTCGCGTACGACCCCGACGTCGGCAACGATCGGATCGCGGCGATCCTGGCGGAGCGTTTCGATCTTTCCGTGCCGCAAGGACAGAGACTGCTACAGGCTTGGCAAAACGTATCGATGGTTTATCCGATCACGACCGGTTTTCACTGGGGACCGTTGGACTTTCAGTGGTACATCGAGGGTTGCCAGAGTCGGGAGTCGTACGCACAGAACGACACAGGTTTTCATGACGTGAATCGGTTCATCAACCTGAAGCCACACGCCAACAGCGGGTATCAGTCGATTCCCGATTTCGCGAAAGCCCCGGCAGCCGAGCCTCGTGATGGTCGACGCACGCCGTTGGAGGTCGCCGACTTGATCGACCGCCACTTGGATGATGCGACGGCCTCCTTGGCTTCGTTTCGAGCCACGGGAAATTCTGAACTGGCCCGAACGATCGCCGACGTCGAAATCGTGACGGCGTTGGGGCGTTATTATGCGGAGAAGATCCGCGGGGCCGCCTTCCTGGCGGTTCATCGTCGTTCCGGCGACCCCCGAGCTCAGCAAAATGCCATCGACGCACTGATTCGGGCGGCCGAGCATTGGCATCGATTCGCAACGTTGGCCACGGCGAGCTACAAAAATCCGTTTTGGACGAATCGCGTCGGTCATGTCGACTGGCGTCAGAACTACTTGCTGACCTTGGAAGACGTTCGGATCGCCGGTGGCGATCCGGAGCAGTCCGATTTGCCCGCCGCGGTCGAGGTCGATGCCGCCCCGGTCGTTCGATGGATTCGTGATTGATTATGCTGTCCGCTTGTTTCCGCATTTCCCTCGTTTTTTGTTTCACTGAATCCCATGCGCGACACCTTTCGACTTGCGTCTTGTCTGCTGTTGATTTTGCCGATCTTCGGGCTTCTGGTCCCCGCCGCGACGGCCGCGGACAAGCCGAACATGATCTTCATCATGGCCGATGACTTGGGTTATGGAGACCTGGGGAGTTTCGACCAGAAAGTGATTCGGACACCACGGCTGGATCAGATGGCCGCCGAAGGGATGCGGCTGACGAATTTTTACGCCGGCAACACGGTCTGCGCGCCCAGTCGAAGCGTCTTGATGACGGGTCTGCACATGGGGCACACGCACGTGCGAGGAAACGCCAGTGGTCCCGACATGACCAGTCAATCGCTTCGCGACGAGGACATCACGGTCGCCGAAGTCTTGAAGTCGGCCGGCTACACCAACGCGTTGATCGGGAAATGGGGACTGGGCGAATCGGACAACGAAGGTTTCCCGCTTCGTCAAGGTTTCGATCGCTTCTTCGGCTACCTGAATCAAGTCCACGCGCACAACTATTATCCGGAGTTCGTGTGGGACAACCAGCGAAAGCTGAGACTCCGGAACGTCGTCGAACGAAGCGATCGATCCAACGGCGGTTTTACGGGCGGCTACGCGACCAAGCGGATCGACTACACGCACGACTTGTACGTCGAGGAAGCCCTGGACTTTGTCAAGCAGAATTCCGAGGGGCCGTTCTTTTTGTACTTGCCTTTGACGATCCCGCACGCCAACAACGAAGCGACGCGGATGACCGGCGACGGTGCGGAAGTCCCCGACCATGGGATCTACAGTGACCGTGACTGGCCGGATCAAGACAAGGGTCAAGCCGCGATGATCACCCGCATGGATGGTGACGTCGGCCGATTGCTGGATCAGTTGAAGACGTTGGGGATCGCCGAGAACACCTTGGTCTTTTTCACCAGCGATAACGGCCCCCATGACGAAGCCGGTCATGACCTGGAGCGGTTCGATCCCTCAGGCCCACTCCGAGGGATCAAGCGTGCTCTTTACGAAGGCGGCATCCGCGTCCCCGCGATCGCTTGGTGGCCCGGTCAGGTGGCCGCCGGCGGCACGACGGATCACGTCGCCTACTTTGGCGACTGGATGGCGACGGCCGCCGACTTGGCCGGCGTCTCGCCGCCGGAAAACTTGGACAGCATCAGCTTCGCCCCGACGTTGCTCGGAAATACGGAGGCTCAGAAGACACACGATTACCTTTACTGGGAATTCTACGAGCAGGGCAGTCGGCAAGCGGTACGTTTTCAGAACTACAAAGCGATTCGCCAGCCGATGATCAGCGGCGAGATTCAGCTTTATGATCTGCAAAAGGACCTGGGCGAAACGACCGACATCGCCACGGAGCATCCCGAGCTTGTCAGGCGAGCCGCCGCGATGATGGACGAAGCGCATCGTCGTCACCCGAACTGGCAAGTTCGCAAGTAGCGTCTCGAATCGAACTAGGCGAACTCGTGACGGGGGTCGGGCGATGCGGTTTGCCGTGATTCCTCCGGCACGACGATGGCCATCGATTCGGCCAACTCCGCCAGCGTCCGGTCGTAACGCCGGCTGAAACACAGCCGGCACTTTTCGACTTCTTGAACCTCGACGCTGTGCATGACCCAGCCTTTGGCGAGTGTCGGACGTGTCTCGGCTGACAACTTGTGGACCCGGGCCGGCGACCACCAGTTGGCCGAGACCAGTTGCCATCCGTCCCCACTTTCGTCTCGGCACAATCGCAGCCGACTTTTCGCCGGGAACGGTCCGATCGAATCGTTGGGGAAAACGATCAACTCGGGTCGCTTGGGCGTCCCGAATCCGCTCCACAGGCGGGCCAAGATCGGATCGAGAATCATGGTTCGGTAGAACTGTACGCGACGACTGATCCATCGCAACATCAACGCCGCGATGACCAACACGGCCAGGTTGATGATCGTGGCAAGCGTCGGGCTGTAAGCGTAGATCGCCATCAGCGCCGCGCAAACGGACTTGTTGCAGACTTCGAAAACCGCGTCCAGAAATGGCACCGGGGTCAGCCAGACCAAAAATTCAAAGAAGAACTTGACGCTGTTGATGACCAACACGTTGACGACCATGGCGATCGTCAACAACGTGTCGGCGGTAAAACTGAGGACGCCGAACTGAATCATCGCGACTTGGGTTTCACCATCGACAGGCGTTTCCATCGCGGAAACCACTTTGATGATCAACAAAATCACGATCACCGCGTAGGTTTCCAATCGATCGACCGCTTGGGCGAAAGGTTTACTGACCTTCGTCAGCCGCGGCAAACTGGTCAGCAGTGTCAGAGCGACGAAGATCCAAAACAGGGTCTGGCTTTGCAGCGGACCGGACGAACCGAGCAGTGCGTTGTCGGTCACCCAGTCGGGGCCGTAAAGCGACAATCCGGACAACAACGCGATTCCGAAGAACGGCGACAAGGCGACCGGAGCGAGCGGCCCGAGCCAATCGGCCAGATTCAACGACTCGGCCCAAGCCGACGTCGCCACGATATCGCCGGTATCAAAATCTCCCTCGAGCGACTCGGCCAATTTCCCGGGATCCTCCCGGTCGACGGCGACCCGGGTCTCGCCGGTCGCCGGACCGGACTGCGCCGCGACGGTCGACAGACCGGTCGTCGAAAGCAGGCTGATCAGAAAGAACGCCGGCAAGCAAAGTCCAGTCGCGCGGCCTCGGTTCTGTTTTTCCATTTCAGTTCTTTTACTCATCAAGATCCATCCCTGCCCGTCCGGCCGCCCATTGTTGCAAACCTCGCAAACGTTGACGTCCCCGGTGGAAGTACTCTTCGCCCAAAGTCTCGAAATATTGGCCCGAAGCCGTCTGCACCCGACGCCGAGATCCGTCGTCAATCTGAATCCAACCGAGCCCGGCGAATCGTTCCGCGAGGCTCGCGGCGATTCGTTGATGCCCGGCGATCGACGGATGAATGTGATCGACAAACCAGCGGGTCTCGGGTAAAGCGTCGTCATCGTCATCGAAAAGACTCGGCGTATCGACCAACGGGAAACGCTTGTCCGTCAGTTCGCGGACGGTTCGGATGATCGTCGTGGTCGCCCGTAGCGGACAAACGTCTTCGTCCCGGGCGGTGATCAGGTGTTGCCGGGCGAGCCGGGTATCCTGACGCGAATCCAGCATCTCCCGGCCCGTCCAAAAATTCGCCCCGGCGTGCTTCGGATCCAGGGCGAGTAGCTCGCGACAGGCCCGCTGCTTTTCTTCGAAAGTCGCATCACTTTGCAACGTCTGCCACAAGCTCGTGCAGGTCGCCCGGTCGGCCGAGCTCAAGGCGGGGTCCACCGCGGATTTGAAAGGCGGCGTGTCGATCAAATCACACGCCGGCAGGCACACGATCAAAGGAACGCCGGTCGTTTCACAATTCGCCAGCATGCCCGCGAAAGAATCTCGAAAGTCTGTTTCCACGCCGGTTCGCCAATCTCCGTCCCGCCGGTAACTCTCCAAGCCGCCTTCGTTGTCCAGTCGCACGGAGACCTCCGGTGCAAGCGAATGTCCTTTGCGGGCCGGCGGTGCGAACTTGTTTTGTGCCCAGCGAACGGTTCGCAAATGCTCGGCCAACGAATCGATCGCCTTCGCCGTGACCCCGCGATTGCGCCGGTCCGCGTAGGTACGGTTCTCCAGGAATTCGTTGTGACCGGTATACAGGACGACGGCGTCGGGTTGGTGTGTCAGCACTTCGTCCAGGATTTTTGCGACGCGGTAACTGGCGTAAGACACGCCGCCACAATTGACGACTTCGTAATCGTGCCGGTCATCGCAGGTCGTCAGCCAGATTTTCAGCCAAGTCGAAAACGCCGTCTCCGGTGCGTACGGTCGTCCCTGAACCGTGGAACCGCCCAAAACGAAAACCCGCCGCGTGGTCGCTTTTTTATTCGCCGAGAAACTGGCCGGTTGAAAGTAGTTCGATCGAGCCGGGTCGATCTGATAGCGTTCGCCGGATTCGTCCAGAACAAAAAGGGCCGGCTGCGAATCCACCCGGATCGACGGATCACCCCAAGTCGGCGATGACGTTTCGGTGATTCGAAGCGTCGATTCGATCACGACCAGCGGCAGCAGGCCGAGTGCCACGGCGAACAGACGGAACAGGCGACGACGATGGGGCTTGGTCATGCGACCCATTGTCGTCAAAAAAAGGGGGTCGTGCGACGGTCTACACCTTGGACTTTGTCGCGATCACGCGGTGGAAATGAAGTTCGATTTCGCGATCGACGACGCGACGGACGCCTTCGACCAAGCAGGCGGGCTCGTTCTCGCTTTCGCCACGGGCGATGATGGCCTCGAGCGGAGTTCCCGGTGCGACCGAGAAGGTGCGCTGGTTGATCGTCTGATTGCCCGCGTCCAGTTCCGGGATGATGAAGTGGCAGGTGGCCCCGAACGTCAACATCCGTGCGTTGTGGGCATCGTGATAAGGCCGAAAGCCGGGAAAGCCGGGGAGCAAGCCGTGATGCAAATTGATGATCCGGCCCCCGGCGAATTGCCAACAGGTGCCGGCCGGCAGGATCCGCATGTATCGAGCCAGCACGACGTAATCGACATCGAATTCGTCCAGCACGCCGACCATTTCGTCGTCGTCGGCTGATCCGTCGCCACGGCCGATCATGCGAAAGGGCACCTCAAATTCATCGGCCAGGGGGGTCAGTTTCTCGCGGTTGCTGATGAAGACGGAAACTTCCGCGTTGATCCGGCCGCCGGCGACGGCTTCCAGGACGGCCCGGGGCGTGTGTGCGACGAACGTGCCGCAAAGCGCGATTTTCGGCTTCGGCTGTTCGCGCTCGGGGCTCCAGACGCGGATCGACAGCTTCGTGTGATCACCGATTTGCCGCATCGCATCGATCATCGGCTCGTATTCGGCCGACTCGGTTTCGACCCGGCAAAGCATCGCGAACAGTTGTTGTTCGTCATGGTCGTACATCTGAATCTCGCTGATCCGGGCACCGCGTGACGTGACGTGGTGGATGATCGGATCGGCCAAGCCCGAATTGTCGGGGCCCAGAGCGGTGATGACGACTTCCATGACGGTGTGACTTTGATAGTGTGTGTCGGATCGATTTTGCCATCCTATTCTAACGGGCCGAAACTCCAAGCGGCCCGGTCAAGGGAGACCTCCCGCCGTGCCGACCGCCGCCCCCGTGCCGCCGACCGCTTCCAAGAAATCGTTTCCGCCGAAAAAGCGGCGACGCGAGGATTATCCCAAGGACGCCAACCTGTGCGATCATTGCACGGCGAAGTGTTGCCGTTACTTTGCGTTGCCGATCGACGAACCGGTGTCGCGGAAAGACTTTGACTTCATTCGTTGGTACTTGCTTCACGATCGCGCGACGGTGTTCGTGGACACCGACACTTGGTATTTGCTGGTTCACACAACTTGCAAGCATCTGCAGGACGATCATCGCTGTGGGATTTACGAGACACGGCCCCAGATCTGCCGGACTTACACGACGGCCGAATGCGAATTCGAAGACGACTGGTGTTATGAAAAGTATTTCGAAACGCCTGAACAGATCGACGAGTACGCCGACGCGATGTTCGGGCCTCAGTTTCCCGACCCGAGTTTGCCCGATCACCATGCGTTGCGAAGTCGCAAGCCGACGTCGCTGCCGCTGGCTTGAACGGCCCGGCCGACCTTTTCCGACCCGCCACCGGACCCCGCTGTTGGTCCACGTCCCCTTTCGATCCGTCCCCCTTTCGATTCGATAAAGCGAACCCGAGATGATTCAAGCGCGCACCCTGAAAGGGTTTCGTGACTACTTGCCTGCGGTGATGATTCCGCGTGAGCAACTGATGGAAACCGCACGGACGGTGTTTCGCTCGTTCGGTTTCGCACCGATCGACACGCCGACGCTGGAACATCTGGAAATCTTGACCGGCAAAGGCAGCGATGAAACTGACCGTCAAATCTATCGCTTTCGCGACAACGGTGGCCGCGACGTCGCGATGCGTTTCGACCTGACGGTCCCCCTGGCTCGTTTTGCCGCTCAGCACATCGGGACGTTGGGAACACCTTTCAAGCGGTATCACATCGCGCCGGTGTGGCGGGGCGAAAATCCGCAAGCCGGTCGTTACCGCGAATTCGTCCAGTGCGACTTCGACACGATCGGGACCGAGTCGGTGCTGGCCGATATCGAAGCGGTCACGGTAATCGATTCGTTGATGCAAGCGGTCGGCTTTGACGCGTTCACGATCAGCATCAACAATCGCCAGATCTTGACCGGTCTGCTATCGCATTTGGGGCTGCAAGAAAAATCCGTCGAGGTGCTCCGTTGCTTGGACAAGCTGGCCAAAATCGGGCGTGAAAAGGTCGTCGCTGAGATGACGGCGGCGGCCGACGTTTCGGCCGCGCAAGCCGACGCGGTTTTGCGTTTGGCGGACTGTGACGGCGACGCCGAATCGGTGCTCGCGGCGCTACCCGGCCTGACCGGCGGCGACGAGACGGCCGCGGCCGGTATCGACCGTTTGGCGAACATTTACCGCGGCGCATTGGCATCGGGCGTGAGCCCCGATCGCCTGAGAATCGACGTTTCGATCGCCCGCGGGCTGGACTACTACACGGGCGTGATTTTCGAAACGACGCTCGACGCGCTGCCGGGGATCGGCAGCGTTTGCAGCGGCGGCCGCTACGACAACTTGGCGGGGCTGTACACGAAGCAGCACTTGCCGGGCATCGGTGCGTCGCTGGGGCTGGATCGTTTGTTGGCGGCGATGGAACAGTTGGACTTGTTGCCGACGGCCGGCAAGGCGGCCCCGGTGATGGTGGCCTACTTCGACAAAAATCACCGCGACGATTACCTGAAGCTCGCCAAGGAACTGCGGGACGCAGGGATCGGCACCGAAGTCTTTCACGAGCCGAAAAAGCTCGGCGCGCAATTGAAGTACGCCGACGCCCAGGGGTTTCGTTTCGCGGTGATCGCCGGCGAGACCGAATGGGGCGGTGGCCGGGTGCAACTGAAACGATTGGCGGACAAATCGTCCCAAGAGATTCCCTACACGCACGAGGCGCCGGCCGCGTTGATCGACGCGATCCGGGCCGGTTCCTAACATCGATGCCTTTCGCAACGGGGCCTCGGTGTGCAAACTTGTGGCCCCATGACCGCGCAATGTTTGATCAGTTTCGGCAGTAATCTCGGCCGGCGAGCTTCGCTGTTGGCGGACGCTGCGCGGCAAGTCGCTCGTTCCGGTTTGGCGAAGGATTTTGCCGCGAGCCGACTGTTCCAAACACCGCCGATCGGCGGGCCCGGTGGACAGGAACCTTTCCTGAACGCGGTCGCGGCGTTCGAAACCGAAGCGTCGGCTCGGGAGATTTTGGATTTCTTGCAAGTCACCGAACAGCGTCTCGGTCGGCTTCGCAATCGACGGTGGGATGCCAGGTCCATCGACTTGGACGTCGTTTTGCACGGCGACTTGGTCGGCGGGGACAGCCTGTTGGTCGTTCCCCATCCGCGTTACCCGGCACGTCGGTTCGTTCTGCAACCGGCGTGCGATGTCGCGGCGCATTATCGCGATCCCCGATTCGGCTGGACCATCAGGGACTTGGCGGATCATGTCGAACAAGATCAACCGTCGTTGGCGCTGGCCGGCGGAGATCACGAGCTGCGGCGACTGATCTGTGATCGGCTGACGTCGGAGCACGGAATCGCTACGTTTGCGATCGAAAGGTCCCCGCATCAGATCGGTGTGATCGCCAATGTTCCCAAGGGCTTTGCCGGTCACGAGACCGCGGCCGGGGGAATCACCGAAGCATCGTCGGTGGACGCTCGGCAAGTCGTCCCGACGGTCCCGTGGGTCTGCGACGACCTGCCGGCTCGAAACGCGAGTGACGAAAGCGACTGGATCGGGGTGCTTCGGCCACGTCTGATCGCGCGGATTCAGCGAGTCACGGCGGAGTCGGCTTGGCCCGCGCCGCATCAGATGTGGCCCAAGAGTTGGAAATATCCGCAGTACCGTTTGGAAGTCGACGATATCGACTGGGCGATCGGCGAAGTCGCATCGGCGCTCGATTCGATGCGGTGTCCGTGTGACCCGGTGACCGATGACGGCGGTTGGTGGGCGTGACGCGGCGGCCTCGGGTGAATCGGTTTTTGCCGGCTGAGTTGCCGGTGCGGTTTACTCGGGCCGAGTGGATCTCCTTTCGCCTGTTCGGTGCCGAAACGTTGACGCGTCGGTGGATCGTTCGTCGATGAGGATGCAGAGCGCGGGTTCGGATATTCGCGCGGCGGGCGGCAAGGATGCCGTCATCGAATGAACAGGGATGTTTCCGCACGGTCGATGCAGGAGGCATGCTCGATGACCCTTCCCAAAACCTCACGCTCTGCCTTTCTTTTCGTGGTCGCACTTGTTTCGGTGGTTTCGCTTTCAGCGGGCTGTCGAACTGGTCACCTGTTCCCTTGGCACTTCCGACAGCCCGTCGTCGTCCCGACGGCTTACTGCGTGCCGCAGGCCGAAACGATGACTTTCCAACGGACGCAATCCGTGCCCTCGCCACCGCCGGATCCCGTCGAACTCTTGATCGGCGGCGAAGGCCTGTCGCGGGAAGTAGCCGAGTCGATTCCGCAGCCTTCGTCCGACTCGGAGCTCGCGTTGCCCGAGGAAGAATCGATGTGGCCCGGCCAACCCGAGCTCGAAATCGCGCCGATCCCAAAGGCATCCGGTGCGACGCCGCCTCCACCGACGCCGATCGAGCTGTAAACCGGCGCGATCGAGAAGATCGATCCGCCGGTGATGCCGATCGAAACGTCGCGCGGCGTGGTGCGGAATGTGACGCCGCGCCGCGCTCACGCTAAACTCTCGGCATGAATCCCGATCCCCGCGATGACGACATCGACGACAACCCCTATCGACCGACGGCCGAGGTGGCCGATCGGTTGATCGTGGGGCGGATCGAATTGCCCTTGGGGATCACCGGAACCATGGTCCGGCAGGTCCAGATCGTTGGTATTTTGATGATCGTCCAAGGCTCGCTCGACGTGACCATGTCGATTTTCGTCGGCATCTACGCGTGGCTGATGCCCGAAATCCTACGTGAAGCGGCGACCAACAACCCCGGAGGTCGCCCGATGCCGCCGGAGACCGAGTTGGTCATTTCGATGGTCGGCAGCGGGCTGGCCGTGGCGGTCCTTGCCGTCGGTTTGGCGAACATCTTTGGCGGCATTTGGGCGATTCAGTTTCGCCACCGTGGTCGGATTTTGATCGCGTTGTGGTCGGGGATGGCGACGTTGTTGACTTGCTATTGCCTGCCGACCTCGGCGATGCTGCTGGTGTACGGCATGATCGTATTGCTCAGTCAGTCAACGGCCTTGGCGTTCGACTTACGCCGTCGCGGTCACGACGTGGCGGAGATTCAGCAGGCATTCTTAGTGGCGAGTTCCCGGCAATGAATAGCGACGATCGATCTCCCGGTGATTCGGCTTTCGGTGAACCGACGGCCGCCGATCCGATCCGAGAGGCATACGTGTCTCCGCCGATCCGGTCGAACGACGTCGGTCCGCCGATTCGGCCGCTGGGCATCACGGTCATCATGGTGCTGGGTTTGCTGTTCGGCATTCTCGGGATGTTCAACGCGGCGATGGCTGCCGTCGGATTGATGTTCGGTGAATACATCCAAGCCATGGTCAACGCCCAAGGCAATGAAACGCAAATGCAAATGCAGGCGGAATTGCAAGAAGTCGGTCGGCGTTTCTTAATCCCCAACGTCTTGTTGCTGCTGTGTGCCGCGGCGGTCTCGTCGGCTTTGGCGGTCGGCGGCATCGGACTGATGATGACCAAACCGTGGTCGCGGACGCTGCTGCGACGGACGTTCCTGGCGGCGATCGTGTTGGAAATCGCCCGGGGCGGTTTCGGGCTTGCGATGCAGATCCAGAACGTGCCGATCATGAAGAAGTATCTCGACGAGGCCGAGCAAGGCGGGCCGGGTCTCGCCCAAATGACCAGCTTTTTCATGTGGGTCGGTCTGGCGTTTTGGCTGATCTGGGCGGTCATCAAGATCGGGATGTTGATTTGGGGACGAGCCTACTTGGCCGGCCGGTCGGCCGAAAGTTATTTCGCGGCGACGGGCCGCTCGTAGGACAATTGATCGGTTTTTGCCGGCCCGGATCTGCCTATCGGCGCGGCGGACGATTCTTCTACACTTCGGCTCAAGTCAGCGACTCGGCCGGCCGACACGACGTCGACGGCTCGGGGTGATTCGCTGAACCTCGCGACCGAAATCCCGTGATTCCAGGATGGAGTGACTGCGGCATGGATGCCCTACTCGTTGAGCACCGACGGTGCATTGTTCGCCGGACCCTTGCCAGCCTCCTCGGAGGCTGGCTGATTTTCGTCGCGACCTCCGCGGGTGCCGTGGGCGTCGCCACGCAGCATTTTTTGGTCGACGCGGCGACGCCCGAAATGGCCAAGGCGGTCGCCACCGCGGCGGAAAAGTATCGCCACGAGTTGGCCATGCATTGGCTCGGCCAACCGCTGCCCCCTTGGTCCGGAAAGTGCCGCATCTCCGTGCGGGCGGGAAACTATCCTGCCCAGGGGGTGACCACGTACCAGCAGGCCCCGGTCCGTGACTTCAACATGGAAGTCATCGGCACACCGCAGCGGATCATGGACAGCGTCTTGCCGCATGAAATCACGCACACCGTATTGGCCAGCCACTTCGGGCGGCCGATTCCGCGTTGGGCCGACGAAGGCATCTGCACCACGGTGGAACACCCGGATGAGAAAAACAAACACGAAGTCAAGTTACGCGAGTTCCTGAACACGCGTCGCGGGATCGCGATGAACAAGCTGTTCCTGCTGACGGAATATCCGCCGGACATCTTGCCGATGTATGCCCAAGGCTACTCGGTCGTCCGCTTTCTGATCGAACAAAAGGACGCCCGCACGTTCGTCGAATTCTTGGGAGACTACATGGACATGCAACGTCCGTCGTGGACCCAGAATATTCGCAAACACTACGGCTACGAATCGTTGGGCGAATTGCAGGAACACTGGGTCGCGTGGGTGGCGTCGGGCAGCGGACCGGTCGACAAGTACGTCAAAGCGACGCAACCGAACCGTCCCACGGACGCTTCGATCGCCCAGGCTTCGGCCGCAGGGGCTTCGGCCGCGGGGGCTTCGGCCGATCCGCCGTCGATCCGTTTGGCGGCAACTGATTCCGCGACGGCCGTACACGGGCAGAATTGGTATTCGCGTAATCGCGACCGCACCGCCGACGAACCGAAAGACGCGGCGCGAAACGACACGGCCCCGAAAATCGCCGCGGCGGCACCGTCGACCG
>Ga0102938_10001910_pt1 | contig 15845 bp, 14 predicted proteins | sample SalPonR2_B_D2_MG_FD_84516 | JGI IMG/M metagenome (GOLD analysis project Ga0102938, IMG submission 84516) | Salt pond soil microbial communities from South San Francisco under conditions of wetland restoration - Salt Pond MetaG R2_B_D2_MG | ecosystem: Environmental > Aquatic > Marine >...
ATGTTCTTTCAGGCATTCCCTGATAAGTAAAAAGCCGGGATCGCTGATGCCCGGAGTCCCTGCATCGGTAACTAAAGCAACATTTTTTGCCTGTGCAAGCTCCACAAATTTCTGAAGCTGCTTGTGTTCATTAAATTTATGATATGCAATTAACTCGTCATAAGTTATTTCGTAGTGTTCTAGAAGGTTTTTTGTTTTTCGGGTATCTTCTGCCAGAATCACCTCAGCAGCTTTAAGCACGTTTATTGCGCGAAAAGTCATATCTTCCAGGTTGCCAATAGGTGTGGGGACAATGTATAACATAAGCTATTTGAGGTATCTGCGATAAATGAATTCTATGAACGATTTAAAACTTTCTTTGTCCTGATCAAAATCGAAATTGTTTTCAAGAAATATCAATGCACTTTCAAGGTCATCCATTGCATTTAATTTACTAATGGTATCCCGGTATAAATCAGCGTTACCCTCGAAAAGATCATTGATAAACCATATTTTATCGTTGAGCTTAATGGCTTTGGTTAAATCTTCAATGGGGTGCTGTTGCAACTTAGAGGCAAGGTCCTTCTGGTCAAAGTGCATTGCAATTTTTTCGTTTATTGAATTTTTCACACCCGTATATTTATCTGCAATGGTTTTTTTTGGCTCATCTGATTCGATAGCTGTATCTGCATACTCTATCTCATCCTGTATTTTTTCTTCTATTTCTTCATTTAAATCTGTAGGCTCTTCTTCTGGCACAGGATCAGTGTTTTGATCAGTTTTTTCTCGTTTTTCTTCCCGGGCAAATTCAATATCCTGGTTTTCATGGCTTGGTTCTCGCTGCTCTTCGGATTCAGTAGGTTGCGTTCTTTTTGTAGTTGATTCCGTTTTTTTTGAGCGGGTTTGCGGCTCACTAACTGACGTTTCTTTAATTTTTTCGTTTTGCTCTTCTTTTGCCTCTGGGAGCTTATCTGTAAGCCCATTCTCCAGCATGTCAAACTCCTCGGAAATCGATCTTATTCGCGAATGAATAAGCTTTATATCCATTTCGGTTAATGTTTTACCGGGCTTTAAATCTCCCAGTATTTCACTCAACTCATATACATCATTTTTTATGTAACGCAAAAGGCTCTTTAAATTCATCAATATTATTTAGTTTGAAGATTTATATTAACATGCAAATTTATTGGAAATATTCCAATTATACAGAAGTTACCTCTTTTTTCAATGCTTTTTTAAATATCCCCCTGTCTTCTGTCAATAAAATTATAATTTTGTTTAGTACAAACGACTTTTTTTGACATATATTTAGTATTTATAATCGAATGATTTTTAAGGAATAAATTAAATGTTGAGACATTCCGAAATAATAGAGACCCATCGGTCGGGTTGGGTAGAGGTAATTGTTGGCTCTATGTTTAGTGGTAAAACAGAGGAGCTTATCAGAAGACTCAAGCGTGCACAAATTGCAAAGTTAAAGGTCGAGATATTCAAACCTAAAATTGATGTGCGGTATTCAGACAGCGATGTTGTTTCACATGATGCCACTGCCATACGTTCAACACCTGTTGATGCTGCAGAAAATTTACTAATGCTTGCCTCTGGTAACGATGTCGTTGGAATTGATGAAGCACAATTTTTTGATTCAAACCTGGTAAGAGTTTGTAATCAGTTGGCAAATCAGGGCGTGCGGGTTATAGTGGCGGGTTTGGATATGGATTTTCAGGGCAATCCTTTTGGACCAATGCCTCAGTTACTGGCTATGGCTGAATATGTATCGAAAGTACACGCCATTTGTGTAAAATGCGGAGGGTTAGCCCAGTTTTCTCATCGCGTGATAAAAAACCAGGACTTAGTTGTTTTGGGTGAAAAAGATGAATATGAGCCACTTTGCCGCAATTGCTATTTAGAAGTCACAAAGCATAAATAGTGCCTGTTTCAATTGAATGATATGGTAAATCTAAAGAAAGTTGCAGAAATATCGCAAGGAGAATGTGTGGGGTCGTGTAGCGGTCAGGTAAAATATTTGTTAACCGATAGCAGAAAGCTCACCCTGCCGGAGCAGGTTTTGTTTTTTGCTATACCCGGAAAGTATCACAATGGCCATGCATACATCCCTGCATTAATTAAAAAAGGTGTCAGACAATTTGTGGTTTCAGAATTACCCGAAAAGCAATGGCTTGAAAAGGCAGATTTCGTCAAAGTCCATGATGTGATTAGTGCCTTGCAGTCGGTTGCTGCATGGTGGAGGTCGCATTTTAGTTTACCGGTTATTGGCGTAACCGGAAGCAACGGTAAAACAATTGTTAAAGAGTGGATTGCCCAGAGCCTGGGAGACATCGTAAGGATGACCAGGACCCCTGGTAGCTATAATTCACAAATTGGTGTTCCTCTCTCTGTTTGGATGCTCAGTGATGGTGCCCAGTTTGGCCTTTTTGAAGCGGGTATTTCTTTTCCGGGCGAAATGGAAAAATTACAGACTATTATAAAGCCTACTATTGGTCTGTTTACCAATCTTGGTGATGCCCATCAGGAAAACTTCAGTTCATTTACTCAAAAACTTGAGGAAAAATTAAGGCTATTCAAAAATGCTGATGTGGTAATTTATCGTAATGAGGGCGATTGGGTAAGTGAGAAAATTGAAGCTTATTGCACTGAGAGGAAAAAGTTTACCTGGTCTTTTAAAGAAGAGGCCGATGTAAAGGCGCATCTCGATGATGGTGTGTTAAAAGTTCAGTATTCAAATCAAAAACTAAGCCTTTCATTACCATTTAGCGATAAAGCATCGGTAGAGAACTTAATGCACACCATTACAGTATTATGCTATTTAGGATATGATTCAGATTTTATTTACAAGGCTGTAGCCAAAATCAGACCTGTTCCTATGCGTTTGGAGCAGAAATCGGGAAAAGCACACAATACTATTATTAATGATAGCTATAACTCCGATTTGGGGTCGCTTTCTAATGCACTTGATTTTCTTGAACAGCAAAAACAGCATCCACGAAAGGTTTTAGTGCTATCAGATATTTTTCAGAGTGGGTATGCAAAAGAAAACCTTTACAAAGAAGTATCAGTGCTAGTTAATGCTCATAAGCCTGATTTGATGCTGGGAGTCGGAAAAGACCTGATGCAATTCCGCGAGCTTTTCCATCTCGATAGCCATTTTTTTAAATCGACAACAGAATTAATTGCAGCCCTGGGCGATTTTGATTTTACAGATACTACTGTACTGCTTAAAGGGAGCCGATCCTTCCATTTTGAAGAGGTTGATAAAATTTTGGAAGAGAAATCACACCGGACTGTACTTGAGGTAAACCTCAATGCATTAACACACAATTTAAACTACTTTAAGTCATTGCTAAAGCACGATGCAGACATAATTGTTATGGTTAAGGCATTCTCGTATGGTAGTGGTTCGCACGAAATTGCTAATGTTTTACAGTATCACCGGGTAGCCTATCTGGCGGTTGCTTTTGCCGATGAGGGTGTGGATTTACGTGCACGTGGCATCGATTTGCCGATTATGGTCATGAATCCACATAATTCTGATTTTGATAGCCTGGTACGATACCGGCTTGAACCTGTGGTTTTCGATTATGGAATGCTATCGAGCCTGGGTAAATACCTGGTGCAGCAGGGAGAAAGAAGGTTTCCTGTGCACATTAAATTAAATACAGGCATGAACAGGTCTGGGTTCAATCCTTCTGATATAGACAATCTGATAGATGAGCTGAAAAAACAGCCTGCAATGTATGTGCAAACTGCTTTTTCTCATTTAGCTTCCAGCGATGAGCCCATGCATGACAACTTTACCCATGACCAGGCCAGGGTTTATAATACTATGTGCAAGAAACTGGCATTAGCCCTTGATCGAAACATTAAAAAACACCTGTTAAACAGTGCCGGAATTGAGCGTTTCCACGAATACCAGTTTGATTATGTGCGCCTTGGAATTGGCTTATACGGAATAAGTGTCGCAGATGCTGACTTAAAGCAGGTTGGTAGGCTCCGGACAAGTATTGCTCAAATCAGAGATGTAATGCCGGGTGAAACTGTTGGTTATGGTCGGAGTGGAGAAGTCGACAACCCGAAAAAAATTGCCACAATACCCATTGGTTATGCCGACGGATTCAGGCGAATACTTAGTAATGGCAGAGGCAAGGTTTTTATAAACGGGAATTTATATCCAGTGATTGGTAATGTATGTATGGATATGACAATGATAGACATTACGGGCGCAAAAGTGGAGGTGGGAGATGAGGTAATAATATTTGGTCCAGAATTACCAATTGAGGAAGTTGCAGGATGGTTGGAAACCATACCTTATGAAGTGCTTACCAGTGTGGCTGCAAGAGTTAAAAGAATTTATGTAAAAGATTAAAACATGTTAGAAGCAATATTTATTATAGGCATTACCGGCATCGCTTTTATAATTGGCCGCAGCATACGCGATCTCTTCAAAAAGCGACCGGTGCGTCAGAAAAAGGCTCGTCGCCGGGGTATTACAAAGCTGTTTGCCGCAATTGCATTGTTGATTGTAGCTTTGTTGATTATTACCATTTCTATTGTCTCAGGAATCGGCGTTTTTTATGATAAGGTTACCTGGGAGCAACTTCTACTTTATTTTATGATTGATGGTTTTGCAGTTTATATTTTTATTTTAATCATTGGTTTCTTGAAAAAGTATTAAATAATTAGTATCTTTTTTTGAAATCGATGATGAGATGGAGAAAAAACACATATACGTATTAAAAGCAGAGCAAGCAGTCAGAAAGTTTGTGGTAGATGGCGTTCGCCTGAAAAAACCTGAAGATGTTGATGAAAGATTGTTACTACAGAGAGGATGCTTTGTTTCATTGCATCTTGAGAACGGCGACCTGCGAGGCTGCATTGGGACAATTGAACCCAGATTTAAGACCCTTTTTGAGGAAATTGTGCAAAACGCGATATCAGCATCTTCAACAGATCCCAGATTTCGGCCTGTCGCAGCTGAAGAATTATCCGAAATTAAAGTATCGGTTGATGTTCTATCGCCCTTTGAGGAGGTAACCCCGGATCAGCTCGATCCGGCTGTATATGGATTAATAATATCTGACGGGTTCCGAAAAGGCGTGTTATTACCTGCTTTAGAAAGTGTTGATACCATAGAAAAGCAAATTGATATTGTAAAGAAAAAAGCCAGACTCCAAATGGTAGACAATGACCAACTAAAATTTTACCGTTTTAGAAGTGAAAGGTTTGAGTAATGAAAGAAGCCAGTTTTTATACAGCCAGGGCCGGCAGGGTTGAATGTCAACTATGCCCTCATAATTGTAAATTGAAAGATCGGCAATGGGGAATTTGTAATGTTCGTCAGGCTCGCGATAACAGGCTTTTTGATATGGGTTATGGCAAAATTAGCTCCCTGGCAATTGATCCTGTTGAAAAAAAACCACTATACCATTTTTATCCGGGAGCTCAGATTTTATCTGTTGGCGGCCTGGGGTGTAACTTTAATTGTAGTTTTTGTCAGAACCACCAAATTTCGCAAATTCAACATCAAATGCTTGCCAGAGCTGAGTATTTAAGTCCTCAGGAGGTGGTAGATATTGCCCTTGAGAAAGGTCCAAAAGCCGGTATTGCATTTACATATAACGAACCCATGATCAATTATGATTTTATGATTGATGTTGCCAAATTGGCCAAATCACATAAAATTCCAACTGTTGTTGTTAGCAATGGCTACATTAATCATGCACCCCTTGAGAAGTTAATTGAAGTTATTGATGCATTTAATATTGACCTGAAAGGTTTTAATAACGAGTTTTATAAAAAATTTGCCGGTGGCCGGCTTTCGCCTGTTCTGGATGCCTTAAAGCAAATAAATAATGCTGGTCGTCACCTTGAAGTCACACATTTAGTAGTTACAAATGCTAACGATAATTTTGATGAGTACCGCGCTATGTTGAAATGGATTGTCGAAAATCTCGGGCAAAGGATCCCCTTCCATATAAGTCGTTACTACCCGCAATATAAATATAGCCAACCTGCGACCGAATTGACACTGATAAATGATTATGTTGCAGCAGCCAGGGAGAAATTGCAGTTTGTATATCCCGGTAATGTGCATGCAGATGCATCAACTTATTGCCCTGAGTGTGGGGAGCTTGTTATAAGCAGGAGTGGGTATAGTACAAAAACTGTTGCACTTTCTGAAAAATATTGTTTAAATTGCCATTATGAACTCCCTATAATCATTTAACTATGACTACAAGATATGCGCAATTTTCTGGTAAGTTCTATCCTTCAAGTCATATTGAAACCAGAAAGCTCATTGAATATATTGAAAAGAAAGAGGCCAACAACCTGAGACATATTGTCGATGCAAAACTGAATGTATTCGGCGGTGTGGTGCCACATGCCGGGTATATGTTTAGTGGTTACCAGGCTGTGCATTTTTTTCACTATACCATTCATCAGGTATTTGACAGTGTTGTAATCCTATCGCCCAGTCACAGAGGCCTGGGGCCTGAGGTTTCGATTGATGGTCATGATCAATGGGAAATACCCGGAGCTGATTTTCAAACAGATAAGGATTTGCTAAACAGTGGTTTGTTTGACGTCTCATCTGATGCACAGTATGAGGAGCATGCAGCAGAGGTTATGCTGCCTTACCTCAGCCACTACCGACCTGATTTAAACAAAATTGCAGTTATTACTATACGCAACCCAAAGCTGCAAAATATTAGAAATGTGGCAGAAAAACTTTACAGGTATGAAAAGGATTCAGGGCAAAAGCTCCTGGTAATTGCATCATCTGACTTTAACCATTTCGAAAGAGCCGAAAAAGGGAGAGAAAAGGATGATTATATTCTGGAGGCCATTAAGAATCTTGATGAGGCTGAGGTGATTGAACGCGTTAGAAAATACAATGTCAGTGTATGTGGATATGGCCCAATCTCAGCACTCATGGCCTATGGTAAGATGAAAAATGAAAAGGTGAGCTTTAGTATTTTGCGACGAGGTCATTCCGGCGAAATATTAGCTTCTGATGAAGTTGTCGATTATGTCAGTCTTTTATGTGCAGCACCCTTAGAAGTAAAACCTTAAATTCTTTATAATTTTGATCTTGTTTGTAATGAGACACTTTCATAGGTTTTTTTACAATTTTAATATTGCTATGTTACTTTTCTATCACAAATATGATGTTAAATTAGATTCGTACTATAAAGCGATTATATTTGCATGCCTAATTAATGGAAATAGATTAAGCGTAGCATTTGCGCCAAGATTAAAGTTTGATGGAAAATAAGACAAAAAAGCGAATAGTATGTGTCCACCTGTATAACGATTACAGTGGAGCGCCATTGGTATTGTCAGAAGTCATTAACGGATTAAGTGCCCGGGGGCATCAAATAGATTTATTTACATCGGGCAAAAATGCGAAAGGTTTTTTAAGCAATCTGGAGGGCGTTAAACATCATTATTTTCATTACCGTTGGACAGCCACGAGGTATATCAACTTTTTTCGCTTTTTCTTCAATCAATTTTTTCTATTTTTTATTTTTTTACGCTATTGGCGCAAAGACGTAATTTTTTATGTAAATACACTATGGCCTTTTGCGGCCGCACTCGCGGGCAAGCTCACAGGTAAAAAGGTTATTTACCATCTACACGAAACCTCTGTGAAACCTAAAAGATTAAAGCGATTTTTATTCAGAATACTTGATAAGTCAGCCTCTGATGTGATTTATGTATCTAAATATCTAAAGCAAAAAGATCCGGTAAAGCAAACCGACCCGCACGTAATTTATAATGCATTGTCACCAGATTTTACCGACAATATAAAATCCCGGGGCGAAACAGACGAGTTTACAGTATTAATGCTATGTTCGCTTAAAAAGTATAAAGGAATAAAAGAATTTATCCAACTGGCAGCACGTTTGTCTAATGTCCATTTTGATTTGGTCGTGAGTGCCTCTGAAGAAGATCTCAATGCGTACTTTAAGAATGACCGGTTTCCTGAAAACATGTCGCTCTACCCCGCACAGGTTGATGTACATCCCTTCTATTCGAAGGCCTCGCTGGTTATTAATTTAAGTCACCCTGATAAATGGCTTGAATCATTTGGATTGACAGTGCTGGAAGCCATGAATTATGGCATCCCGGCTATTGTTCCACCGCATGGAGGGATTAGTGAATTAGTTGAAGACGGCTACAATGGTTATAAAATCAGTGTGAAAAAGATGGATAAAATCACAGAGGTAATCCATGAAATATCTCAGGATACAGCTTTACACAAAAAATTATCGAAAAATGCCCGGGAAATGGCAAGAAAATTTGATTATAAGAGTATGATCGATAGTATTGAGACTATTGTTCTAAGCGATTAATATAAATACGCTCTAATTACAAGATTTCACTTGTAGAGATATGCAAATTTTACTACTTTTAAGCAATGAATGTATTTGAATTTCCTGTTTTGAATAAAACAACCGGGAATATTTGGTCAAAAAATATAAAAACACAGTGCATATCGAAATAAAATCAAAATCATAAACATGTGAGTTTCTGAATGTGAAGTCCGCCAAATGGCGGATAGTTTCTTCATTTTCAGAAAACTAAAAATTTTAATCAGATGAAAGAAGAAGTCTTAAAATTATGGGGCGAGGAACTGGAATGGATCCAGGATAGTGATCTTCGTGAAAAAACTATGCGGGTATGGGAAATAGCCCTTCAAAGAAGTGTTTTGAATGGAGAAGACCTGAATCGCATACCTTTTACACTCCTGGTCGGTCCCGATTTAAAGGTAACCTTTATGGATCATAAGCGTGCTGTGGTGCATATCTCGCGCGAAAGTGGTTTGAAAGTTAACCAGTTTTTTAAAGACGAGCTACCTGTAAATATGGATGTACTAATTTCAGGAGCTATTCTGTGCGATGTTGGGAAGTTGCTTGAATATGTGCTTGATGACAATGGAAATGCCGTGCAGGGTACATATGGCAAGTATCTTCGCCACCCCTTTAGCGGTGTTGCACTGGCAGAAGAGGTGGGGTTGCCGCCGGAAGTTAATCATATTATTGCAACGCATGCCGGAGAGGGTGATATGGTAAAGCGCAGCACTGAAGCCTATATTGTCCATCACTCAGATTTTATGACATTCCTGCCTTTTAAAAATGGCTTAAAGCTTTGAGGTGAAGTTATAAATTGTTATTTTGCAAGTTTATAATTAGGATTTTTTAGTTGTATGATTCGAAAATCAGCGCATGCATTGGATGATAAAGTTAAGTTTCTTAGAAACGTATCTTTATTCATAGATGCTCCGGCTGCAATTCTTGAGAAGATTGCCCGGAACCTAAAACATATAAAAATTGAGCAGGGAGAGTCTATCTTCCATAAGGGAGATAGAATGCGTGCGCTTTATATTGTAATTAAGGGTAGTTTACAAGTGCACGATGGCGAGTATATTTTCTCCAATTTCGATGAAAATGATTTTTTTGGTGAATATTCACTTATTGATGAGGAGACGAGAAGTGCAAGTGTAACAGCAATAATTCCTTCTGAACTTTATGAATTAAGTTATGAAGCCTTTAGCGATGCCCTTGAAGGAGAGCCTTTACTCGCGCGTTCATTGCTTAAGGGTTTTGTAAAACGCCTGCGCGATAACAACATATTGGAGGAGCGTCTTACAAAGCGCACACTAGACATACAGAAGCAAAAAAATGAAATAATAAGAGAGCGTGATGAGCTGGAAAATCAAAAGAAAGAACTTGTAAGCTTAAACAATACAAAAGATAAGTTTTTTTCTATAATCGGTCATGACCTAAAGAATCCTTTTAGTACAGTAATTGGCTTATCTGAGTTGCTATTAGACGATTTTGACTCTTTTGAAAAGGAGCGGTTAAAAGTTTTTATTGAGCAGATATATAAATTTTCAAGCAATGCCTATGCTTTGCTCGAGAACCTTTTGCAATGGGCCAGAAGCCAAACCGGAAAGTTAAAACTTGCAAAGAACCTGTATAATTTAAAAGATGTTGTTGAAGACAATGTAGACTTACTGAATGGAAATGCCAGGCAAAAAAACATTAAAATCAGTTATCCGGAGCATTCTGCTTATTGGCATTTCGATGTAAATATGATTAGTACTGTGATGCGTAATTTGATATCAAACGCTATTAAGTTTACCGAAGAGAATGGGATAATAGATATAAACTACGAAGAGCGAAATCAAAAACTCTACGTGTCTATCACTGATACAGGGGTAGGCATAGCCAAGAAAGATGCCAACCGTTTGTTTAAACTTGATGTTAATCCATCCACAATAGGCACTTCAGATGAAAAAGGTACGGGTTTAGGACTCATTTTGTGCAATGAGTTCATATCAAGACACGGTGGAGAAATTTGGGTGGAAAGTGAACCAGGAGAGGGCAGTATATTTAAGTTTTATTTACCGGCTGGTGGCGATTAATTACAACCAACAATATTTTTGCCCTTATATAATCTTAAGAGCTATCACCTTGTCAGTATTATTTTACTGATAAATAGTCTTTTGTAAAACAAAGTTGTGGAAATCTTCCCTTTTCACTTGAATTTTTTTTAAAAGCACTATTTTTGCATTTCTATTAAAAAATTAAGCTAATGTGGACACTCTTCAGGAAAGAACTTAGCAGTTTTTTCACCTCCCTTACTGGTTATATTGTCGTAATCATTTTTTTATTGATTAACAGTTTATTTATGTGGGTCTTTCCCGGAACAATAAATGTTGTCGATTCAGGTTACGCTAATCTAGATGCTTTATTTATTATGGCACCATGGGTATTTTTGTTTTTAGTACCTGCAGTGACCATGCGTTTGTTTAGTGAGGAAAAGAAAACAGGCACAATTGATTTATTGCTTACGCGGCCGTTATCCGATATGCAAATCGTGCTGGCAAAATATTTGGCTGGAACAGGAATTGTAATCATTTCATTAATTCCCACTTTTATATATTTTTATTCTATCTGGCAGCTTGGCGACCCGGTTGGAAATTTGGATCTTGGTGGTACCTGGGGAGCTTACATTGGTTTGCTGTTTCTGGCCAGCATTTATGTCGCTATTGGCGTATTTGCTTCTTCATTAAGCGATAATCAGATTATTTCTTTTCTAATTGCTGTGAGTTTATCCTTTGTATTTTATGTTGGTTTTGATTCACTGGCTCAATTAAGCTCCGCCGATCAGCTAGCATTTTATATTAAAAACCTTGGAATCAATGAACATTACAGCTCAATCAGCAGAGGTGTAATCGATAGTCGCGATATCATATATTTTCTGGCAGTTATTACCATTTTTTTATTATTCACACGCACAGTTTTGCAAAGCCGAAAGTGGTAAACGAAAAAATTATACACAATGAAACGTAGTCGATTAAAAAGAAATCATATTATACAACTTTTGCTGAGCATACTCACCGTATTACTCATTGGGTTTGTCTCTTCAAGAGTGTTTTTCCGTATCGATCTCACTACAGATAATCGTTACTCAATAAATGAGAGTACAAAAAAGGCGCTTCAGGACCTCGATGATATAGTATATGTAAAAGTATACCTCGATGGAGACCTGCCGGCTGCATTTGAAGAGTTAAGGCGTTCGGTTCTGGAAACAATGGAAGAATTCAGAGCTTATGCTGGATCAAACATACAATATGAGTTTATCAACCCCGCAGAAAGCGAAGATCAGAAAACCAGAAATGAAATTTCAAGGCAACTGGTCGATAAAGGAATAAATCCACGCACCATTAGAGTAGAAGATAAAGATGGATACAAAACTAAATACCTTTTTCCCGGCGCAGTTATTATCTATCGTGAGGAAGAGGTGGTGTTGAATTTTATTGAAAGTAAAGGCAGCGGTCGCACTGCTGTTGAAGCATTAATTAATGATGCACAAGAAAAACTTGAATATAATTTTCTCAATAAAATCAGAGAGGTTACAAGCATTTACCCCTCAACCATTGCTTTTTTAGGAGGACATGGAGAGCTTAGCCGCAGAGAGAGTATCTCTTTTGCGAGAGAATTAGACGAGATGTACTCCATTAAACTGGTAGAACCGGATGAATATATTTATGCTCTGCGCGATTCAATGAGACTAAAGTACGATGCTATCGTAATAGCTAAACCAAGAAAAAAATTCTCTGAGAAGGATAAATTTGTCATTGATCAATACCTGATGCATGGGGGAAAAATTCTATGGCTTGTAGATTATATTGATGTGCACATGGATAGCCTTTCCCGAAAAAGTACAACGCAGGCACTTCCATTACAGCGCCAGCTTAATTTAAATGATATGTTATTTAGCTATGGCGTGAGAATTAATACCGGAATAATACAGGATTTGCGATCTGCTCCTATTCCTGTAAACACGGCTGCAGTGGGTGCTGAACCTCAGTTTACACCCACACCCTGGATATTCTTTCCAGTGATTGCACCCAGGCCTGTACATCCTATAACTACCAATATCGGACCCATTAGAACGGAGTTTACAAATCCACTGGATACAGTAGGAAGAAACCCTAATGTGAAAAAACAGATATTACTGAAAACATCACAGTATTCTCGTGTGCTAAGTTCACCGGCTTTAATCGACCTGAGTATAATAAATGAAAAACCTGATCCGCAGAGATTCAGGTCAGGACCACAAAATGTGGCAGTATTACTCGAAGGTAACTTCCAATCAGCTTTCAAAAACAGATTGGTGGATGATTTTACACAAAACTCATTTTTCGATTTTAAAGAGAAAAGTGAAAAAACTAAAATGATCCTGGTTTCAGATGGGGATGTAGCCAAGAATCCGGTAATTACTCGAAATGGTGACCAACAATCTTTACCTTTAGGATCAGACAAATGGTTTGAGGATATATATTTTAGCGGGAATAAGCCATTTTTACTTAATGCTGTAAATTACCTCACTGATGATAATGAACTCGTAACTTTACGTGGGCGAAAATTTGAATTACGCTTACTCGACAGGCAAAAGCTCAGAAATGAGAAAACGTTCTGGCGAGCTTTAAATATTGGCTTACCTATTGTAGTTATGCTTATATTAGCTTTTGTATTTCATTTCTTAAGAAGAATAAAATACACCAAAAAAAGTAGCCAGTAAATATATTCAGCTCGTCATTAAAAGATCAAAATTATAAACAGATGAAACCTCCATGTTTAACTATTTAAACACACACGAATATGATTATCTGGAATATTGCAGGTAAAAAACTTTAAAACAGGCAATAGGAGGTTCCATCCCGATTGGCATCGGGACAGGTAATGACCATTGAAAATAAATATAAACATATGAAAAAACACATTATACAAATTCTTGTTATTGTAGTGCTCGTTGGCTTAATTGTAGCTGCTCAGGTGGCTCCTTATGGTACCTCAAGATTGTTTGATATGCTTAAAATTGGCAAGCAGGCAACTATACGCGAATTACGTGACTTTAACGTTGAAGATACTGCAGCGGTTGATCGTATCTTTATGGTAGATAAGGAGAACAATATTGTGGACCTCACAGAATCAGATGATGGTCGTTGGTATGTTAATGACAAGTATTTGGCAAAGGAACATTCAATAAATTTGTTGCTTAAGACTTTGTATCGCATGCGAATCAAAAACCCAGTTGCCAAATCAGCCGAAGAAAATATTGTAAAAAGCCTGGCCACAAAATCAGTCAAGGTCGAGGTGTATGATGATGATGACATCTTAAAAACCTTTTATATAGGAGGTGTGACTCAAAATCAGCTAGGCACATATGCATTGCTGGAAGGATCAAGCCGACCCTTTGTAATCGAAATACCAGGCTTTCGGGGTTATTTGTCCAGTAGATTTAATACAACTCCTGTATTATGGCGATCTACCCGTATTTTTGTCTATGATGAATCTGAAATTGATTATATCGATGTTGAAGTTGGTGATAAGCCAGGAGAGTCTTTTGAAGTTGATGTAAAAGGTTTGAATGACTATAAGCTATTAGGGCCTGATGATAGGCCGGCAAAAGTATATGATACGCTTGCTCTAAGACGATTTGTAAAAGAGTTTAAGCATAAATTTCATACTCGTTTTATAACAGGTAAAAAACAGAATCAAGTCGATTCGGTATATAACAGCCCACTTTTTTACCGTTTCAATGTACAACTGAATAATGGAAATAATATCGAACTAAGTTTACATAGAACCCATGAAATTGAAAAAATAAAAGAAGGTGATATGTTTAAGGTTGATCATTTACATGGTATAATTAACCAAAACACATGGGTACTGGTGCAAACACATATTTTTGGCACCATGTTTAAGGAACTTAGCGACTTTAAACCACAATTCTGAAAAGTTTTTCTTAATTTTGAGGAAATAAAAAAGAAAGTAAAATGAATTTTGTAGTATCGAGTACAGATTTACTAAATCATTTACAAGCTATTGCTAAAGTGATTAGTAGCAAGAACACACTGCCTATTTTAGATAACTTTTTGTTTGAACTAAAAGGCAATGTGCTAACAATAACAGCTTCCGACCTGGAAACAACACTTGTGACCTCTATGGAAGTGGAAAATGCAGAAGGTGAAGGTGTTATTGCTGTAGACGCACGCCGTCTTTTAAAATTAAAAGATACTTCGGAACAGCCTTTGACATTCAATATCAATACTGAATCACTTTCAGTAGATATTTTGAGCGAAAGCGGTAAGTTCACAAAGGTTGAACAAAAGGGAGAAGATTATCCTAAACACCAGGAGATAGACGACGCCCAAAAAACAGAAATTACTTTGAAATCCGAAGCTCTGCTTTCTGCCATTAATAAAACCATCTTTGCCACAGCAGAAGATGATTTGAGGCCAGTCATGAACGGAATTCTATTTGCTTTTTCTCCTGATTACCTTACAGCCGTTGCCTCAGATGCCCATAAAATGGTTAGGTACCGCCGATTAGATGTGAAAGCCGACCAGGAAGCATCATTTATTTTACCGCAGAAACCAGCTCAAATGTTAAAGAATTTGCTTCCCAACGACGAAACCGAAGTGAAAGTAACATTTGACCAGCAAAATGCCATTATTGAGTTTGGCAACTTTTTACAGGTTTGTCGGTTGGTAGAAGGTAAATATCCAAATTACGAAGCGGTTATTCCAAAAGATAATCCGTATAAAATGACAGTCGACCGGTTGGATTTGCACAATAAACTTAAAATGGTTTCGGGTTATGCCAATCCGGCTTCTAACCTTGTGAAATTGAGTGTTGCACCAAACGAACTCAAAGTTTCGGCGCAAGACCTCGACTTCTCAATGTCTGCTTTCGAGCGTTTGAAATGTGAGTATGAAGGTCAGGAGATGGAGATTGGTTTTAAGGCGCTCTTCATGATTGAAATAGTAGCAAATATATCATCACCTGATATATTTATAGAACTCTCTGATCCTTCAAGAGCTGCTCTTTTTCTGCCTGTAGAAAAAGAGGACGAAAACGAAGACTTATTGATGTTGCTAATGCCAATGATGGTGAATCAATAATTAAAATATGATCTCAATTCTGAATAAGAGGGAGTGCTAAGGGCGTTCCCTCTTTTTTAATGCTGTAAAACAGATAAATATGCTCAGAAAAAACCAATAATTGATAGAGATTTGTATACCATTTGCTACTTGAATTTTAATTTCTTTAACTACTTATAAAATTGTTTCATACGCCTTTCGGCAATAAATTATAGAATTATGACAAAAAATGAACTTACAGCTTTCATAAGGCAGGTTAGCTTGTTTAAAGGGCTTAATAATGATGAGATTCAGATTGTTGCAGGGCATGTTAAGCGCAAAATTTTTAGTCAAGGTACATATTTGTTTAAACAGCATTGTCACAGAGAAGCGATTTATTTTATTG
>Ga0102938_10001912_pt1 | contig 15828 bp, 13 predicted proteins | sample SalPonR2_B_D2_MG_FD_84516 | JGI IMG/M metagenome (GOLD analysis project Ga0102938, IMG submission 84516) | Salt pond soil microbial communities from South San Francisco under conditions of wetland restoration - Salt Pond MetaG R2_B_D2_MG | ecosystem: Environmental > Aquatic > Marine >...
ACAAGGTCTGCAGTTTTGCGGATATTCGGCACCAACTGTTCCAACATATCCTTTGCATTTTGCGCTACATTCACGGTCGATGAAGACAGTTCGCTGATCTCCCCGGCGGCATCTTTACTGCGGGCGGCTAGTTTACCGACCTCCGAGGCTACCACCGCAAAGCCCTTTCCATGTTCGCCCGCCCGTGCTGCTTCGATAGAGGCATTCAGCGAGAGCATGTTAGTCTGTCGGGCAATCTCTTCAATGATGGTAATACGTTCAGCAATCTGATTCATAGCTTCCACCGCTTCCATTACAGCCTTGCCGCTCTTCTCAGCATCCTGGGCCGATTGGATTGCAATTTTTTCGGTCTCGCTGGCGTTATCTGCATTCTGGCTAATATTTGAGCTCATCTCCTCCATAGAGGAGGACACCTCTTCTATGGAAGAAGCCTGTTCAGTGGAGCCCTGAGAGAGTTGCTCTGCGGTGGAACTCATCTGTTGGCTACCGGAGGTTACCTGGCTTGAGGCCGACATTACATCGCCGACCATCCGTTTCAAATTGCTTATCATTTTACGCAAGGCCTTAGCAAGCTCCCCGATTTCATCATCCTGCTTTACTTCGATGGTGGCCTGCAAATTCCCGTCGGCTACCTCGCCGGCAAAATTGACTCCCTGGCGGATTGGTTTTGTGATACTACGTGTGAAAAATGCCAGTATAATTATACCGAGTATGACAAAAATCGAGGCAATGATTATCATAGTCGTTCGCATATCGTATATCTGCTGGAAAATCTCAGCACGATATCCGCCAACTGCGATTGACCACTCCGACCGCTCAATAGGTGAGTACCCGAAAAAACGGACTGAACCCATAAAGGGGTATTCGTCAAAGCCCTCTTCGCCTTCGGTCATCCTTTGCAGCATCTCGGCAAGACGTTCAAAATCAGGGTTTGTCTTTGCTTCCTCGATAAAATTACGCTGTTCAAGAATATAGTCCCGGTTGTCGTGGGCTATCAGCACCCCCTCGCCGTCGATCATATACGCATATCCTGTATCGCCGTAGCCTATTCTGTCGGTGATGTCGCTAAGCCAGGTGGCATCCAGGCGTACCAGTAGTACCGCAACAGGCTCATCGTCGTTATCTGTGATCGGAACCGCTAGGATCATGACGGCCGAATCCGTCACGCGGGAAATAAGCACGTCGGAAAAATTGGCCGTGCCCTGCATCGCTTCTCTGAAATAGTCCCGGTCGGCAAGATCGGCGGTGCTTCCGTCGGGGTAATATGCTGTTCCGTCGGGATATATTACGCCCATACCTAAAAAGTCCAGACGTGCTTCCATCGTACGCAGGGCCTCCATTTGTGTGTCAAGCTCCATGCTGATGAGGTCCGGATGTCGTGCCAGCTCGGTTCCAAGTTCGAGGTAATGATCAAGCTCGCTTCTTACCAACACCGCCGCTTCGTTGGATTTATCGGTGATAGTCTCTTCTACCTGGTTTTCCAGCGCATTACTTGCTTGATAAAAAGCGGTGATTCCAATACCTGCTGCTACTGAAACGATCAGTATCACAAACAGGGTAATCATTTTGGTTCCGATTTTCATTTTCTTAAACATGCATATCCCCCTTAATTCAAAAGGCCTTCTTAAATATCTTACATTTGAACTTTCCGTTTTCCAATAATAGTAGGAGTAACAGGAAGAATCCTTACAGTAAGTCTTGTTTATTGATACTGCAAAGTAAAGAGGTTTGTTAAAAAATCTGCAATCAAGGGATAACCTATTTAATAAGGTTACAGCAGTTTAGCGCCGTTTTCAATCGGCCTTTCAGGGACAGCCAGCACCACCGCCCCGTCTTTCTGATAAAATCCGGTTACCAGGCATTCCGACATAAAAGAGCCTATTTGCTTGGGGGGGAAGTTGACAACGGCAACAACCTGTCTGCCTTGTAGCTCTTCGGCTGTGTACAGCTCTGTAATTTGGGCACTTGATTTCTTGCTGCCCAGTTCCGGCCCAAAGTCTATGACCAGCTGATAAGCCGGGTGACGGGCTTCTGGGAAAATGTGCACCCCGGTGATAGTTCCCACCCGCAAATCAACTTGCTCAAAATCGGCCCATTTAATCGTATCCATTGATATCTCCTAAAATTGTATTACAATCATTATACTAGTTAGTGGAGTATAGAGGATAATTGCTTTTATGTGGAATATGAAGTTCAGGGGAAGACGAATCTCGGCCTTACGGATAGTACTTATATACCTTCTGTTTGGAGGATTATGGATATTTTTCTCCGATCGTATCTTGTTGGGTCTTGCCCCGGATGTGGAGAATTATCTTCTGCTGCAGACCTATAAGGGCTGGTTCTTTGTGTTCTGTACAGCTATTTTGCTCTATTTACTGAGTGTTCGTGAGTTTCACGTACGGGACAAGGTGACGGAAGACCTTGCCGGTTCGGTATTGGAAAAAGATGAGCTCATGCGGGAGCTTCACCACAGGGTAAAGAACAATTTGCAGCTGATCTTGAGCCTGATGAATCTGCAGAGGAATAATAAGGAGCTTGATTTACTCAGTAGGGATATGCTCCAGCATCTCTATATGCGAGTACAATCGATCGCGGTTTTTCATGAAAAAGTCTACCGTCTGGAATTGTACAGCAGAATCCCCCTGGCGGATTACATCCGTGAGATTGTAAACGGTGTGTATTATGAGTATTCCGAAGCACTTGATCGTATCAGGATTGAATTGGATTTGAAGAACCGTGAAGTTACAGTGGAGAAGGCCCTTCCCTTGGGTATAATCCTTAACGAGCTGCTTCTCAATTGTATAATCCACGCGTTTCCTGACACTCCACCGGATACTGCCGTTATTAAGATTGAATTGACTGAAGAGGGACCCGATACCATGTTGGTGGTGGAGGATAATGGTCAGGGATATGCAGAAAATGTGCAGCACGAGGGGCTGGGATACACCTTAATCCATAGTCTTCTCAAGCAAATAGATGGAGAAGTCGAGGTTCAACATACCGAAGGAACCCGGGTAGTGCTGAGGGTGAGTAACAAGACCAGCCTCACGTTTCAGACGGGGAAAAATCTGTAGCACTGTAGCTTTTTCAAACAAATCAGGCACTTTCAAAAAGGAGTCAACCATGTCTGAAGTACAGCACGATAAGGAAAATAAAAAGTTTTACATAACAGTAAATGGGAAGGAAGCTCATATGAATTACCGGCACCAGGATGAAGCCACAGTAGAGTATCATCATACCTACTCGCCACCGGAGCTGCGCGGCAGTGGTGTGGCTGGAAAGGTGGTGCGGGCCGCATTAGAGTGGGCCCGCAGCCAAAATCTTAAGGTCATTCCCACATGTTCTTATGTAGTGAGTTTTGTGCGCAGACATCCCGAATACCAGGATATTGCCGACTTGAAAGAGTCTTAAGCGCCGGCCATTATCGCTGCAACATCCTCTTTTACCTCACCGATAGGTTTAATATCAAAGTTCTCTACCAGCACCTTCACTACGTTGGCCGAAAGAAAGGCGGGGAGGGTCGGCCCAAGCCTGATTCCCTTGAAGCCGAGGGATAAGAGGGCCAGCAGTACTACCACCGCTTTCTGCTCATACCAGGCCAGATCGAAGGAAATCGGTAGTTCGTTTACATCCTCAAGTTCAAATACTTCCTTCAGTTTAAGGGCAATGACGGCTAGGGAGTAACTGTCGTTACATTGCCCTGCATCCAGTACTCGGGGAATTCCCCCAATGTCACCTAGGTTAAGTTTGTTGTAGCGGTATTTCGCACAGCCGGCGGTAAGGATAACCGCATCTTGGGGCAGTTCCTGGGCTACATCGGTAAAATAGCTGCGTGTTTTGTGCCGTCCGTCGCAGCCCGCCATAATTACAAAGCGCTTAATCGCACCGTTTTTTACGGCGTCTACAATTTTATCGGCCAGCTGCATAACCTGATGGTGGGCGAAGCCTCCGACTATTTGCCCGCTTTCAAGCTCGGTAGGAGCATTACACTTTTTGGCCAGTTCAATTACCTGGCTAAAGTCCTTGCTGCCGCCTTCCGGACGGTTGGGCAGGTGCCGTACTCCCGGGTATCCGGCCATGTTGGTGGTAAAAATGCGATCTTTATAGGAATCCTTCACCGGGGTGATGCAGTTGGTGGTCATAATAATCGGGCCGTTAAAGGCCTCAAACTCTTTGTTCTGTTTCCACCAGGCGTTTCCATAGTTTCCGACAAAGTGTTCGTACTTTTTAAAGGCTGGATAGTAGTTAGCCGGAAGCATTTCACTGTGGGTATACACGTCAACGCCGGTTCCTTCGGTTTGTTTCAGCAGCTCATCCATGTCTTTCAAATCGTGACCTGAAATAAGAATTCCAGGGCGATCACGCACTCCGATATTTACCTGGGTAATTTCCGGATTTCCGTAGGTTTCTGTATTGGCCGTATCCAGCAGTTTCATAGCGCTCACGGCGGTTGAACCAGTTTCTAATACTAGAGCGGTTAGATTCTCCACTGATAGATTTTGGGTTGTAGCAGCCAGGGCTTTCAGAATAAACCGGTATACCTCGATATCTTCGTAGCCGAGTATTTTTGCGTGGTCGGTGTAGGCGGCCATGCCCTTCAGACCATAGATGGTTAGCTCCCGCAGAGAACGGATGTCCTCATTTTCCGTGGAGAGTACTCCCACTTCAGGGGCTTTAGCGAGGTACTCGTTTTTATCAGTACCCTGCCACACAGCGGCATCACCGAGGTCGACGGAGTTGATTCCGGCCCTTTTGGCGAGGGTATCCCGCAGCCGCAGGGCTGTGTCGATTAGCTTTGAGATGCGGTCTTCATCAAAGTTTGCATTGGTGATGGTGGCAAATAGTGCCTCTACCGAAAATCGTCCAGCTTCTATTTCATCGGCTTCGCTCAGATTACCCTTGCTGTGGATAAGCCCGATTCCCTTTAAAGTGTGGATCAACAAATCCTGAAGATTCGAAGTAGGTTCATCCTTACCGCAGACACCTTTGACGGTACAGCCAACGTTTCCGGCAGTTTCCTGACATTGATAACAGAACATATCTTGTTCCCCCTTGGTTAATTTTGTTTAATTTGAGTATATCCATAGAAAACGGAATAAGGCTGTAACATATGTTACAATTAAGATTAATGAGGGAGGGCTGCATGCAGGAAAATCATCTAAAGGCTTTACATGACTGTCATCTGTTCGATGGAATGCAGCGGGGTGATGTTGAAAATCTGTTTTCCGGGGAGCAATGTCACTTGTTACGCTACAATCGCGGGGCACTGATTGCATTTCGCGGGGATGTGTATAAAAACTTATGGATAATCGTAGAGGGCAGAATTGCTGCGGAGTTTCAGGATTTTAGCGGTAAAGTGTTAAAAGTAGAAACATTGAAAACCTCCGAAGCGGTAGCCTCTTCAATTTTATTTGCTCCGGAGAATAATCTGCCGGTGAACCTTTCCGCTGAAGCCTATGTTGTCATCTGCAGTATTCCCCGTCCGCAGGTAATTCGTTTACTCCAGCAGAATGAACGGTTTCTTACTAACTTCTTACGGGATTCTGGCCTCCGTTTGACAATAGTGGCGGAAAAACTACGGCTCGTGCAGTTTGCCACTATCACAGAAAAAATTGCCAGTTACCTTCTTGATCAGGCTGATACACAGGGAACCGACAGCCCTGTACTGCCGCTTACTAAGGAATCTTTAGCGGAAATTTTTGGTGTTACCCGACCCTCACTGTCAAGGGAATTTTCTCAACTTTGTGCCCGCGGGGTTCTCTCGCAAAGGGGCCGACACATACATATATTGAAACGGGAAGAGCTGGAAGCAGTTTTAGCGAAGCACTGACTGCCTCCCTAGGACAACCGCTGATATTACTCTTCGGTCTGATCCTTTTTTCTCGGTCGACCGAGCACATACATAAGTGGTGGGTTAGGAATTCCCGCTTCCATCGTACCTACTACATGGGTGGCTAAAAGTACCCAGCCATTTCGCAGGTATTCGTTTACCTGCTCGTGTCCATATACTTCCTTTACTTCTTCTATGTCCCAGTTATGCGGCATACACCCTCCTTTGTTTGTTTAAACATAAAAATCTATTACCGGTAAGTCAAATTGTTTGACCCAAGAGGAAGGCAGGGCTACACTGTTTTTAAGTGTATTCTACAGATTTTATAAGAGGAAGGCAGAGCATGCGCATACCAATACGAAGAACTCATGCAGTAATCGATCTTGATGCTATTGAACATAATATTAACACCTTGTGGGAACGGGCCGGGAAGGAAAAGGGATATGTGGTACTATTAAAGGCTGATGCCTACGGCCACGGCAGTGTAGCCGTAGGCCGATTGGCAGAAGAGCTCGGGGCATATGCAGGAGGGGTTGCAGCTTTAGAGGAGGTAGAGTATCTGCGCAGCAACGGAGTGAACCTCCCACTAATGATGCTTGAAGATCTCTTTTCTGATGAGATTTCCCCTGGGATTGAGAGAAACCTTAAGTTTAGTGTTTCCTCTTTAGAATATGCCCGGGAAGTAAATAAGGTTGCTGAAAAAATGCACACTACTGTTCCAGTCCATGTAAATGTCGATACCGGAATGGGACGGCTCGGAGTTCAGCTGCCGCGGGCCTTGGAATTTTTTAAAGAATTACAAAGTTTATCTCACCTGCGAATTGAGGGTGTGTTTACCCATTTTCCAATATCCGACGAGAGTGACAAAGGTTTTAGTTTCCAGCAGATAAAGCTTTTATCCAACCTGCTTCGGCAATTGAAAGGCTTGGGAATCCAACCGGAGTATACCCATGTTGCAAACAGCGGTGCAGTGCTCGATTTTCCGCAGGAATCCGGCTTTCAGCTTATCAGACCCGGTGTATCAACCTTCGGTATGTATCCGAGCCGTGAGGTTGATCATTCTGTACCGCTGCAGGAGGCCTTTACCCTGCAGAGCGCTTTCATTAAGGTTGATAATTTTCCTGCCAATGCCGGTATTGGCTATGGTCGAACCTTTGTTACCAGCCGTCCTTCGCGTATCGGGGTGCTGCCGATAGGGTATGGCGACGGTTTTATTCGCGCCTATTCAGGCAATGCTGATGTAATAGTTCATGGAATCCGGGTTCCCGTGGTGGGGCGTGTATCGATGGACATGATTACCGTTGACCTTACCGATATTCCTGAAGTAGTGAAGGTGGGTGATAGGGCTGTGCTGCTTGGAAGCCAACAGTGGCAAGGGCGAAGCGACCGTATCAGCAGTGAAGAACTGGCCCAGCGAGCCAGTACAATTACCTATGAAGTAACCTGTCTAATTGGAAAACGGGTACCCCGGGTGTTCCTACGGAAGGGATGGAAAATCGGTGTTGATGCGATGAGCGGCTCCTTTCTCTCCTGGGTTCACGGATAGGCTTATCGATTCTCGGTTCATCTTCAATTTTTTCAGTTAAACCGCACCTCTTAAAGTCCTCCTGAATAAAGCTTAATTAGCAGGATATAGATGACCAGAAATATTAGGAGATTTATCAATTATATTATTTGTATATATAAAAAAAATTTGACAGAGTATAACTTAGGCTTCACAATACATAAATCAAGGGATCCTTATTTAAAATAACAGGAGGTGGATTATGAAGGTAGGCTCTGTAAAGGAAATTAAGCGCCATGAATACCGAGTGGGCCTGACTCCTTCGTGCGTAAAAGCGTACGTTGCGGCTGGTCATTCAGTGAGTATTGAGGCGGGAGCCGGCATAAACGCAGGTTTTACAGATGAAGAGTACACACAGGCCGGGGCGGAGTTAGTCAAAGACCGTAAAGAGGTGTTTGATAAATCAGATATGATAGTAAAAGTAAAGGAGCCACAACCCGATGAATGGGAGCTGTTTCATAAGGGACAGATCCTATTTACGTATCTCCATTTAGCCGCTGAACGAGCCCTGACCGAGGGTTTGTTAAAAACCGGGATTAAAGGGGTTGCCTACGAGACCATCGAGACTGAGGACGGGCAGCTGCCCCTGCTGAAACCCATGAGCGAGATTGCCGGCCGCTTAAGTATTCAGGAGGGGGCTAAGTTTCTCGAGCGTCCCTTCGGAGGACGCGGAGTATTGCTTGGGGGAATCCCGGGAGTCGAAAAGGGGAAGGTTGCTATTCTCGGCGGCGGAGTAGTCGGCACCAATGCGGCTAAAATGGCTTACGGTATGGGTGCTCAAGTTACGATTCTTGATATTAATGTGAACCGGCTGGAATACCTAGATGATATCTTTGAAGGGCATATAAATACCCTGTACAGTAACCATGGAAACATCGAAAAAGTGCTGCACGAGAGTGATTTACTGGTTGGAGCTGTTCTAATTCCCGGCGCCAAGGCTCCGAACCTGGTAAAGCGTGAAGATCTGAAAAAGATGAAAAATGGATCTGTGATTGTAGACGTGGCGGTTGATCAGGGCGGATGTATTGAAACCACCAAACCTACTACCCATGATGAACCGACTTTCACCATTGACGGTGTAGTGCATTACTGCGTAGCAAATATGCCGGGAGCCGTTGCACGAACAGCCACCCTTGGACTTACCAGCGCTACTCTCAAGTACGGCCTTATGATTGCCAACAAAGGGCTGGAGCAGGCGGCGAAGGAAAACGAAGCACTTAAATTGGGTATAAACCTTTACGACGGGGCACTCACCTACAAGGCAGTGGCCGATACCTTTGGAATGGACTACACACCGGTTATATAAGGAGGTGAAACGGAGTTAACTGAAAGATTTAAGGAAAGGAGGGAGTGTAAAAGAGAAAAAATTGGTTTCACCATTAACGGATCTCGAACTGTTTTAAAATGAATAGCACTTGGTTGGTGAAAAAATTTTGTAAAAAAAAGAGAAACAAGAAAAACAAGGAGTGAAAAATGCAAGCAATTGAAAAAGCAGTTGCAGCTGCAGGTTCATTTGCCTGGGGTCCTGTAATTATTACAATTCTATTTGTTGCCGGTATTGTACTCACAATTGGAACAAAATTTGTGCAGTACCGCAGAATCGGCAAAGCCTTTAAGTATCTGTTCGCAAAAGATGTAAAGGGTGAAGGAGATATCAATCCCTTTGCCGCTTTAATGACCACCCTCTCGGCTACGATTGGTACCGGAAATATCGGTGGTGTCGCCACTGCTATTGCAGCCGGTGGTCCCGGAGCCGTTTTCTGGATGTGGGTTACTGCAGTATTCGGCGGAGCTATTAAATTTGCTGAGGCAGTACTGGCGGTACGCTACAGAACTACCGATGAGTTAGGTGAAAAATCCGGAGGACCGATGTACTACGCAAGTGTCGGTATGGAAGAACGCTACGGCGGTAACTGGAAATGGCTTGGTTGGCTGTTTGCCCTGTTTGCCTTCGTCGCCTCCTTCGGTATTGGAAACATGGTACAAAGTAATGCAATTTCTGATGTTATGGAGTCCTCCCTGGGAATTCCTACCTGGATATCGGGTTTGGTGGTTGCAGTACTGGTCGGTTTAGTTGTAATCGGTGGTATTAAGAGAATCGCGCAGGTTGCAGAAAAAATTGTACCCTTTATGGCGGTTATTTACGTACTGGGATCACTGTTTGTCATTTTTGCCAACATCGAATTCCTTCCAAGAGCCTTTGGATGGATCTTCGGGAATGCATTTAACGGCAGAGCTGTTGCCGGTGGTTTCCTCGGTTCCGTAGTTCGCTTTGGTGTTGCCCGTGGTGTATTCTCGAACGAAGCCGGCCTCGGAAGTGCTCCAATTGCACATGCCGCCTCCAGAACCGAAGACCCTGTACGCCAGGGACTTATCGCTTCCCTCGGTTCGTTCCTCGATACTATCGTTGTATGTACTATGACCGCTCTGGTTATCTTCATTTCGCCGGTTATCAAAATTGGTCCCGACGGGATGATGAGTGTACTTAACAATCTGGACGGTGCTTCGCTTACCTCTACCGCCTACAATATGGCTCTTCCCGGCGGAATCGGTCAGATGATCGTTTCCTTCGGCCTGCTGCTGTTTGCCTTTACCACAATCCTCACCTGGTATTACTACGGATACAAATCCCTCGAGTTTATCACCGGTGAAAAAATTGCTGCGTATTATAAGTACGTCTGGGTTCTGCTGGTTTTCGTAGGTGCCATTGCATCCCTCGGTTTTGTATGGAACCTCTCCGATGCATTCAACGGTCTGATGATTCTGCCGAACCTCATTGCACTGATTGCATTGAGTGGAGTAGTATTCAAGATGCTCAGAGAATACGAGGACAAGTACTACAAGAAGTAGAGTGCTTTATACAATATAGGAATAACAAACAGCGCCGAGTCCTCTACAGGGCTTGGCGCTTTGTTGTGGTTCTCTAAAAATTATTGGTTCAAAAAATTATTCGCCGGGCCGAATAGTGGCTGAACGAAAGGGCTAAGCTTCTTGGCCATACTGCTGCAGGGAATGAAGTATTGGCTCGAAGGAGAAGGCGGGGCTGCGCGTGTCGTGGTGCTGTATTTTTTTGAGCTTCTTTTTTAGTAGTCCGTAAAATTTGTGGGAAGATACACTTTCCGGTAAATCATCAATGTACTTGCCCGAGAGAGTGAGAATATGCTCAGCTGCGGACTGAATAATAAATAGATCAAGCCCCAAACTGTTAAGAGCAATTTTTGCCCTCCATAACTGGCCCTTTTCATTGTAGCGTTCAGCTACTTGGAGGTTTTCTTCGAGTTTTTTTAGCACCTCCTGGGCACCGGTTTCGATGCTTCTGTAATCGTACAATTCTTCTTCTTTGTATATTTCAGCCAGGTACATTACCGTGTAGTAGGCGGTGGGACCAAGGGCCTTGAGTTTTTGTCCGTAATCATCCGTTTCTTTGATGGAATCATGATAACTGTCTAAGGTTTTTCTATATTCTTCAAGCTGATTGGTCATCTGATTTACTCCAGTGTGTTCGAACTATTAGGTTTAGGGGTGCGGTAATGTGAAACTTGTGATCAGTGTAGCCCGAGTTGTTCTTCAGGTCAATAAAACACTGAGGTTTACTTAAAAACCTTATCTTTAATAGATTGATGTGTACAAAAATTTTCTAATAAATTTATTAAGTTAATCAAATAGGTATATCTAAAAAATACTATATGAATAGAGCTTGACGGCGTATCTCGCATGCAATATAGTGAAAATTAGACCATCATGGTAAACAGTTAAGGAGGTTCTATATGGCCAGTCCGGAAAAATTAAAATTCCAAAAATCACACGAATGGACGCGAGTCGAGGGGTCCATTGCATATGTCGGCATCTCAGACCACGCACAGGAAGAGCTAGGGGATATCGTATTTGTGGAGATCCCTGAGGTCGATGATGAATTCGATGCCGGTGAAGAGGTTACCAATATTGAATCGGTAAAGGCGGCCTCACCGATCTACGCGCCGGTGTCCGGCAAAGTGGTAAAGGTGAACCAGGAGCTGGAAGATGCACCGGAACTGATTAATCAAAAACCGTACGAAGCCTTCATTTTTGCAATAGAAATGACCGATCCCTCAGAGTTGGATAATCTACTCAGCTACGAAGAATATCAGAAAACAATCGAAGAAGAGTAGAGGTTTTTCATCGTTTCGGTTGCCGCGAAGCGGCATGCGAAGCTTTTTTCAATAAAAGGAGCGTGATTATGTTCCCGTATTTGCCTCATACCGATAAGGAAATAAAGGAAATGCTGTCCGACATCGGTGTCGACAGTATCGACGAGTTGTTTGCGGATATACCCTCAAAAGTTCGCTTTAAAGGCGATTTGAAACTTCCAAAGGGTCAATCTGAATTGGAAGTGTACACAAGGCTTAAAACGCTTGCAGATAACAACCGGCAGGCGGTCTCATTTTTGGGAGCCGGAAATTACGATCATATTATCCCCAGCACCGTAGGGGCCCTCATGGGGCGTACTGAGTTTTATACCTCATACACCCCGTATCAACCCGAAATTTCACAGGGTGTGCTGCAGGCAATATTCGAGTTTCAAACCCTGATGTGCGAGCTTACCTCACTGCAGGTATCAAACGCCTCGCTGTACGACGGCCATACTGCAGCCTCCGAGGCCTGTGCCCTAGCTATCAACAGCACCCGTAAAACCGATACTATTCTCTACTCAGGTACCATCCATCCCTATACAAAACAGGTGCTTGAAACCTATTTTGAAGACTTGAACATAAAACTGGTGGAACTGCCGGAGAAAGAGGGAGTTCTCGATACGGACAGTGTAAAGAGCCGGTTAGGAGACAATGTGGCGGGGTTGCTGGTTCAGAGTCCGAATATCTATGGAAATCTTGAGGATTACACCGGGCTCTCCGACCTGCTGCACGAACACAAATCTCTGCTGATTGTCTCCTCAAACCCCATGGCTCTGGGAGCTATCAAGAGCCAGGGAGAGTGGGGTGCGGATATTGCCATTGGCGATACCCAGCCCTTCGGTCTGCCTGCTTACTACGGAGGACCTTCTGTAGGCTATATAGCCGCTACCGAGAAGCTGCTGCGTAAAATGCCCGGTCGAATTGTCGGCCAGTCGGTGGACGAGGACGGAAAACGGGCCTTTGTGCTGACCCTGCAGGCGCGGGAACAGCATATTAAGCGCGAGCGGGCAACCTCTAATATCTGCTCCAACCAGGCATTGGCCGCCCTTGGGAATACTATTTATCTTGCCACAGTTGGAAAGGAAGGTCTGAAGGAGCTTGCCGAGCAGAATATGCAGAAGGCCCATTACTTAGCCGAAAAGCTGAAGAAAGAGGCCGGCGTTAAATTGGCAGCGGATCAACCCTTTTTCAACGAGTTTACCCTTGAACTGCCTAAGAAAGCCGCAGACGTAGCCGGATCGATGGAAGCAGACGGTATTTTTGCCGGAGTTGTACTTAATCAGCTCGATGCATCAAAGCCGGACAATTTGTTGACGGTAGCAGTAACCGAGAAACGGACCGTAGAAGAGATGGACCGTTACGTGCAGAGCATGAAGGGGGCTTTGAAATGAGTACGCAGTTGAAAAATAAGCTGATATTCGAGCGTTCCCGTGAGGGACGTCGCGGCTTTCGAGTTCCGGAGCTCGATGTTCCGGTGCGGGAACCCGAGGAGATGGTAGACAAAAAGTATTTGCGGGTAAATGAAACCTCCCTGCCTGAGGTATCCGAGGTAGATGTGATTCGCCACTATACGCGGCTGTCACAGAAGAACTACTGTGTAGACCTCGGCTTCTACCCCCTGGGCAGCTGTACTATGAAATATAATCCCAAGATAAACGAAGTGACCGCCGGGTTGGCGGGTTTTGCCGGACTGCACCCGCTGCAGCCGCAAAAGACCACCCAGGGAATTCTGGAGTTGATGTACGACCTGACTGAGCGGCTGTGCGAGGTAACCGGGATGAGCTGGGGAACCCTGCAGCCCTTCGCCGGTGCCCATGGCGAGTTCACGGGTATGAAATTTTTTAAGTCCTACTTTAAAAAGCGCGGTGATAAGGGACGGACCAAGGTGCTGGTTCCGGATGCGGCCCATGGCACCAACCCCGCTTCGGCCCACATCTCGGGTTTTGAGGTAGTGGAAGTTAAATCCAACGAAAAGGGAATGGTATCGGTGGAGGATCTAAAACAGCACCTCGACGAAAACTTAGCCGGTATTATGCTGACCAACCCAAATACCCTCGGTTTGTACGAAGAGGATGTCGCCGAAATCGCCGAACTGGTACACGATGCCGGCGGACTGCTGTACTACGACGGGGCTAACCTGAATGCAATCATGGGAAAAAGCCGCCCCGGGGATATGGGATTTGATGTGGTGCATTTAAACCTGCATAAAACCTTCTCTACCCCCCACGGTGGTGGAGGCCCCGGCAGCGGAGCGGTGATGGTAAATGAAAAGCTGGAGCCCTTTCTCCCGGCCCCGGCGGTCCGCAAAAGGGGCAGCGAGTACTATCTGGACCATGACATTCCCGACACTATGGGCCGCATCTCCGGTTTTTACGGAAATATTGCGGTTCTGGTGCGGGCATATACCTACATCCTTACCATGGGCAACGACGGCTTGAAGCGCGCCTCCGAGCTGGCGGTATTGAATGCCAACTATCTGAAGGAGAAGCTGAAGGGGCGATATTATCTGCCCTACGACCGGGTGTGTAAACACGAGTTTGTACTGTCCGCCCAAAAGATGAAGGATGCCTACGGTGTCAACGGCACGGATGTGGCGAAGGCCTTGCTTGAGTTTGGTATTCACGCTCCGACGGTCTATTTTCCAATGATTGTGCATGAGGCTATGATGTTCGAGCCCACCGAGACCGAGTCGCGGGAGTCACTCGATAACTTTATCGAGGTGATGCACGAGATTGCAGATTTGGCGGAAAAGGACCCGGATAAACTGCACGAGATGCCCATGAGTACCCCGGTGCGCCGGGTCGATCAGGTGCAGGCTGCAAAACATCCGGTTTTGCGCTGGCAGCCGGAATAGAACCGCTGGAATAATCCAAACGGCATAGCAGCCGGACGAAAAAAATAAAAGTAAAAACAGCAGGCGCGGGGCCCTTAGGGAAACCGCGCCTGTTTTATCTGCATCTGTTTTATTTGAGACTGTCTTTTCTATCCCGCCTGTACCGCACTCCCGCCCGCAGGGCGAAGCCACCGACTATCAGGGCAGTTACCAGTACAAACCAGTTGCCCCAGCGCAGGTAGGGAGTGGGGGCACGGTCGTATAGGGCGACCTCCGGTACAATCACCCCCTCCTGGTAGTAGGGCAGGCTCTCGCGGATGCGTCCCTCCGGGGAGACGTAGGCGGTCATGCCGCTGGCGGTCGAGCGCAGCAGGGGGCGTCCGTTTTCCACCGCCCGGAACAGGGAGTTGGCAAAGTGCTGCTGCCCCTCCACTTCGGTCAGGGACCAGTAATCGTTGGAAAGGTTGAGTATTACATCTGCATCCCGCCGTACAAAGGCGCGCACCTCCGCGGGAAAGCTGTCTTCAAAGCAGATAGGCGTAAAAAAGCTGAACTTGGGGTGCTCGAAAATTACCCGCTCCTCGCCCTTCTGCCACAGGTCGGCATCAAAGTCCTTCAGAATGTTAAACACCCAGGGATACTCCTCCTGGTAGGGAAAGTACTCGGAAAAGGGCACTAAGTGCAGCTTGCGGTAGGTGTCTATCCGCTCGCCCTCCGCCGAAAACAGCACCGCTGCGTTGTAGTGAGACTGAACCACCCGTCCCTCGGGGTCGCGGAACTCTTCGTAATCGTCGTTACCGGTCAGCAGCCAGCTGTCCAGCCCTCGCTGGTAGTCGCGAAAATCGTGAACCAGCCGCGCCAGGGAATGCTCATCCGGCGCCATCGCCCCCCACTTGCGGATGTTCGGCACAAAGGCCGTCTCCGACCAGGCCACCAGGTCCGGCTCCTGTAGCACTGCCTGGTCGGTCAATCTTTTAAGAATGTCGAAGCTGTAGCGGTAATCGTGCTTGCGGGGGTCGGTATTCTGCTGGACCAAGGCTACTTTTACAGTTTCCTTGGGGGTAGCGTTTTCTAAGGAGTGGATATGAATGAGTCCGAAACCGATAGTGGCAAGCCAGAGAAACGCAAGGCTCGCGGCGGGCCCGCGCCGCCGCCCGGCCGGCCGTTGCCATAGCTCGAAGAGCAGGCCGTTGGTCAGGACTACCACAAAGGTTACCCCGTACACACCGGCCAGGGCGGCGACCTGGATAAAGGGGACAAACTGGTACTGACTGCTGCCGAGCATACCCCAGGGATAGCCTAAAAAGCCCTGGCTGCGAAGAAAGTCGAACAGTACAAAGGCTGCCGGATAGAGCAGCAAATGTGGAGCACGAACCCGGTGCCGGACAATCAAGAGCATCCCAAAAAATAAAATATACTCCAAAGTAAGAAA
>Ga0102938_10001914_pt1 | contig 15826 bp, 8 predicted proteins | sample SalPonR2_B_D2_MG_FD_84516 | JGI IMG/M metagenome (GOLD analysis project Ga0102938, IMG submission 84516) | Salt pond soil microbial communities from South San Francisco under conditions of wetland restoration - Salt Pond MetaG R2_B_D2_MG | ecosystem: Environmental > Aquatic > Marine > Intertidal...
AGGTGTTCATCAACTCGAAGAACATGGAGCATTTCGCCTGGACCGTGGCGCTGACGCGGATGATCTCGGCGGTGTTCCGGCGCGGGGGCGACGTGAGTTTCGTGGTCGAGGAGCTGAAAGCGGTGTTCGATCCGCGCGGCGGCGCGTGGATGCAGGGCAAGTATATCCCGTCGATCCTTGCGGCGATCGGGGGCATCCTGGAGCAGCACATGATCTCGATCGGGTTCCTGGAGGGCGAGGGGCTTGGCCTGAAGTCGGACCCGACGCAAAAGGTGGTGAATTTCGACGCGCCGCGTGGACCAAGCTGCCCGGCCTGCGGTGGATACGACATGCGGATGATCGAAGGCTGCATGACCTGCGCCAGCTGCGGGCATTCCAAATGCGGGTGATCGGGGTGGGGGCATTGCCGTCTGATGTATCTGGCCCACCCCATCCGCCTGAGGCTTGGGCTTCATCGCGCGGATGGCAAAGGGGCTGGCGGCAGAGGCTGAGACGTCGATCTTCAAGATGGCCAGAAGGCGGTCGGACATAAGGACCATCTGACCGAGGCGACCAGGAGACAGCCCCTGCAGTGGTCCGGGCGGCGCCAGCGACTGGCGGCATCAAGGGCATCAGACCACCGCACGTGAAGAAAACGGTGGCCGCCAGACGGCCCCTCGTGATGACTGCGAGCTTGGGGAACCGCTGACGCCCCTTGTCGCGCCTGCCGCCGCGGTCACCGCCCGATTTGAGCGCCACGGCCAGCAGGGCCAGTCCGATCAGGATAACGGGCAAAGCCCTTGCACCGAAGCGTTTCGCGAAAACCCCGGACCACGGATTTTCGCGACATGCCGTGCTGTGGTCCCGCGTGGCACGCTCATGGTAAAGGCGGGACGCTTCAGGCTGGTGAGGCCGTCATCCCGAAACGGATCGACAAACCCAAGAGACCGGTGATCCCGTCCGCACGCGAGGCGCACGGGATCATCACGGCCCGGCCGATGGGCCGACGCGGTCTTTTCAGGATCATGGCGGCTGACATGATTCCGGGTGTGGACCGGGTGTGATTCATCCTGGAAAACACCGGCATCTGTCATGTCTTGCACAAGGTCAGACCGTTCTGCGCAGCATCTGCGACAGGAAAAGTCGTGGGTGAGACCGGGAAGGCGCCGGCGCCGGCGCGATAGTGAGTATTTTGGGAACGGTGACATTGCAGGTGGACGCGCCTTGGCGGATCGGGGGCGCGCCGCGGATCGTCCATCGGGGACGGGTGGAGGGCGTGCAAAGGGGCGTGGGGGAGCCTTCTTTGCAGGCCATCATCGACAATCACGGGGCGCGCCTTGGGCCTTTCGGGGGTTTGGGCGTGTCGGGGGCACGGGGCCGAATGTGACCCATGCCGGGGGGCTGTCCGTGGGCGGCGCGGCGGGAACGGTCGTGACGGGCCGGCCTGCCGGGTCAGTCGGTTATTGCCGCGCCGTCGGATCGGGGATCGCTGGCCGCTTCGATCAGGCCCGAGGCGTGGCGCACGACCGCGCCCGCATGGCCTGCAAGATCGGAATAGGGGGCGATCATCTCGACGTCGTGGCCCGCGTCGCGCAGTCGGGCGACAAGCGCGGGATCGAAGCGGTCTTCGAGCTTGAGGCTGGTGGTGTCCTGTCCCCATGTCTTGCCCAGAAGCCAGCGCGGCGCGGTGACCGCCGCCTGCAGGTCCATGCCGAACTGGGCATAGCGGGTGAACACGGCGGATTGCGTCTGAGGCTGGCCCTCGCCGCCCATCGTGCCGTAGGCCATCACCCGGCCATCGGCCAGTTCGGCCAGGGCGGGGTTGAGCGTGTGGAAGGGCCGTTTGCCCGGCGCAAGCTGGTTCGGGCCGGGCGCCAGAGAGAAGCCCGCGCCGCGATTCTGGAAGAACACGCCCGTGTCGGGGCAGGTCAGGCCAGAGCCGAATTCCCAGAACACCGATTGAATGAAGCTGACCACGGTGCCGTCGCTGTCGCAGGCGCCCATCCAGATCGTGTCGCCCTCTTTCGGCTCGTGGGGCCAGGGCAGGGCGGTGTCGCGGTCGATCCGGGTGGCCATGGCGTCCAGCGCTGCGGGCGACAGCCAGTCCTGCGCGGGGGTGGTCATGTGGGTATGATCGCCCAGGTCGGCGTTGCGGCGGATGAACGCCTGCTTGGTCGCTTCGATCAGGCCGTGCAGATGTGCGAAGCCTTCGCCTTCGGTGACGCCGAGCCTGTCGAAGAGGCCCAGGATCGCCAGCGAGGACACGCCCTGTGTGGGCGGGATCATGTTCCACAGGGTTCCGAGCGAGGTCTCAAGCTCCAGCGGAGTGACGATTTCGGCGGCGTAGGCCGCGAAATCGGGCAATCGCAAGGGGCTGCCGGTCTGTTCGAGCCACGCGGCATGGGCCTGCGCGATATCGCCGGTGTAATAGGACATGAGGCCGGTGTCGCAGAGCTGCCGGAAGGTGCGGGCCAATGCGGGTTGGCGCAGCCGCGCGCCGGTCGCGGGCACGGCGCCGTCCAGAAGGAAGGTGTCGGCAAAGCCGGGCACATGGTGCAGGCCGTCCAGTTTCTCGGCGGTGGTGCGCGACTGGTTGCCGGTGACGGCGATCCCGGCTTCGGCATGGGCGATGGCGGGTGCGAGCAGGCGCGACAGGGGCAGCCGGGTCTGGTGCAGGTCCAGGGCGGCCTGCCAGCCGCCGATCGTGCCGGGGACGGTCAGCGCGGCCAGCCCGCCGCGCGCCGGGATGCTGTCGGGGTGGCCCTGATCGGCATACCAGCGGGGCGTTGCCAGGGCTGCGGCCTGACCGCCGGCGAAGACGCCGACCGGCGCCGCGCCTGCACGCTTGACAAGCCAGAAGCCATCGCCGCCGATGCCGTTCATGTGGGGATAGACCACGGCGATCGTGGCGGCGGCGGCGACCATGGCCTCGATTGCGGTGCCGCCCTCGCGGAGAACGTCCCGTCCGGCAAGTGCCGCCGCGCGATGCGGGGCCGTGACGGCCCCCTCAAATCCCAAAGCTGCCTGAAGCATGGTGCCTCCTTTTTCCAGCGGGCCGTGGGCGGTCAAAGCCCGTCCCGGCGTTTCATTTCAGATCGGGCCGGTGTCGCCACGCGGACAGCCACGCCGACCGTGCTTGCCCGGCAAGACAGGCCTTGCCCGGCAAGACAGGGGACCGCCATCCGCAACGCGCAAATGTGGCCGGGGCTACCTTTCAAAAGGTTAAAAACGCATCATCCGGAGCGTGAAAAGCGCAAAAAAACGGCAAAATGCAGGGATTTCGAATGTGAATTCAATCGCGCCATTTCAACTTGGACGTCGTGCCGCACTTGTGGGGTCTGCCGCACCCGGACTGCGCGACAGGCATGTGGTGTTCGTTGCCGGGTGCATTCACGTCAAAAGCGACATGTCGCAAAGACCATGTCCAACAGGAGGATGAACCAAATGGAAAGACGCAAGTTTCTGAAGGTCGCAACGGGGGGTGCCGCGGCATCGGCCCTGGCGGCGCCCGCGATTGCGCAGGAGCGTATCGATATGGTGATCGTCTCGACCTGGGGTCGTGACTTTCCGGGTCTTGGCACAAGCGGACAGCGCCTTGCCGCGCGGATCGAATCGCTGACCGAAGGCCGGATCGCCGTTCAGTATTTCGCCGCTGGCGAGCGTGTCGGCGCGTTCGACGTGTTCGACGAAGTGGCCTCGGGGAATGCGAATGCCTATGTCGGCACCGACTACTACTGGAAGGGCAAACACCCCGGTTGGGCGCCGTTCACGGCCGTGCCTTTCGGTCTGACCTATACCGAGATCGATGGCTGGATGAAATTCGGCGGCGGTCAGGCGTTGCTGGACAAGATCGGTGCGGAATTCGGCATCAAGGGCATCCCGTGCGGCAATACCGGCCTGCAGATGGGCGGCTGGTTCAACAAGGAAATCAACTCGCCCGAGGATCTCAAGGGTCTGAAGATGCGTATTCCGGGCCTCGGCGGCGACGTGATGGCCAAGGTCGGCGCATCGCCGGTATCGCTGCCGGGTGGCCAGATCTACGAAAACCTGGTGTCGGGCGCGATCGACGCGACCGAATGGGTCGGCCCGTGGAACGATTTCTTCCTCAAGCTGTATGAGGCGGCCAAGTATTACTACTGGCCCGGTATGCACGAGCCTGCCAGCCAGGTGAGCCTTGGCATGAACGCGGCGTGGTGGTCGGCCCTGTCGGATGCCGACAAGCAGATCATCACCGTGGCCTGTGCCGAAGAAAACGCGATGCAGCCCGCCGAGACCAACTACAACAACGGGATCTATCTGAACCGTCTGGTCAACGAGTACGGCGTCGAGCTGCGGGAATTCAACGATGACGTCTACGAGGCGTTCGGCATCGCCGCGACCGAGGTGATCGAGGAAACCCGCGACCACAGCCCGCTGGCGGCCGAGATCATCGACAGCTTCCTTGCCGCGCGCAACAATGTCGGCGTCTGGTCGAACTATTCGGACGCGCCGTATGTCGCCAAGCGGAACCGTTTCCTCAAGATCTGAGGCGGGTTTCGCGGCGCTGGCATCGGTGTGCCAGCCTTGGTCGGGCCGGATCATGTTCTGGCCCGATCCAAACCAGGCTTGCGACAGAAACGAACGAGGGGGGTGACCAATGGCAGGGTCTCAGGGCGCGCCCGCGCCGGTGATACGCATATTCGGTTGGGTGATGCTGGCCAGCATGTCGGCCTTCATCCTGAACGCAATCCTGACATTCTGGTTCGGTCTGCCGGGCGCCGGTTCGGTTCTGTCCGGGGGCGGCGCGCTGGCGGCCCTGCAGGTGGCCATCTATGCGCTGGCGGTGCTTGCGGTGGTCGTTGCGGTGCTCAGATCGCCGGAGACCACGTTGCGCATGGACGCGGCACGGGTCACGGCGCTGAACACCTTCTTGATCCGGGCGGCGTTCTGGGTGGTGCTGCTGGTCGGCGTCGGGGATGCGATCGTGTCGTTCCTTCGGGTCAACAACATGCTGGTTGATACCGTCGGCGAGGAGATGGCGGGCAACCTGGGCCGGGCGCAATATCGCGGGCTTTATTTTCATACGCCGCTTGTGGTGATCGGCATTGCGATTGCGGCGGTGACGCGGTCCCTGGGGTTCATCTGGCTGGCGCTGCTGGTGGTGGTCGCCGAATTGCTGATCGTCTTCAGCCGCTTCGTGTTTTCCTATGAGCAGGCGTTCATGGCCGATCTGGTGCGGTTCTGGTACGGCGCGCTGTTCCTGTTCGCATCGGCCTACACGCTTTATGAGGACGGCCATGTCCGGGTCGATCTGTTCTATGCCAGCATGCGCCGGGAGGCGAAGGGGCGGGTGAATGCCTGGGGCGCCGTGTTGCTGGGCATGGTGCTGTGCTGGACGATCCTGATCTTCGGCTTCGCGTCCTCGTCCAGTGTCATCGTCGGGCCGATCCTTGTGTTCGAGGTGACGCAATCGGGCTTCGGCATGTACGTCAAATATTTCATGGCCGGTTTCCTGGGGATCTTCGCCGTCACGATGATGGTGCAGTTCGTCGCCCAGTTCTTTGAGGCCATTGCCGACAAACGCGGTGAACCCGGCGCGCGCGAGACGCATGCCGAGTTGATGTAACAAACAAGGCTGACCCGCAATGGAACTGTTTTTCCTGCTTCTTCTGATCGTGATCATGGCGACGGCGCTCGGGTCCGGGTATCCGGTGGCCTTTGCCTTGCCGGGGGCCGCGATCATCACCATCCTGCTGGCCGCCGGTGCGGGGTATCTGTTTGGTGACGGGGTCGATGCGTTCTTTGCATCGGGTGGTCCGTCGCAATGGTTGAGTTCGGGGGTGACGAACCTCAGGGGGGTCTATTGGGAGCCTGAACGCGATACGCTGATCGCGATTCCGCTGTTCATCTTCATGGGCATCATGCTGCAGCGGTCAAAGATCGCGGAGGATCTGCTTGTCACCATGGCGCAGCTGTTCGGGCCGGTGCCGGGGGGTCTTGGGATTTCGGTTGTGGTCGTGGGCGCGCTGCTGGCGGCGACGACGGGCATCGTGGGCGCGACCGTGGTGGCGATGGGCCTGATCTCGTTGCCGGCGATGATGCGCAACGGTTATTCGAATTCGCTGTCGTCGGGGATCATCGCCTCGTCGGGGACGCTGGGGCAGATCATCCCGCCGTCCATCGTGCTTATCATTCTGGCCGACCAGTTGGCCTCGGCGGTCGATCAGGCGGGCCAATCGCGTCAGGAGCTTTACAAGGAAGTCACCGGTGAGCTGATGATGCCGTCGGAATTCGCGGTCGGATCGACCAGCGCGGGCGACATGTTCCTTGGGGCGCTGGTGCCGGGTCTGGTGCTGGTGGGGCTGTATATCCTGTTCATTCTGGCGGTTGCGATCATCCGGCCGCGTCTGGCGCCGGCGGTGCCGTCGAGTGCGGGCTATGACCTGCAGTTTCTTGGTCGCGTGCTGTTGGCGATGGTGCCGCCGCTGGCCCTGATCGTGATGGTGCTTGGGTCGATCATCGGCGGGATCGCGACGGTCAATCAGGCCGGTGCGATCGGGGCGATCGGCGCGCTGGTCATGGCGGGCTACCGTCTGCATCCGGGCGGGCGCCTGCAATTCGTGCCGGCGATCATGGCGCTTTCGGGTCTGGCGCTGATCGCCTATGTGCTGTCGAATTACGACACCAACGTGCAGAACATCCAAAGCGCGGAAGACCTGTTGGGCGTCCGGCTGGCCCTGATCGGGGTGGTTTCGATCGCCATTGCCATCGTCTGGAGCGGGTATCGCGCCTTTGTCAACGACAACGCCCTGACCGGTGTGATGGTCGAGACCGCGAAGACGACGTCCTTGGTGTTCATCATCCTGCTGGGTGCGGCCATGCTGACGGCGGCGTTCCGGGCGTTCGGCGGCGAAGAGATGGTCAAGCATTTCCTCGAGGGGTTGCCCGGAGGGTTCTGGACCAAGTTCGCCATCGTGATGCTGGTGATCTTCGTGCTGGGTTTCTTCCTTGATTTCATCGAGATCGCGGTTGTGGTCGTGCCGATTGTCGCGCCGATCCTGCTGGCGGACCCCGAGGCCAACATCACCGCCGTGTGGTTGGGTGTCATGATCGGTCTGAACATCCAGACCTCGTTCCTGACGCCGCCGTTCGGGTTTGCGCTGTTCTATCTGCGGGGGGTGGCGTCGAAGGCGGTCAAGACGATCCAGATCTATATCGGCGTGTTGCCGTTCATCGGGTTGCAGCTGTTGTCGCTGGTCATCGTCGCGTCTTATCCGCCGCTGGTGAATTACCTGCCGATGCGATCCTCGCTGACTGCCGAAACCGCGCCACCGCCGATCAACCCGGCGCTGCAATATTGCGTGGAAAACTACGTCGCACAGGAATTCGCCACCAGCGGCGACAGCATTCTTGCCGCCATCGACCGGATGGATGGTGTCGATCTGAGCTATTTGCCGGGCGGTGTGCGCGATGATCTGCAGGACAGTCTTGATAAAGCCCGCGAGGCGTTTCCGATGATGCAGGAGATCGAGGACATCAAGCAGGAGCTTGCCGAGAAGGCGGTGGATTATCGCCCGCAGCACACGGTCGTGCGCGCGCTGGAGCGAGATGCGCGGCGCATCGAGGATCAGCTCGAGGATCTGCGCGTGCAGATCAGCCGTGGCTTTGGCGATACCGAGGCGTTGCAGGCGCGCGCCGACCGTCTTGAGACCGAGCGGCAGGCCCTGCTGGATCAGATCCCCGAAAGCTGGGCGGCGGCCGAGGCGGCCTATGGTCAGATCACCGCCGCCGACCGCCGGGCGCGCGGCATGTATCGCCGCACGGTCGATCAGGCCTATGAGCCGGTGCAGGACTTGCAGGCGACCATCGCGGCCGCCGACGATCTGGCCGCATTGGATGCACCGATTGCCGCGCTGGCCGAGGATGCCCCCGGCATGGATGGCGAAACCGCAGATGCGCGCTTCAAGGATGTCGAGCGGATGCTGGGTGAGGTCGATGGCGCCAACGATATCCGCAGCCTGCTGGCGGATGCCCGCCGCGAGATCGACGACCGCTCGCCCGACCCCGAGCGCGCGGCGGACCTGATCGCCGAGGCGCAGGCGCTGTTTGCCGCTGAAGTGGCGTGGCGCAGTCAGGCCAAGACGGCGCTGTTGCCGGAACTGGAGCGGTATGATGCGGCGATCCGGGATACCATCGGTCTGCGCAAGCAACCCAAGCTGCCGCGTGAACAGGCGCTGTTCGTTGCGGCCTGTAGTGCCGAGCATCGCGATATATCGCTGAATTTCTGAGGCATCCGACGGGGGCGCGCAGGGCGCGGCCCCGTCTTGACGTCCGTTTTGCCGCCTGCCTGCGGGACCGGCCAGCTTTCGTCGGGGCCGGTGCCGGGGTGCGATACGGTGCTTTGAAATGCATGGCGTTGAGCGGCGGAATGAACGAAGGTTCCGAGCAGGATGCCGGCTGCTGAAGGACACTGCCCGAGATGTCTAGATTGCCCTCCCGCAAGGGGCTTAGTCTGAAATGGCTGGAGGTTTTTCAGGTCTGTGCGCGCAACGGATCGCTGCGCGAGACCGCCAAGGAAACCGGGCTGTCGATCAGCACGGTGTCGCATCACTTGCGCAGTCTGGAAGCCCATCTGGGGATCGACCTGTTCAATCATCAGCGCAGGCCGATGGTTCTGACGCCGAAGGGGCATGTGTTCCTGCGCAATATCGATATCGCGCTGCATGCGATCCGCAAGGCCAAGGCCGAAGCCTCGACGGGGGATCTTGCCGAGGCCAGCTATCTCAGGCTTGGGACGATTGAAGACCTCGACAGCGATGTGATGCCTGACCTGGCGGTCTACCTGTCGCAGAAGATGCCGGATTGCGATTTTCTGTATCACACGGCGTCAAGCCACGAGATCATCGAGATGCTGCGCGACAGGGAGCTTGACCTTGGGATCGCCACCACCCCGCCGGAACGGTTGCGCGACCTGCAGGATCAACCGCTGTTGCGCGATCCGTTCGTGGTGGTGGTGCCCGCAACGGCGGGGCAGTCGGTGCCCGAGATTGTTGCAGGGCAATCCCCGCTGCCATTCCTGCAGTTTTCCAGCAACCTGATCATTGCCGGTCAGATCGAGGCGCAGTTGCGTCGGGTCGGGGTGAGCCTGCCGCACAAGTTTGAATGCGGCAGCAATCAGACGATGATGGCGATGGTGGCGGCGGGGGCGGGGTGGACCATCAGCACGCCTTTGCTGTTCTCGCGGGCGAAACGGTTTCAACCCAAGCTGCGGCTGCATCCCTTTCCGGGCAAGCGGTTTGCGCGGACCCTGTCGCTGGTCACGACGCCCGATTGTTCGCGGTCGGTTCTGGAGATCGTGAATGCCAGGCTTCGCGAGGCGCTGGAGGGGCAGGTGATCCGACCGTTTGCAGATGGCACACCGTGGCTGAAGGATCAGTTCATGCTGATCGAGTGACAGGGTTTCGGACCGGTCGGACGCATCCGTGGCACGGGGGATCACCCGTAAAGGATGTTGAAACGCTGCTTGATGGCGCGGTCCTGTTCGGGGGTCAGATAGTCGGGTCTGTGGGTCGCCAAGATCTTGCGGGCCTGCGCGTTGGCGACACTCCAGGCGTCCGGGGCGCCGTTCATGGCCCAGCTGCGCGGCTCTTCGCGGTTGGCGAGGGACGGGTAGTAGTAATCGCGCTCCATCGCCGCGAATGTGTGCTGGCCGCCAAGAAAATGGCCGTCCCCGAGAACCGCCTCGACAATCGCGTCATAGCCGAGGTTTTCGGGCGTCACCTCGATCCCGCGCAGGGTGCGGTAGGTGTGGGAGTGCATTTCGTTGTCGAGGACGAACCCCTCGAAGCTGGCGCCCAGAAGAGAGGCCGTCATCCCCGAGCTTTCGTAGATCAGGTTGCCGCCGGCGAGGGCCGCGGCGAGGGAGGTGAGCCCTTTTTCCATGCCGTATTGCGCATCGATCGCCTTGGCGTCGGTCATCGAGCAGGCGACGCCCGAGGGCAGGCCCAGCCAGTTTGACAGTTGCGCCGAGGCCGCGTTCAGGACGGCGGTTTCGCCGCTGCCGCCCGCAAAGGCGCCGGTGCGCAGATCGATCACCAGCGGCCAGTTCGAGAACACCATCGGAAAGCCGGGCTGAATGGCATGGACCATCACCAGGCTGGCCAGCGTTTCGGCAAGCGACTGCGCCAGAAAGCCCGCCAGTGTGGCGGGTGCGGTGGCGCCGGCTTGTGCGGCCGTGATGCAGGACATGGGAATGTTGTGGCGGATACATTCATAGACCACGTCCACGGCATCTTCGCCAAAGCGCATCGGCGAAATGATCGGGCTGATATGCGCTTTCATGAACGGGCGTTCCGAGAACGCGCCGGGGCCGCCTGCCGCGATATCCAGCATCTCGACGATTGGCGCCACATGGTCGGCCAGGGTGAACGAGGTGGCGGTCGGTTTTGTCGTGTTGTGCAGCAGCGCATAGACCGTGTTCACGTCCAGATCGAAATTGTCCGGCACATCCGTGGCGATGCAACAGCGGGTGTACCAGCTGACATTTTCCAGCGTGTCCTGCAGCCGGGTGAAATCGTGCAGGTCCTCAAGGGTCGAAGGGCGATATCTGCGGCTGTCCATGTCCAGTGTCTGCACGGCGGCGCCGCCGGTTCCGAAATGCACGCGATTGCCACCGACCTCGATCGAGCGCGCGTCGTCGCGGCCATGCAGAACAAAGGTTTTGGCCGCGCCGTCAATCGCGGCCTGCACCAGGGGCGGCGGCAACAGGATGCGGCCCGCGCCGTTTTCGCATGCGCCGATCGCCAGCAAATCCGCATGCAGCCGGGGGGGCACCTCGCCGAGGCCGAGATTCGCCAAGAGGAGAAGGGCCGTGTCGAAGATGGCGTTCAATTCGGCTGGCGTCAGGGGTTTGTAGGCGCCGCCGATCTGGCCGGGTGGACAGGGATCCAGCAGCGGCTTGGCAAGGCGTTTGGCCATCCGTTCCGTGCGGCCTGCGCGTTTCGTTCGATCAGCCACCAGACGCCACCTTGATCCCAAAGCGTTTCGCGAAACGCGGTTCTGCATCCACGCGTTGCAGGCGGCCCACCATTCGTTGATGTCTCAGGGTGACGGCGGACCGCTGTGGATGACATGGGCAGGATCAGGGCGGGATTTCGGACGCGCGGCAACTGTCAAATGCATATTCCGAAATTATGGGATTCAAGTTCCGATAAATTAGGAATTATGAAAATTCGATTGTCATGCGCCCCAAAACGCGCCCCTGTCGCGGACAGATATCGGCGGGGATCGACCATGAAATCGCGCACCAAGGTTGTTGTCATCGGCGGCGGGATCGCAGGGTGTTCGACGCTCTATCACCTGACCGAAGAAGGCTGGAGCGATGTCGTGCTTGTCGAACGCGATGAGCTGACCTCGGGGACGACGTGGCATTCGGCGGCGCAGGTGACGAATTTCGGCATGAACCAGACGATGGTCGGGCTGAAATCCCACTCGATCCAGTTGTACAAGAAGCTGCGCGACGATCCGGCCTATCCTGTCGGGTATCACCATGGCGATGGTGGCATTCGGCTGGCCAATACGCCGGGACAGATGCAGGGTTATCGGCATTTCGCGTCGATGGCGCGGGGCATGGGGGTCACGTTCGAGGTGATCGACGCCGCAGAATGCGCGCGCCGTCATCCGTTGATTTCAACCGAGAGCCTGTTGGGCGGTCTGTGGGATGGCGAGGATGGCGATATCGACCCGGCGCAACTGTGTCAGGCGCTGGCGTTTCACGCGCGCCGCGCGGGGGCCGAAGTCTATCGTCACACGGCGGTCACCGGCCTGATCCAGCACGGCGACGACACCTGGACCGTGCAGACGGACAAGGGCAATATCGACGCGGATATCGTCGTCAATGCCTGCGGTTACCGGGTTAACGAGGTGGCGGCGATGATGGGGGTTCAGCATCCTGTGGCGTCGATGGAACACCAGTATTTCGTGACCGAGGACATCCCCGAGATCGTCGATGCCGGGCACCGTATGCCGCTGCTGCGCTGTCCGATCTCGGATTATTACTGCCGGCAGGAAAAGAACGGGCTGCTGGTCGGATTTTATGAGCAGGATTGCAAGACCTGGGGGATGGACGGGATCAGCCCGTCTTTTGCCAATGATCTGTGCCCGGACGATCTGAACCGGGTGATGGATGTGCTGGAGGGGGCGTTTCGGCGGATGCCGGTCTTGACGCGGGTCGGCATCAAGCGCGTCGTGAACGGGCCGATCACCTACACCATCGATGGCGCCCCTCTGGTCGGTCCGATCCCCGGCAAGCGGAATGCGTTCTGTATCATCGGGCTGCGCGCCGGTCTGGGGGAGGGCGGCGGGCATGGCTGGCTGCTGGCGCAACAGATCGTCCATGGCGAGGCGTGCTATGACACCTGGTGCCTGGACCCAAGGCGGTTTGCCGGACACGCCAATGTCGAGCTGACATCCCTCAAGGCGATCGAGGATTATCGCAATGAATTCCGCTTTCATTTCCCGCATGAGCACCGCCCGGCGGGCCGCCCGGCAAGGACCACGCCGCTGACCGCCGTGCTGGCCGCCGAAGGGGCGGAGTTTACCGTGGTGAACGGGTGGGAACGTGTGGATTACATCAAGCCTGATCCTGCGTTTCACCCCACGCCCGGTTTTGACTTTGACGAGACCTTCGATCTGGTCGCCGCCGACGTGAAGGCCGTGCAAACCGCTGTCGGTCTGACCGAGGTGAACGGGTTCAACCGGATCGAGATCACCGGCGCGGATCGGCACGCCTTTCTGGATCGGATGATCTGCGGGCCTGTCACCAAGCGCGAAGGCCGGGTCGGGCTGGCCTATCTTCTCAACCATCATGGGATGATCAAGGCCGAGGCGACGATTGCCAATCTGCCTGCATCGGATCGTGGTTCGGCGCGGGTCTGGTACGGGTCTGCGGCGGCGTCGGAACTTCACGACATGGACTGGCTGCGCGCCCATGTTCGGGAGGCCGAGGATGTCCAGTTCAGGAGTTTGACCAACGATCAGACGATCCTGGTGCTGGCGGGTCCGCGGGCGCGCGAGGTCATGCGCGTGGTGAGCCGTGCCGATTGGTCGAAAGACGCTTTCCCGTGGCTATCGGTGCGCGAGTGTTTCATCGGATTTGCCCCGGCGACGGTTCTGGGCGTGAGCTTTTCTGGGGAGTTGGCCTATGAGATCCATGTCCCCAACGCATCGCTTCATGCCGCGTATCTGGCCCTGCGCGAGGCTGGCAAGGCGCATGGCATGACCCTGTTCGGCGCCCGTGCAGTCGAAGCGATGCGCATGGAGAAGGGCTTTTTGCACTGGAAAGCCGATCTGCTGACCGAGTTTGACCCGTTCGAGACAGGGCTGGAGCGCTTTGTCACTGTCGACAAAGGCGCGTTCGTGGGCAAAGACATGCTGCTGAGGCGTCACCGGGACATTGGAATGCGCAAAAAGCGCGTGACCCTGACGGTTGACGCCAGCCATGCCCCGGCCCATCCCGGAGCGTCGGTGATGCTGCATGGCAAGGTGGTCGGGACTGTCACCTCGGGGGCGTGGGGGCACCGGGTTGGCCTGAACCTTGCCTATGCCTTTGTGGCGCCCGATCTGGCGGAGGCGGGAACGGTGATGGCGGTGGATCTGTGCGGTGAGATGGTGACCGCGACGGTGATCGACCCATCGCCCTATGATCCCACGCACAGCATCATGCGCCACTAACGCGGTCCGCCTGTACCCCGACACATCAGCGGCAGGCAAAACGCTGTCGCAAGGGATGGCTGCGATCTGCTGTTCGGGGCGGCGTGCTGTGGTGGGGTCAGTCGGGGTCTGACGGGCCTTGCGCGGTGCCGCGATAGGGTTGAAACGACGGAGAGATCGCATTCGCGGTGTCCTGCAGCTTGGGCAGGATGTCCTGCACGATCTTTTCACGGCTCCATGTATGCGCCGAAACCGAGCATTGCACGGCGGCATGGGCGCGGCCATCATGGCCGATGATCGGTGTGGCGACCCCGATTTCATTCAGGATCATCTGACCGGTGGAAATGGCGAAGCCGTCGACCACGGCCTGTTCGATGCTGTCGCGAATCTGGGCGCGGTCGGTGGTGGTGCCGGGGGTGAATTTCCGGATCGGCCAGGTGTCGATGGCGGCGTTGCGTTCCGCTTCGGGGACGGTGGACAGAATCGCCCGGCCCGCCGATGTCGACAGCGCCGGAAGGCGGCGGCCGATGATCGTCGCCGCGAAATAGGTGCGTTTGCAGGGCAGGCGGCTGACATAGACGATGTGATCGCCGGATATTTCGGCAAGGTTCACCGTCTCTCCCAGGTCTTGGGCCAGGTCGATCAGCTTGGGAATCGCCTGTCCCACCAGAGGGTCGGACCAGTAATAGGCATAGGCCAGTTGCAGCCAGGCATGGGACGGCCGGAAGCGCCGCGTGTCGGGATCCTTGTCGAGCATGCCTTCCATATAAAGCGTATTGGCCAGACGCTGCGTCGCGCTTTTGTCGAGGCCGCTGCGCTGTGCGAGTTCGGCCAGGGACAGTTCGGTGTTGCCCTCGTCGAAGGCCCGCAACAGGCGCAGGCCCTTGGCGAGCGAGGCGACATAGAGCGTGTTCTGTTTTGATTCCATGCAATTACCCTGTGGTCGTGCGCAATGCGGAGGAAAGGGCTTGACGCTTTGCTCCGGTTTCGCATTATTGGATCATATATAAGTTTTAAGTATCATATTATGATACGGTGTCAAGATGCAACAAACCGGACGGTCAAAGCCTGAGTGTCCGAACACCAAGGGAGACAGTGATGCAGAAATCATGGTTGAAATCGTCGATTGCGGGGCTGGCGCTGATGGCGTCGGCGGGGGCTGTCTATGCCGAAAAGGCGAACGACACGCTGCGCGTGGCCTTCACCAAAGAGCTGGAAAACGTCGACAGCTACTTCAATTCGTCGCGCGAGGGCGTGGTCCTGCAGCGCGCGATCTGGGATGGTCTGATCTATCGCAATCCGGTGACCAACGAGTATTCGGGCAATCTGGCCACGTCGTGGGAATGGATCGACGATACCACGCTGGAACTGAAGCTGCGCGAGGGTGTGACCTTTCATAATGGCGAGCCGTTCAACGCCGATGACGTGGTCTACACGGTCAATTTCGTCGCCAAGGAAGAAAACGGCGTCAAGACGCAGCGCAATGTCAACTGGATGAAATCGGCCGAGAAGGTCGACGATTACACCGTGCGCATCCTGCTGAAGGAAAAGTTTCCGGCGGCGATCGAATTCCTGTCGGGGCCGGTGTCGATGTATCCCGATCAGTATTACGCCGAAGTCGGCCCGAGCGGCATGGGGCTCAATCCGGTGGGGACCGGGCCTTACAAGGTGGTGTCGGTCGTTCCGGGGCAGCATTTCGTTCTGGAGAAGAACGAAAATTACCACGAGAGCCCCAAGGGTCAGCCCGAGATCGGCAATGTGGATATCCGCACGATCCCGGATGTGAACACCCAGTTGGCCGAACTGTTCAGCGGATCGCTGGACATGATCTGGCAGGTGCCCGCCGATCAGGCCGAGAAGCTGGCCGAGATGGGCCGCTTCACGGTCGAGAACGAATCCACGATGCGGGTCGGCTATCTGAACATGGATGCGGCGGGCCGGTCGGGTGATACGCCTATCACCGATCTGCGGGTGCGCCGGGCGATCAATCACGCGATCAACCGTGAAGAGCTGGTGAATGCGCTGCTCAAGGGCAAGTCGCGCGTCGTCTATACCCCGTGCTTCCCCAGCCAGTTCGGCTGTGTCGAAGAGGCGGCCACGACCTATGAGTACGATCCCGAGAAGGCCCGTGCGCTGCTGGCCGAAGCGGGCTATCCCG
>Ga0102938_10001915_pt1 | contig 15820 bp, 15 predicted proteins | sample SalPonR2_B_D2_MG_FD_84516 | JGI IMG/M metagenome (GOLD analysis project Ga0102938, IMG submission 84516) | Salt pond soil microbial communities from South San Francisco under conditions of wetland restoration - Salt Pond MetaG R2_B_D2_MG | ecosystem: Environmental > Aquatic > Marine >...
CGAGAAGTCCGCCACCGCCGCCCCGGCCCGCACCGGCCCCTGCCCCGGCAGCCCGGTCACCGCCATCAGCCCCCCCATGCCCTGCGCGATCTGGTCGAACCCGGCGCGCTTCGCGTACGGCCCGTCCTGACCGAAGCCCGAGATGCTGGCGAGGATGATCCGCGGATTGACCTTGGCGAGGTCGTCATAGCCGATCCCCAGCCGGTCCTTCACGTCGGGCCGGTAGTTCTCCACCACCACGTCGGCGCCTTCGACCAGCTTCAGGAACAGCGCCCGCCCCTTCTCCGACTTCAGGTTCAGCGTCAGCGAGCGCTTGGAGCGGTGCAGGTTCTGCATGTCCGAGCCGTCGCGCGGCCCGTTGATCCCCTCGTTCGGGTCGGTCCCCGGCACCGCCTCCACCTTCACCACGTCCGCGCCGTAGTCGGCGAGGACGCGGCAGCAGGTCGGACCCGCGCGCACCCGCGTCAGGTCCAGCACCCGGACGTGCCCGAGCGCGCTCATCCGCCCGACCCCGCCGGCGCGGCCTCCCTGTAGGACTCGAGATGCGCGCCGCCGGTCCCGTCCGCCTCGAGGAACCAGTCCCCGATCTCGCTCGAGGTCATGAAGATCACGTCGTCCCGCGCGCAAAGGAGGTCCAGCGTCCGCTGCAACCAGTGCGCGACATGCGGCACCCCGATGACGTGCGGATGCAGGCTCAGCGTCATCACCCGCGGCCCGAGCCCCGCCTGCGTCTCCTCCTCGTAGACGGCGAGCGTCGCCTCCACCCGCTCCAGCCAGTCGCGGGAGGGCGCGTGCTGGATGACGTACATCGGCACGTCGTTCAGCTCGAAGGCGTAGGGCATCGCCAGCATCGGGCCGGCCCTGGTGCGCATCCAGACCGGCAGATCCTCGACATACCAGTCGTGCAGGAACTCGATCCCGTTCTCCTTCAGGATCTCCGGCGTCTCGACGCTCTCGCCGAGGCCAGGGCCGAGCCAGGCCCGCACCGTCTGCCCGCTGATCTCGCGCAGCTTTCCGAGGCACTTCTCCACCGTCGCCCGCTCGTCCGGCTCGTTCTTCAGGCTGCGCTGGATCCAGCCGTGGCCGACCATCTCCCAGTCCAGCTTCAGGATCGCCTCCGTCAGCGACGGATAGGTCTCCGCCACGCCGGCGTTGAGCAGCGCGCTCGCCTTGATCCCGCGCGCCTCCAGCATCCGCATGATCCGCGGCATCCCCGCCCGCATCCCGTATTCGACCCAGGCGAAGTTCGGCACGTCAGGCGGATCGGCGGGCTTGCCGTGGGGCGGCGGAAGAATGCCCCGCGGCATCGGCGCGTCGAACGGCCAGCGCTCGATGTTGATGGCGACGTTGACGATGATCGGCCTGCCCTCGGGCGGCTCGAGGAGCCTGCGCTCCGTGCTCATCGCGTAGGGCATCCGCGGATTGGACCAGGGGTTCGGGGTCATTCGGGGGCGCCTCCTCCGGCCGGGCTTGCTCCTCGCAGATCGTCGCCCCATAAGGTCCGGACAAATTTCCGGCCGCAAGGGGGGCCCGCCGAGATGACCGCACACGACGCCCCGATCCGCCTCGACGACGCCGATCCCGCCGTCGCGGTGGTCACGCTCGACCGGCCGGACCAGAAGAACGCGATGACCCTCGCCATGTGGCGCCGGCTCGGCGACCTGTTCGAGGATCTGGCGGCGCGCGAGTCCCTCCGCGCGGTGATCCTGACCGGCGCCGGCGGCGCCTTCTGCGCCGGGGCCGACATCAAGGAGTTCGGCACGGTCCGCGCCGATGCCGCCCAGGCCGCCGCCTACGCCGAAGCCGTGCACCGCGCCAACGAGGCGATCCTCGCCTGCCCCAAGGCCACCTTCGCCGCCGTCTCCGGGCCGGCGATGGGCGGGGGCTGCGGCCTCGCCCTCTGCTGCGACTTCCGCGTCGCGGACGCCAGCGCCTATTTCGGCATCCCCGCCGCGCGCCTCGGCCTCGTCTACGACCTCGCGGAGACGGGGGCGCTGCTGGCGGCCGTCGGCGTCGCCCGCGCCAAGGAGGTGCTGTTCACCGCCCGGCGCTACGCGGGGCGCGACGCGCTCGAGGCCGGCCTCGCCACCCATCTCGCGGAGGGCGACGCGCTGACCGAGGCGAAGGCGCGGGCCGAGGCCCTCCGCGCCTCCGCCCCCCTCACCATCGCCGGCGCCAAGGCGGTCCTCGCCGCGCTCGCCCCCAAGCCGACCGGATCCGAGGTCGCCGCGATCCGCGCGATGCAGGACGCCGCCGTCGGTTCGGAGGACTACGCCGAGGGCGTCGCCGCCTTCCGCGAGCGCCGCGACCCGGCCTTCAAGGGCCGCTGACGCGGACGGGGGCGCTCCGGACGGCCCCTCGCGGCTTGCGCCGCATCGGCCCCGCCCGGAACTCCCCCGTCCGCCTTCAGGGCGGCATCCGCCGCAGCACCCCGCCGACCGTCGCCTCGCGCCGGAGGTCGAGCGCGACGTGGACCGCGGCCCCGGCGAGCGTGACCCACGCCAGGCGCTCGTGCAGCGCCGCGACCTCGGCCGACGCGGTCGCCGCCACCGAGGCCAGCATGCCGCGATGGATCGCGAGATGCGCCGGCGCGAGACCGCCGCCCAGCCGCGCCCCGGGCCGCGCCATCGGCCCCGCCAGCAGCGTGCGCGCCACCCAGAGCGGCGCGACCGGCGCGACCGTCCAGGGGCCGCCCCCCGCGCCATCGCGGCCGGCGACGCCGCGAGCATGCCGGGCGGAAGCGCCGCCGCGCTCGGAGCAGCAGCGCCCCGGCCTTGCGCGACGTCAGGAACTCCACGCGCCCCTCGCCTCAGCCCGCGGCCGGCGGCGGCGCGATCGGACAGACCGCCTCGCGGCTCACCAGATCGAACGTGAACAGGAACTTCGCCATCCCCGTCAGCACCGCCGCCACCATGCCGAGCTCGAACGTCTCGCCGTCCTCGAACCCGGCGGCCCGGAACTCGGCATGCAGCGCGCGGGAGAGATGGCCGGCCATGTTCGACAGGGTCATCTCCTCGCAGAGCTTCAGCACCGCCCGCTCCCGCGCATCGAAGACCGGCGCCGCGACGTCGCCCAGCGCCGCGATCTGGGCCGCCGTCACGCCGGCCGCAAGCGCCGCCTTCTCGTTGCCGCGGTTGCAGAAGGCGCAGCCGTGCAGGGTCGAGAGCTTCAGGCGCATCAGCTGCTTCAGCCGCGCCTCGACCCGCCCCTGGTGGAACATCTCGCCGTAGAAGCGGTCGTAGTACCACTCGATCGACTCGGGCGCGTTGCCGGCGACCTCGATCAGCACCGCCTCGTCGCGGTCGCGCATCGCCGCGTCCCACATCTCCGCGAGGCGCGGCGGCAGGTCCTCGCGCCGCACGCGCGCCAGCATCGGGTTCGGGCCCGGCATCGGGGAGTGCTCGGTCATCGGCGTCACCTCCGGGGACGAGCCTGCCAGCCGCGCGCCCCCGCGCCAAGCGCTTGCCGCGACCGCGCCGCCGCGTCAGGCTCCGGCGGTCCCCTCAGGCCCGGAGCGCCCGCATGACCCTTCCCGACTCCGTCGCCCTCCTCGGCGTCAAGGGCGGCCCCGCGATCCGCCCCGGCTCGGCCATGCCGACCTCCACGCTCGTCTCCCTCGGCGGCCGGCGCGTCGTCGTGGACTGCGGCCTCGGCGTCGCCGCGGGGCTCGCGCGCCAGCGCATGGCGCTCGCGGATCTGGACCTGATCCTGATCACGCATCTCCACTCCGACCACGTGCTGGAGCTCGGCCCCTTGATCCACACCGCCTGGACCGCGGGCCTGCGAACCCCCGTCCGCGTGCACGGCCCCGCGGGGCTGGAGGCGCTCTGGCAGGGCTTTCTCGCCTCGCTCGCCTTCGACGTCGACCTGCGCATCGCCGACGAGGGCCGCCCGGACCTGCGCGATCTGGTCTCGATCCGTCCGGTGACCGAGGGCGTGTTCCTCGAGGAGGCGGGCCTCGCCGTCTCGGCCCTGCCCGTCGTGCATCCGCCGATCGAGGAGGCCTGGGCCTTCCGGCTCGAGGCCGAGGGCCGCGGCGTCGTCCTCTCCGGCGACACCGCGATCCACCCGCCCCTCGCCGCCTTCGCGCGGGGCGCGGACCTGCTGGTGCACGAGGCGATGCTGGGCGCCGGGGTCGACGCGCTCTGCGCCCGCGTCGGCAACGCCGACGAACGCCTGCGCGCGCATCTCCTGCGCTCGCACAGCATGGCCGAGGACGTCGCGCGCCTCGCGTCCGAGGCGGGCGTCGGCGCCCTCGCGCTCAACCACCTGATCCCGGCCGACGACCCGGACTTCACCGAGGCCGACTGGCGCGAGGCCGTCGCGCCGCACTGGTCCGGGCCGCTCCATGTCGGCCGCGACGGCATGGTGATCCCGCTCGGCGCCTGACGCCGGCGCGCGCGTCCACGCCGCGGCCTCAGATCCCGCTCCGGACCATCCGCCGGCGCGCGCCCCGATGCCAGACCGGCGCGCCGCGGGGACGGGGCCGGGCGCGGCGCGGCCGCCGCGCCGCGACGCAGGCGGCGGACAGGACGACGGCGAGGGCGCCGACCAGGACATAGGCCGCGAGGGCCAGCGCCGGCGGCGCGTCGAGGAGCAGCGCCACGGCGAGGGCGCCGAGGCCCGCGAGCAAGCCGAACAGAAGATACCCGAGCATGAGCCTTCTCCGTCCGCATGGCAGGCCCCCGCGAGGGCTCGCGCGACCTGCATGGCCTCTGCAGGTCGTGCCGAGTTCAAGTGGCGTCAAGTTCCGCGGCGGACGCTCCCTGCGCCGTGAACGGAATTGACGCCCGCCCTTCGGCGCCGCCTTCCCCCTCCCGGACGCGCCGCGGAACCCCGGCCCCGCCGGCCCGCGCTTCACCGGATCGAAGCGAATCGTCCGTAACCCGGACCCCGGCCGGCGCGGCGGACGGCGAGACCCCCACCATCGTCCCGGAACGCGGCGCCCCGGTCCGACGACGTCGGCGCCGGGTCGGCGCCATGTGCCGACGAACGTCCGACGCCTGCTGTACAAAGGCTGCACGCACGGCACACGTTCGGCGCATGGAAGCCCGACGCCGGATGCACGTCGCCCGCACGCGGTCGGCGCCGAGGCCGCACGGCGTCCGCACGATGGCGGTACGCGAACCGGAGGATCCGATGCCCGAACCCCGCCCCCGCACACCCTCCTTCCGGCTCGACGGCCGACGCGCCCTGGTGACCGGAGCCGGCCGCGGCATCGGCCGCGCCGCCGCCTTCGCCCTCGCCGACGCCGGCGCGGCGGTGACGCTCGCCGCCCGAAGCGCCGAGGAGATCGAGGCCGCCGCCGAAGCGATCCGCGCCGAAGGCGGCGAAGCCGAGGCCCTGAGGCTCGACGTGACCGACCTCGCCGCCGTCTCCGAGGTCTTCGCCGCCCGGCCGGCCTTCCACGCCGTGGTGAACTCCGCCGGCGGCGCCCGGCACGCGCCGCTCATGGAGGTGACGCCGGAGGACTACGACGCGGTGATGGCCCTCAACGTCCGCGCCGCCTTCTTCGTCGCCCAAGCGGCCGCGCGCCGCATGATCGAGGAGCGGACGACCGGCGCCATCCTCCAGGTCTCGAGCCAGATGGGCCATGTCGGCGGGCCGGAGCGCAGCGTCTACTGCGCCTCCAAGCACGCCGTCGAAGGCATGACCAAGGCGATGGCGCTGGAGCTCGCGCCCCACGGCATCCGGGTGAACACGCTCTGCCCGACCTTCGTCGAGACGCCGATGACGGCCCCGATGCTCGCCCGCGCCGAGACGCGCGAATGGGTCGAACGCTCCATTCCCCTCGGCCGCCCCGGACAGGTGGAGGACCTGATGGGCGCCGTGGTCTGGCTCTGCTCCGACGCCGCCGCCCTCGTCACCGGCGCCCCGATCCTCGTCGACGGCGGCTGGACCGCACGGTGAGCCCTCAGCGCCCCCCGGTCGCCAGTACCGCGGCGGCGACGACGACCAGAACGGCGAGCGGCGTGAACCGTCCGTTCCAGACCAGCGTCAGCCGCCAGGCCGGCCGCCCGGTCAGCCGCGCCATCACCAGCGCCAGCGTCGCGAAGGGCGAGGCCGTCATCGCCAGCGCCCAGCCCGAGGAGACCGAGAGCGCCACCAGCGTCGGCGAGGCCGGCAACGTCTCCATCGCCCCGAGGAGCGATCCGAAGAACACCGCCGTCATGATCGGGCTCACCGCGAAGAAGGAGAGGCAGACGATGGCGAGCGGAATGCCCGCCAGCACCGCCCAGTCCGGCAGCCCCAGCACCGCCAGCACCGTGCCGAGCGCGTCGGGCGGCAGCAGCGCCGCTCCCGCCCGCCCGATGAAGCCCGAGAAGGCGAGCGTGGCCGCGACCGGCGCCGCCTCCGGCAGCAGCCGCTCGCGCGCCTCCGCGACGAAGCCGCCGAGACGTCCCTGCCCCGCCGCCCAGCCCAGCGCCAGCAGCGGACAGGCCGCCAGCAGTCCGGTGACGAGCGAGCCGCCCGAGAGCCAGCCGAGCCCCGCCATCAGCGCGAACAGCGCCGCGGTCGCGCCCGCGAAGCCGAGGAAGTCGCGCCGCGGGAACCGCTCCCGCGCCGAGGCCGCCCGCGCCGCCGCCCCCGCCCGCCGCGTCGCGGCCGGCACGCTCAGCCGATCCTCCGCCCAGCCGACGCAGAACACGGCGCCCGCCAGCATCAGACCCCAGACCGACCACCATTGCCGGTCGACGCCCGGGATCAGCTCCAGCACCGCGATCGCGGCGAGCGAGGTCGGCGACCACACCACGCACCAGGCGAAGCCGCGCAGGATCGCGTTGACCTGCCGGCGCTCGCGGATCGAGCGGACCGGCTCCGGCTGGCCCTCGATCCCCTTCTGCGCCAGCGGCGTCAGCAGGCTGACCGCGCCGAGGTTGAAGGTCACCGCCATGACGTTGGCGCCCCAGAACATCGCCAGGTATCGCCGCCCCGGCGGCTGCGCCGTCAGCCACCCGCCGAGCCCCGCGACGGCGCCCGACCCCGACGCCGCCCCGTGCAGCAGCGTCAGCAGGAAGATGAAGGCGGCGAGGAAGGCGCCCTGGTCGAACCCCGCGAGGATCGCCTCCATCGGCGTCTCGAGCCGCCAGACGGCGAGGCCGGCCAGAGCCGCAGAGACGGCGCCCAGATACGCCTCCCGCCACCCCAGCCGCGGCACGGCGGCGATCAGAAGCGCCGCCACCGCTCCCCGCGCCGCCCAGGCCGCGCCCTCGGCCGCCGCGCCTTCAGGCGCGAAACGCACGGCGAGGCCGGCCGACATCACCGCGATCGCCGCGACCGCGAGCCCCGCGGTCGAGCGCCGCGCCGACCCGTCGCCCCGTGCGGCGCGGCGACCCGGGGCCGGCGCATCGGCGTGCCGGGCGTCCCCGGCCCGGCCGTCGCTCCCTTCGCGCTCGTCCTCGGCCCGCATCGACCTCACCCTTTCCTTGACGCGGCGCACCATGCCCCGCGCCGTCTCCCACGGCCAGACCCGGCGGCCGTCGCCTCCCGCCCCGAAGGAGCCGGGCCCGGTGTCGGCGCCCCCTTCCCCCGGCGCCGGGCGGCCCGTAGGCTCTCGCCCATGACCACCGTCCACATCGGCTGCGGCGCGGGCTTCGCCGGCGACCGCTTCGACGCCGCCGGCCCCGTGATCGCCGACCTCGCCCGCCGCGAGGGGCCGCGCTTCCTGATGTTCGAATGCCTGGCCGAGCGGACCCTCGCCCTCGCGCAGGGCGAGAAGCGCCGCGACCCGCAGCGCGGCTGGTCGCCCTTCCTAGACCGCTATCTCGCGCCCCATCTCGGTCCCGCCCTCGCGGCGGGGGTGCGCATCGTCAGCAATCTCGGCGCCGCCAACCCGCTCGGCGCCGCGCGGCGGGTTCAGGCGCTGGCGCGGGAGCTCGGCCTGCCGCCGATCCGCGTCGCCGCGCTCGAGGGCGACGACCTGCGCGAGACGCATTCCGACGCCGAGATCCGCGCCCTGCCCGTCCTCGACGGCGCCGAGGTGCTGCACCAGCCTCTGCTCGCGGCCAACGCCTATCTCGGCGCCCGCCCGGTCGCCGAAGCGCTGGCGACCGGGGCCGACGTGGTGCTCGTGGGGCGCACGACCGACAGCGCGCTGGCGCTCGGCCCGCTGATCCACGCCCATGGCTGGGATCCGGAGGATCTCGGCCGCATGGCGGCGGGCACGCTCGCCGGGCATCTCCTGGAATGCGGGGCGCAGGTCACCGGCGCCTATTTCGCCGATCCCGGCTTCAAGGACGTGCCCGACCTCGCCCATGTCGGCTTCCCGATCGCCGCGATCGCGCCGGACGGGACCCTGACCCTCGGCAAGCCCGCCGCGACCGGCGGGCGGGTCGACCGCGCCACCGTCACCGAACAGATCCTCTACGAGATGCACGACCCCGCCGCCTACCTGACCCCCGACTGCACGCTCGACGTCACCGCGCTGCGTCTCACGGAGCCGGAGCCCGACCGCGTCGTCCTCTCCGGCGCGCGCGGCCGTCCGCCGCCCGATACGCTGAAGGCCACGGTCTGCGTCGAGGACGGCTGGCTCGGCGAGGCCGAGATAAGCTACGCCGGCCCGAACGCCTACGCCCGCGCTCGGCTCGCGGCGGAGGTGGTGGCGACGCGCCTGCACGAGCGCAACCTCGCCCCCGCGCTCGACATCGTCGGGGCCGGCGCGAGCCACGACCGCGGCGATCTGGCGCGCACCGACGCGCGGGGCCTTCGGGGAGACGGCGACTACCGCGTACGGGCCGCGCTGAGGGCGCCGGACCGGGATACGGCGGCGCTCGCGGTCGAGGAGATCACGGCGCTCTACTGCTCCGGCCCCGCCGCGGGAGGCGGCGTGCGGGGCGGGACGACGCCGCAGGTGGCCACGGCCTCGGTGCTGGTGCGGCCCGAGGCGGTGGCGCCCCGGATCACCGTCGTCGGCCCGGGCGGGGCGGAGGACCGGCGGTGAAGCTGCCTCTGCACGCGCTGGCGCACGCGCGGTCCGGCGACAAGGGCGACGTCTCCAACGTCTCGCTGATCGCCTGTCGGGCGGAGGCCTGGGAGACGCTGGCGCGCGAGGTCACGGAGGCGCGTGTTCGGGCATCGTTCCGCCACCTCGGCGCGACGCGGGTCACCCGCCACGACCTGCCGAACCTGCAGGCGTTCAACTTCGTGATCGAGGGGACGCTGGGCGGCGGGGTCAACCGCTCGCTCGGCCTCGACCGGCACGGCAAGACGCTGTCCTACCTGCTGCTGGAGATGGAGATCGAGGCCGACCCGGCGCTGCTGCCCGAGGGCTCGCCCTACGCGCCGGGCTGACGCGCGGCGGCGGGGCCGGGCGCCCTCGGCCGAGCCGCGAGGCGAGGCGCGGTCGGAGGTGGGTCGATCCCCCCTCCGGCCGCTCGCCCGCGACGGGTTCAGACGCGCGAGACGTTGGCGCTGCGCTCGGGCAGGCCGAACTCCCGGCGGCAGATCTCGGCGAGCTTCGCGACGCCGGCCCGTATCGTCTCTTCGGACGGGTTGGCGAAGCACAGGCGCAGGCTGCGCCGGCCGTGATCGGGGTCCGCGCACCACTCCGCCCCGGGGTTGATCGCGACGCCCTCCGCCGCGGCGACCGCCGCGAGGCGCGTCGTGTCCACCGGGGCCGGCAGGGTCGCCCAGACGAAGATGCCGCCCTCGGGCCGGCGGTACTCGGCCGTCGCGCCGAACTCGGCGTCGAGCGCCTCGCAGAGCACCGCGCATTTCTCGCCGAGGCGGGTCTGCACCGCCGCGCAGTGCTCGTCGAACATCGGGCCCATGCGGGCGAGGGTCATCTGCTCGATCGCCGGGGTGCCGGCGTCGCTCTTGAGCGCGAGGAGCTGGGCGAGGGCGGGGCGGTCCGCCACGAGGAAGCCGAGGCGCAGGCCCGGCGCGATCTGCTTGGAGAAGGTCCCGCAGTAGATCGTGCGCCCGTCCGGATCGAGCGCGCGGATCGCCTTCGGCCGGCCGCCGGCGAAGACGAGGTCGGCGTAGCAGTCGTCCTCGAACAGGGTGACGTCGTGGCGGGCGGCGATCTCCAGGATCTCGCGGCGCCGCTCCTCCGGCATCACGGTGCCGGTCGGGTTCTGCACGGTGGGGATCAGGTAGACGTAGCCGACCCGCCGGCCCTCGCGGCCGAGGCGGGCCAGCGTCTCCTCCAGCGCCTCGGGGACCATGCCGTGCGCGTCGGTGCGCACGCCGACGGGCTCGGCCCCGCGGGCGCGGATGCGGGTCAGGGCGCCGCCGTAGTTCTCGAGCTCGCACGGCACCGCGTCGCCGGGGCCGACGAGGGCGTGATTGACGAGGTCGAGCGCCTGGAGGGAGCCCGAGACGATCAGCACCTCTTCGGGATCGCAGGGCATGCCGGTGCGGCGGGTCAGCATCTCGGCCACCATGCGCCGGCACCCGGCGTGGCCCTTGCCGCCGGTCGGGTTGTACATGGCGAGGTCGCCGCCCTCCTCGGCGATGGCGGCGGCGGCGGCCTCGCGCAGCGCCTCGACCGGCACGCAGTCGGCCTCGACGTGCCCGCCGACGAAGTTGAACTCGGGTTGGCCCTTGAACTCCGGCGCGGGGGCCGGAAGCCCCTGCAGCCAGCGCGGCGAATGGCCCTGCGGTCCGTCCATGTCCGTCTCCTCCCATGCCCCGCGATTCCGCGGATTTCGGCGCAGCCTAGACGCGGCGTCCGCCCTTCGCCATCATCCGCGGGCGTCAAGGGAGACCGCCATGACCGTCCAGCCGAAGATCGAGCGCCGCCCCTCCGTCTGCCCGCACGACTGCCCCTCGGCCTGCGCGCTGGAGGTGGAGGTGATCGACGGCGCGCGGATCGGGCGCGTGCGCGGCGCCAAGGACCAGAGCTACACCGACGGCGTGATCTGCGCGAAGGTCGCCCGTTACGCCGAGCGCATCCACCATCCGGACCGCGTCACGCACCCCATGCGGCGGGTCGGCGCCAAGGGCGAAGGGCGCTGGGAGCGGATCACCTGGGACGCCGCGCTCGACCTGATCGCCGAGCGTTTTCTCGCGGCGGAGGCCGAGCACGGGCCCGAGACGGTCTGGCCCTACTATTACGCCGGCACCATGGGGCTCGTGATGCGCGACGGCATCAACCGGCTTCGGCACGCCAAGCGCTATTCGGGCTTCTTCGCGACGATCTGCACCACGATGGCCTGGACCGGCTTCATCGCCGGGACCGGCCGTCTCGCCGGCGCCGACCCGCGGGAGATGGCGCAGTCCGACTGCGTGGTGATCTGGGGCACCAACGCGGTGCACACGCAGGTCAACGTGATGCACCACGCGATCAAGGCGCGGAAGGCGCGGGGCGCGAAGATCGTCGCCATCGACATCTACCGCAACGACACCGTCAAGCAGGCCGATCTCGGGCTGGTGCTGAAGCCCGGCACCGACGGCGCCCTCGCCTGCGCGGTGATGCACTGCCTGTTCCGGGACGGCGGGGCCGACCGGGCCTATCTCGCGGAATACGCCGACGATCCGGAGGGGCTGGAGGCGCATCTCGCCACCCGCACCCCCGAATGGGCCGCCGAGATCACCGGCCTCGGCGTCGAGGAGATCGAGGCCTTCGCGGCGCTCCTGAAGGAGAGGCCGCGCGCCTATCTCCGGCTCGGCTACGGCTTCACCCGCCAGCGCAACGGCGCGCACAACATGCACGCGGCGCTGTCGGTGGCGACGGTTCTCGGCGCCTGGCGGCACGAGGGCGGCGGCGCCTTCCACAACAACGGCGCCGTCTACGGCTGGGACAAGACGCTGGTGGAGGGGCTCGACGTGCGCGACCCCGCGATCCGCACGCTCGACCAGTCCAAGATCGGGCGCGTCCTGACCGGCGACGCGGAGGCGTTGCACGGCGGCCCGCCGGTGACGGCGCTCCTGATCCAGAACACCAACCCGGCGAACGTCGCGCCCGAACAGCGCCTCGTGCGCGAGGGCTTCGCGCGGGAGGACCTGTTCACCGTGGTCCACGAGCAGTTCATGACCGAGACGGCGGAGATGGCCGACGTGGTGCTGCCGGCGACGCAGTTCATGGAGCACGACGACCTCTATCAGGGCGGCGGCCACCAGCACGTCATGCTCGGCGCCAAGCTGATCGACCCGCCGGGCGAGTGCCGCAGCAATCACGAGGTGCTCTCGGCGCTCGCCGGGCGGCTCGGGGCCGAGCATCCGGGCTTCGCCATGAGCGCGCGGGAGATCATCGACCGCACCCTGCGCGCCTCCGGCCACGGGACCCTCGAGGCGCTGGAGGCGCGGAGCTGGCTCGACGTGCAGCCTCCGTTCCGCGAGGCGCATTACCTCGACGGCTTCGCCTGGCCGGACGGGCGCTTCCGCTTCCGCCCCGACTGGGCCACGGCGCCCGCGCCGAACGCCGGCGTCATGGGACCGGTCGGCGCCATGCCGGCCTTCCCGGACCACTGGGACGTGATCGAGAGCGCCGACGCGGCGCATCCCTTCCGGCTCGCGACCTCGCCGGCGCGCAACTTCCTCAACTCCACCTTCACCGAGACTCCGACCTCCGCGACGCGGGAAGGCGGCCCCTCGGTGATGATCCACCCGGAGGACGCGGCGGCGCTGGGGATCGGCGAGGGCGACGCGGTGACCGTCGGGAACGCGCGCGGCGCGGTGACCCTTTCCGCGCGGCTCTTCGACGGGCTCCGACGCGGCGTGGTGATCGCCGAGAGCATCCATCCCAACCGCGCCCATGCGGGCGGCGAGGGGATCAACGTGCTGGTGGGCGCCGATTCGGTCGCGCCTTACGGCGGCGCGGCCTTCCATGACGTGAAGGTGAGCCTGCGCCGCGCCCGAGGGGTTCCACCGGGTCGCGGCCGGGCTTAGGTCGGGGGACGAGAGAGGAGACCCGCCTTGCCCGACGCCTCGCACGAGATCGCGCCCGTCGCGATGTTCGACGCCGCCCGACCGTGGCAGTTCCATGTCGAGCTGACCGACAAGTGCAACGCGGGCTGCCCGATGTGCCCGCGCACGGACCATATGAACGGCTGCGTCGCGGACCGGAGCAAGGTGTTCAACGTCGAGCTGACGCTGGAGGACTTCCGGCGCAGCTTCGACGACGAGACGTGCGCGCGGACCTCGGACGTGATCCTCTCCGGCGCCTACGGCGACCCGATCGCCGCCAGCCAGTGCCTCGAGATCGTGGAGCACCTGACCGCGCGCGGCGTGCGGGTGGCGATGAGCACCAACGGCGGGCTGCGCCGGCCCGACTGGTGGCGGCGGCTGGGCGAGGCGTTCCGCGCCTCGGGCTCGCGGCTCGAGCTGCACGTCGACGGGCTGCGGGAGGTCAACGCGCTCTACCGGGTCAACACCCGCTTCGAGCGGATCATGGCCAACGCCGAGGCGTTCCTCGCGACGGGGGCGGAGGCCGAGTGGCACTTCATCCTCTTCCGCCACAACGAGCATCAGCTCGCCGAGGCGCGGGCGTTGGCGGACCGGATGGGCTTCCGCGCCTTCGTCGCCATCGATTCGATCCGCTTCTCGAAGTCGCCGAGCTTCGACTACGTCCTCCCGACCGGAGAGCGGCGGACGCTGGAGCCGCCGACGCTGCGCGTGGACGAGACCCTCGGCCCCGGCAAGGCGGATCGCGAGGACGCCAACGCCGTCGCGCCGCCGCGGATCGGCGGCGTCTCCTGCAAGTCGGCGGCGGTGAACCGGGCCTACGTCTCGGCGCACGGCATCGTCTCGGCCTGCTGCTGGATGACGGGCTCGGACGAGGAGGCGGCGCTCAACGCCTCGGCCGGCGTCGACCCGGACGAACGGCACGATCTGCACAAGCGGCCGCTGGCGGAGATCCTGGCGGACGAGCCCTTCGCCTCGATCTACGCGGAGCGCTGGGGCGCCTGCGCCCTCGAGACCTGCCTGCGCAAATGCGCCGAGGACAGGCGCAACATCCGTCATCGGGTGGAGCGGGGCTGAATCCGGCGGCGGCGGGGGGCGACCGCTCGCCGCGATGCGCTCGGCGTGCGGCGGCATACATGACGTCCCGAACGCAACGCCACCAAGGAGGTCGTCCATGACCCGCATGATCGTCGCCGCCGCAGCAGCGGCCATCCTCGCGCTTCCGGCCGTCGCCGAAGAGCACGTCGTCCGGATGCTGAACAAGGGGCCCGACGGCGACCGAATGGTGTTCGAGCCCGCCGTGATCCACGCCGAGACCGGCGACACCGTGCGCTTCGTGCCCGAGGACAAGGGCCACAACGCCGTCTCCGAGGTCGTGCCCGAGGGCGCCGAGGAGTTCCGCGGCCGCATCAACGAGGAGATCGTCTACGAGGTGAACGCCGACGGCGTGCATCTGGTGAAGTGCACGCCGCACTGGGCGCTCGGCATGCTGGCGCTGATCGTCGCAGGCGACGACTTCTCCAACCTCGACGACGTGCAGGACGTGCGCAAGCCCGGCAAGGCCGACGACCGCTTCGAGGCGTATCTCGAGGAGGCCCGCGCGCAGGCCGAAGGCTGACGCCGACCGGGTGGGGATGTAGAGTGCGCGTCCCGCCTTCCGAAGGGAGCGCCCCCGGATGCGCCGCCTCCGCCTCGCCGCCGCCGCCGTCGCCCTCCTCGCCGCCGCGGCGCCGGCGCTGGGGCGGGAGGACCCGCCCTACGCCGCCACGCTCTACGGCGGCGTCCTGACCAAGGAGACCTGGGGCGATCTCGTCCTCGCCCCTTGGGACGCAAGGCTGGAGGACGGCGGGCTCGTCGTGGCGGGGCTCTCGGCGCGGCTCGCGACTCCGGCGCGGGGGCGGCTCGGTTCGCTGGACTGGGAGGCGGAGGCGCTGGTGTCGCGGCACTGGGGCGCGCAGGGCCACTGGGCGCTGGCGCTCGTGCCCGCGACGCTGCGCCTGCGCGCGCCCGGGGCGCCGCTCTCGGCGTCCTTCGGGCTCGGCGTCTCGGCGGCGTCCGAGGTGCCGAAGGCGGAGCGGGCGAGGCAGGGCTCCTCCGCCGTGATGATCTACTGGGCGCTCGAGCTGGAGGCCGGGCTGCCGGACACGCCCTTCAGCGCGGCGCTCCGGCTGCATCACCGCTCCACCGCCTACGGCCTGTTCGGCGACGCCGGCGGTTCGAACGCGGTGGTCCTCGGCCTGCGCCGCCGTTTCCGCCGGGCGCCTTGCACCGCCGCCGCGCATCGGGGAGAGAGGGGGCGGAACCGACGGAGCCCCGCATGGTCCACGCGCTGCCCAACCTGCTCACGAGTTTCCGCCTGGTCGCCGCGCCGGGCGTGGCGCTCGTCTTCGCCGGGCTGCCGCGCCCGACGGCCGACCTGATCGCCTTCGGGCTCTTCGCCCTCGCCGCCGTCACCGACTGGGCGGATGGCTGGCTCGCGCGCCGGCTCGGCGCGGTCAGCGCCTACGGGCGGATGATGGACCCGATCGCCGACAAGGCGATGGTGATGATCGCGCTCGCGGTGCTGCTGATGCTGACCGGCCCGAACCCGCTGATGATCGTGCCCGCGGCGGCGATCATGCTGCGGGAGGTCGCCGTGTCGGGCCTGCGCGAGTTCCTCGCCGGGCGGGTGGAGGCGCCCGTGACGCGCCTCGCCAAGTGGAAGACCACGGTGCAGATGATCGCCATCGGGGCGCTGCTGCTCGCCGGCTGGGCGACGGAGCGCGAGGCGCTGCTGTTCCACCAGCTCGGCCCCGAGACGTTCTTCGCGATCCTCGAGGGCGCGGCGCCGGATCCGCATTGGCTCGGGCCGCTGCGTGCGGCGACGCCGGCGGTGGTGACGGGCGGCTTCGGACTGCTCTGGATCGCGGCGGCGATGACCGTCTGGACCGGCGTCGGCTATTTCCGCCGCGCGCTCGCCCATCCCGCCGCGAAG
>Ga0102938_10001917_pt1 | contig 15819 bp, 13 predicted proteins | sample SalPonR2_B_D2_MG_FD_84516 | JGI IMG/M metagenome (GOLD analysis project Ga0102938, IMG submission 84516) | Salt pond soil microbial communities from South San Francisco under conditions of wetland restoration - Salt Pond MetaG R2_B_D2_MG | ecosystem: Environmental > Aquatic > Marine >...
AGCAGCCTGGGGTGCGTCGGTTCGGAACCCAGGAGGCCGAAGTTGCTGGGCGTGTCGACCAGCGGCCTGCCCATCAATCGGCCCCAAACCCGGTTGACGATCACCCGCGCCGTCAGCGGGTTGTCGCGACAGGCGATTCGGTCCGCCAGGGCGAGCCGACCGCTGCCATTCATAAAGTCGTCGTCCTCATCGTCGCCGGGGGCCGGTTCCAACACCGTCAGGAAACCACGCGGCGCGACCGGACCCAGTCGATTGACATCACCGCGAATCATGACGTGCAGAGTTGTTGCGTCGCCTTCGCGCAGGATATGAACGGCATCCTGCGGCTTTTTCGCTTGTCCGTTTTGCGTTTCGACCGATGCATCGATCGGTCGGTTGAACATTTCCGTGCTGGCGAACACGCCGGCCAACGCGTAGTAGTCCGACGTGGGGATCGGATCATACTTGTGGTCGTGACAGCGGGCGCAGGCAACGGTCAACCCCAACAAGCCACGCGTGACGACGTCGACACGATCCTCCCACTCGTCGGCCATGACTTCCAAGTCGCCGCGGCGGTAATATTTCGGGCCGAGCCCGAGAAAACCCAGCGCGACGTGTGAATCCGGGGCGTCAGGATTCAGCAGATCCGCGGCGAGTTGTTGTCGCACGAATTCGTCGTAGGGCATGTCGGCCGCCAACGCGGCGATCACCCAGTCGCGATAAAGATAGGCGTTGGGATACGTCAGCGAATCATTGTTGCCCACGATGTGGGCTTGGTCTTCGGCGTACCTTGCCACATCCATCCACACCCTCGCCCAGTGCTCCCCATAGGCGGCGGTGGACAACAGACGTTCCACGACCCGCCGCTGGGCAAGCGGGCGGTGATCGGTGACGAAAAGCCGGACTTCTTCGGGCGTCGGCGGCAGTCCGGTCAGGTCATAGGTCACCCGTCGAAGCCAAGTTCGCTTGTCGGCCCGCGGATTGGGTGACAATCCGGCTTCGCCAAGCTTTGCCGACACGAAACGGTCCGCCTTGCGGGTCGACCAGTCGGTTGCACCGGAGTCCGGGCCGACGTCGGTCGGCGCGGCATGGGGTTCCGGTGATCGAAACGACCAATGGCGACGCGCCGATGACCAGTCGATGGTCGCCTGATCGATCGTTTCGTGGATCGCGTTTTCCGGATTCTCGGGCGGCGGCATCACGGCGCCCCTTCGGACCCAAGTTTCGAAATCCCGGACCACGTCGTCGGGCAGTTTTTGGTCGGGCGGCATTTCCATGCCGTCGTACCGGATCGCCGCGATCAGCAGGCTGTTGTCGGGTTCGCCCGGCAGGATCGCTTCGCCCGAATCGCCGCCTCGTTGCATGGCACCAGAGTCATCGACGCGGAGCCCCGCCTGGATCACGTCTGCACCGTCCGAATGGCACTCGTAGCAGTGCCGGATCAAGACGGGACGAATTTTGCTTTCAAAGAAATCCGTCTCGGCGGCTTCCAGTCGTGGTGCGGCGCACCATGCGACCGCCAGCGGCCAAATGACCAAGATTCGAATCAGACGCATTCGAAAGGCTTCAAAGATCGAGGTGGGAAAGGGTCAGGAGGGGGGGCCTCCCAATGTAACAGAAGTCGTCATGCCGCCCACAATTTCCGAAAGACCTCAGCTCGTTCTCACCCGATCGAAGATCCGCGACGGAATTCCGAATCATCGTGAGCCGGTCGGCCGCGTCCCTTTGACCCATTTCAAATAGGCGTCCACGAAGACATCCGGTTTGACACCATACGCCGCCGCAAAACTGTCCTCGAACGCCTGGCCGTCGTTCAAACTCCGAATCATCGTCCCGAACGCACGGCGACGAGTGCCGTCGGACATGGCGGTGGCGATTGCGATCGCCAAGGCGTCGGTTTGCTCCGCGGGCATCCGGCCTTGCAGAAACGTTCCGGCGTCTTTGGCGGCGCCGGCGGCCAGTCGTTGGCGTCTCAGAAGTTCCGCTTTCTGGCCTCGCGTCTGTTTCCGCACCCGCGCGTTTGCCAGGGATTCACCGACGCCCCGTGCCAACCACTCGGGGACGTCCGGGCCGCGTGTCGCCATGGCCAAACCGATCAGGGGCGATGCCAGTGAATCGCGAATCGTTTCGTCATCGGTTTCGCTCGCCGCGACCACGGCGACGTAGGCGTTGATCGCGTCGGTGCGAAAGTGGCTGGTCCAATCCGGTGGCAGGTCGCGTTCTTCCACCATCCGCGCGAACTCGCCGTATTCGTAAGCCCGCGGCAAAACGAACAGCGTCGCGCGGCCGCCGAAGTAGGCCTCCGGTGACCGGTCTGGGTCCGCCGGAATCATCCCCGCGATCGTCTTCATCTGTGCGTCGGCGACCTTGCCGATTCGTTCGAGCACGCGCTGCGGAAGCGGACCGAGGACGCGAAAGTAATCCGAGGTCACGGCGTCGATGGTCGCGGTGCCGGTCACCAAGCGGATCAATTGGTCGGACTGTTCGCGACGACGTTCCGATCGCTCCGGAACGCTCGCTTGGGCGGCCCAGGCTTGCAACCGAACATTTCTCAACGGCAGCGTCGGACTGCCGCCGTCGTCATTCGCCCCCTGGTCGATCCATTCGCTGAACAGTCGGATTTGATCCGCCGGGACGGGCGGTCTGCCGCCCGCCGGCATCCGGTCGCCGCCTTCGCCACGCATCCGCATCACGATCAAACTGTCTTCGCCGCTGCCGACGTCGATCGCGTCGCCCTCGTCACCTCCACGCAGCAAATCGGCGAACGTGTCCATTCGAAGACCGCCCCGGATGCGGTTCGTTTCCAAGTGACAGCCGCTGCAGTGGTCCAGCAGGATCGGCGCGATGTCGTTGACGAAGGAGACCTCTTTCTGCGGCTCACTAGGCGGATCGGGCTCTTCAGACTCCGCAAGCGTCACGGATTCGGCCTTCACGGGTTCGGGGGCCACCTCCGGTGCATCACTCAGTTGATCGAGTTCTTCACCGCCGACTTCGTCTTGCCACCACCGCGTGCCGTCGCCGATGCGGATCGGTGGCAGCCTGACGCCCTCGAGTTGCAGCATGGCGTGAGCGGTGCGAATTCGGTCGAGCAGCGTCGCCAAATCGGCGACCGCCTTTTCGCGTTGCCTTTCGTCCATCGCGGACAACGTCTTTTGAAAGTTCCGCGCCGCCGCGGTCAGCTTTTCTGCCGACGCTTGGAAATCCCCGTCCCGGTATTTCACCGCCGCGTCGCCGACCAAATCGCGGGCTCGGATCAAGGCACGACGTTGGGAATCCGGTAAAGCGTCGGCATCCGACGCCGTCTGGGCCGTCGCCGCGGAGAAAACACAGCCGAAAAACATGACGACCGTCAGGCCGCCGTGCACGAGCAGGCTTGGTGTCGGCGGGGACGAAGCGATTCGGATCATCGGCATTCGATGGGCTCGTTCACGGTTGATTCATTGACGGTTGATTCGCTTACGGGGTCTGCCCTGATTGAACGCCTCGTCCCTCCCAAAGTGCTCAGGCCGCTTGGGCGGACGCGGCGGCTACGCCCGAGGCGTCGCGTAGCCCTGGGGGTGACTTTGGTGCCACGCCCAAGCGGTTTCGATGATCGATTCGGCGTCGGTGTACTTGGGCGTCCAGCCGAGAATCTCTTTGGCCAAACGAGCGTCGGCGACCAGTTCGGGCGGGTCGCCGGCGCGACGCTGGCCCATCTTTTCGGGGATCGGGTGACCGGTGACCCGACGACAGGCTTCGACGATTTCGCGAACGCTGGTGCCGCGACCGGTGCCCAGGTTGACGCAGATCCCTTTGCCGGGCTGCAGTTTTTCCAACGCCCGCAAGTGCGCTTCGCCCAAGTCGTCGACGTGGATGTAATCACGGATGCAGGTCCCGTCGGCGGTCGGATAGTCGTCACCGAAGATGGTGATGAAGTCGCGTTGCCCCAAGGCGACCTGCAAGACGATCGGGATGATGTGCGATTCCGGATCGTGATCTTCGCCGATCGTGCCGTCCGGCCGCGCCCCGGCCGCGTTGAAGTAACGTAGCGCCGCGTAGGCAAATCCGTACGCCGCCGCGTAATCCGCCAGGGCGTGTTCGATCACCAGTTTGGTAAAACCGTACGGATTGATCGGGTGCTGCGGCGTGGTTTCAGGGATCGGCACGATGTCGGGTTCGCCATACGTCGCCGTCGTGCTGCTGAAGACGATTTTCTTCACGTCGGCTTCACGCATCGCTTCGAGCAATTCGAGCGCCGCGATCACGTTGTTCTGATAATACAATGCCGGATCGTTGACGGACTCGTTGACCAACGCGAAGGCCGCAAAGTGCATCACCGCGTCGATGTTCCACCCACGCAACACTTCGACCAGCCTGGCCCGGTCACCGACGTCGCCCTCGGCCAGCATCCCCTCGGGCACCGCGGCGCGGTGACCGCGTGACAGGTTGTCGTACACGACCACTTGGTGGCCCTCTTCGATCAAAAGCCGCACCGCGTGCGATCCGATATAGCCGGCACCACCGACGACCAAGACGTTCATTGTGAATAGCTTTCGGAGGATTGACGCCCGGCGGGCATCTGGGACGGAACGATGAAACAGAACGGAAGCGTCGACCGAAGCGCGGGCGACCGTTGCCCGGGCAGGCATTCTGGCGAATCAGGCAACGACAGGAAACACCATCGTGCGCAGACGTTTGACCAAGTTACAGACGCTCCGCCAAGACGGCGCGGTGAAGAAAGCCGATGCGTCCGGAGATTCGGTCTGTGACGATTTTTTGGACTATTTAAAAAGCGAATGCCATTTGGCGCCCAACACGATCGAAGCCTACGGCCGCGACATGCGAGCCTTCGTCGCTTGGTCGGACGGTCGTGATTTCCGTGGCATGCGAGTCGGCGATCTCAGCGAGTTCATCGGGCACTTGCAGGCCAAGGGACTTGCCCCGACGTCGATCGCCCGCAACGTCGTCGCGGTGCGGACGTTTTTCAAGTACCTGCAACTGGAAGGCCAAGTCACCGAGAACCCCGCCGAATTGTTGTCGACACAAAAAATGTGGCAACGTGTCCCCGGCGTGCTTTCGCGTCGCGAGGTCGACGAGTTCTTGGCCGCACCACGCAAGACCGACGCCTTCTGGCAACGCGACGTGGCGATGCTGGAAGTCTTGTACGCGACGGGCTGCCGGGCCAGTGAAGTCTGCGGATTACGGGTCCGCGATCTGTCCCTCGCCGAAAGGCACTTGAAAGCCCACGGCAAGGGCGGCAAACAACGCATGGTGCCGCTGGGTTTGCGGGCGATCCAGGCGATCAATCGCTACACCGAAGAACTGCGGGGCAAACTGGCCGCCAGGGCACCGTATCCTCCCGAGGAATTGTTCCTGTCACGGGGCGGTCGGCCGCTGGATCGAATCCAGCTTTGGCGTTTGGTCAAGCTGTACGCACGACGCGTCGGCATCGACCCCAAGATCAGCCCGCACAGCTTGCGACACAGCTTCGCCACGCACCTGTTGGCCGGCGGCGCGGACCTCCGACAAGTCCAAGAACTGCTCGGTCACGCCAGCATTCAAACGACGCAAATTTACACCCACGTCGAACACTCCCGATTGAAAAAAATACACAAACAATTCCACCCGAGGGCCTGAGCGGCGCGGTGACGTCCGCTCCGCTCGACGACTGATCTTGATTCCTGCGGGTCCGACGGAGGTGGCTTGCCGAGCACGGCGAAGTTCGACGCTTCCTCAGAATTCGGGGATCACTTCTCTGCCCGCTCTGGTGATCAGGGCTTTGAACAAGCCGACGTCGACGGCGTGACTCATGAACCTGACGGATCCGTCACCCAGCAAGACGTAGAAGCCGCCCGGACGGTTGTGTCCCATCTGGCCGACGGGATCGTCCCAGTCGATTTCGACGTCGACCGGAGCGGTCCACGGCACCGCTTCACTGACGTCGGCTTCGACCGCCATCAAGGTGTTGCTCAATCCGTCCAAGCAATCTCGGAAACGGTTGTCGCCGCCGAACCGCTGCAACGCTTTGTCATCGACCAACGCGTGAAAGATCGTTTCGCCCGGCGGCGTTTTTACGGCGCGATCGAAATAAACGCCGGGCATCCGCGGCAGCAGCGCCAGGTTGTGCGGGCTGTCCCACGGTTCGTCCAAGTGAAACTGCTCGTACAAGTTTTGCTGTTCAACAAAAGGCAAGATCGCCACGCGCCAACTGAGCAGCGGCTTGCCGTCTTCGTCGACGATCGCGGGGCCGGGAAGTTTGTTGTACGCCGCGTGATAGTTGTGCATCGCCAAGCCGATTCGTTTGAGCTGGTCCGACGTGTTCATCCGACGCGCCGCTTCCCGAGCCGCTTGGATCGCGGGCAGCAGCAAGCCGGTCAGCACGCCCACCGAGGCGACCGAAACACCGCTGTCGACCTCGTACACGACGCGGTCCGACTCCCGTGTCGGTTGCAGCAAATCGGACGTCTGTCGGCTGATCCGCCGCGCGTAGGCGAGCTGCGCTTGATCGATTTTGGTATCGCCGCGGACTTGATGATCGACTTGTTCGAGGAACACTTCGCGGGCGCCGTCGATCCACTCTTTCAAGATCGCTTCCAAACGCCGCGCCGACGGATCGTTCGGCGCGATCATTTCCAGCCGGCTGGACAGTTCGGTTCCGTCCAACGTGCATTCCAGCAGGACGGAATCCAGGTGCAGCGGGATCTCGCCGAGCGGAGCGAACGCGGGCGGCAAATCTCGCTGCAGCATCGGCAGGACTTGATTGATCATCGGGCGGATCGGTTCCAGGGCGACGGCGACCTGGATCGTCGCCGCCTCCGCGGGATTGGCCAGCGCCAATCTCGCCAGCGGCCCGTCTTCGTCTTTCGCCGTGATCATCGGCTCCAGCATCATCGGCGAAGCGATGAAAATCGTTTGCGGATTCAAGGCGTGCAGCACCAGCGGAAAGGACTCGTCGCCCATCGGGTACACCCTCCGCTCCCCGATCCGGTCGGGGGCTTCGCGGCGTAGCAGCATCGGATCGATCCCCGCCGGATCGAACGGTGCGGTCAAACGCACGAGGAAACCGACAGGCGGCGGCCCCGGTCCCATCGGCATGCCGAGGACGAACCGAATCTCGGCGACCGTGTCCAAGTCCAGGCCCAGGTTTTCCCGTGACCACGCGTCCGCGATCTCCAGGGGCAACCAGCGGACCAGTTCGTTTTCCAAAATCGTGTCGACTCCGATCTCGGCCGTTGCGATCGCCGAAGGTGGCAAATGCAACGATTCGGGGCCCGCCGTCGGTTCGGCGGTCCGCGGCGGCTCCGGGGCATCCTGACCGCGGGCCTTTTGGGCCGCGGGCGGAGCGACGAAAAGCAGGCTCAAAACGAGCGCGATTGCCAGCCGGTTCAATGCAAGCAAATCATCGGCCGATCGGTGTTTCGGGACGTTCATCGGGAAACCTTCCTTTGGAATTCGGGTTGATATCGAACGCGACGAGTCCTGTTTTCGACCGCGGTGGTGATTTCTTGGCGAATCTTTCCGCCGCGAAAGCGTCCAACCCACTCTCGGCGAAAGTTTGGTTTCGTCTATCATAAGGCTTGCGGTGATGATCTGCTCGGCAGCTTCGCGACCGTGTGGCTTACGGAATTGCCCCTGAAAAACGTATGATCTCAACGACTCGTTTCGAGCCAAACCCGACGCTGACTTTTCACGGATCGAAGGTCCAGCAGTCCGACCCGGCGCTGGTTCAGCGTTACGACGACCTGACGCGAGGTCACAAGCTCAGTTGGACCGGCCACTACCACCTGCGACGAATGCTCGGCAAAGGCGGTCAGGGGGAGGTCTATTTGACGGAGGTCCGCGGCACCGACGACTTCACCGTTCCGGTCGCCATGAAGATCTTCTCGCCCGAGCGGTACAAAGACACCCGGGCCTACGAGGACGCCATGAAGCGGGTCGCGTCGATCGCCGCTCGCGTCGCGTTGATCCAGAACGACAACCTGTTGGACGTCCAGAACTTCTTCGAACGGCATCGCATCCGCGTCATGCTGATGGAATGGGTCGACGGCTATGACCTTCGGCAACTGGTATCGCCGCTGTGTTTGGAGCTGTTGAACGGTCGCGTGGGCGCGAAACGGTTTCGTTACATCAACGAAGTCATCCTGACCGAAGGCCCGGAGCAGTCGCGTTTCAAAGCCGGCGTCGCGGTGGCCATCGTGAGGGAATGCTTGGCGGCGTTGGCGGCGCTGCACCGCGAAGGCGTCGTCCACGGCGACATCAAGCCGTCCAACATCATGCTCAAACGATCCGGTCACACCAAATTGATCGATCTGGGTTCGGCCTTCTTTTACGACGATCCGCCAGCCGATCGGGATTGCACGCCCCTGTACGCCGCGCCGGAAGTCTTGGAAAACCAAGCCTCCACGCCCAAGAGCGACCTGGCCAGCATCGGCTACGTCCTGATCGAACTGCTCAGCGGACAGAACCCGTTTGCCGGGGCTACCAGGCTGCGTGACCTGTTGGCGGCGAAGCGAGATTTACCGAAACGTTTGCACAAAATCCTGCCCGACGAAGTCATCGTCAACGACTTGTTGATGAGTTTCCTGAAAGGTTTGATCGCGTACGATCCGAACAAGCGATTCCCCAGCGCCGAAGCGGCCGAACACGTCGATCAGGGGGCAGCCGCCTTCCATCGCCAGCTCATTCTTAGCAACATGTCAACGGAGTACGACAACGACATCCGTGTCTGGTTGGAAGAACTGAGAGACCTGGAAACCGAGTAAATGAATCAGGAACACCTGGACATCGCGGTGGAGGCGGCCCGGGCGGGGGCGGTCGAGCTGATGTCACGACGACAAAGTCGCGTCGTTTCGGAAAAGTCCCCCAAAGATCTGGTCACCGACGCCGACTTGGCCGCCCAACAGGCGATCCGGGACCTGCTGACCGCTCGCCGCCCCGATTACGGCTTCGTCGGCGAAGAGGAAGGGGAAAACGAGCCGCCCGCGTCGGTGCTCCGCGGCGATGCCGACGCGCCGCCCTGCTGGGTCGTCGATCCGCTCGACGGAACCGTCAACTACGTGCATCGCTTGCAAAGTTTTGCGGTCTCGATTGCGTTGTACGCCGCCGGGAAAATGCGGCTCGGCGTGATCTACGACCCCACCCGCGACGAGATGTTCACGGCCATCGATGGCGAGGGTGCCCGGGTCAACGGCCGCGCGATGAGGTCGAGTGACTGCGGGGAACTGAACAACAGCCTGGTCGCGTGCAGCTTCAAAGCGGGCGTGAAAAGCGACGATCCCGAAGTCCTTCGCTTCGTCCGTGTCGTGGAGCGTTGCCGATCGCTGCGACGCCTGGGGTCCTGCGCGCTGAACATGTGTTACGTCGCCGATGGCCGCTTGGACGCCTACTGGGCGACCGGGGTGGCGGCTTGGGATTCGGCCGCGGGAACCGTCATCGCCCGTGAATCCGGCGCCACCTTGACGGCTTACGACGGTGGTCCGTTCGACGACTGGAATCCCAAATTTGTCGTTGCCGCGAACGACACTTTGCACCGGAGTCTGGTTCCTTTGTTGACCCTCGATCAAGCCGCTTCATGAATCTTTCCATCGACGACCTGTCCGCCGCCGCGATGTATCACTGGATGACCGGACTGATCACGCCGCGACCGATCGCGTGGGTGTCGACGACATCGTCGCGTGGTCACGTGAATCTGGCCCCGTATAGTTTCTTCAACGGCGTCGGCGCGAACCCGCCTTGCTTGATGTTCTGTCCGGCCAACAAAGACGACGGGTCGCCCAAGGACACACTGCGAAATATTACCGAGACGGGCCAGTTCGCGGTGAACCTTGTCACCGAAGCTTTCGGCGAATCGATGAACACGACCGCCGCCGGATACGAGGCCGACGTGGACGAATTCGACATGGCGGGACTGGAAAAAGTCGCTTGTCAGACGATCGACGTGCCGCGAGTGGCTGCCGCGGCGGCGACGTTCGAATGCAAATTGATGCACGCGATGACTCTGGGCACCGGCCCGGGCGGCGCGAACTTGGTGCTCGGACGGATCACGCATCTTCACGTCGACGACAGCTTGATGGTCGACGGAAAATTGGATTTGTCGCGTCTGGCCACGATCGGCCGCATGGGCGGCCCGGAGTACTGTCGCACGAACGACAAGTTCGAAATGCCCCGGCCGAAAATTCCTGCGCCGAGGGTGTCCGAAGACTAGCGTCCGCGCGGGACCTTGAAGGTCGACTCGTCTCAGCTGTAATCAGCTGTAAAAATTGTACGCCTGATTCCGGGGGTCGAAGTCGGCGGCGGTGAGCCCGACGTTCACCTTCAGATCAAGATACGTGTACTCCTCGATGATCTGTGGCTGCTGTCCTTGTCGTCGCGGCCAGTCGTACGCGACGTAGCGAATCGGGACGTTCAGCTGATCGTCGATGAAGATTTGCGCTTGATAGAACAACAGCTCGGGCCGCTGTGTCGGTTGGGTGACTTGCAGCACCGTGCAGACGCGATCCTTGACCCGCGCGTTGCGGCGGAATTCGCACTTCACGTCGGGGTACTTTCGCGCCGTCTCGCCACGCTCGATCAGTTTGACGATCAAGTTTTCGATGCCGACTTCTGTCATCGGGTAGCGTTGACCACGCATCGCCAACATGCCGTCCGGTGGGATGGTGACGGTGGGTAGGAACTTGCCTTTGAATCCGCCCTCGTGCGCGATCAGGTTGCCGTTGTTTTGCCCTTCGACGTAGATCACTTCGCGGCCCTTGACGGTCGTAGGCTTCAGAAAGTTGATGTACACGCCCAAGGGTTGCACGACGCGGCCGCCGGCGACTTTGCGGTTTTGGATCTTGGTGTACATGTACTCCTGTTCGCCGAGCGTTCCGTTGACCGTTTCCCTTTTGACCAGGATCGCCGTGTAGTCATCAATGTTGGCGCGGCTGGACGCCAAGGCGTTCCTCGCGATTTGCAAGGCGTGATCGAGCGGGTTGGCCGCCTCGCCGCCGGTCGGGGTGCTCGAGGCGACGCGATGCACCGGTTCGATGAGTCCGTTGTTTTCCGCTCCGCGGGCAGCGGCGACTGTGCCACCTGCGGCCGCGACGGTGCCCAAAGTGGTCAAGAATTGGCGTCGTTGAAAATACATTCCGGCGTCCCTGCGGATTTTTTGGAAAAGGCGATTGATCGGTCGTCCGACAAGTGGGTCTCGTCGAAACGAGTCATTCCGTGCTTAACATCGAAATCTCGGAGGCGGTCCGTTGATCGCTTTCCGGTGCCCAGTTGCAATCGGCGCACCGCCTTTTTTTGGATCAAGCCGAGCATCCGTCACGAGCCGCGATGGTTGGTTCGACCGTCACGTTTGTAGTCCTAACGATTTTTGCCGGTTGTTCGCCAGACGAATCGGAAGTTTCCCGACGGCCGTGGGGCTGTGGTGGGGCGATTTCAGACAATTCGCGTGGCCCCGGTCGTCGCGGCGCGCCGATAGAACAGCCATGACAAGTCCGCCAGCGGTCAGTCTCGACGCAAATTGCCCAAGCCGATCCAGTGCCATGTCTCCGCAACGATTGCTGTTTGTCGCCATGCTCGCCTGTTTGCCGGTCGCCACGGCGAACTTCCCGGCACCCGTGGCGGCTCAGTCCCCCTGGATCGTTCCGCTTCCCGAGCAGACGTGGACCGGTGGGCCAACGCCCAGCCACCGGATCATCGAACCGCCCGCCGCTCGCGGGCCCGGCCGACAGCACTTCCTCGTCGAGGAATCCGCCTGGGGGGCCGGCACCGCGGGGGCTCGACCGCCCGGCAGCCCGGAATTTCCAAGCCACGGGGCGGCCGCCGGAGACGTTTCGCCCAAGGAGCCCCACTTTTCAGGGCCTTGGGCGAGCGAGGTGAATCGCAAGATGCGTGCCCAGCTCCAACCGCCGCCGCCCGCGATCCCCGGGGCACGGCAGACACCGGTCTGGAAAACCCCCTACTCCTACGGCCATTTCGGCGCCAGCGGCAAAAAGCACTGGTCGATGCACTACGGCTATCGAGACCGGTACACGCAATGGACGCTTCGCTAACGGCGAATCCGGTCCGGGACGGGTCGGCTCCGACGGTTGCCGTCGGCGGTGCCAGCGATCTAACATGCGTGACCGTCTTCACTTCGTCACGCCTGGGTAGACCCAACGCTCATGAACGCCCCTCCCGCACGCCGCCCCGCTCCCGTCGCCGCCGAGAACTCGGTCGTTCCTGAAAACGGTTGGCATTGTGGCCATTATTTTTATCGCTTTGACCGTGCCGCCTTGACGGGGACGCTCGGCGATACCGATCAAGCCAAACTGCGGGCGGCCTTGCATCCGCATGAGGGTGGCCCCGAAAGGCTGGCGTCGTATTGGATCAGCGGTCACGAAGTCGACTTCGGTTTTGTCGCGATGGACCCTGATCCGGGCAAGGTGGATCAGATCCATCAACGCCTCCTGGCCGGCGGACTGGGCCGCTACATCCGACCGGCGTGGTCCTTCGTCTCGATCAGCGAAGTCAGCGAATACGTCCCCAGCGTCGAGGAGTTTCGCCGACGGTTGGTCCAAGGCGGCGCGGACCCGGATTCTCCCGAGGTCGCTGCCAAGGTCGCCGGTTATGAAAAACGCCTGCCGATGATGAACGAACAGCGTTTGCGACCGGAGTTTCCCGACTGGCCCGCCGCGTGTTTCTATCCGATGAACAAAAGTCGCGTGCCCGGGGCGAACTGGTTCAGCGAACCTTATAGCGCTCGCAACGCGATGATGGCCGAGCACGCTCAAAGCGGCATCGCCTTTGCGGGGCGCGTCAGCCAGTTGATCAGCGTCGGTGTCGGCCTGGACGACTGGGAATGGATGGTCACCCTGTGGGCCAGAAATCCTCAGTTCCTCAAAGACATCGTCTACAAGATGCGATTCGACAAGGCGAGCGCGAAATACGCCGAATTCGGACCGTTCTATGCCGGCTATCGCGCGACGGCGGACGAGATCATGCAGCATTGTCTGGTCGCGTGAGGCGGTCTTGGCCGCGACGGCTGCTGAATCGCTTGGAGATCGACCGGGCGACGTTTTACGGAATCGCGTCGCGCTATTGGAAATTATTCGCCGGTCCGATCACGCTGTTGTTGATGGCCGAGTATTTCACGTTGGAAGTCCAAGGCTTTTATTATCTGTTCAGCGGCATCATCGCGCTGCAGACTTATTTCGAACTGGCTTTCCCGGGAGCCATCATCACGACGGCCAGTCACCAGTGGACCGCTCTCCGGTTGGACGAAGACGGCAAGATCGTCGGCGACGCGGACCACCTTTCGCGTTTGACCGATCTGATGCGCGGGTCCGCGGCGATTTTCGTCGGTTCGGGGATCGCGTTCGGTTTGGTCGCCGGAGGCATCGGCTGGTCGATGTTCATGCGTGAGCCCAGCGGGGCGTTGCTGGACTGGCAGTGGCCTTGGGTGTGCCTGATCACGCTGGCCGCGTTGGCGTTCTCGCTCAATCCGTTCTTGGCCGTCTTGGAAGGCTGTGACCAGGTCCGCGGCGTCTACAAGATGCAACTCGCCCGTGAAGTGTTAGGTAATTTGATCGTCTGGGGCAGCATGATCGCCGGTGCCCAGTTGTGGGTGCCCGTGTCGGTCATGGCCATGCGGTTGTTGATCGAAGGCGGCTTGGTGTTCGTCACGTACCGAAGTTTTTTCAGCGTCTTTCGCCACGGACCGGCCGCGGCCCGGCTGAACTGGAAACAGGACGTTCTGCCGTTTCAGTCGCGACTGTTCATCCGCGGCGTGTTCGCGTTTTTGCGCAGCGACATCATGCTGTTGCTGATTTTTTCGGTCCACGAAGCGGTCCCGGCCGGTCAATTCGGGGCGACATTCACCACGCTGATGTCGGTCCGCTTGGCCTGTTCGTCTTGGGTCCGATCGCGTGTGCCGCACCTGGGCAGCCTGATCAAACGACGCGATTACCGGGAAGTCGATCGGATCTTTTTTCGCGTCGGTGCGATCGCGCTGGCGATGATGGCGGCGATGGGCTCGGCCGTCTGTGTGGTGATCGCGTTGCTCGGGTGGGCCGATTTTTCGTTTGCCGAGCGGTTCACGACACCGCTGACGGCGGCCTTGCTGGCGATCGGGATGTGGGCCACGTTGGCCAAGGAATTCCAGTGGATGTACCTGCACGCCCACGGCCGGTCGCCGTATTTGCTTTACAGCATTCTGGGCAGCCTGGTTTGCGGAACCGTGATCCTGTCGCTGGGCGTGCCTTATGCGGCGCTCGGTTGCAGTGCGGCTTATGCGGCGATGCAAGTCTTCGTGTTCTTGCCCGCATCGACCTTTGCGTTCGTCAAGCTTCGGCGACAGTGGCACGCCGCGCCGGCCTGACAGCCTGCGGCGGCGTGGCGACCCGGCGGCTACAGTTTCTTGACCCGCAAGTTCTTGAAGAAACACTTGCTTTGCGGATCATGCGCCTGCAAGGCGAAAGTGCCTTCGCCCAAGCGACGCTCGAAGGCATCGCTGAACGCGTCTTTGGATTCCGGTTCGGTGTATTGAACCATCGTCTTGCCGTTGACTTTCAAAGTGATCTCGCGACCCTTGACGATGATTTCCTGGGTGTACCATTCTCCGTCTTTGACGCCCGGATCGTCGACGTTTTCGACCGAGTACAGCGAACTGGTTTTCTTGGGGTCCTTGTGGCTGACGTTGACTTGGCACTCGTAGCCGTACTTGGGCCAACCCTCGGCTTGATATTTGGTGTGAAAGTAGATGCCGGCGTTGCTGCCCGGCGTCGTCATCACATCGGCTTTGAAATGAAAGTCGTCAAAGGGGGCAAGGTCGCCGACGTAGAACAGGTGACAGCGGGCACCGTCGCAGACCAACATGCCGTCTTCGATGTGCCAAGCGTCTTGGTTTTCCTCGGCCAGTTTCCAGCCGTCCATGGTCTTGCCGTCGAACAATTCGACGAAACCTTTCTCGGTCGTCGCCGGTGATTCGGCCGATCCGATGGTCGAAAAGAAAGTGACGCTCAGCGTCAGAGCGATCGCGGTCAGGGGCAGAGCTTTCATCGAGGGTTTACGTTTCCGTAAAAAGAGTGAAGGGAGGGGAAATCAAAAAGGGACGGGAGGACAAAAAGAAAGACGCTTGCCCACGAATCGTCGACAAGCGTCCTGATGAGTCGGACCGAACGGGAAATCCGTCGAAGGTTATAGTCCGGCGTCGGTGGCGGGCAACTTGCCGGCCTTGATCTTGGCGGCGAAGGTTTCGCCATCGCTAGATTTTTTCTCGCCTGCTTTCTTGAACCCGGCGGCCATCTCTTCTTGAGCCTTCTCGGGATTCGCCTTGATGTAATCCTTGGTGAATTTTTCCTTGTCCAAGAATTCGTGGATCGCCTTGCCGTACTCGTTGCGCACTTCTTTCTTCTCGGGGTGACCCTTGATGTGACACACGTTGCAGCTTGCCCTGCGTGCGAGCTTGACGTAATCGGCATCGACATCATCGCCTGACAGGTACGCTTCTTTCCATGCCTTGCTGAACTCGGAGGTGGCCATGGCGGGGGTGGCGACGAACATCAGGCAAGCCGAAACGGCTGCACCCGAAAAAATGGAAACCAGACGCTGCATCAACAATTCTCCAACAAAAAACAAGGAAGGTGGCGAGGATCCGACTTTTCAGATCTCGGTGGGACGGACCCATTAACGCCAAAGATCGGCCGAAAGTCAAATCCGGGTCCGGCAACTTCACCGATACGGGCCGGCGTGGGTGTGCGGTGCCGGACACTTTCGCCCTCTGCGGTACTAATTCCAGTCGATCATCGGCACCGAGGGCAACGATTGTTCGTCAAAACCACTCAAAATCGATCCGTCTTGGCGAGCAATCGTTGCCCTCGGTGCCGATGATCGACT
>Ga0102938_10001920_pt1 | contig 15816 bp, 13 predicted proteins | sample SalPonR2_B_D2_MG_FD_84516 | JGI IMG/M metagenome (GOLD analysis project Ga0102938, IMG submission 84516) | Salt pond soil microbial communities from South San Francisco under conditions of wetland restoration - Salt Pond MetaG R2_B_D2_MG | ecosystem: Environmental > Aquatic > Marine >...
ACAGACAAGCAGGAGCTGCTCGCTGCCCGTGTGTCCATGGCGTTTGCCATCGCCCTGGCGACCTACCTGGGACTCAATCCACCGGGCTTCGCGGCACAGGTGGTGGCACTGGCCTTCGGGCTGGCAGCTGCCACGCTGTTCCCGGCGCTGATGATGGGCATCTTCTCCAAGAAGATGAACACCCAGGGCGCGGTTGCCGGGATGCTGGTCGGGTTGCTTGCCACCCTGCTCTACATCTTCACTTACCTGGGCTGGTTCTTCATTCCGGGCACCAACATGCTGGCGAATACGTCGGACAACTGGTTGTTCGGCATCTCGCCGCTATCGTTCGGGGCCATTGGCGCCGTGCTCAACTTCGTGGTTGCTTATGTCGTGATGAAAGTTACGGCCGAGCCGCCTGAGCATATCCAGGAGCTGGTCGAAAGCATCCGTGTTCCCCGCGGGGCCGGAACGGCCATCGACCACTAGCGTCCAGAGCACCAACCGCCTGGGACGATCCCTGCGGAACGGCTCATGATACTGCCCGGCCACGTGGCCGGGCAGTATCATTTCCGAACCCTTCCCATGGAGCTTTGACCCATGCTGCTCGAATTCCTGGCTGCGATCATCCTGGGCTTGGCAGTGGGTGGCGTCGTCATGGCGATCAACGTGACGACCGGGCGCCGCTTGCCGGGCTGGCTGATGCCGGCCGCTGCCGGTATCGGCATGATCGCCTTCATGGTCTGGATGGAATACACCTGGTTGCCGCGCACCATGGAATCGCTGCCTGAAGGCGTCGAAGTGGTCTCGGTCAGCCGCGAGTCAAGCTGGTACCGGCCGTGGACCTATCTCCGCCCCCTTAGCTTGCGCGCGGTGACGCTGGATACCCGACGCAACCGCACTCACCCTGCCCAGCCCGGGCGCGTGATGACCAGCGTCGTGCTGCTGGGAAGATGGATGCCGGCACGCCAGATTCCGGTCGTGTTCGATTGTCTGGGGAACCGGCGGGCGGACCTGCATGCCGGCGTGGAACTCGACGCCGACGGCCAATTGACTGGCGCGGACTGGCGAGAACTGCCGCCGGACGATCCCGCCCTTGAGATCGCCTGCCGTTCGGTCCGTTGATCAGTATGCAACCAAAGTCGAAGCGAAAATCCGCCATCCACTTGTTACCTTGGGCGCCAAGGAGGCCAATGGCATGGCCAACAGGATCCTGATTGCCGACGACGATGCAAACCTTCTGATTTCGCTGGAGTACCTGTTGCAGCGCCAGGGGTACGACGTCGTCCTGGCGCGGGACGGTGACCAGACCATGAAGTTGATTCGGCAACAGCCACCGGACCTGGTGGTTCTTGACGCGACGATGCCGGGCCTGTCCGGTTTCGAGGTTTGTCAGCAGGTCCGGGCAGACCCGGCGCTGCGCCAAATTCCCATCGTGATGCTGAGCGCGAGGGCCCGCGAAACCGACATTGCCAAGGGCAAGGCGCTGGGCGCCGACGCTTACATCGTCAAGCCCTTTTCCACCGACGACCTGGTCAACCAGGTCCGCCTGCTGCTGGGCGCAGATCGATGAGGCCGCTGGACTGGCGCCTGTTCATGGGCGTTACCATCATCGGCGTGGTCTGTCTTTTGTGGCTGGTCGTGGCCGGGGTTCTGCTGTGGGCGGTTCTCGACAGCGACGACTGGCACACGGTGCTCGACGCGCTCGGTGGCAAGGGCGGACTGCTGCTGTTCCTCTGGGCGGGCTCGCTGGTGCCCGCCGCGATCGCGCTGCGGCACATGATCGACCACTACCTTCGAGCACCCGCCAAGTTGGCCGAGGAAGCCCGGCTGCTGCTCGAAACCGATGCGCAGCGACTGCCCACACCTCGCGGCAGCGCCGAGAACCGTCGCCTGGCGGAGGCCATCGGCCAGCTTGTCACGCAGCGCGAAGCACTCAGGGCGGAAATGGATCAGCGTGTCCGCGCGGCCAGCCGTCAGACGGAACTGGAAAAGAACCGTCTTGCTGCGCTGATGTCCGAGCTGACCAAAAGTGTCGTCGTCTGCAATCTCGATGGTCGCATTCTGCTCTACAACAACAGGGCACGGCTCCAGTTCCGCCGGCTTTCACGCCTGCCGACACCAGGTGGCGGGGCCGAGCTGATGGGCCTGGGCCGCTCGATCTACACCGTGCTCGATCGAAAGCTGGTCAACCATGCGCTGGAAAATGTGCAGCGCCGACTGCACCGCGGCGCTGACGCCCCGTCAGCGCAGTTCGTGACTGCAACCCGGTCCGGCAAGCTACTGCGGGTCCAGATGAGCCCCGTGCGAGACGTCGCAAGCGATGACCAGGGCGCCCGAACCACCGACACCATGACGGGCTTCGTGCTGCTGATCGAAAACATCACCGAGGACATGCAGGCGCATGCAGAGAAAAACCGGATCCTGACCAACCTGACGGAGGACAGCCGGTCGGCACTGGCCAGCGCCCGGGCGGCGGCCGAGGTGCTCGAGCTGCCCGACATTCCAGCACAACTGCGCGAGCAGCTCCTCGCGGTGATCCGGGAAGAAGTCCAGGGACTCAGTCGGCGGCTCGAGGAGGCCCAGCCGACCGCGGGCCGCGCCCTGCGCTCACGCTGGCCGCTGGAAGACATGCTCGGTGACGACCTGATCGAAGCTGCCGTGCAGCGCCTGGAATCGGAGCTCGGGCTCGCCGTCGATGTCGAGCGCGGCGACCGGGACGTCTGGCTGAAAGTCGAGAGTTTCACCTTGCTACAGGCCGTGCTTCACCTGGCCGGGCGCCTGCGCCAGCACTGCGGGGTCTGCACACTCACCCTGCGCGTCGGAAGGCAATCAGGCCAGGGAGTGCTGGACCTGATCTGGATGCCCTGCGATGGCGCCAATGACAAGGCCCGACTGGGCTGGGATGACGAGCCGATCGAGGTCGGATCCGAGACCCTGTCGCTGACGGTGCGCGACGTGCTCGAACGTCATGGCGGCGAATGCTGGATCGAACAGGAAATCGACGATGCACGACACCGCTGCTTGTTCCGCCTCCTGCTGCCGCTGGCCGCGGCCCAGGAAGAATTGCCGGCAGCCACGTTTGTGCATCATGAAAGCAGGCCCGAGTATTACGATTTCGACCTGTTCCGCACCACCGAGCGAACACGAAGTCTCGACGACAGCCCGCTGACCGAACTGGCGTACACGGTGTTCGACACTGAAACCACCGGACTGAATCCGGCGGGGGGCGACGAGATCATCCAGATCGGCGCGGTGCGCATCGTCAACTGCAAGGTATTGAGCCAGGAGTTCTTCGATCAGCTGGTGGACCCGAAACGGATGATCCCCCCAGCGAGCATTCCCATCCACGGCATCACGCCGGACATGGTGAAAGGCCAGCCGACGATCGAGACGGTTCTGCCGGCCTTTCACGGTTTTTGTGCGGACACCGTTCTGGTCGCACATAATGCAGCCTTCGACATGCGTTGCCTGCAGCTCAAGGAAAAACTGGCCGGCGTGCGTTTCGATCATCCTGTGCTCGATACCCTGTTATTGTCTGCCCTGGTCCATGAAAACCAGGACTCGCATCGCCTGGAAGCCATCGCCGAGCGCTTCGGCCTGAATATCATCGGTCGCCATACCGCCATCGGCGATGCCATGGTGACCGCTGAAATCCTGGTCAAGCTCATCCCGTTGCTTGCCGAGAAAGGGATCCATACTCTGGGTCAGGCACGCGCAGCCGCCCAGAAAACCTACTATGCCCGGGTCAATTATTGATATGACAACAAGCCCCACGCGGCCCGCGGACTCCGGCGCCTTTCTGGCTAATGTGGCACCGTTTTCCGAGTTGCCCGGCGAAGAAATCGAGCGTTTGATCGGCGCCGGCGAGACGCTGCGCTTCCGCGCCGGCGATGCCGTCGGTCAGTTCAGCCAGCCGGGTGATCATGGACTCTATGTCATCGTCGCCGGGGCGGCCGTCCTCAAGGCGGCCGACGGCCGTCCCCTGGAGCACCGCGGTGAGGGTGAATTGTTCGGTCATGCCGTTCACTTCAACGGCTCGTCCTGCCATTACACGGTCGAGGCCAGCGAAGCCCTGGAGTTGCTCCACCTGCCTGCTGCCGTACTCGCAGAACTGGGCCAGCGTCATCCGCGCTTCGCCAGGTTTTTCAGCGATGGGCCGGGCGCGCGTCTGCGCGAAGCCGGTGTTCGTCGCCCCACAAAGCTGGGCGAGCTGCCCCTGCGCGCCCCGGTAACCGGAGATCCGGGCCGCTCGATCAGCGAGACTGCCGCGCTGATGAGCAGGCACCAGGTCACTTGCGTGCCACTCTTGCGAGACGGTGCCCTGGTCGGCATCGTCACCGACCGCGACCTGCGCAACCGCGTGCTGGGGCGGAGCGTGGATCCCGGCCGGCCGATCGCGGACGTCATGACGCCGGACCCGGTCACTGTCACGACCAGCCATCGCATCGAGGACGCGCTGCTCGAGATGATGCGTCTGGGGATTCATCACCTGCCGGTGATGGGCGAGGATGGTCGGTTGCTTAGCGTGATCAGCTCCGGCGATCTATTGCGGCAGCAGTCACCGCACCCCCTGCGGCTGGTTCGCGACATCCAGCGCGCTGAGAGCACGTCGGTGGTTGCCCAACTGGGCCGCCAGGGGCCCGGCATGCTCGCCGTGATGGCCCGCCTGGGCAGCCAGGTGACCGAAGTCGGGCGGGTAGCCAGCATGATCACCGATGCTTGCACGCGCCGCCTGCTCACGCTGGCCCAGGAGCAACTGGGCGAGGCGCCCATGGCCTGGACCTGGATGGCCTTCGGCTCCCAAGCCCGGCTCGAGCAGGGCCTGGTCAGCGACCAGGACAACGGCCTGCTGCTGGCCGAATCTCCCCAAGGCGAGGCGGCGGAGTACTTCCGGAAACTGGCCGATTTCGTCTGCGACGGGCTCAATGAATGTGGTTACATCTATTGCCCCGGCGGCGTGATGGCCAAGGGGGAGTGGCGCATGGGTTACGCCGACTGGCGCAGGACGTTTTCCCGCTGGATATTGGAGCCGAAACCCATGTCGGTGATGCAGTCGAGCATCTTTTTCGATATGCGCGGCGTGGCGGGGGATCTCGCCATGCCCCGACGCCTGCAGGCCGAAGTCCTGCAGCAAGCCAGCCAGAGCAAGATATTCCGGCGCTTCCTGGCAGCCGATTCCATGGGGCACCGCCCCCCGCTCGGTCTTTTCCGGCAGTTCGTCCAGGAGCACGACGGTGAAAAAAGCCAGGGCCTTAACCTGAAAAAACGCGGCGTGATTCCGATCGTCGACCTGGCCCGAGTGCGCGCGCTGGAAGGCGCGATCACCGCGGTCCATACCGAGGAGCGCCTCCGCGCCGCCGGTGAGCGAGGCATCATGAACGAACGCGATGCAGATGACCTGATCCACGCCCTGCGCTTCATCGGCAACGTGCGCCTGCGCCACCAGGTCGCGCTTTACGACCGCGGCGAAAAACCCAATCACCTGGTCGACCCGGACGAGTTGTCCGGACTGCACCGGCGCTACCTGCGCTCGGCTTTCGGCATCGTGCGCACGGCGCAGGAAGCGCTTTCCAACCGTTACCAGGTCTGACTCGAGGCTCCGGAATCACGCAGCAAGCGACAAGGCGTCGCACCGGCACGACGCCCCGGTGAGATGCAAACTGAAAGCAATCCTGTGCCAACTCTTTACGAGGTAATCACATGATCTTACGACGAGCGCTTCTCGCGCCGGTTTGCCTCGCGTTGTTTTGCCTTGGTTCGCTCGGTACCGCACACGCGCAGCAAGTCATCAGCACAGAGTATGGCGACGTCTTCGTAATGACGTTCGAAGAGTATCTGGACAAAGAGAATCGCCCGGTATGCGGCAAGCTTCCGCGGGTCATCAATTACAAGGCCTTCCAGTCGCAGGACAACCAGAATTTCACTGAGCGGGAATATCTTATGCTTGCCGGCGACGCGCCCTTTCTTGCGTTGCGAGGCCACGATTGGTGGTACAGCAGGGACCAGCGCAAGCAAGTCAGCTGGGATGAGCTCTACGCGATCTACGGCTCTTTCGACAGCGGTAACTACGATCAATTGCCGGTACTGTGCGGCGTGGTTACAGCTCAATCAAGCATTGCATCGGCAAGCGCGGATCCGGTCGTCAGCTGGAAGAATGGCACGCAAGGCTGTAACGGTGCTTTTTGCGGCCTGTCCGGCGGCGCTTATTTGCAAGCTATCTACGAAAACGATCTCGACTTGATCAAGCGATTCGACGCCTCCATCCACCGCACCCTCAGGCAGAAGCTCGGCGCGATCCTCTCACTGTCGGAGGACCTGGGAGAAAAACCGCAAGATTTCTCCCTGCTGCCCGCGTTGGCAAACGCCTACCTGGTCGGGTATGCCAACGGTTTCGGAGCGTCGTGCGGAGATGAACTCGTCAGGAAAGTCGTGACAAAGAAGACGCCGACCTATGACATGTTCGACCAAGACGGCCTCTATGAAGGACAAGGCGGCGGCGAGGTCTATAGATTCACTTATGTCCTGAAGCCGGGCCTGGTCCCGCTTTGTGATGATGTCTGCGACTCTCTCGGCGGCCGTGCTGAACGATCAGCCGTCAGGACTTTGAGTCATGGCGGCGCGACGAGGACGCTGAACGGCATAGACGAGCTCTTCTCAAGGTACGGCTGTTCTGCCGAGGAAATCACACGGTTCGAGCAGAACCTCGTTGCGATGACGCGACTTTACCTGGACGAGAGATACCGCTGGTTGCCGACACCTGCCGCGCCTGCGGTTGCTCGAGTCGCACCTAAAGACCCGGCCGCCGAGCGAAACAAAGCGGCAGAGAATCGCGCGGCGGGTATGCGCTACCTCGAAGAGAACCGCGCGCTGGGCGACGTTTCGACAACGTCGAGCGGGCTGCAGTACACGATCCTGGAGCGCGGCGAAGGCCGGCATCCGTCGCCGACGGACCGCGTGGTGTTGCTGGGTGTCGGGGAACTTATCGACGGCCGGCGCATGGATGACTCGTATACGGCAGGCACATCCGTCGACTCCATGTCGAGTCTGATGCCCGGCCTGCGCGAAGGACTGCAGCTGATCAAGCCAGGCGGAAAAGTAAGGCTTGTCATTCCTCCGGAACTTGCCTTTGGCGACCGCGAAGTCGGGATGATCAAGCCCGGCTCCACATTGGTTTACGAGCTCGAGCTCGTTTCGATCGTTGAGTGAGCTGCACTCCGATCAGGCGTCGCAGGTAAACTTCGCAGATGAAAATACTGAAACTGCTGTTCATTGCCTTGGCCGGATTAACGGCATGGGGACTTCTCGTAGGCTATCTCGCACTCAACGGCGCCTGGATGACGCCGGTCGCCGCATCGGGTGACGCCGCCGCGTTCTACGAGTGGGCCGTGGGCCAGATGGAGTCGAGCAACAAAGGAAGCTCGGCGCTGGTGCTGCTGCAAGACGGAGAGGTCGTCAAGGAACACTTCTCCGGTCCGCAGGCGAGCGTCGATGAGCACACCCTGTTTCCAATGGCATCCTTCAGCAAGTGGATTGCGGCACTGGGGGTCATGTCGCTCGCCGCAGACGGGCGGATCGACCTCGATGCGCCGGTTTCGGAATACCTGGAGCGGTGGAACCTGCCTGCGTCGGAGTTCGACAACGACAAGGTCACCGCGCGTCGGTTGCTCAGCCACACGGCAGGGCTCACCGATGGCCTCGGCTTCGGTGAGTACGGCGCCGAAGAAGTGCTGCCCACGATTGACGAGGAGCTGCGCAATCCGCGCGCTTCCAGCGGTGAATCGGTCTCCGTGGCGGTTGGCGTGGAGCCGGGAAGCGAGTTCATCTACTCGGGTGGGGGTTACCTGGTGCTGGAACTGCTGGTCGAGGAAGTGACCGGCATGAACTTCGAAAAATACATCCAGGAAACGATTCTTGATCCGCTGGGAATGCAGCGCAGCACCTACGTCGGCCTTGCCCGACTGGAGAACGTATCGCCCTCCTACGGTATCGACGGCGCCATCGGTCCCTCCTTTCAGTACGCCTCGGCAGCCGCCACCGGCCTCTCGAGCACGTCACATGACCTCGCACGGCTCGCCAGGGCAATGCTTTCACCTGCGAACGGACTGCCGCTCCAACGGGCCTCGATCGAGTCGATGCGGGAACCGTATGGCTTCGTCATGGGCGCCGGAATATGGGGGCTTGGCACCATGTTGTATGCACCTTCCCCGAACGGCGATTACGTCTTCGGGCACGATGGCGCTAACGATCCGGCCATCAATACCGCCGTGCGCCTGAATCCGGACAATTCCGATGGGATCATCGCCCTGGTTTCGGGCCATCCATCACTCGCCTCGAACATCAGCTCGGAATGGGTGCTGTGGCAGACCGGTATGCCGGACCTTCTCCAGGTTGAGAGAGCGATCAACAGCGGAATCGCGCCGTTTCTCATTGGCAGCCTGGTCCTGTTGCTCGCCTTGTTCGCCTGGTCGCTGCGTTGGCGGTCCGCCGGGAGCCGCGGCTAGTCGGTGTCCATCGACCATCTGCCAAAGTGGAATGCGGCTGTTCTTCAGGGAGAAAGAAATGAACGAAATATTTCGACTCAGGACTTTCGCAATGTTCGTCGCCGTCTCGATGCCCTTACTGGCTGTTGCGGACGAAGCCGGACAACGTGTCGACTACCTGAGCTTCGCCCAGGGCGCCCTTCCCGTCGCGCTGGAGGGTGATGCCGCGGTGTTGAAGGTGGGTATGGAACAAGCTCTGCTCGCCATCGACGGCAACGATGGCGGTTACGGGTTGACGCCAAAGCCGGGGAGCGCGGAGACGCGCATTTCTTTCGTTTACCAGTTGCCGGCCTTGACCACGTTCACGGAGTTCGCCATCCCGAATGTGCTCGAGACGCCTAGTCCGTCGCAGACCTTTGTGAAAAGCGTGGAGATCGCCGGCTCGGGCAGCGGAGTCGAGGGTGATTTCGGCATCCTTGCCACGGCAGCGCTTGAAACTCATGCTGCGAAGGACCAGGTGACGTCCATTCCAGTCATGGACGAACGACCTGTCCGCTGGGTGCGAGTGACTTTGGCGGGCGGCATCGACATCCAGCGCGACAAGACATTTTTCGAGTTCAGCGAGATCCTCGGTTACGGGACGCAGGAAACCGTGCCGCAGTCCGAAGCTTTCCACGGCAAGTGGAAAGGCCGGGGCGTTCTGCTGGAACTCAAGCAAGAGGGCGCACTTGTTTCCGGTTGCTACGATCGCGCCGGCGACCTGGAAGGCACGGTCAGCGGCAACCTGCTGCGCGCCACCGGCAACACCCGCACAGGCGATATTCCGAGCACCTTCGTCCTGGCCGTGGGAGACAACGGCAACATCACCGGTGTCCGGTCCACCAATGGCGCACCCTTCCGGCTTTACTCCGGCGATGCCGCGCCCGGCATCACGACCGAGTGCTCCGAGCAGGAGGTGCAGCCGCTGGGTTGCGGTGCCGTCATCCATGGCATCAATTTCGACTTCGACTCGGCGACCATCAGGCCGGAGTCGGACGAGCTCCTGGCGGCGCTGGCCACCGGGCTGAAGGACTCGGACGCGGCGGCGATCACCGTCATCGGCCACACCTCGAGCGAGGGTTCCGATACCTACAACGAGAAGCTGTCACAGCGGCGGGCCGAGGCGGTGGCGGCGGCGATCGTCGAGCGCGGCGTCGATGCCGGGAGTGTGTTGGCCGAGGGGCGCGGCGAGCAGCAACCGATAGCAGACAATGCCACCGAGGCCGGACGCTCGCTCAATCGCCGCGTCGAAATTGGCTGCCGCTAACCCTGATGAGTCACGGTATATGAACAAGGTCTGCATCGTCGGAGCTTCCGGAAAGCTCGGCAAATACATGGTGCAGCATGCGCTGGACCGTGGTTACGAAGTGGTCGGGGTTTGCAGGCAGAAAAGCGTCGCCAAGCTCGATGAGTTCAAGGGACGTATCATCATCGTTCCCGGCGCGACGAACGACCGGGATGTCATAAGGCGCGCTGTTTCAGGCTGCGACGGCGTATTGACGGTTCTTGCGCCCTGGGGCGTCCAGCAGTATTCGTCAGGCACAGCGCAAGCCGTGCTGGATTTCGCAGAGCCCGATGCGCGCCTGGTGTTTTCCTGCGGCTGGCACATCAGCCTGGACGGGAAAGACCGGTACTCCTGGAAATTGAAAGCGGTCGTGGCGATTATCGGTCGCCTGGCAAGGTGGCTGCGCCTGGTTGAACTCGACGACCAGGTCGAGGCATGCAACAGAATATTCAATAGCGACACCAGGTGGACGGTGGTGCGCGGCAGCGACCTCGAGGAAGGGGAGAGCCAGGGCCTGCCGGTGTGGAGCCGGCATGTCGGGGACCCAATACTCGAGAGTAACCTCACGCGCCGAATCGATTTCGCGCTGTTCATGGTCGAAGCACTTGATAATGATGACCTCATCCACGAGGCTCCGGCTATTGTAGGTCGTCAATCCCCTTCTGCGCTGGCGCACGAACCAAAGTCATAAGCTTGCGCCCGGGCCGTAGATGTAATGCGTCTCCAGACAGGAGGTCCCGTCCGTGAACGAAACCCTCGTCATCATCGGGCCGGGCTCGATGGGCACCGCGATCGCCCGGCGTGTTGGCGCCGGCAGGCACATCCTGGTCGCGGACCTGCGGGCGGAGAACGCCCACGCCGCGGAGCAGATGCTGCTGGACGCGGGGTTCCAGGTGAGTACGGCGACCGTGGATATCACGGACCCGCCTTCCGTCCGGGCGCTGGCCGAGAAGGCCGCCGGACTGGGTGCGGTCACCGGCCTCGTTCACGCCGCCGGCGCCTCACCGTCGATGTCCCGGCCCGAACTGGTGGTCCGCGTCGACCTCTACGGCACGGCCGTCGTGCTGGAAGCGTTCGGCGAGGTGGTGGCCCCCGGGGGAGCCGCGGTGGTCATAGCGTCCCAGGCCGGGCATCGCCTGTCGGCACTGACGCGTGAAGAGGACAAGGCACTGGCCACGACACCTGCCGAGGAGTTGCTGGAGCTTCCCATGCTCCAGCCGGAGCGGCTCGGGGACACTTTGCACGCCTACGAGCTCTCCAACCGCGGAAAGGCTCTGCGGGTCCAGGCCGAAGCGGTGCGCTGGGGGCGCCGCGGGGCAAGGGTCAATGCCATCAGCCCGGGTATCGTGATGACCCCGCTCTCCCGCGCCGAACTGGCCGGTCCTCATGGCGACGGCTACCGGCGGATGATCGAGCGCTGTCCCGCCGGCCGCGCCGGCACCGCGGACGAGGTGGCGACGGTGGCGGCCTTGTTGATGGGGCCGGATGGGGCTTTCATCACCGGCAGCGACATCCTGATGGACGGTGGGGCTACCGCGGCTTTTTTCCATGGGGACGTCAACCTTCGGTGAGCGTCCTGGTCTTCTCGATTCCGCAGCCGGAGTCTCTCCATTGAAAAAGCGCAACGTCATTTTCTTGATCGCGTCACATGGCATGGTCGCAGCATTCGGCTTTGCTGCCGGCATCTACGCGCTGCCGATCCTCATCGCTCCGGACGCACCGACCGTGGCGGAGGTGTCAGCAGCGGCCCGGTCGGCGACCTATACTTCAGAGTTTCACCGCAACCTGGAGGACAGTGACGCGTTGCACTGGGGCGAGGGCCAGATCACGGTAAGCAAACACTCGATTACGCACATGGGCAGGCTGGCGCCAGGCCCGGATTACAAGCTTTACCTTGCGCCGGAGTTCGTCGAAACCGAGGAAGCCTTCGAGCGCCTCAAGCCCACCATGGCGCTCGTCGGCGACGTGAACACTTTCAACAATTTCGTCGTGGCGGTGCCGCCCGGCGTGAACCCGTCCGACTACACCAGCGTCATCGTGTGGTGTGAAGCGTTCGGTGAGTTCATCACCTCCGCCAGGTACAAGTAGCTCGCGTCTAGCGTTGATATGGCGATTTTCTTGTTCATCGTGGGCCTGGCTTTCCTGATTGTCGGCGCCGAAGCGCTGGTGCGCGGCGCCTCACGCCTGGCCGCAGTTCTCGGCATCTCGCCCCTGGTCATCGGGCTGACCGTCGTCGCCTTCGGTACCAGTTCCCCGGAGCTTGCGGTCAGCATCAAGTCGGCGCTGTCGGGCCAGGCCAGCATCGCCGTGGGAAACGTGGTCGGAAGCAACATCTTCAACGTGCTCTTCATTCTCGGCCTCTCGGCGATGATCGTGCCGCTGGTCGTATCGCAACAGCTGGTGCGACTCGATGTCCCGCTGATGATAGCGCTCTCGATCCTTGTCCTTTTCCTCTCGCTGGATGAAAACATCAGTCGGCCCAATGGCTTGCTGCTGGTCACTGGCCTCGTCGCTTATCTCTGGTTCCTGATCTGTCAGAGCCGCCGCGAAAGTGCTGGTGTGAAGGATGCATACGCGAAGAATTTCGGCATTGACGGATCTGCCGCAACCGGCCGGCTCAAGGACATAAGCATGGTCATCGCCGGCCTTGCATTGCTAATCGTCGGCTCGCGCTGGCTGGTGGACAGCGCGGTGGACTTCGCTCGATACCTCGGCGTTAGCGAACTGGTGGTGGGGCTGACGATCGTCGCGGCGGGTACGTCCCTTCCGGAAGTGGTCACTTCGGTCGTCGCCGCGTTACGTGGAGAGCGCGACATCGCGGTGGGCAACGTGGTGGGCAGCAACCTGTTCAATCTCATGGGTGTGCTCGGCCTGGCCAGTCTCATCGCGCCCGCCGGTCTGGAGGTGTCACGCGCAGTCATCGGCTTCGATCTGCCGGTCATGATCGCGGTGGCGCTCGCGTGCCTGCCGATGTTTTTCACCCGTGGCGTCATCAGCCGGCCGGAGGGCACATTGCTGCTCGGCTACTATGTGGCCTACACACTTTTCCTGGTACTCGCCGCGTCCCAGCATGACGCGCTGCCGCGATTCAGCATGGCGATGGTGTATTTCGTGATTCCGCTGACCGTTGTGTTCCTGGTGATCACTGCACTGAGGGAGTTTCGCCGCAGGAAAAAGGGTCATGGATGATCTCGATCTCCTGGTCGATCTGCACAAGCCGGGCCATCGACAGGGCCCGGGCGCGGACGCCGAGACCGAACGGGCGCTCGATCTCGCCGGGATCGATCGGTCTGCGTCGGTCAAGATCGCGGACATCGGCTGCGGCACGGGCGCGTCCACCCTGCTGCTTGCGCGGCTCCTGAATGCACGAATCACCGCGGTGGACTTTCTCCAGGACTTTCTTGACGTCCTGGAGGAACGTGCCGAGAAGCTCGGCGTCGCCGACCGCGTCTCGACCCTGGCGTGCTCTATGGACGAACTATCGTTCGCGGACGGAGAACTGGACGTCATCTGGTCCGAGGGCGCGATCTACAACATCGGCTTCGAAAAGGGCGTGGCAGGCTGGAAGCGATTCCTGAAACCCGGCGGCCTGCTGGTGGCTTCCGAGATCACCTGGCTCACCGACAGGCGGCCGGCGGAGCTCCAGGGACACTGGGATCGCGAGTACCCCGAGATCGATACGGCCTCGGCGAAGATCCGGGTGCTGGAAAAGCACGGCTACACGCCGATCGGGTATTTCGTGCTGCCGGAGCACTGCTGGCTGGACGAGTATTACCGGCCCATGCAGGCCAGGTTCGACGATTTCCTCGAGCGCCACGGGCACAGCGCCGAGGCCCGCGGCCTCGTGGCGGCGGAGCAAAAAGAGATCGCGCTCTACGAAACCTGCAAGGCTCACTTCGGCTACGGCGTGTATGTGGCGAGAAAGGTCGCATAATTACTCCGACCAGTTTCCTGCCATTGCAGTTAGCTTGGGAGAGACGTGACGACCCACGTAGTCGGCTCATTATTCTCCCGATCCTGCAGGCACCTTCGATATGGCTCCAATGCGACCCTCGATTTTCCTCGTAGCTCTGATGCTGTTCTTTTCTACCGCGTCAGCAGGCGAAGCTGCCCAGCCCGCGTAGAGCCCCGACGAACCCGTTTTCCCGGCGGAAACGGTTCGCGGATCAGCCCTTCAGTTTCGCTTTCGAGATTCCAAAGGTGCAGCCCCGGGAAGCCGGTTATTCCGGCCGGGTCTGGGCACTGATCGACCGGCACAGCTATTCGAACGCGACGACGGTTGCGGCGATCATCCAGGACTACGGCTTCGGCGTCATCCCCGGAGAGGAAACAGCGGACATCCCGACCAGTTATGCCTCATCAGCACAGTTCACGCTGCCTGCGACCGGAATCGCCGTGACCTACCCGAAAGCGTACTGCGTGCGGCCGAGTGGTCAAGAGGCCTTGCAAGGGGTGGTTCCCGACCACGCGCTGGAATTCGGGATCGCGGCCGGCGAGGAGGATCCCGCACTCCTCGGTCGTGTGCAGGACTACATCATTGCCCAGCGTCCGTGACCTCCAAAATGCCCGCCGGAATCGACGCTTTCGATCCCTGCGGAACCGGATAAGAATGCTTCTCATTCAGTTCTTTACTGCGTAAATGTCCTAATTGTTCAGGTCTCTGATGCAGACCAATATCTTGCGTGAGCATTCCGTCGGGAACCTCTAGGTTGAGGTTATGCGGGATGCATATTTTGGGGAAGCGCTCTGAATCTCCCTTTGGAGGGAACAATGAAAAGCAAATGGTTACTGGCAGCGACACTGGTATGTGCTGTCTCTTTTGGACTCGCCGGCTGTGAAGGCGATGACGGTGATACCGGGCCCGCCGGGCCTCCTGGGGCACCAGGCGCTCCGGGACCTGAAGGTCCTCCGGGCCCAGGCGTGGTCACGACACCCATCGAATCCTGCGCCGTGTGTCACGACGCCGGCTCCTTTGCCGCTGCGGCCGCGGGTCATGAATTCGACGTCCCGCAGACAGCGATGTTCGCTGACTTCGTCGTCACCGATGACGGTACCGACGTGCAGCTCGACTTCACTGCGACTGTCGATGGTGAACCCGCTGTCGGCGCGGCATATTATCGTGGCTACTGCTGGGACGGCACCGAACGTGTCACCCAGAAAGGTCGAAACGATCCCGTCGAACCCGGTACCTTCTTCGACGACGGCGCGGGTGGTTACACGGTCATTTTCCCGGACGCAGTCGCGGAATGCTTGACGACGAACCCGAATGCCCGTTTCCTGGCGATCCTCCAGTTCGGCCCGGAAGAACTTGAGGTCGTGGCCCTGGGCGACTATCCGGCCGCGATTCCGCTCGCCGGGCTGGCCAGCAACCAGGCCTGTATCGACTGCCACGGCGCCAGCGGTGAAGTCGGCCGGTTTGCCCCGGACAATCGTGGCGGACATTACTCCGCACCGATGACGGTGGATGCCTGCGTGGTTTGCCATAGGAATGACGATCCGGCGACCCCGGAAGACGAAAGTCCCTCCTATGGTGGGATCGTGAATATCATTCACGGCATCCATAACTCGCAGAACTTCCCGGACGGCCAGTTTGGACCGACACCGAGAGACGCCGTTTATGACGTCACCTACCCGACCTACATGACCAACTGCAGCGTCTGCCATCGCGACGACGTCGTTCCGGCAGCAGGTGTGCCCGCTATCGAGGCCGCTGCGGCCATGCCGGTCACCGGCCCGGGCTGCTTCAGCTGCCATGGCTCCTTTGAAGGCTTCGAGTTCGAACCCGGCGTGGGTGGCTTGCACACCGGCATCGCCGATCCTCTGACGGCCGACTGCAGCGTGTGCCATGACGGCGGCCTCGCAGGCGCCACCGTGGCCGATTACCACGACGGTCTCGAGACCGGCCGCGGCGGCATCATCTTCGGTGGTGAGGACACCTCGGTCACCGAAGGCAACAAGTTCGTCTGGACGATCGACGGTATCGTCGATGACGGCGTGAACCTGGCGATCTCCTGGTCGGCGACCTACGAG
>Ga0102938_10001921_pt1 | contig 15808 bp, 16 predicted proteins | sample SalPonR2_B_D2_MG_FD_84516 | JGI IMG/M metagenome (GOLD analysis project Ga0102938, IMG submission 84516) | Salt pond soil microbial communities from South San Francisco under conditions of wetland restoration - Salt Pond MetaG R2_B_D2_MG | ecosystem: Environmental > Aquatic > Marine >...
ACCAGGGTCGGGTACGCAGGCCAGGAGTGGCGAGGTCATGTCGCCGCCCGCCCCCACCGACGATGATCCAGACGACGGCAGGGAGGGCGGCGTCGACCCCGCCACCTACGCCGAGCTCGATCCGGAGGCGATCAGCCCGAACCCTCGCCAGCCGCGTGAGGTCTTCGACCCGGACGAGCTGGACGGTCTGTCGACCTCGTTGGCGGACATCGGCATGCTGCAGCCCTTGGTGGTGCGCTCGCTCGGTGGCGGTCGCTACGAGCTGGTGGCGGGTGAACGTCGACTCCGCGCCGCCAAGTTGGCTGGTCTGGCCACCGTCCCGGTGCTGATCCGGCACACCGATGACGCCGACCTGTTGAAAGAGGCGCTGGTCGAGAACATCCACCGCGTGCAGCTGCATCCCCTCGAGGAGGCCGCGGCGTACCAGCAGCTGCTCGAGGAGTTCGGTGTGACACAGGAGGAGCTCGCAGCGCGCCTGGGCCGATCCCGCCCCGCGATCAGCAACACGATCCGCCTGCTCCAACTCCCAGCTGCCGTGCAACGACGCGTCGCGGCTGGGATCCTCAGCGCCGGGCACGCGAAGGCGCTGTTGGCCATCCCTGATCCCACCGTGCAGGCGTCGGTGGCGGAGCGGATCGTCGCCGAGGGTCTCTCGGTCCGGGCCACCGAGGAGCTGGTGCGGCTGAAGGTCCTCGACGAACCGGCACCGAGGGACAAGCCGAAACGCAAGCCAACGGCGCCAGGCCTGCTGGAACTCCAGGACGATCTCTCCGATGCCCTGCAGGCACGGGTACGCATCAGCATGGGTGCCCGGAAGGGGAAGTTGGCGGTGGAGTTCGGGTCGGTGGACGACCTCGAGCGGATCGTCGCGGTCATCGCCGATGGGCTCGGCGCCCAGGGCCGAACGGGTGCTGACGGCGTCGACCGGCCGGGCTTGGACGACTCGTCACGGCCGGGTGAGTTCGGGCTCAGCTGACCTGGGGTTCGAGCGTGATGACGTCCCCGCGTTCGTCGGCGAGCAGGGCGAGCCCGGCGAGATCGACGAAGAGGCCGGTGGTGACCACACCGGGCAGCGTGGTGATCCGCAGATCCTCCACCGCAGGATCCTCCAGGCCCCCCGCCAGGCGGAGGTCGAGCAGGTGGTTGCCGTTGTCGGTCACGACCGCCGGTCCACCTCCTGCCGTGCGGAGCAGGACCTCGTAGCCCCGGGACCGCAGACTGCGCTCCACCGGTCCGACCGCGAAGGGCACCACCTCGACGGGCAGGGGGAAGGTGTCGGCGAGACGCTCCACCAGTTTGTCGGTGGTCGCGATGAGGACGAAGCGCTCCGCCATGGTGGCCACGACCTTCTCGCGGAGCAGTGCTCCGCCACCTCCCTTGGTCGCTGTCAGCGTCCGGTCGAGCTCGTCGGCTCCGTCGATGGCGAGGTCGAGCACGTCCACCTCGGCCGGGGACAGGAGCCTGATGCCCAGTTCCCGGCAGTAGGCCGCCGTCGCTTCGGACGTGGGGACGCCCGCGACGTCCAGACCGCGTTCGGCGATCGCGCCCAGCAGGTGCTCGACGGTGGATCCGGACCCGAGCCCCAGCCGCATGCCGTCGTCGATGAGCTCGACCGCAGCCGTGGCTGCTGCACGCTTGCGTTCGTCGGCGCTCAGGTGGGGGCTGCTCGTCATGCGTCCGCTCCGCGCCAGCTCTGCAGCAACGTGGCCAGCTCGCCGAGGCCCTCGAGGACCAGATCGGGATCCTCGACGTCCTCCGGAAGATCCTGGAGCTGGCCCCAGGGACCACGTCGCAGCCAGCAGGTGCGCCAGCCGCGGGAGGCCGCGATCGTGACGTCGTTGTCCGTGCGGTCGCCGACGTAGAGCAGGTCGCTCGCCTCACGGCGGCCCGCCAGATCCTGGACGGCGTCGAAGAACGCCGGGTCCGGCTTGCTGACCTCCAGCGCCTCTGACATCGCCATGACACGGTGCGGTAGCTGCAGCGCTTGCAGCTCGGCCTGTCGCTGTGCCGGCTGGTTGCCGGCGATGACCACGTCGAACCCGGCGGCTGTCAGGTCGTCGAGACATGCGCGCACATCGGGATAGAGGTCGTCCTCTCGGAACCCCCCGTAGCGTCGATCGTGTTCCGCCACGAAGTGGCGCCAATCGAGGTTCGGAGCGAGGTGAGCGAACACGGCTTCCGAGCTCTCTCCCTGCACGATCGCGGCACCGAGCACCGCGGCGAAGGTCAGAGGCGACACGCCGATGATCTCCGCCCACACCGCCCAGACACGGGTCTCGTCGATCAACACCTCGCCGACGTCGAAGACCACGGTCGTCGGAGCGTGGTCGGGGACGGTGGGCGTCGACGGTTCCGCCGTTGGTGTGCTCACGTGCTGCTCTCGGCGTCGCGTAGCGCCAACTCGACGAGCCGCTCACACAGCGCGCCGAAGCCCAGTTCCGCGGCCTCTGCGGCGAGCGGGACGAGCGAGGTCTCGGTGAGACCGGGACAGGTGTCCAACTCGAGGAGCCAGGGTGTGCCCTGCGTATCGACGATGAGGTCCGCACGGGAGATGTGACGGCCACCGATGGACTCGGTGGCCGTCACAGCGGTGCGCGCACACGCCGCCGACGCCAGGTCGTCGAGGCGAGCGGGTACGTAGAACTCGGTGGCCCCGGGCGTGTAGCGCGCCGCGAAGTCGTACGCCCCCTCCTTGGGTTGGATCTCCACCGCTGGCAGCGCGTGCCCGTCCAGGACGGTGACGGCCACCTCGGTCCCGTCGATGAAGGCCTCGATGAGGACGACGTCGCTGTAGGAGAAGGCACCCACGATGGCCTGCGGCAACCGGCTGGTGTCCTCCACGATGGTCAGCCCGAGGGACGACCCCCCGCTGGCCGGCTTCACCACCAGAGGCAGCGAGAGCTCGGTGGCGATGCGGTCGACCGCGGCCGTGGCCCCCATCTCCCGGAACGCCTGCTGGCTGAGCGTGACCCGTGGAGGCACCGCCAGGCCCGCCCGGGCGAACAAGCCCTGGGCGATCGGCTTGTTCCACGCCAGGGCGCTGGCCAGCACATCCGGACCGGTGTAGGGCAGTCCGATCAGCTCCAGCAGCGACTGGATGGTGCCGTCCTCGCCGGCCGCGCCGTGCAGCGCGAGGAAGGCGACGTCGAAACCACCGTTGTCGAGGGTGTGGACCAGCTCACCGTCCACGTCGAGCCGGGCCACCTGGTGGCCGCGATCGCTCAGCGCGTCTGCCACCCGGCTCCCTGAGCGCAGGCTCACCTCGCGCTCCAACGAGATACCGCCGGAGAGCACGGCGATCGAGGGGCCGTCGGGCATGAGGTCGTCCTCCTGGTCGTCGGGATGGTGCCGTCGCTGTCAGCCGCCCACCCCGGTGGCCGGTCCGCCATGGCGTCGGTCGGGAGAGGGGGCGGCGTCCCCGAAGACCGCCTGCACCAGTTCCAGCTCGTCGTGGAGCAGTTCGCCGAGGCGCGTGATGCCCTCCGGGATCCGTTCCAACTCGGGGTAGCTGAAGCACAGCCGCAGTTGGTCCCCACCCGCCCCGTCGGCGTAGAACCCGCGGCCGGGGACGTAGGCGACACGTCGACCGACCGCCTTGGCCAGCAGGTCGGAGGTGTCGATGCCTGCTGGAACCGTGAGCCAGATGTAGAAGGCTCCCGCCGGCACGGTCCAGCTGACACCCGGTGGCATCTCGCGCTGGAGCGACGACAACATGGCGTCGGCCTTCGTGCGGTACAACTCGGTGAAGCGCTTGATCTGCTCCCGCCACGGTTGGGTCGACAGCCAGCGCTCCACGATCATCTGGGTCAGGTTCGAGGGGCACAGGTCCGCGGCCTCACGCAGCAGCACGAGCTTGTCGCGGATGGGACCTGGTGCCGCGATCCAGCCGGTGCGCACGCCTGGCGCGAAGGTCTTCGACATCGTGCCGATGTAGACGACGCGGTCCGGGATCATCGAGCGCAGGCTGGGCAGGCGCCGGTCCTGGAAGTCGAGCAGGCCGTAGGGGTTGTCCTCCACGACCAGGAGGTCGTAGCGCTCGGCGAGCTCGGCCAGCCGCTCGCGACGCGGCAGTGACAGCGACACACCCGCGGGGTTCTGGTGGTTGGGGATCGTGTAGACGTACTTGGCGCGACGGCCTTCCGCGCGCAGCCGTTCCAGCGCTTCCTCGAGCAGGTCGACGTCCATCCCGTCGGCGTCCATCGGGATGTGGCGGACCTCGGCGCGGTGACTGGACATGGCCCCGATCCCACCGACGTAGGTCGGACCTTCGGCCAACACGACGTCGCCGTCGTCCAAGAAGCACTTGGCCACGAGCTCCAGAGCCTGCTGGCCGCCGACGGTGACCACGAGGTCATCGGCATGGCCCGGCACGCCCTCGTGGCGCATCACCTCCACCAGCAGTTCGCGCAGTTCCGGACGTCCCTGGCCCCCGCCGTACTGCAGGGCCAGCGCGCCGGCATCGGCGATCACCCCGGCGACCACCGCCTCGACGGCCTCCATATCCAGTGCCGAGGTCGCCGGCATCCCGCCGGCGAAGGAGACGACCTCCGGCCGTGCGGCGACAGCGAAGAGCGCACGGATCTCGGAGGCGTTCATCCCGTTCACGCGCGTGGCGTAGCGGGACAGGTAGGGGTCGGTGTCGAGCCGCACGCAGGTCTCCAGACGGTGCGTCGCCGACGGATCCGGTCTGGGCGGGCCCGGTCGCACCGCTACGATCGATCGTAGCGACCGCGAGCAGGTACCACGTGTTGCCCCACCGCTTCGGTGGGGGCCCGGGCCGCGGAGCGCGATGGCAGGACAGGAGACGGTGATGGAGGGTGATGTCGCCGGGCAGCCCCCGAACGCGGACCGTGTCAGTGGTCCGCACGGGTGGCAACGGATCGCGCTCGGCCTCCTCGTCGGCGCCGTCATCGGTGCGGCGATCGGGCTCGTGCTGCCGCGGGACGATGGCCCTCGCCGTGCGGCGCGCCCGAGCTGAGCCGTGCGCCGACACCCGGTTCCGTTGACAGCCGAGGACGTCGAGCGTCTCCCCGGAGCCTGTGCTGGTTGCCTGCTCTGGGAGCTCGGCGGGCCCTGCCCCCAGCCTCGTTCGCCCACCGTGCTGGGTGGGTTGGCGCCCGAGGTCCCGCCCCAGGAAACGCGGCGCGACCCGGTGGATCGCAAGCGCGACTGGGTGCGTGGCTGCGTGGCCGACGGCCTCCCACCGGGAGCGGTCGTCGAAGCACCCGACGGTTCCCGCACGGATCGCACGGTCGCCGGGTTCGCCCTGTTCGCGCCGAGCGAGCGGTACGCGCCCCGAACCGGGGCCGTTCCCCGCACCAGCCGTGACGCCCTGCTCCTGGCCACCGTTCGGGTCGCGGAGGTCCACCGTGAGGCGGGTATCGGCCGGCTGTTGCTGCACGCGGCACTGCGCGAGGCGATCCGTCAGGACCGGACGGCGGTGGAGGCCTACGGTGATCGGCGCTTCCGTGAACGGGCCTGCCTGCTGCCGGCCGGCTGGTTGCTGCACGAGGGGTTCGTGGTGCATCGCGAGCACCCCCGCACCCCGCTGTTCCGGCTGGAGACCCGTCGCACTGTCCGCTGGGCGGAGTCCCTGGAGCATGCCTGGGACGAGATGCTCGCCCGCTTCCCGGTGGCCGCTCCGGCGCCCGGGCGGCACAGTACGGGCCAGGCGGTGGTTGCCTCCTCAACGAGGACCAGCCCGCCGACGGGGGCTGCGTAGAGGTGCCGCCCGTCGCATCCCTGTACCGCTGTGGTCCCGTTCACCCCAGTGAGCTGCGTGTGTGCTGCTCCGGTTCGTCGTCACCGGCCTGACGCTCCGGCTGTTCCTGCTGCGCTGGGCGGCCACGATCGCTCAGACGGTGCTCAGTGCCGTGGCGGGGGACAGCCGGGAGCTGGTCGAGGACGGCGGGTCGCCCAGGAGGTACTGGCTGACCCCATGGGCGAGAGCGCCGGCGATGCGTTGCTGGGTCTGGCGCTGACACAGCAGGCGTCCTTCCTCAGGGTGGGTCAGGAAGCCCGGCTCGATCACCGCGGCGGGAGCCCGTGACTCGCGCAGGATCGCGATCGTGGACGGGTGGACGCGACAGTCCGGCGTGCCCGTCGCCTCGAGGACGGCATCGAGGGCCAGCTGCGCCAGGCGACGGCCCCGGTCGGAGATCTGCACCTCGGTACCGAAGTGGTACGCCGCCGCCCCAGCTCCCCGGTCCGAGGCCACGCCGTTGAGGTGGATCGACAGGATCAACTCGACGTCCTCGGCGTTGGCCTGCGTCGCCCGTTGCGAGGGCGTCGGTGTCGTGCGGGGTCCGCGACTCAGCACCACGTGCGCACCGAGCGCAGCCAGCCGCCCCTCGAGGGCAACGGCGATCTGCCAGGTCACCTCGTGTTCGGCGACACCGTCGGGGGAACGTAACCCCGGGTCGGTGACGCTGTGCCCCGGGTCGATCATGAGCCGGGCCCCGGCGATACTGCGCCGGCGTGGGCGTCGGAGCGCCTCCCGCTCACGGACGGCGGCCACCGGAGCCTCCTGATGGGCGCGGTGGAGTCGCAGCAGGTGATCGATCGTCTCGAGTCCGGTGATGCCGTCCACCAGCAGCCCGGCGTTCAGTTGGAAATCACGGACCGCAGCGACCGTCTGCGGCCCGAAGAGACCGTCGTCGTAGCCACAGTCGAAACCCAGCCGGTTCAGGCGGCGCTGCAACTCCCGTACGTCGTCGCCGTGCATCATCGGACGGCTCACGTACAGCAGTCGGTCCCCGAGCGCGAACGAAGCCCCGACCAGCGTCTGCCACGTCTCCGGGCCGACGATGCCATCCGCGATCAACCCGCGCCGCTGCTGGAAGGCCCGTACCGCGGCTTCGGTCTGCAGATCGAAGACGGTCGGGTCGCTCGGGCAGGGCAGACCGAGGGTCTCGAGGCGACGCTGGACGTCCTCGACCTCGGGCCCGACGCTTCCCAACCGGATCAGTTCCACAGGGGCAGCGTACGCGTCGGCCCGCGTCCCGCCGCAGCGTCGGGCATCGGTCTCACGCTGCGGCACGCTCGAAGACGTCGTCGTGCCTCACCGTGAAGCCCATGGCCTCGAGGTAGCGGCGTTGGGCCTCCACGGTCGCCACCGACCGCAATGTCGTGACGCCGTGGGGCCCGAACAGCCCAGGGGTGCTGTAGAAGCGGCTCCCGGCCCGTTGATCCCGGTGGGCGGGGGCGACGTGATCGAGATCGATGCTCGCCACCTCGCCGTTCACGCGTGCCAGCACGACGCCCACGGGCAGGGCGTTGCGCAGGACCATCCACGCTTCGTGCTCGTCGCGCAGACCGTCGAACTCGGGCTGGAACCGGCGGATGTCTGCAGCGTGGAACGACAGGAACCTCGCGAGCAGTGGTGAGTCCGTCGGTACCTCCACCACCTCGAAGTAGTCGCCCTGTGCACGCTCCCGAGCCATCCGTGCCAGGTGGTAGAGGTCGATCACGACGATGGCGCCGTTGGTGAGCACCACCGGGATCGAGCCGATCAGCAGGCCGTAGATCGTGAAGACCGCCGCGCCGACCAGGTTGATGACCCGCAACCGGTGGACCGAGGACATCAGCAGGCTCACCACGATCAGGATCGAGGCGAGGTAGCCCACGAGTTCGGTCGGCTCGACGCTCATCACCACCCTCCGTCCCGTCGTCACCCGACCCGCTCGTCGCTGCCCGCACCACGCACGCCGCCCCGGCGCGCGGCCGGGGCGGTGACGTCAGGCTCGTGGTGCGTGGTGCCGGTGGGTCAGCTCACGTAGTCCCTGAGGTCCTTGAGCAACGCGGCCTTGCCCTTCGCTCCGACGATGCGCTTGTCGGGCCGACCACCCTTGAACACCAGCAGGGTCGGGATCGACATGATCCCGTACTCGCGGGCGGTATCAGGGTGCTCGTCCACGTTGATCTTGACGACCTTGAGCTCCTCTGAGCGCTCGTCGGCGATCTCATCGACGATCGGCGAGACCATCTTGCAAGGCCCGCACCACTCGGCCCAGAAGTCGACCAGGACGGGCTTGTCGGACTCCAGGACCTCTGCGGTCCACTGGCTGCTCGTGACGGGGGTGGCTCCCATGCTCGGGTCTCCTGTGCGAGGGTGGTGATCGTCGAGCTGCGGGCTCGGTGTCTGGTGGTGCCTCGGTGTCTGGTGGTGCACGGTACAACGCCGGAGGTGGACGACCACCAGCACGTGGCGCGGTCAGCTTCAGCTGGCGACCACGGTGGGTTCGGCCTCGGGTTCCGCCGCGGTGACGTCGCTGCCACCGGCCAGGTAGCGCTCGGCATCGATCGCGGCACGGCAGCCGGTCCCCGCCGCCGTGACCGCCTGACGGTAGGTGTGATCCATGACGTCCCCGCACGCGAAGACCCCGGGCACGTTCGTGGCGGTGGAGGGCTCCTCGACGATGAGGTACCCCTCGTCGTCGATGGTCAGGACGTCGGCGAACAACCAGGTGTTGGGGATGTGGCCGATCGCGAGGAACAACCCATCGGCGGCGAGTTCGCTCTGCTCACCGGTACGCGTGTCGGTCAGCAGCGCCGAACTCATCAGCCCGCCCTCGCCCTTGATCTCGGCGACGGTGGCGTTCAGGACGAACTCGATGCGGTCGTTCTTGAAGGCGCGCTCCTGCAGGATCACCGATGCCCTGAGTTCCTCCCGGCGGTGCACCACGGTGACTTTCGAGGCGAACTTGGTCAGGAAGATGGCCTCCTCCATGGCGGAGTCGCCACCGCCGACCACGATCACATGCTTGTCGCGGAAGAAGAACCCGTCGCAGGTCGCGCACGCCGACACCCCGCCTCCCCACAGCTCCTCCTCGCCCGGCACCTCGAGGCGGCGGGGCTTGGCGCCGGTCGCCACGATCAGGGAGCGGGTCGACAGGCGCAGCCCGGACGCCGTCTCCAGCACCTTGACAGCGCCGGTGACGTCGACGGCGGTGACGTCCTCGGTGACGAACCGGGTCCCGAAGCGGGCAGCCTGGTCCCGCATCTGCTGGATCAGCTCCGGGCCCATGATCCCGTCGGCGAACCCGGGGAAGTTCTCGACGTCGGTGGTCAGCGTCAGCTGACCACCCGTCGGTCCACCATCGAGCACGCCCTCGATCAGGATCGGCTCGAGGTTCGCCCGGGCAGCGTAGATCGCAGCGGTCAGACCAGCCGGGCCGGAGCCGATGATGATGGTGTCGTGGACCTGGTCGGCGAGCTCCGGGGTACCCGTCGGCTCGCTGGCCGGGGCGGGAGCTCCGGCCGGGCTGAGGGAGATGTGCGGGGTGTCAGGCATCGGTGGACCTCGAGGTCGAGCAGGATGGACCGCACCGGGAGCGTTGCGGTGTTCGCAGGAGGCTAACGAAGGACCCGCCTGCGGTATTCCCTCACGTACCCTGACCACATGCCCGCTCCCACCGCCTGCCGACAGCATCCCGCGGTCCAGACCCGGCTGCGCTGCTCCTCCTGCGAGGCACCCATCTGTCCGCAGTGCGCTCGCGAGGCTGCAGTGGGGTACAAGTGTCCCGCTTGCGCCCGCCATGATGCCGCGACCACCACGCCACGGGCCGAGGCCGGCTCAGGCCCGCTCGAACGCTTCAGCGGGCGCGTGAACCGCAGCGCCCGGGGCAGCTCGTCGACCGACGGCGGTGCGGCGCCGGGCGGGCGCCTCGGGGCGGTGGTGGCCGCCCGGGCGCTGGCGGTCGGTGCTGCCGCCGCCACGCTCGGTGGCCTGGTCCTGGCACCGGTGCTCCAGGGTGGCTTCCTGTTCCTGCTGTCCTCAGGTGCCGTGGGCTGGGGCGTCGCCCGGGCGGTCTACTGGGGATCCCAGGACCGTGATGCGGCGCTGGTCCGGGCCGCTGCGATGACGCTGGCAGGGTGCACGGTGGCCATCGCGCTGGCGGTGGCCGGGTTCTCGACCGTCCCACCTGGGCTGACGTTCCTCGCCTATCCGGCCGCCGTGTACGGCGCCTGGATCGTGGTGCGTGGTCGCTGACGGCCGGGGGTGAGGGCCCGTCAGGACTGCGTGAAACGCACCACCTGGCAGCTGGAACGCTCCACGGTCCACAGCTCGGTCCGGGTGAAGGCATCGGTCCCCGGATCCAGGGTGATCAGGCCGTAGGCGATCGCCGGGACGCCCTCGACCCGGAGGAGCTCGATCCTCGTGGGGATCGCCTGCGTTCCGGCCTCCAGGAGGGAGGTCAGACACCGGCGGACGGCAGCTGCGTCCTCGGGCGGCAGCGCCCGGCCGTCACGGGTGATGATCGCCGCGTCGACCGGTGCGGTCCCGGTGGCAGCCGAGGACGGGTCCCCGAGCTCGTCCTCCGCCTGCTCCTCGGTGACCGCGGGTCCGTCGCCATCGGTCTGCGGACCACCCGCCGTGTCGGCGCGGTCCCCCAGCAACCGCTGCTGCAGCCGGACGGCCAGGAGGTCACCCTCCTCTGGCGACAGGGACCGTCCGGCCAGCGCCTGCAGTTGCGGGCTGGTCAGCAGCTCGTCAAGGTCGGCGGTAGCCGTGTTCCGGCCCTCGTCGATCACCAGAGGCAGATCACTCAGTCCGTCCGCTTCGAGAGCGGCCGACGGCGCCGATCCGCGAGCGGCCTCGGTGCTCATGTCGGCCTCGACGCTGTCGGAGGCCAGCCGGTCGTCACCGCCCGAGAGCAGGCCGATCTGGCCGAGCCCCACCAGCCCACCTGCCAGCAGGACCAGTCCGGCCGCGATGCCGCTCAGCGCCTGCACGCCACGACGACGTCGACGCTCCGCCACCTCGTCCGGCAGGGTCTGGGTCGCCTCGGCCGTCGTGGGTGCGTCGCCGACCACCTCCTCCAGGGTCGCCGGCAGCGCAGCCGGCCTCTCGGCAGCCAGGACCTCCTCCAGCACCCCCGATAGCCGTGCGTCCAGCCGTGTCCGGGCGCCGTCGGGCAGCTCGGTGGGCGCGAGTTCCTCCAGCGCGCCATCAGCAGCTCGGAGCGCCTGGAGGCGGGCCCGCAGCGCGCTGTCACCGGCGAGGTCGGCTTCGAGGGCGCGACGCTCATCGGCTGCCAGGCCACCATCGAGGTAGCTGGTCAGACGCTCGATCTCGTCCAACGGTGCTCCTGGTCCTCGGCTCCGCCCGAGGGTCGGTGGGAGGTGATCGGTCAGGGGTGGGACGTCCGGTCGCCAGATCCGGTTGCATCCGTTCCTTCGGAGCTGCCGGCCCGCTCGAGCACCGTGCCCAGCCGCACCCGTGCCCGGGAGACGCGGCTCTTCACCGTGCCGACCGGCAGGCCGAGCACGACCGCGGCCTCGGCGTAGGACAGTCCCTCGATCGCGACCAGCAGGAGTGCCTGGCGGGAGATCGCGTCGAGGATGTCGAGCGCCGCGGTGACGGCGAGGTGTTCGTCGGTCCCGGCGGTGGTGTCCACCTCCATGGGGGCAGCATCCAGGTCACCGGGATCGGCCACCGGCGTGGCAGGGCGCCGGGCGTCGTGTCGCACGTGATCGGTGCACACGTTGCGGGCCACCCGGTAGAGCCAGGTCGACAGCTGCGCGTCGCCGCGGAAGCCCGCGGCGCCTCTGGCCAGCTTGACGAAGGTCTCCTGGGTGGCGTCCTCGGCGTCGGCCCGGGAACCGAGGACCCGGAAGCAGATCGCGAAGATCCGGCGGTGGTAACGATCCACGAGCGTCTGGAAGGCGGCCTCCCGGGTCCGTGGGGGGAGCTGCTCGTCGATGAAGTGGCCGAGGACGTCCTCGTCGGACTGCTCCTCCCAGGCGATCGTGGCCATGGGGTTCACGAAGGGCCGAGGAAGCGGACCTCAGCGACCTCGGCGGTGTACTCGTCGGTGGCTCCGGCGGACAAGCCGGTGATCCACAACAGCCAGTACCGCTGTGCGGTGGTGTTGAAGGAGAAGGGCTGCTGGCTCAAGGTGTCGTTCTGCGACGCGCGCGGCGTCCCCCAGGTGTCGGGGCCAGCCGCCTCGGTGGGCCGGATGTCGCTGGCGTACAGCTCGACCGTCAACCCGCCGCGGGCCAGTTCGAGGGTGACCCCGCGGACGTCACGTTCCTCGCCCAGGTCGAACATGAGCCCGATGCCCTCCTTGCGGCCCCCGAACCGGGGATCCTCGTAGGGCTCGGTGACCCAGGTGGTCTGCGGATCCCCGTCGATGGTGTTGTCGGCCAGCTCGTGGTGGTCACCCCGCCCGGGCGCCGTGGGATCGACCACCTCGACCTCCGCCACCGGATGGACGACCGGAGCGGCCCTGGGGGTGGTCCCGTCGTCGGGTTGCAGCGCTTCGTAGGCGAAGACCGCGATCAGCGTGAGGACGATGCCGCCGAGCACCGCGGCCGCCAGGCGTCGGGCGTACTCCCGACGCGTTGCGGGCATCGGTGTCGCGTAGGGCCGCTCATCGCCGAGCGCGGAGGGCAGCGGGGATCCGTCCCGATCTTCGAGCTGCACCAGCGCGGAGGAGAGTTCGCTGGGCTTGGCGGTCACCAGCGGAGCCAGCGCGGCTGCCATGGCGTCACCGTCGGGGTAACGGTCGAGCCGTTCGCGCCGTGTCGAGCGCACGATCACGTCGTCGAGCGCGCGTGGCACGTCGGCGCGCAGCTGGCGAGGTGGCAGCAGCTCGTGGGTGAGTCGCATCGCTGCGGTCGCGGTGGGGGTGTCGCCGCTGAAGGCCGGACGGCCGGTCACGCACTCGTGCAGGACGACGCCCAGCGCGTAGATGTCCGCCCGCGCGTCGACGTCGCCGTCCTCGAGCTGCTCCGGGGCGACGTAGGCCGCCGTGCCCACCACCGTGCCTGGCGTGGTCAGCGTGGCCTCGGTCGATGACAACGCCTTGGCGATCCCGAAATCGGTCACCTTCACCGTGCCGTCGGCGGCGATCAGGATGTTGCCGGGCTTGACATCCCGGTGCACCAAGCCGTGCTCGTGGGCCTCACCGAGCGCGGAGGCGACCTGCTCCCCGACCGCAGCCACGATCATGGGGTCGAGCTCGCCGTGGGTCGTGAGGACCTCCCGCAGGCTCGGACCGTCGACGTGTTCCATGACGAGGTAGACCAGGTCGTCCTCCCGGCCGGTGTCGTAGATGCGCACCGCGTTGGGATGGTTGAGTTGGGCTGCCGACCGGGATTCCCGCTCGAACCGCTCCACGACGGTGGGGTCGCTGGCGTGATGGGGATGGAGCAGCTTGATCGCGACCGTGCGGGAGAGGTTCTCGTCGAAGGCCCGCCAGACGATGGCTGCGCCACCGGAGGCGATGGGCGCCTCCAGGGCGTACCGGTCGGCGAGGTGGGAGCGGTCCGGCCAGGTCCGTGGTCCCCGGGATGCCTCGCGGGCGACGGCGGCGTCGAACGACGACGCCCCCGTCAGGGTGGGGTCGTCGCCGCCCACGGTGTCGCCTGCGGCCTCGTCCACCGGCTAGGTCTCGATCTCGACGCGCCGTGTACCGGTGCGCCGGATCAGTCCTTCGGTGGGCCCGAAGCGGTGCAGCAGCAACGTCCCGGCTGTCCGTTCGACCACGATGACCAAGCCCCCTGTTTCCTCGTCCAGACTGACCAGTTCCACGGACCGCTCGTCGGCCACCGCCTGTCCCGAGGCCTGCGCCTCGGTCAGCGAGCCACTCGAACGGTAGGTAACCGTGGCCGCGCGTGCGATCTCGTCAGCGGCGCTGTCCGCGTCCACGGACGCCACCACCAGCGCACCGACCTCGAACACCACCAGGGCCAGCAGCGCCATCGTGGCCACGAGGCGCAGGAGCCAACCGGTGACGATGCCACCTTCCTGACCGTGGAGCGTGCTCATGAGGATCCTTCCGACGGCCCGTCGTCCGTCGAGGCCGTCGACGCAGTATCGCGCACGATCTCCAGGCGTGGGCGCCTGGGTCCGCGGCGCAGCGATCCGACCAGGAGCAGGACCCCGACCAGGACGGCGGTCGCGGTCAGTGCCGGGCGGGAGATCGCGGTCGAACGCACCGACAGCGACGTCCTCGCCAGCTCCCGGCTCCCGGTCGGGTCGGTCACGACCACCGTGACCGGGAAGGTCCCGGTCGACACCGCCTGGGTCGCGAACGAGACCGTGTGGGTCCCCGCCTCGTCCAGTTCGATCACCTCGGAGGTACGGCCCTCCGGCCACTGCAGTCGTCCCTGCGACTCGAGCGCGACCGTCACGCGCAGTGGTCCGCCCCGGTCGCGTTCGAGCGTCACGGGGACCTCTCCGCTGTCCGAGGTCAGCGTCACCGTCGGTGCCGTGATGCCGATGGCGCCGAAGGTCGTGTCGACCACCCGCCGGACGTCCTGGACGAGCGCCGTTGCGGCCACCTCGCCGGGGCCGCGGAACCAGCGGGAGGTCGCCCGCAGGAGATCGGCGCGCAGCTGCTCGATCGGTCGGTCGTCCAGACGGCTGGTGCCCTGAGGTGACGCGTCGATGGCGGCCTGCAAGCCGGTCCACGTCGTGCTCAGGGGCGGACCGAGCTGGGGGCTCAGCGCCCCGATGGCGGGCGGTGTCAAGCCCGGACCGGAGGGGCTGCGCCGGGCCTCGCTCGCCAGGACCGTCGGAGACACGAACCGCAGCCAGGGCGCGCCATCCAGAGCGAGCAGCACCTCTTCGGCGACGGCACCGGGCGGGTCCCAGGCCCGTTCCGGCAGCAGGACCAGCCCCCGAGTGCTCGCGCCCGGCGCCATCAGGTGGGCCATCGCCGTCTCGGCGACGACCCGCTGTCCCGCCTCGACGGCGTCCGACGCATCGCTCGGGCCGTCCAGGGCAGCCGTGAGGTAGGGATCGCCGATCAGGGCGGTCAGCAGTCGCCCGGAAGGTGCCCGCAAGGTCCGGACCGGCGGGCTGAGCTCCGGATCCGTGTCCACTGACGGGGGTTCGACCGTCCCGGCCGGCAGCAGCAGGATCTCGCTCGGGAGGACGTCGAGGACGGCCTCGTCGATCGCCCCACCCACCAGGTGTGTCGCTCCGTCCACGGCCACGCCCAACTGGAGCTGCAGACGACGGCGACCCTCCGCCGCCGTGAGGGCGGCCAACTCCTCCTGCACGGCGTCGCCGGCGAGCAGGGCCGCCAGGTCGGCGTCGGCGTAGCTCGAGCTGACCGGTGCGATGGGCGCCACCGCGGCCACCTCACGCAGACGCCGTAGCAGTGACGTCGACTCGGTCGCGCCGGGGTCCGTCGGCCCGACCCTGCGGGGTTCGAGGTTGCCGGCGTCGGTGCGGACCTGGCTCACGTACCCGTCGGAGCGGTCGCTGAGGTCCTCCAGCAGGTGTGCTGCCGGAGCCAGGACCACCGGGACGCGCCGGGGAGCGCGCTCCACGGCGCCGAGCAGCCGATCCAGCCGTGCCCCGGGATGGGTCTCGCGGTCGACCGCGATCGGATACATCCCGTCCGCTTCCCGCCAGGGTGGTGTGTCGAGCGGCCAGATGAAGGTGGCGAGCAGCGGGGTGGAGGGTGCCTCGTTCAGCCACACCACGGCGGTGACGACCTCGTCGAGGACCACCGTGCCCAGCGTGACGGCGATCCGGACGGGATGGACGCCGCCGACACCATCCGCCCAGTCGACCTCCTCCCGCGGGAAGCGGTCCGTCAGGCCGACGACGTCGCCGGGTTCGACGGGGCGATCCAAGGCCAGCGGTTGGCTGTGTACGTGCATGGCCGGGCCGCCGAGGTCGCCGTCGAGGGCGGCGGCCAGCGCCCCGCGACTGCGCACCGCGGGGTGGACCTCGACCACGAGTTGGGAGGCGGTGAGCTCGGCTTCACCGTCGTTGGTGACCAGGACCCGCAACTCCAGGGCATCCGGAGCGGGGGGCAGTTCGTTCGGATCCTCGGGCACCTGG
>Ga0102938_10001922_pt1 | contig 15801 bp, 13 predicted proteins | sample SalPonR2_B_D2_MG_FD_84516 | JGI IMG/M metagenome (GOLD analysis project Ga0102938, IMG submission 84516) | Salt pond soil microbial communities from South San Francisco under conditions of wetland restoration - Salt Pond MetaG R2_B_D2_MG | ecosystem: Environmental > Aquatic > Marine >...
GCGCCGGGGTGGTGATCGCGATCGTGGGCGGGGCGCAATGGTACGGGCGACCGCTATGGCGTGGCATGGTCGGACTGGCGGAGATCGCCGGCGGCGACCGCAAACGTCTGGTGCGGCCGATGGTGGTCGGCGCGACGTGGGCGTTTTGTCTAGGATTGGTCGCCTTTGTGATGCCGTTTCCGACGCATTTGTCGGCTCCCGCGGTCGTCCGGTACCCGTCGGAATGTTCGGTTCGATGCCAAGTCGACGGCTTTGTCGAAGCGGTCCACGTCGAGAGCGGACAACGCGTCCGGGCCGGTGATTTGCTGTTGGAACTGCGGAACGACGATCTGATCAAAGATTTGCGAAGCGTGGGGATGCAGATCCGAGCGAGCGAACTTCGTCAGCTGGCGGCGATCGATTCACTCGACGCGACGAGCGAACAGGTCGAAGCGGAAAACATGCAGTCGCTGTTGAGACGTCAACGGCACCTGGAAAGCCGGGTCGCCCGGCTTCGTCTGTTCTCGCACGCCGACGGTCGCGTCGAAGGTCGCGATTTGGGTCAGCTTTCGGGGTCCTTTGTGCGACAAGGCGATCGGCTGATGCAGATCGTCTCGGACGATCGAAAGGAAGTCGTCTTGATGATCGATCAGGCCGGCATCCGGCGAACGCGTCTACGAAAGGACCACAGCGTCCGATTCGCCTCGGCGGGCATCGCCACGTTCGAAAGCTCCCTGACGCGGATTCATCCGCGGGCGACCGATCGAGTGCCCTCCGCGGCGCTGGCGGCCACCTCGGGCGGCCCGATGGCGGTTCGCAGCGATCCGGATTCCGGCGACGAATCCCGTGTCAAATTGGTCGAACCGCATTTCGAAGCGATCAGCATTCTCGAACCAACGGTAGCCTCCGGGGTCCCGGCGGGGATGATTCTGCAAGCCCGCATCGGGTACCGATCCGATCCGCTGGCATCGCGACTGCGGACGACTCTGTACCGCTGGTGGTACGACGCCGAAGCGGCGTTGTCGCGCAAGACTGATTCGCACAGGTGACGTTTCGTGTTCGCTTGCCCCGCGTCGTTGCGACGGCACGTCAAACCAGGACGTCTTGGGCCTGGGACAGCAGTCGGCGATACAGCGGGGCTCGAAACGATCGCAACAGCAACGTCATGATCGGCCAGCCGGGCTCGACGGACGCGCCGTCATGAGGCAAGTCCGCCCAGGTCACTTCGTCGGCGACCGATGACTGTTGGACCAGTCGGTCGTAGCGGCTTTGTGAAAACACACCGCCGCGTTTCGCGTAGACGATTCGTTTGCAGATGCCGGCCGGCTTGGCCGAGATTTGCAGCGACGCGGGATGCAAATGGGCGGCGATCAACGATGCGGTGGGATCTTGGCTTCGCAATGCCAGTTCGATGACCTCCGACGACGCGGTCGGTCGCGGATTGACCTCCAGCAGGCACGGCGGGTGATGACGGTCGATCAAGAAATCCGCGTTGAACAGTCCTTGGTACCCGGTCTCGTTTGCAAACTGATCGCCCAGCGATCGGATCGCCGCCTGGGTCGCCGAGTCGACTGCGACGGGGCCGAACGATCCGGCGAAATAGAACGGGTTGTCATGATTCCGCACGTGCAGCGAACGGCACACGCCCAGCAAGCGGACTTCGGATCTATCGGCCAGGTAGCTCGCCCCGACGGATCGCCCGGCCACCCAGGGCTGACGAAAGGTGTCGGCGCCATCGGCGGTCTGATTGTCTGTGGTCGGAGTGTCTGTGGTCGGCCGCCAACGGATTCCGATTCCGCCGGTGCCCTGATGGGGCTTGATCAACCAACGGCTGGGCGGTCGATCGAGGCCGGAGACCATGGACGCGGGCGTGGTGCAACCGGCACGACTTGCCCAACGCGAGATTGGGGACCCGGCTTTCAAGTTCGGCAAGCCGAGTGAGTCGGCAGTGCTGACGCCGATCAGGTCACTGACCTGCACGGCGACCGCGTCCGGGTAGCGAATTTTCGCTTCTCGAACCAACGCGGGAAGCCGGTCACGATCCTGGATTCGGGTGAAAGTCCGACAGGCCGCCAAGGTGTCTCGATCGCCGAACAAATCGATTCCGTGAACGGCGTAACCGCCGCGAACGGCCGATTGGGCCGCCGACCGAACCGAGGCACCGTAAAGGATGACCGAAGTCGCAGTCTCTGACCCGTCTGGTGGTTGCATCCGGGGCACGCTCTGTTACGTTCTGCGGGTCTTTAGTACGACTAGGTTGTGCAAGAAAACGACACGACAGCCGCCGTCGGGCGTTGACCCGATCAGTTGTCTCGCTGCAGACGCAGTCCCCTCCGCGTCTCGGGTGCAAGTTTTCCGGCGTAGCCGACAACATCCCCGTTTTAACAGTCTTTGGGAAAGGTAGCGACACTCATGCAATTTTATATCGGCGAAGCGTTGGTTGGTGACGGAAACGAGGTCGCCCACATCGACCTGATGATCGGCAGCAAAGACGGACCGGTCGGCGCCGCATTCGCCACTGCTCTGGCCAATCAGAGCGAAGGTCACACGAACTTGCTGGCCGTTTTGGCACCGAACGTGGCGGTCAAGCCGGCCACCGTGATGATCACCAAAGTCACGATCAAGGGCATGAAGCAAGCCGTTCAAATGTTCGGCCCGGCGCAAGCCGCCGTCGCCAAAGCGGTCGCCGATTCGGTCGGTGATGGCGTGATCCCCAAGGATCAAGCCGAAGACTTGGTTTGTGTTTGCGGCGTCTTCATCGCTCCCAATGCGGAAAGCGACGAAAAGATCTACAACTACAACTACGAAGCGACCAAGCAAGCGATCGCGGCGGCCATGAAGAACGAACCTTCGGCCGACGAAATGCTGTCCCAGAAAGACAGCGCGGCACACCCGTTCAAGGGATTCTAGTCGATCGCTCGTCACTCCAACCGAATCCCGGTCGTGCAGCCGTCTGCCGATCGGGATTTGTTTTCATCATGACCAAAAAAATTCTTCTGCAATTCGACGCCGGCCAGCACCCCAGCTCCTTCGATTCCATCGTTGCGGTCGATGCCGGTGTGGATTACCTGTTGCGTTACGGAGACGCTCAGGTCACGACCGTCCCCGGTCTGGTCCACGGTGCGATGTTCACCCGTGGCGGTGACGATTTGGCCTCGACGGCCATCTTCGTCGGCGGCGAGAACGTCGAGGACGCGGAGAAACTGGTCAAGGCGATCGAAGCCGTTTTTTTCGGCCCCATCCGTGTCTCCGTGATGATGGACGCCAACGGTTGCAATACCACCGCTTCGGCCGCCGTCGTCGCGGCCGGCCGACACACCGATTTGTCCCGGTCGAAAGCCGTCGTGCTCGGTGGAACCGGCCCGGTCGGTCGCCGCGTCGCTCAGCTGTTGGCCGGTGAAGGCGCCGCGGTGACCTTGACCAGTCGATCGATGGACCGCGCCAAGCGAGTCTGTGACGTGATCACCGGGAAAGGTTTGCCCGGCACCCTGCAACCTGCGGCCCCCCGTCACGAAAAGCAGATGGCCGAGCTGGTCCGGGGACACGACTGTGTGATCGCCAGCGGTGCCGCCGGCGTCCAACTGATCGAAGAATCAACGATCGCCTCGTTGGCAACCTTGAAGGTCGCGATCGACTTGAACGCCGTCCCGCCGGCCGGCATCGGTGGCATCGAGATGACCGACAAGGCGAAATCGCTGCCGCACGGCGTCGGCTACGGCGCCATCGGCGTCGGGGGGCTGAAAATGAAGACTCACAAAGCCGCGATCCGGCAGTTGTTCCAAGCGAACGACCAGGTCTTCGATGCCTTGGAGATTTATCAGATCGCCAAGTCGATCGGCTGACGGCTTCGTTCTCGACGCTTACGCTTCGACGACGCTGCGATAATATTCGATGCTTTGCCGCAGGCCGGCTTCCATCGTCACGTCGGGTTCGAATTTCAGCCGCGTTCTGGCTTCGGAAATGTCGGCCAATGAGTCGCGGACGTCGCCGTCACGTGGCGGCTGATGATCCGGCGTGATCGATTGTTTCAGCAGCGACTGCAACCCATCGAGCAACTGCAGCAAGGTCGTGCGTTCGCCCCGCGCGACGTTGAACACGCCGCCGGCCACGCCGGGCGTCGTGGCGGCCAACAGGTTCGCTTTGGCCACGTCGCCGACGTAGACGAAGTCACGAGACTGTTGTCCGTCGCCGTAAATGATCGGCGGCTTGCCTTCCAAGATCATCGAAACGAAACGTGGAATCACGGCGCTGTATTCGCTTTGCGGGTCTTGTCGCGGCCCGAACACGTTGAAGTATCGCAGGATGACGGTCTCCATGCCGAAACCTTGATAGAAAGCTTGACAGTAGGCTTCGGACGCCAGTTTCGACGCCGCGTAGGGTGACAGCGGTGAAACCGGGTCGGTTTCCCGCTTCGAAACGAACCTCGAATTGCCGTACGCCGCGCTAGTCGATGCCAGCACGAGTCGGCTGACGCCGGCGGCTCGGCCGGCCTTGAGCAATTCGACGGTGCTGGTTGCGGTCCATTGGTGACACAGTTCGGGCTGCCGCATGCTGCGTGGCACGCTGGCCATCGCGGCTTCGTGAAAAATCACGTCGACCCCGTCGACGGCGGATTTCACCGCGATTTCGTCGGACGCGTCGCCTTCGACGAATTCGAAACCCGATTCACTGCTCAGGTGATCCAGATTGCCGCGAAATCCCGTGCTCAGATTATCCAGCACCCGGACTTTCGCACCCGCGGCCAACAACGCGTCGGTCAGGTGCGATCCGATGAAACCGGCACCCCCGGTTACCAAGGCCAGCTTTCCGTGCAGGTCGATTGATTGCATCGTCGATTCATTCGTGGGAGTGTCGTGATGTCCGTGCGGTCGCCTGTTCTACACGACAAGTCCCAACGCGCGGATCACCCGAACAAATCCGTCACCGGTCGGCCGCTACCGTCGATGGTGACGTAAAACGGTCGGCCTTCGATGGTGAACCCGGTTCGCGGGCTGATGCCCATCGCTTGCATGATCGTGGCGTGCAGATCGGTCACGGTGACCGGGTTTTCGATCGCCATCAGGGGCCGCTGCGGCGCCGTCGCGCCGTACAGGAACCCACGTTTCACGCCGCCGCCGAACATCACCACGCTGGTACCGCCGGTGAAGTGACGGTGCAGCCCGTAGTGCTGCATCGTTTGCACGGTCTCCGATTTGGCCCGAGATTGATCTTTCGCCGTCGATCCCGGCACGCCTTCGACGATGGCGTCGCGACTGAACTCGCTGGCGATGACGACGAGCGTCCGATCCAGCCGGCCGCCGGCTTCCAGATCCCGGATCAATCGGGCGATCGGTCGGTCGATTTCCCGGTGCATCCGCTGGACCGTTTCGTGACCTTTTTCGTGCGTGTCCCAGTGAAAGAACGGCACGTACTCGGTCGTCACCTCGACAAAACGCGTGCCCGCCTCGACCAGTCGTTTCGCCAGCAAACATCCACGCCCGAACCGCCCGGTGTCGTAGGCTTCGATCGTTTCCTTGGTTTCCCGGTGGATGTCAAAGGCCTTGCGGTCGTCGCTGGACAGCAATCGGTACGCGTTGTCCATCGAGCGCAGCAATGATTCCTGGTGATAGCCGCTGGCATGTTCACGCAGCGGGCTTTCGCGGACCAGTCGGCGGAACAGTCGCTCACGGTTTTCGAAACGCTTGCCGGTCATGCCCGCCGGCGGGGCGACGGCTGCCGCGGCCTGTTCGGGATAGGGCAAGTTCATCGGCCCGAATTCGCTGCCGAAAAAACCGCCGGTCGTGAACGCCTTGAGTTCCTCTTTTTCACCGACGCCTTCCAAACGTTGTCCGATGTTGACGAACGCCGGCATCACCGGATTGACCGGCCCGAGCACGCGAGCCATCCAGGCGCCCAAGTGCGGCGCGGCGACCGTTTGCGGCGGAACGTAACCGGTGTGCCAATGGTACTGGTGTCGAGAATGCAGGATGTGTCCGAGATCAGGCTGGACCGCCGATCGGATCAGCGTCGCGCGATCCATCACGCCGGCGATGTTTTCCAAGCCCTCGCAGACCTTGATGTCGTCGACGGCCGTGTCGATCGCCGGAAAGGTGCTCAGCATCTTTTCCACCGGCATCCCGACTTCGAACGCCGCGTAGGCCTTCGGGTCAAAGGTCTCCGGTGCCGCCATCCCGCCGGCCAGCCAGATCAGGATGCACGCGTCGGCAGTCGGTTCGGGTTGCCGGCCCGCCAGCGGCCCGCCTCCCGCGGACACCTCGTCGCCGATCACGCGTGGAGCCCCCATCGTCCACGTCGCGGCACTCGCCGCAGCCAATTGTTTCAGGAAGTCCCGTCGTGCCTGTTGTTCGTTTCTCATCTCATTCTCGAATCGTGTTCCGCCGGTGTCTGGACGCCGACTCGGTCGGTCATCGCACCAACAAAAATTCCGGCTTCATCATCACCGACCAAAGCAGGTCCTCGATCACTCGCCGATCGGGACGTTCCCCCAAAATCTGATCGACGATCTTTCGTTCCGCGTCGTTCGGCGGTCGACAGAGGCAAGCCAAGAAAAGCTCGTCCGCGAGCGCGGCGTTGGACGTTCGCTTTTCGATCCATCGCTCGGCGCCCCGGGCGAGCGTCGCGGACAACCATTCGCCGTTGGCAAGGTTCAAGGCCTCCAATGTCGTCAAATCGTTGGGCCGCGACGTCACGATCTGGTCGCGATTGGGCCGTCCGAGCGCCCGTTGAAACGGATCACTGGCGACGAGCGAAGCTCGGACCATGCGGTCGTCGCGTTTCACTTTCGCATCGAACTGGGTCGGAGCCGCTCCGGTCAGTTGCCAGATCGCATCGACCAATTGCTCGGCCGTCAATCGCTTCACAACGGGGCCGGTGAACGAAGGGGCTTCCTCGGCCGGTGGCACCGTGGCGACCGATGAACGATAGGCCTGGGACGTGGCGATCAGGTGCAGCACCGCTTTCAAGTCATAGTCTTTTCGGATCAGGTAGGCCGCCAAGAAATCCAACAAGTCTTCATCGAACGGCCGCGTGTCCATCGCATCGAGCGGATGCACGATCCCGCGGCCCATCAGTTGGCCCCACAGACGGTTGACGATCGTTCGCGAAAAACGGCCGTTATCGGCGGCCGTCATCAACGCGGCCAGTCGTTTCAGCCGTGCGGGCTTCTCGGCATTCGGATCGATATCACCCAGTTCGGGAAACAACCACGCCGGCGTCGCCGGTTCACCGGTCGGCTTGTCACAGCGGTGCAGTTCCAAAGGTTCGTCCGCATAAATCGCCGCCAGCGCATAAGCGTCGGACAGTTTCCACTGGTCGATGAAGCTGTCGTGGCACGAGGCGCATTTCATGTTGATGCCCAGCATCGATTGCGAAATGCTTTGCGAGAATTGAATCGGCAGCGTTTGTCCCGCGCTGACTTCGCCCCGCCATTTGATCCCGTCGGCGAAACCCGCACTCTCGGGCGTCGGCGGCGCGATCAACTCCCTCGTCATCACGTCGTAAGGTTTGTTGTCGACCAGCGAGTCGTAGAGCCATCTGCTGATCTGCGTCCGCCCCTTGGTGATGAAGCCCGTGCCCGTGTAATCATTACGGAGCAGATCGTTCCAAAACGTCAGCCAGTGTTCGGCGTAATCGACGTCTCGCGATAGCAGCTTTCGCACCAAGCGATCGTGTTTGTCCGGCGAAGTGTCGTTCAGGTATTCGGTGACCTCGTCGGCCGTGGGCAACAACCCGATCAGGTCCAGCGACGTCCGCCGCAACATCACTCGGTCGTCGGCCGGTTCCAGCGGCGGCGATCCGTTCGATTCGAGATAACGCCCCATCAATTGATCGATCGGATGCGTCTCGGCGGGGCCGGGCAAGGTGACTTTTTTCAGCTTCACCGACGGCCGAAAAGTCGACTCGGCAAACGTCCAGCCGCTTTCCCACGGCACCGATTCGTCGATCCACTTCCGCAGGACGTCCAACTGTTCCGCGGGAACTCGATCGGATTCCGGCGGCGGCATCTGCATGTCGGGGTCTTTCGACGACACCAGTTCGATCAGGTAAGACGTCTCCGCGTCGCCGACATCCACCGCTCCGGATTCCAAAAACAGCTCGCGGGTGTTCAGCGAAAACCCGCCCTTCGCTTCCCCGCCGCCGTGGCACTCGGCGCAGTGTTGTTTCAGGATCGGCACCACGTCGTGGGAAAAGTCCACCGCCGGCAAGGAAGGCGTCGCGGAAGCACAAAGCCAGCACAATAAATGTCGAATGTTCATGCTCCTATGATAGCACGCCGTCCGTGATCCGCTCCGAGCAATCCGGTCCGCCCGATCGCATCCCGGCGGTCACCAATGATCGGCAAGGCGTCGGCCAAACCGGCGGTGCGGCATCGAGATGTCCGCCGCACAGAAAAACCCTCGGGGTCACCGATTCGGAGGTCGACATCCAATCGTAAAACTTAAACGGATGCCACGGGTCTCGAAAATTAGGTGATGCCGTTTTCGAGTTCGTAGTCGACCAGGGTTCTTGCCGAATCTCTCGAATGAAAATGGGTATCCACCAAACCCGGCAGAAGCGATTTACCCTCGGCGTCGAACCGCACCGCCGTGTTCGGGATATCGGCTTGCGATTGCACGCCGGCGTATCGAATCGTGTTGCCCTTGACGATCACGCAACCCTTTTCGATCGGCGGGCCGCCGTTGCCATCGATCAACCGGGCGTTGACGATCGCCGTCATTTGCCCGGCTTGATGGAATACCAAGCGGCATCCTCGTGGCACTCGACTTCGAAACGAAACAGCTCGGATAGTCGACGCGATTCCAACGCTTGGCGTTTCTGGCCGTCGAACACGATGCGGCCTTGATCCATCAAGACGACCTGCCCGATCTCCGGGATGATTTCGTTGATCGCGTGGGTGACCAACAACAACGTGACTTCACCGCCGGTAGCGATGTCGCGAATCACGTCCAAGAAATGATGGGTCGCCGCCAAGTCCAAACCGCTGGTCGGTTCGTCCAAAACCAAAATCGGTGGACGATGGACCAACGCGCGAGCGATCAAAACCCGTCGACGCTCGCCGGTCGACAGCGTCACCAGTCGTCGATCTCGCAACGCCGTCATGCCGACCTGTTCGGTCGCCACCGCGACCGCCGCGTCGACCTTGTCGGTCATCCTCGGTCCGACGTGAGCCAATTCGGTTGCCGTGAATCCGCTGGCGACGGCTTGGCGGACGGTCATGTTGCCGCTCCGCCCGGTCATGAAGTGGTGATCCAACGACTGCGAGACGATGCCCATTTGCCTGCGAAGTCGGGCGACTTCCCAATCGCTCCGGCCGAGGATTTTCACGATCCCCTGCGATCCGTCGTCGACAATTGACGGATAAAATTGGCGGATCAGCAATTTCAACAGCGAGGTTTTTCCCGACCCGTTCGGTCCGATGATCGCCGTGTGACGCCCGGCCGCAATGGATAGACTGACGTGATCCAAGATCATCGTCTGGTCACGCCAAACCGTTACCTCGGAAAGTTCAAGCAGGGGGACTTTCGGTGATTCGGTCTCGGCGGTCATTTGCGGCGTTCTTGATGAACTTAGTTGTTGGAAACCCTTTGAGCGGAGAGCTTGCCTGATGAATTTCGATTTGCCCAGCAGACGCCGGTTCATGGCCGGAGCCGCCTCGGCGGTCGCCGCGTCCGTGCTACCCGTTGCCGAATCACCCGGTGCCGAAACCGGTGCGTCGGAATCGGTCGCTCCGCGTAACCCGATCGCCGTGTCGACCTATTCCTACTGGCGTTACCGTGATGACAGCAAGTTGACGATCGAACGATGTGTCGATTTGGCCGGTGAGGCGGGCTTCGATGCGGTCGAAATCCTGCACGTGCAAATGGAGGACGAATCGCCGGCGACCTTGCAACGGATCAAGCAGCGGGCGTTCCGCCACGGCATGGACCTTTGCGGAATGTCGACCCACCAGTCGTTCGTGTTTCCCGACGCGGCCGAGCGACGAAAGAACGTCGACCACACCATTCGTTGCATCGAATTGGCGTACGCGATGGGCATCCCGACGATCCGGGTCAACACCGGACGCTGGGGCACGTCGGGCAGTTTCGACGAACTGATGGCGAACAAGGGCATCGAGCCTCGTTTGGAAGGCTACACCGAAGACGACGGATTCGCGTGGGTCCGCGAAGGTTTCGAAAAGTGCCTGCCCGTCGCCGAAAAATGCGGTGTCGTGCTGGGATTAGAGAATCACTGGGGGCTCGGACGCACCGCCGACGGCGTTCTGCGAGTGATCAACGAAGTCGATTCCCCTTGGCTGCGGGCGACACTGGACACCGGCAACTTTCTGGAGGACCAATACACCCAGTATCGAAAGCTTGCACCGGAGGCCGTGTTCGTGCAGGCGAAAACTTATTTCGGCGGTGGCACCTGGTACACGCTGGACATCGACTATCAAAAAGTCGCTCGGATCCTCCGCGAAGCGGATTATCGCGGCTACATCAGCTTGGAATTCGAAGGCCGAGAAGCCCACGAGACGGCGATCCCGAAAAGCTTGGCGATGTTGCGAGAAGTTTTTTAGGGGCGCGAGGAGATGTCGCTAGGCTCTGACTTTCAAATACCGATGCAACTGACAGGCCGGATAGCCGTCGTAGAACCTTCGGACCCAGTGACGGCCTGAATCGTTCGCCAAGTGTCGCTGCCAGCCCGCCCGGATCATGAAGCGGTCGCTGATCGACGCGTTGGAGACGTGGGTGACGATTAACAGCGCGCCACGGATTTCGGCGATGCTTTCCAAAACGTGGCGGGCGCCGATGCAGGTTTGCAAACTCGCCGCGTCGCCGGAGATCACAAAATCCAGCGTCAGCACCCCCTTCATGCCCAGCGGTTGGTGATAATCCAGATAGCAGACGTCGCCGACGGGACGGCGGAACTTGGCTTGCCACCACACGCCGGCGATCGAAACACTGCCGACCGTGCGCCGCCGACGGACGGCGACCAGTTTTCCTAATTCCATCACGATCCGCCCGCTACGCCACGCTCGAATCAGCGATTCGTGCTCCGCCGGGTTGTCGACGCTGTGGGGGCCGAACATGATGACATTTGAACCTGAAAAAGCGAAGCATGACGGATAACGCTGGCGATGCGAAACGCCCGAAAACGTTGCGACCGCTTTGGTATCGTATCGGCCGGATCATCGCGATCGGCTACTTAACTGTGTTGGTGACGCTACTCGTGTTGGAATCCAGACTGGTCTATCCGGGCGCTTATCAGGCCGTCGACGCTCGTGAGGTGGTGGGTGTCGAGACGACGGCGGAGCCGTTCGAGTATCAGTCCGCCGACGGGACGCGTTTGATCGGCCAGTTGGTGCGTCGGGGAGACGCCGTTGAGAACGATGGCAAGGAAAATTCCGCCCCGCCGCGTTATCTGGTTTTTTTTCACGGCAACGGGACCAAGGCGATCTGGTCGCGGGGGTTCATCGAGCGATTGTCGGCGGCCACCGGGGCGACCGTTCTGGCGGCAGAGTACCGCGGATTCGGCGCGGACCGCGTGCGGTTGAGCGAATCCGGCGTGGTGGCCGATAGCGTCGCGGCGGTCGACAGTTTTTGCGACGCTTTGGGCATCAAGCCGCAAGACGTTTTTGTGTACGGTTCGTCGCTGGGCGGCGGATGTGCCGCGGCGGTTGCCCGGCAACGGCCCGTCAAGGGCGTGATCTTGGAACGATCCTTCGATCGCTTGGTCGACGTCGCCGCGGGGATGTATCCGTACATGCCGGTTCGTTGGCTGATGCGAAACCGCTTCGATTCGATCGCGAGGCTGAAAGACTTCCGCGGACCGGTGCTGCAAATTCACGGCGACGTCGATGTCGTCGTTCCGATTCATCACGCCAAGCGTTTGCAAAAGGCGTTGACGACGAAGGATCAGACTTTCATCGAAAGACAGGGGCTCGGTCACAATGATTCGATCGACGACGTGTTGCTTCGGCAAGTCGGCGACTGGATGGGTGCACGCGCCGGAGATCCGAACGGCTGATCCGGCGGGGCGAACCTTGTCACGTGCGGCCCTTCGATCGCGGTTCGCTAGAGTCCCTTTCCCAGGGGGCGCCTGGGAAAGGGCTCTAAACGATTCATCGATGTGATCGCCATCGGGGCAGGAAGGCTGGCAACATCGATGCGTCAAAGCCGAGACAGGGGGGCAAAGTCGGCTTCGACGAAGAGCTCTCCGGGCATCGCCTTGGGGCAAAGGCGGGCCGATCTTCGAGGGACGAGTCGGAGGCAGATGACCGTCTCTCTCTGTGGCTCTTCTGAAACAACTGTTCACGATGAAACAGGATACGGCGGCAAGAAGTAGGTGAATTGTGTTCGAAACCGCCTTTCGAATGGGGGTTTGATTCCGTGTGGACCGCTTGTGTCAACTTTGCGGCGGCTAAAACGTCGCAGGGCGTGGCTTAAACGTCGCATGGCGAGACCTCGCGTTCCGCCGGAGTCTGTTTCGGGGTACCTTTCCCCCGCGAAAGAATCTTGCACACTGTCCGGCTGAGCGTTGGCACCTGCAGCGAATCGCGTGGTGACAACACCTCCAAACCGCGACAAAACGGATAGGAACGAATTGATGGACGATCATCATGTCAGTTTGAATCGGCCCCGGATCGGGGTGTTGACCTCGGGTGGCGATTGCCCGGGGCTGAACGCGGTGCTTCGTGCGGTCGCCAAGACGGCTTATTGGCAAGGCTACGAGGTGCTGGGGTTTGAACAGGGCTTCGAAGGCTTGATCGACCCGATTCGCTACAAGCCGCTGACGCAGCAAAGCACTCAAGGCATCTTGACGATGGGCGGCACGATCTTGGGCAGCACGAACCGAGGCCGCTTTGGTGCCCGCGTCGGCGTCGACGGTCGTGCGGAAATCGATCCGGCGTTGGTCCGGCAAGTCGCCCAGACGTTCGAATCGCTGAACTTGGAAGGACTGATCTGCGTCGGCGGCGACGGATCGTTGTCCACGGCCGTCCAGTTCCACGAGGCCGGTTTGCCGGTCGTCGGTGTCCCCAAGACGATCGACAACGATTTGTCTTGCACGGCGTACACGTTCGGGTTCAACAGCGCGGTGTTGTGCTGCGCCGACGCGTTGGATCGCTTGCACACGACGGCGGAAAGTCATCGCCGCGTCATGGTGTTGGAGGTCATGGGTCGCCACACCGGATGGATCGCGCTGCACGGCGGCATCGCAGGCGGCGCCGACGTGATCTTATTGCCAGAAATCCCATGGCGATACGAAAACATCTTGGCGAAGATCGAAGAGCGTCGGCAGCTGGGAAAGAACTTCACGCTGGTCGTCGTCGCCGAAGGTGCCAGCCTGCCGGACGGTTCCTTGGTATCGTCCCAAGACACCGGCGGCAATTTGCAAGCGAAACTCGGCGGCATCGGACACGTCGTGACCGCGGAACTGGAGCATCGCATCGAACAAGAGGTCCGCTGCGTCGTGCTGGGGCATTTGCAACGTGGCGGAGGACCGACGACGTTCGACCGCGTGCTGGCGACCCAGTTCGGCGCTCATGCGGTGCGGTTGGTGATCGAAAAGAAGTTCGGACAAATGGTTTGCATCCGTCCGCCGGAGATCGCCGACGTGCCGATCTCCGAAGCGGTCGGTTCGCTTCGCACGGTCAATCCGGCCGCCTCGGACGTGCTGACCGCGCGGGCGTTGGGGATCAACTTGGGTGACACACCGGGTTACCAAAACCCGTTCCAAACGCGATAGGATCGAACGACGTTTCGTAGGGCGCAAAGAAAACGGCGAATCAACGTACGCAAACGTTGATTCGCCGCCTTCACCAAAACTGCAAAGTTTCTGTCGGATTCCGTCGCACATTCCCACGGTGAAACGGAGCGACAGTCCCTTTCGGACTGCTGAGCGTCGGGTCCTCCACATGGTTGACCCTCGCCGGCTTCCTACTTTTCGGCTGATCCTACCGACCGACGGGATGGTAAGTGTTAGAAGACCCCAAATCAGCCACCCGCCCATCAATCGATACCGGATGTGTCGATTAATCCAGCGACGCAAAATAGAAAGTTGCCTTCAAGAGGATTCACCCGCATAGCAGACCAACCGATCGTCTACACGAATGATCAGTTTTCCTTGAACAAACACCGGGGTCGCGCCGACGGGGCCGCCCAGATCGACGTCCAGCAAGGATTCCATCTTGTCGTCGGCCGACATCACGGTCGCTTTGCCTTGCAAGTCGATGGCCAAGATTTTGTCACCGACCAAGATCGGCGAGGCGCCGAAGTTTCCGCCCAAGCGTTTGCGAGTGATCGTTTCACCGGTCATCGCATCGAAACAACTGGCGATCCCGCGATCATCGACGGCGAATAGTTTTCCGTCACGAACGACGGCGGTGGGAACGTAGGGGGCACCGCTTTTGATTCGATAGACTTCCCGGGCGATGCTGCCTTGATCGGGCATTCGAACGGCGACCATTTCGTTCCCGCCACCACCGCTGCCGCATGATCCGATCAACAAATCTCCGACGACCAGGGGCGAACTGCAGCATCGTTTGCTGAACGCGTCGGAACGAAATTGCAGGCGACCGTTCGTCAAATCGATGCCGAACAGTCCGTCGCCGGTGTTCGCACCGATCAACCATTTGGGCCGACCCGACGCGTCATCGACGACCGCCGGCGTCCCATAACAAACGCGGGTCGTCGTCAGCGGGCACGTCCAATGGGTGTTCCCCGTTTTGCGGTCGACGGCGATCATGCGACTTTCACCAGGTTCGTCCCCGGGATCCAGGCTCTCGGCTTGCTGCGAAAAAAACAGAATGACTTGTTCACCGACGACCAACGGACTGGCCCCGTAACCGTGTTGACTTTGAAAACGTCCGAAGTCGCGTCGCCAGATTTCTTGACCCTCATGATCCATGGCGACCAGAAAAGTGTGTGCCCCGTCGCTCCACGTCACGTATACCTGTTCCGCATCGGCGGCGGGTGTTCCCGAGGCCAGCGTGTTGCGTTGGTGCAGATGGTAATCGGATTGCGGAAACTCGGCCGACCAAATTTCGGTGCCGTCGGTCAGTGACAGACAGTCCAACGAGATCGAAGACCTCGCGGGCCGGGAACGCAGTAAAAACAAGCGGTCTTTCCAAACGATCGGCGACCCGACGTCACGGCTTTTCAGTTCGTGTTGCCAAAGCGTCGTCGAGGCGTCCAGTCTGGCGGGCAATTCCCCCGCGACCACGCGTCCGGTGTCGGCCGAACCGCGAAAAGATGGCCAGTCGGCGTCGGCACGGGCGGCCGGGAACGCCGCGACCGTGGCCAGGGAGGTCGTGGCAATCGCGAACCATGCGGCCGCCGGAAAACTGATTCGTGTCATGACGATTGTGCAAGCTGGGAAGTGGACAGGGGCTCAAGAGCGACCGAACGATCAGGGGCGTTTTTCGCCGGGCGATCGAGGCGGCCGAATCTTTGACGTAGGTTTCAGGGCATTCTAGCCCAACACCGCTTCCACAGGTTCCGCATGATCAAGCCGACAATTCGATGGTGCGATGATTTATCCGAACTGGGCCCGCTCGGCGGCGACGGGGAGGCACCGGGGAATTGCACTTGGGACCGATTGTCCGCCGGCGTGCCGTTTCGCGGACCCGTCTGGTTGGGTGCGTGGTGGCGGCACTTGGCCGGCGATGCGAAATGCCAGAGCTTGATCGCCCGCGACGAAAACGGGCAAATCGTCGGACTGTTTCCTTTGTATCGAGACGCCGCCGACGATCGCGGCGCGGTCCTGCGAAGCTTCGGCGACGGATCGACCTGTACCGACCACGTTTCGATCATGGCCGCCGACGGTTGCCAGTTCGCGGTGGCC
>Ga0102938_10001923_pt1 | contig 15791 bp, 10 predicted proteins | sample SalPonR2_B_D2_MG_FD_84516 | JGI IMG/M metagenome (GOLD analysis project Ga0102938, IMG submission 84516) | Salt pond soil microbial communities from South San Francisco under conditions of wetland restoration - Salt Pond MetaG R2_B_D2_MG | ecosystem: Environmental > Aquatic > Marine >...
CATAAACATATAAATGCTTATTTCGGGAGGTGCCAGCGCCTCTACTATGGGAAGAGGAATAAAACCGGCATTATGGATAGAAAATAGGGCTATCATTGAATTGGGCTGATGGGACCAAAGGGGCTGACCCCGAACCAGTACCCGGGCTATTACAACCTGAGTTCCGATCATCACAAAACCGGCAATAAAATATATAAACAACCACTGGGAACCCACGTTCACAGCTTCTTCCCATCCAAGGGGCAGCCTTTGTAAAAAGTAGAGTGGGAACAGGATATTCATCACGGTAAAGATAGCCGGTTTCAAAACCCGGCGTCCCATCACCGGAATGCGAAAAAGAGTAAAGCCCAGCAATGCAAGCCCGATAAGTTTTAGTACCGCTTCAAATATTGGTTGATACACAATTAATCCTTAACTAGGGGGAGGCCTCATCCTCAAGATGCTGCAACTCTTCCCAACGCCTATACGCAACCTCCAGATCCGATTCCACCTTCTTCAGTGTGGCGGTAAGCGAAGCCGGTGATCCCTGGGCAGAGCGGTAAAGCTCCGGATCGGCTAATTCATTATGTATTCGCTCTATCTCTGCTTCTATTTTGATAATTGTATCAGGCAAATTCTCCAACTCCTGACGCTCTTTGTACGATAGGGTTCTCGGTTTTTCCGTTTTGGGCTTCCTGGCTCGGCGCTTTTGGACAGCAGATTGTTCGTCCTTGTTATCCTTTAAAGTTTTTTGTCCACCTTTACCGTTGACATCCTTACTATTCTGCTGCTCCTCAGTTTTTCGGCGCAGCTCGGAATCCTCCCAATCGGCGTAGCCTCCGGCATATTCAATCACCCGTCCCCGGCCTGCCAATACAAAACAATCGGTTACCACATTGTCGAGGAAAGTTCTGTCATGGCTGACCAACAGTATGGTCCCCTGATACTCCTGAAGTAAATCTTCCAGCAGCTCGAGGGTTTCAACATCCAGATCGTTAGTTGGTTCATCCAGAATCAGAAGATTCGCCGGCCGGGCAAATAGTTTTGCTAACAGCAAGCGATTCCGTTCACCCCCCGACAAATGGGCAACCGGGCTTTTAGCCCTGTCCGGGCTAAATAAAAAGTCCTGCAGGTACGCCATAATGTGCTTTTTGCGGCCGTTCAGCTCAATTGTCTCATATCCATCGCCCAAATTTTCGATTACGTTTTTATCCGGATCAAGTTCACTCCGCATTTGGTCAAAATATACAGGTTGAAGATTTACTCCATGGCGAATAGTGCCTTTTTGGGGCTCAAGTTCCTTCAATAGAAGTTTTAAGAGGGTCGTTTTCCCGGAACCGTTGGGGCCGACAATCCCTACCCTATCCCGGCGCATAATGGTGGTAGTAAAATTGTCAATAATCGCTTCGCTACTCGATTCACCATCAGACTCTTCGCCGTATCCGAAGCTGATATTCTTGGCCTCAATCACCAAATTTCCCGAACGCCCACCGTTATGGATTTCCATGCGCGCCTTTCCAGTCTGTTCCCGGCGCTGACGGTACTGGTCGCGCATCTCCTGCAGCGCCCGTACCCGGCCCTCGTTCCGCGTTCGGCGAGCCTTCACCCCGCGCCGTAACCAGGCCTCCTCCTGAGCCAAACGCTTGTCAAACTCCGCCCTCTTTTTTGCTTCGGCATCCAATAGCTCTTCACGCCGTTCTAAAAACTGCTTGTAGGAGGTACGAAATGCATAGACCTGGCCTCGATCAATTTCTGCAACCCGATTCGACAGACGCTTTGCAAAGCTGCGGTCGTGGGTTACAAAAATTACCGTCTTCACCCGCCGCAGCAGATAATCTTCCAGCAAACGGATAGTATCAATATCCAGATGGTTAGTCGGCTCGTCCAGCAGCAAAACCTCTGCATCAACTGCGAGTACCCGGGCCAGATATGCCCGCCGCTGTTCTCCTCCGGACATTGTGGACAATTCCTGTTCAGGATCGAGCCCCAGCAGAGACAAAGCCTGCTCGGCAGCCAAACTGCGTTCAGGATTGCCGTCGGTAACAAGTTCAATCAATCTGCCTTGGGCGCCGTCTGGAAACTCCTGCCGCAGGTAGGCAGTCTTCACGCCGCCTTCCCACACAACCTCTCCTGAATCCGGTTCAAGCAGGCCGGCCATTAACTTGAGGAGTGTTGATTTACCGGTACCGTTCTTTCCGAGTAAACAGAGTTTATCACCTGATTCTATATGCAGCTCCAGGCCATCCAGCAACGGAGGCCCCCCGAAGCTTAGAATGAGATTTTTTATACTAATTATTGCCATGCTTGATCATAACTGTTTGGATGGATCTCTACAATAGATCAGTTTCAACGGGAATCCTAATTGTAAACTCCGGATGGGGACTCTTTATAAGTTCTACATTCCCATTTAATTGGTCCACCAGCGCCTTAATCAGCCGCAACCCAAGTGTCTCAGTATTATCCAACTCTATTTCTGCCGGAAAGGGTAAACCGGAATTAGAAATTGAAATTTCATATTCTCCGGAGGAATTATTCCGTATAATTGACATTCGAAACAGGGCTTCCTCGCTGCCTGTAAATCCATACTTAATTGCGTTTGTTGCTATTTCATTCACGATGAGCCCCAGGGAGATTAGCGTTTTTGTTTCAAACGAAATATCTTCAATCTGGTTCTCAATACTCACAGGCCTCTCGGTAAACGATGAGAATATTGATTCCAGCAGGTCCTGAAAATAATCACGTGCGTCAATGTGAGTTATATCCTTAGATTGATACAATTTCTCGTGAACTATTCTTATCGCATTAATTTGGTGTCTGATATCGCTCAGATCGGCCGAGTTCTTTGAAAGAGACTCTTTGAAACTGATCAGAGAGGTGATCATCAACAAGTTATTCTTAACTCGATGGTTCAGCTCCTGCATCAAGAACTGTTTTTCCCGAAGGGCTGCACGCAGCTCTACTTCTGTTCTTTTCTGTTGACTTATGTCGGCGGTAAAACCGTCTATTAAAAACTTTTCCCCCTGCAGCATTGAACTAATTCGAGCGTTCATACTGAACCATCTCCGCTGCCCGTCCCTTCGTTTGGCTTCATACACAAAATCTTGTACATAGCCATGCTCTCGTAAGCGACGGGTAAACTCCTCCCGCCGTTGTGGGTCTACATAGAGTTGTGAGGACAGCTCTTGAAAATTATCAATCGCCTCCTGCGGATTGGCAGCCCCAACCATATGCGCCATGGCAGGGTTTACATGCAGGGGGTGTCCCTGCGAATCGGTTTGGAAAATACCTACCGGCGAATTTTCGACCAGTTTATGATACTTGGCCTCGCTTTCCTGGAGCAAACGGTCTTTTTCGTACTGTTCTGTGACATCGCGAAATACCAGTACAACCCCGGCAATTTCCTCGGCGGAATCTTTAATCGGCGAAGCACTATCGGCCACCTGATACTCCCGCCCATCCCTAGAAATAAGCATAGTGTGGTTGGCCAAACCGATGATATCCCCGGTTTCAAGAACCTTGCTCACCGGATTATCCACAATTTTCCTTGTATCGGCATTTACAATATGAAACACCCTCTCCAACTTTTCTCCAAGTGCCGCACCGATCGTCCATCCGGTTAAGCTCTGGGCCACCGGATTCATGCGGGTTACCCTTCCCTCCACATCGGTTGCAATCACCGCATCGCCGATGGAATTGAGGGTTATCCGCAGGTTTTCCTCGCTCTCTTTTAGTTCAGCCTCGTTTTGGATACGCTCGCTCACATCTCGGATAAGGCCGATATAACCGGTTATTTTATTCTGTTCATTCAAGTAATAGAACACGCTCGTTTCACCGGGAAATACCAATCCGTTTTTTCTACGGTATTGAATGGTGAATAAGAAATTATTCAAACTGCCCTTATGGGCTTGAATGGCTTCACCTAACTGCGCGTATTCCCCCTCATTTTCATATAAACCTACCGTTTTCAGCCCCTTTATTTCATCCAGCGGGTAACCGAACAGGTCTGAGAAGGCTGCATTACAATCAATAATGTTTCGGTTTTCATCGGTTACTAAAATGGCATCGCGGATGCTGTTAAAAAGACTCCTATAACGCTTAGCTCCGGCTTCAAGCTCCTTCTGCATATGTTTCTGTTCAGTCACATCCTTAAATACGCAGTAGGTTTGCCGAACACTTCCATCAGGCTTATAGCCAATACAGCCTTCAAAGGTGATATCCCGATACTCTCCGCTTTTATGGCGAATCTTGAACTGAACATCATGAACATAACCGCGTTTCTTAAAAGCGGGAAAGTTTGTTTCAAAATGTGGTTTCCAATCGGGATGCAGGAATTCAGAAAATTTTTCACCTATTACCTCTTCCCTGGTATAGCCCAGCGTAGTGAGCCAGGAGGGGTTTACATCAATAAACCGCCCCTCTACATCTAAAGATTGATATGGGAGGGGTGCATTTGTATACATTGACCTGTATTTTTCTTCGCTCACCCGCAGAGCAGTCTGTACTGCACGCTTCTCTTTATCTAGCGCTATGCCGTGCAGGGCGTAGGCAATATCGCGGGAAATCTCTTCAAACAGTCCAATCTCATCCGGGTTGTCGCTATAGAAAGTCGGCAGGATAGCGCTGATCCAGCCGTATACCACATTGTCGTATTCTAAAGTAGCTGTGAGGGATACAATCTCTCCAAAATTACAGCCCTCAATCCCCTGTCCACTTCCAAACGGGCAGTTTAGACATTCAGTACTTGGCTTACGGGTAAGAACAACCCGGCCTTCGTCCATCGCCTTCGCCGCGCAATGGGGAATTACCCCTTCGTGTAGCTGTTGTACCATCGGGGTAAACCCATCGCGTTCAAACCCGGCATGATAAAACGGCTCAGCAGGGGTATCTTTCTTCAAAAGCACAGCCCACGCCTTAGAATACCCGTTAGTCTCTATCAGAATCCGACAGGCCTTATCAATTAAGGCGGAAACATCTGTCTCTTCAGTAATAATTTGGTTGATATGACGGATTGAAAGCAATACCCGGTTCACGTGCTGCAGACGCCCCTCGCGCACTTCCAGTTCCTGGTAAGCCGACTCACTGTCATGTAGATGCTGCAGCGCCTCTCTTTTGGCTGCAAACAGGGTGTAGGCCATATTGATTGATTCTATCAGTACAAACTCACCTGAGTTTTTTAATACATATCCATATCCGGTAATTTTCTTAACTTTATCGACATACTCTTTTTCTGAATGGCTGGTAAGAAAAACTATGGGAATTTCCCGGTCACCCAAAATCCGCTGAGCAGCTTCGGTACCGTCTATCCCCCGACCAAGATCAATATCCATCAGTACAAGTGAAACATCTCGGTCTGTGGCTACCATATCAACTGCTTGCTCGCCCTTATGGGCAAGAACCACATCAAACCCGTTTTTCTGGAGTTTCTGCGCTTGTGCCATTGCAAGGATTGCTTCATCTTCAACGAGGAGTATTTTACTAGTCATAATTTCTATCATACAGGTAAGAAATAGCCGTGTCTAACCTAAACTGTCAATCTCTCATATTAAAACAAAAAAATGAACACGGCGGGATTCGAACCCACGACTTCCACCTCCGGAGGGTGGCGCTCTATCCAGCTGAGCTACGTGTCCATTGCAGTGAAGGATATCTCTTTCAATGCTGCATGTCAACATCCCGCTTTATGCTTGGCATTGCGGGATAATTCAAGCTTGTATATACTTCACCCAATATGAAAGCAGTAAACAAACAGGATCTTATACGTACGCAACAAGAATTAAGTGAACTAATTGGCTGTTCTGGAAGGGAACAGTCTGTACGGAGTTATATACACAACAGCATCGCTCCCTATGTGGATACACTGCAGGAAGATGCTGCGGGGAATTTAATCGCCGTTAAATACGGTAGGAACGAAAAAAACGATGTCATTCTATTAGACGCCCATATGGATGAAGTCGGTTTTATGGTGAACCACCTTGAAGGCGATGGCCTTTTTCGTGTTTCAGCCCTGGGAGGTATCGATCCAAGTCTACTGCCCGGTGCCATGGTTCAGTTCCACGCAACTTCTGGAAACAGAAACACTGACCGGGTTACCGGAGTTTTCGGCAGCATTCCTCCCCATGTAAAAAACAGTCTGGGTACCAACGGAGGTCCCCTCAAAACTGAAGCCCTGACTATCGATGTGGGCGCTGCCTCGGAGTTTGAGCTACGGGAGCTCGGGATAGATATCGGCAGTACTGGAACCTTTTTTACTCCCTTCCAGCAGCTGGGAGAAGACTCCTTGATGGGCAAGGCTTTTGATAACCGCAGCGGCTGTAATCTGCTTTTGCAAACCGCATACAGGATTACAGAGGAACCAATTGACACAACAGTGGTGTTTCTGTTTTCAACTGCCGAAGAGCATAAACAGCTGGGGGCAGGGAGCATTCAGCTGCCTTTGAAGCCTGCCGCAGCTTTGGTTCTGGAGAATACCACCGCCACCGATACAGCCGGGACTCCAGCACACTTCAAAGTTGCCGAGCTTGGTAAAGGGCCGGCACTTACCCTGGCCGACACAAAGTATGTAGTACCGGAAAGAATCGTTAATTCTCTAAAAGCATGTGCAGAACATCACGCAATTCCGTGGCAGTATAAAAAACCGGTATACGGTGGAACCAATGCCTCTGTCATCTCCACCGGAGGAGGCGGTATTCCAACAGGAATAGTCTCGGTGCCCTGCCGCTATATTCACAGTCCCGCCGGGGTGCTGCGAATTAGTGACTTGGAACACACTGCGAAGCTGCTGTATTATTTTCTGCAAGATTTTCCTCAGAATTTTGCGTAGAGGCTTTGAGCGGCTTTAAGCGGCTTTGTGCTTGACTTTTCAGTCTCGGCCGCCTAATCTGCTTAAAAAATAATAAGGAGAAGATATGCGAATCCGTTATAATGCACCGATTACACTCACCTTTGCTCTGGTTGCAGCCCTAGTTTTGGCAATAGATCAACTTACCGGTGCCGGCATTATACCAGCCCTCTGTATGGTCCCCGGAAAAGCGGCGTTCAGTTTTACTTCTTTTCTTGACTATGTCAGAATTTTCACCCATGTCCTCGGCCATGTAGGCTGGGAACATCTATTGAGTAATTTTGCAATAATTCTGCTGATTGGTCCTATTTTAGAGGAAAAATACGGTTCGGTTTCACTTTTTATCATGATTCTTATCACCGCGTTGGTCACCGGCCTATTGAATGCCCTTCTCTTTTCTACCGCTTTACTGGGCGCCAGCGGGGTCGCTTTTATGATGATTCTGCTGGTCTCCTTTACCAACATTCGCAATGGAGAGATTCCGCTTACCTTTATCCTGATTCTGATATTGTACCTGGCGAAAGAACTTATCTCATCGGTTCAAGCAAATCAAATTTCTGAGTTTGCCCATATTGCAGGGGGCATATGCGGGAGTATGTTCGGCTTTTTACGCCCACGGAAATAAGCCCAAACAATACCCCCGCAATTAACAAATAAGCCCTATTGCAACTCCGGCCGGTTGCCTGTGGTAATCTCTATTAGCTCTCCCTGCATCCATTCCTCTTCGTTGTTCAGCTCCCAATAGAACTTTACTAAGCTTCCAGGTACATCCTTCGAAGCCCACCATGTGTAGCTCCACTTGTCACTGTCGACTGAGTAGGTATGCTTCAGTACATCACATTCATAAGTGTCTCCGGAAATATTTATACGCTCAGTACCGGTTTTATACTCTGCATAGTCTTCTGGTGTAATTGGTTCCACATCGGCCGACTCATATTCAGCTCCATCCGATTGTTTTGAAAACTCATACTCCCCTACTTTATTTTCCGCCACATCCTTAAAGTACATTTTTATAAGCTGGTAATTCGGGGCTATGTGATACTCGTACACTAATCGGTCCCCTTCTCTAGAAAAGGCAACCCGCCACCATTTTGACCCATCATCCTCTATGCTGAGCAGTGCTCTTTCCAATCGGATTTCCTCAGTTTCGTCAGAAGAGCTCAGCGACCAGACGGTGCCCTGACCGACTTCATAGGTTGAATCGTCAAAATAGAAACCTCCGGCCGCAAAGGCGTACCAGTAGATAGCATAAAACTGAGATACATACATTTGGGTCATCATTATTCTACCGGAGGTACGAATATCCGCCTCAAATTGGGTAGAATCTACCTTCGGGGTCGGACCGATTTTCAGTTGTAAGCCGAGAAACCCTCCGGATACGTTTCCCCATTGATTGTAGCCGGCGGACACAGCAAAGGAAGGAGTAAGAAAATAGTTAAAACCGGTCATAGAAACAAAACGAAGTGCCGAATCGTTCTTGTTGTATTTAATGATATCAAACCCGAGGCCAAGCTCTGCAAAATATTCAAGTTTGCCTAGTATACCCGGATCTAAAAAGTCTAAGCCCCTGAAGCCAAGATGGAAGGTTGCCACCCCCCCTACTCCCGCGGAAAGGCTGTTATCTAAGGCATTGTCGGCTCCAATTCCAAAATGCCCCCGGGCAGCCACTCCAATATCAATCGGAGCAACGTCCTCGAAACCATACTTATGTAAAATTATTTCAGCACCCGGGTATACCCCCAAACCACCCGAGTAACCAGAGGGTGTTTCAAAAGACCCCCGTGCCGAAAAAACAACATTCCCTGGAGAATACCAGGACCCCCAAATCACGCTCTCTTCCTGAGAGAACGCACCTGTAGTAGAGCACAGAAGAACAACCACCGTAATTAGAACAGCTTTTTTACTATACAATTTGATCCTCCTTCAGATAACTCTAGTATAAATCCGACTTTATAGGCTGTCCAATTTAAAATGAGAACAATACAGCAATTCCAAATGTAAAGTGTCATTTTACACTTTACATTTGGAATTGCTGAGAACATTGCATATACGGCGTTTTTTTGGTATCTTTTATTCATGCAGGTAAAAATTAATAATAGAGGTAATGGAGCATGTCCACTTTGTCATTACGACAAGAAGTGTTCATTCCAGAAAAAACTTACGAGTGCGCTGGAAACGGTGAAAAGTAAGGAAATTTTTGAACTGGTAGTCTATACATGTCCCTATTTTAAGGAGAAATTTTAATACGATGTTAGATAAGCTTGAGGGCATTGCCGAGCGCTACCACGAAGTAGAGCAACTTATCTCTGACCCGGATATTATGAAGGATTTGCAGCGTTACAAAGAGCTGATGCAGGAGCACTCCCAATTACGGGAGACCGTCGAGGAGTTTGAGAAATACAAGCAAGTAGCCCAAGAGGTAGAGGATGCTGAGGCGTTAATCGGGGAGGAAGGTGACCCGGAGATGCGGGAAATGGCTAAAGAGGAGCTTCAAGCTTTGGAAGAAAAGCGAGATGCCCTCACCGATCACCTTAAAACTCTTCTCATTCCCAAAGACCCCCTGGACGGCAAGAATATCATTATGGAAATCAGGGCCGGTACGGGGGGCGAAGAGGCAGCACTGTTTGCAGCCGATCTTTACCGTATGTACAGCCGATTTGCAGAGGAAAATAATTGGAAGACCGAGTTATTGTCATCCAATGAAACAGGAATCGGCGGTTTTAAAGAGATCTCCATTTCAATCGCCGGTAAAAATGTATATGAAAATCTCCGCTATGAAAGTGGCGTTCATAGGGTGCAGCGAGTGCCCTCTACCGAGTCCGGAGGTCGCATCCATACCTCTGCTGTAACAGTCGCGGTATTACCTGAGGCTGAAGAAACTGATATCCAGATTAACCAGGAAGATTTGAAAATTGATGTGTTCCGCTCCTCCGGCCCGGGAGGACAGAGTGTGAACACTACAGATTCAGCGGTGCGCATTACCCATGTTCCTTCCGGTACGGTAGTCACCTGCCAAGATGAAAAATCACAGCACAAAAACAAGGCCAAAGCCCTGCGGGTACTCAGAGCGAGGATTTATGAGGAAGAAGAGAGCAAACTCCAGGAAGAAAGGGCTGAGGCCCGAAAAAACCAGGTAGGTTCAGGGGATCGGTCCGAGCGTATCCGTACCTACAACTTTCCGCAAAATCGGGTAACCGACCACCGCATCAATCTTACCATTCATAAACTGGATCAGATTATGCAGGGTAATTTAAATGAGATTATCGAAAATCTAAAATACTCAGCCCGTCAGGAGTACCTGAAAGAGGTAGAATGACAACTGTACGAGAAGCCCTGGTAGGCGGTACAAGACGGCTGGCTAATTTGGAAACTCCCTTTCTGGATGCTGCGCTGCTTTTATCCCATACTCTAGGCATAAACAAAGAAAAACTCATAGCTTCATATCCGGACACTATTCCTCTGTCGGCGATGCACGAATTTAATAATCATGTAACCAAGCGCCTCTCCGGCTATCCGATAAGCTATATCCGACGGAAAAAGGAGTTTTTTGGACTTCCCTTTTACGTGGACGAGCGGGTTCTGGTTCCCCGTCCCGATACAGAGACACTGGTTGAAGAGGTGCTGAAACACATCCACGCAAAGTCCGGTACAAAGAAGAACTTACAAGTTTTAGATATAGGTACGGGCACCGGCTGTATCGCTATCACTTTGAAACATCTGCAGCCACAGCTTCAGCTTACCGCGACGGATATTTCTAAGTCTGCCTTAGCTGTCTGTACACTCAACAGTCGCCACCTGTTAACTGAACCACTTAAGCTGATTGAAAGTGATCTCTTTGCAGCTATTAGCGGCACCTTTGACATCATTGTGTCAAATCCTCCCTACCTCACCAGCCGTGAAGTAGCTCAGATGCAGGAGAAGCACTGGCCTGAACCAATGACAGCCCTGGAAGGCGGTCAGGATGGACTTGAAACGATCCGTATACTTATTAATGAAGCCTATGATCATCTAGCAGAGGAAGGGGCCTTGTTTCTTGAAGCCGGTATTGAACAGATTAGTGCAATCGAGGAGATATTTCTAAGCCGAGGTTACCAGGAAATTAACTCTTATCCTGATTTGAGCGGACGGAACCGCGTGGTGAGCGGATATAAACCATATGTTAAGTAGAATTGAGAAGTTCAAACAGGAGCTAACCCGGTATACAGAAAAAGAGCGAGAGCGCATAAACGACGCCGCAGAGTGGGCGAAAGAGCTGCATGCTGAGCAGCAGCGTGCCAGTGGTGAGCCCTATTTTATCCATCCCCTGCAGGTAGCGGAAGTTCTCGTCGATATGCAACTCGATTCCGATACAATTATCGCCGCCCTGCTGCACGATGTATTAGAAGATACTGTTATAGAAGAACTGGAACTGAGAAAACGATTTGGGCGCCAGGTAAGCTCACTGGTAGACGGCGTAACAAAGATCTCGATAGTCAAGGCTAAAAGCAAAAGTGTGCAGGAGTCCGAGACTATTCGAAAAATGCTGTTTGCTATGACCAAGGATATTCGAGTTATCATCATTAAGCTGGCCGACAAGTACCACAATATGAGCACCCTCGAACACCTGCCGAAGGAAAGACGAAAGGCTATTGCTACAGAATGCCTGGATATTTATGCTCCCCTTGCAGATCGACTGGGTATTTCATGGATGAAAACCGGATTAGAGGACCTTGCAATGAGGGAGCTGAACCCGGAAGCCTATAGTTCTATACGAAAATACCTTACCTCTAAAAAACTGGAACGTTCCAACTATCTGAAAAAGATCGAGCGTCAAATATATACCTCCGCTAAGAAAGAAGATATTGATATTACAGTATCTACCCGGACAAAGCACTACTACTCCATCCATCAAAAAATGAAGCGCCGCGGGAAAGATATTGATGAGATATACGACCTGCTCGGCATCCGGGTACTGTGTCAGACAAGCAATGAGTGCTACACCCTCTTGGGAATAATTCACCGATTATGGCCGCCGATTGAAGGGCGTTTCAAAGATTATATTGCCATGCCCAAGGCCAACCACTACCAAAGTTTACATACCACTGTAATGAGTAACGATGGCCGGTTGCTGGAAATCCAAGTGAGAACCTATGAAATGCATCAGACCGCCGAGTATGGAGTCGCAGCTCACTGGGCTTACAAACGGGCTTTTTCCGGAGCTCGGTTAAAACCGGAAGAACTGCCTATCATAAATAAACTCAAGAATTGGAACCGTCTCTCCTCCTCTGAAGATTTCTTTCATAATATAAAATCTGAGCTATTGCGGGACTCAATTTACGTATTTACACCACGCGGACATATAGTAGAACTGCCTAAAAATTCCTCGGCTATTGATTTTGCCTACCATATTCATACTGAAGTCGGAAACCGCACAGTCGGTGCGAAGGCGGACGGATCAATTATCCCCCTTAACCAGCCCCTAAAAAACACTCAGGTTATAGAGATTATGACCTCGAACAAGGCCAGACCACATGTGAATTGGTTGAAGTTCGCGAGAACAGCCAGCGCACGTCAAAAAATCAGGCACTGGCTAAATAAAAACGAAGAAAATCTGTTTATTGACAAGAGCATCATCGCCAAGAAACGGCCTTCCGAACAAGCCGAGCAGACTGAGGGGAAAAAAGAAAGCAGTAAAACTCAAGAACAGCAGCAGGAGACCACTGAGAGCGACACGATCATCAAACAGGTGGTAGACCGCACCAAAGTCGCATTCCGTATCGGCAACGAAAAAAATATGATGATCAGTATTGCCAATTGCTGTAACCCCTCAAACGGGGACGATATAATTGGCTATGTGAGCCGAGGGCGGGGGATTATTGTCCACCGACGTGATTGCCCCAACCTTAAGCACATAGAAGATTTTGAAAACCGCAGTGTTGAGGTTGAGTGGGAGACCTCTTCACCAAAAGAGGTACGCCGCTTCCGGGTTACCTCCCGAATGACCTCCGACCTTTTCTCTGAAATTGAAGGAGCAGTTCGTAAGTATCGCGGTCATTTAATAGAAGGAAAACTGGAAGAGGACGAACGGGGAAATTTAAGCGGCCGTTTTTCCATGGAAATAGAAAAACGCGATGACTTTAAGAAGGTGATAAAGGCAATCCGGACAATTCCTTCTGTAATTAATATACAACCCATCTGATCGTTGCATTTCCTCAGCGAAGAGCCTTAGCTTAGAGTTTTGTGCACATCAAGCCAGAAAGTCTCCTTGTCAATGGTTCCTTTTAGGTAGAGAGAGAGTGCCTCTCTTATATCCGGGGGAAACCACTTCCAGTATTTTTCCTGCCACTCCCCCATCTCCTGCCGCAGTTGAGCCTGCTGGCGCACCGAGAGGCGCCCCTCTGAATACTCAATAAACTGCTCTATCATGGCAATCATCATATCAAAGGGAATATTACTCTCTTTTTTGTGCTGAGCCCTGGGGGTAGCACTCTCAGGATCGGGGATCCAGGCCTTCAATAATTCGCGCACCTGTTCATCCGACAACTCCGGGGCTTCCTTGCGAATTATGTCAACTGCAAAATTTTTGATCATATTGCGAACGGTACTTTTTGAATAGCTGACCTGTTCAGATATACTGTGGGCAGACTCCTCGGCAATCTTCTTTGGGGCAAACTGAAAAGCGGAACTGCCGCCCCCCTCTTCATCCTCACCGAGCCGGCGCTGCAGAGCAGCCTCGATGACCTCAAGGTCATCCTCGGTTGCCTGATTGAGAATAGCATCAACTACTTTATACAGCTGGTCTCGATCCATATTAATTCACAACTCTATACGTTAAATTTAAAATGTATTACATCACCGTCCTGTACTTTGTACTCTTTTCCCTCTATCCGTAATTTACCGGCCACCCGCAATTTCTGCTCGCTGCCGTATTCAAACAGATCGCTACAATGGTACACTTCGGCTTTTATAAACCCTCGCTCAAAATCCGTATGTATAACTCCGGCGGCTTGAGGGGCAGTATCACCGGCATGAAAGGTCCACGCTCGGTCCTCATCAGGTCCGGCGGTAAAAAAAGTCCTTAAACCAAGCAGGGAATAGCCGGCGTGAATTAGACGGTTCATACCCGATTCCTTTAAACCGGCGGACTCTAAAAACTCAGCCTTCTCCTCATCCGATTCCAGGTCGGCGATTTCCGACTCAAGTTTGCCGCAAATTGAAAGCACCTCGGCCTCTTCCTGCGCTGCTATCTCAGTTACCTTCGACACATGTTCATTTCCAGAGACAATTCCATCTTCATCAACATTGCATACGTATATTTGAGGTTTGAGTGTAATAAGATGCAGGTCATGCAAAAGCTGCAGCTGATCATCGGTCAATTCAACCGAGCGGGCCGGCCGCCCCTCCTGCAAGGCATCATACAATTTCCGCAGAAGCGGCTCCTGGGCTGCCGCCTGTTTCGCCGCTTCTGTTTTGCCGGTTCGCAGCACTTTCTGATTTTTCTCAATCCGTTTATCAACCGTCTCGAGATCGGCTAAGGCCAATTCAGTATTTATGGTATCAATATCCCGCTGAGGATCGATATTCCCGCTTACATGAACTACATCAGGATCCTCAAAACAGCGAACTATATGCACTATTACGCCAACCTCACGTATGTGTGACAGGAAGCGGTTTCCAAGTCCCTCACCTTTGGAGGCCCCAGCCACCAATCCCGCTATATCAACAAACTCCACCACAGCGGGAACCACCTTTGCAGGGGGAATTAGCCCCACTATTTTATCCAGCCGCGTATCCGGTACGCTGACTATACCCACATTTGGGTCTATAGTGCAAAACGGATAATTGGCAGCTTCCGCCGGAGCTGAAGTAAGCGCTGAAAAAAGGGTCGACTTACCGACATTAGGCAGCCCTACAATACCGCAATTTAGTCCCATATATTTGTTCCTATCCTCTTTATTTTACGGGGAAATCTCAAAAAGATAATTGTTTTGTGTCTGTTCACTGAAACGTACCTTAAGCGTGGAAAAATTTCAATCCTTCACCGCCGGCGAACGCTGGAAGGCCGGACAATGGTAACCGGTACTTCGATATACTACTCGGCTTGGAAGCTCACGACTTCTTATTCCAAACTGTCGACAGCCTCTTGGGAATCTCCGATCCCAAGTTACGTAGAAAAAAAGACACTTCAGACAGTTAGGTGCTCGTGTAGCCGACATAGCAGTACCTTACTATCATCGCTTTACACCGCCACCAGGACTATTGCGATTATTGCTAGTAATTTCATCAAAATATCCATAACCGGACCGACCGCATCCTTGAGGGGATCACCCACTGTATCGCTTATAACCGAAGCGCGATGGGAAGCCGACCCCTTACCCCCGTATGCACCAGCCTCGATATGTTTTTTTGCGTTATCCCAGCCGGCACCGGCAGTGCTCATCCACAAGGCCAGCATAGTTCCGCTTACCAGAACGCCTATTAAAAAACCTCCCAGCATAGTTTCTCCTCCCACAAACCATATTAAAATCGGAACTACCAGAGCCAATGAACTCGGCAGAAGTACCCTTCGTAATGATTCTGCCTCAATTAAACGGTTAAAATTTTTATATATTGGTATTTCCTCCAAATGGGGCTCATCAATGAGGCTGTCCATCGGCTGTCGTGCTAAAATCTTCCGAACCTCACCAATCAATACCACGGACACCCGGTTTACCATACTTAGTATTAAGGCGGAAAATACAAATGGAAAAGCTCCACCCAGGAAAATACCTAGTAAGACCGGCAGCTGTGTAAGATCAATTAGCTCTATTCCTGCAACTTCCTTGTAGGCGATAAAAAGCACCAAAGTGGTGAAGGCAGCGGAAATAATGGAGTAGCCCTTTCCAACTGCATTAAATAGATTTCCCACCGCATCAAGCTTATCGGTCCGTTCGCGAGTAGCCGGTGTAAGCTGGGCACGAACCGCTAATGCTCCCGCATTATCGGTAATCGGTCC